>JACDJC010001403.1_pt1 | contig 21499 bp, 19 predicted proteins | sample 7454191 | NCBI WGS metagenome assembly JACDJC01 (sample SAMN14253291, study PRJNA609438) | sludge metagenome | isolation source: sludge after 25d culture with pyrite and EDTA | collected 2018-12-20 | reverse complement strand
TCGACGTTGCGGCCCTTGACCATGAATTCGTAGTGCAGGTGCGGCCCGGTCGCCATGCCGGTGGCACCGACGAAGCCGATCACGTCGCCCTGCGCGACACGCGCACCCTTGACCAGTCCGCCCGCGAATCCGTGCAGGTGGGCATACAGCGTGGTCACGTCGTTGCCGTGCTGGAGAATGATCACCTTGCCGTAGCCACGCTGGCGACCGACGAACTTCACGACGCCGTCACCGGCACTGCGCACCTTGGTGCCGAGCGGGGCGGCGAAATCCGTGCCTTCATGCTTGCGCGCGTAGCCGAGGATCGGGTGCATGCGCGCCGGCTGGAAACGTGACGAGATGCGGGTGAATTCGACCGGGCGGCGCAGGAACGAGCGTTTCAGACTCTGGCCGTCGAACGAGTAGTAGCCGCCTTCACCGCCGCCGCGGTCGAACCAGACCGCTTCGTGACGCGTGCGGTGATTGTCGAACTCGATGGCGATCACGCGACCGATCATCGGCGGATCGAGGCTGTCGGCCTCGCGGATCGTCTCGTAGAGGACGCGCAACTGATCGCCGCGACGCAGATCGCGCGTGAAATCGACCTTGTCCTGCAGGACGTCGGCCACCTTGCTGGCGACGCTGTCGGGAATCCCGGCGGCATCGAAGGCACCGAACAGGGAGTTCTGGATCTCGACCGAACGCGCCATCAACTGGCGCTCGACCGGGACCGGCGCTTCGCTGGTGCGAAAGCCGTCGTCGGCGCGCGCTATCGTCAGGCGCTGCGCCTGCTGCTTCGACTCGGGGTCGAGGTTGTCATAGCGGTATTGCAGCGACTGCACACGGCCGGCACTGTCGATGTCGGCGTGCACCGTGCGCCCGGCGTGCAGTTGCAGGACCTTGCGTGCGAGCGGATCGGACTCGACGTACTGCTGGAATGCCGGATCGGTGGCGTCGAGCCGGTCGAGCAGCGCCGCCAGGGTGTCGCCGCGCCGGATGCGCTCGGTGCGCACATAGGTTTCCCCGGATTCCCCGCGCAACGCGGGCCACACGATCGGCAGGGCGTCGATCATCGTGTGCAGGTCGGGCGGGGGCAGCTCGCTGTGCCGCAGCGGTGCGGTGGCCAGCGCGGTGACCGCCGCCAGCGCCGTCGTCACGGCAACCAGCGCAGCCACCTTCGGAAACATCGGGCGAATCGACGGGTTCGTCCGGCTGGTCATGCGGCTTCGCTCATGCGGCTGATCTCCTGCGATTCGATGGCTCGGGCCGGTACGGCCGGATGGATCGTCGATGCGCCTGCGAGCCGGCCTCCTGCCGGCCCGTCCCGTCGGCCGTACATGGCCTTTCTGCGTCGCTTCGCACGATCCGCTCCCGTGCGGTCCGTGTCTCCCCGATGACGGTTATTCTTTCCGCTCCGGCGGAAAGTGCCTTCCCGCCCGGACGTCTCGGCTAGAATTCCTCCCGGTTCTTCCGGCGCGTCTGGCGCCCGATCGGCGATCCTGACGGCAACTGCATCAGGAATCCCATTGAAAACCGGCGCCCGGTATCCAGCGCAAGACGAGCGGATTCTACAGGATCTCTAGTGGATTTCACCTAGTCCGAAAAGACGAAAAACGCAGGTTTCCGGAACAAATCCCTCGACAACCCCCCAGAAAACGAAATCGGAGCCGGTTTTGCCCCTCGTTTCGCCCCCTGATTCGCCCGACCAATGCCGGTCTTCCCCGGCGCCCGCGTCGGCGGCTTCTGCCGCTGGCCCCGCTGTTCTTTCTTCTCCCCGCTCTTCTTCCTCTTCTTCGTCTCCGGCCGCCGGGGTACGCACCGACGAAGTCAGCGACGCCGTGCGCGAGGCGCTGGCGATCACCCTGCGCGGCGTCGACGAGCTGCTCATCGAGAGCGAGTGGCTGGCGAAACTGGCGCGCAGCGAGGCCGGCGGGCAGCCGCTGCGCATCAAGCTCGGCCTGGATCCGACCGCGCCCGATCTGCATCTGGGCCACACCGTCGTGCTGAACAAGATGCGGCAGTTGCAGGAGCTCGGCCACACCGTCATCTTTCTCATCGGCGACTTCACCGCGATGATCGGCGATCCGTCCGGGCGCAACGTCACGCGCCCGCCGCTGACGCGCGAGCAGATCGAGGGCAATGCGCGCACCTATTTCGAGCAGGCATCGCTCGTGCTCGACGCGGAACGCACCGAAATCCGCTACAACTCGGAGTGGTCGGATGCGCTCGGCGCGCGCGGCATGATCCAGCTGGCGGCGAAACACACGCTGGCGCGCATGCTCGAACGCGATGATTTCGACCGCCGCTACCGGGCCGGCCAGCCGATCTCGATTCACGAACTGCTGTACCCGCTGATGCAGGGCTACGACTCGGTGGCGCTGCGCGCCGATCTCGAGCTCGGCGGCACCGACCAGAAATTCAATCTGCTCGTCGGCCGTGAACTGCAGCGCGAGTACGGCCAGGAGCCGCAGTGCATCCTGACGATGCCGCTGCTCGAAGGGCTCGACGGCGTCGAGAAGATGTCGAAGTCGAAGAACAATTACGTCGGCATCACCGATGCGCCCGAGGAAATGCACGGCAAGCTGATGTCGATCTCCGACGAGCTGATGTGGCGTTATTTCGAGCTGCTGTCGTTCCGGCCGATGCGCGACGTCGAGGCGCTGCGCGAAGAATGCGCGCAGGGTCGCAATCCGCGCGACGTCAAGGTGCTGCTGGCGCAGGAAATCGTCGAGCGTTTCCATTCGCGCGTCGCTGCCGAGCGTGCCGCGGCCGCCTTCGACGCCCGTTTCCGGCTTGGCGCGGTGCCGGCGGACATGCCCGAGGTCGTGCTGCACGAAGCGCCGGTGGCACTCGTGCAGGTACTCAAGCGCGCCGGGCTGGTACCGTCGACCAGCGAGGCGACGCGCAACATCGCGCAGGGCGGCGTGCGCGTCGACGGCGAACGGGTCGAGGATCGGGCGCTGGAGCTGCCGGCCGGCATCTATGTCGTGCAGGTCGGCAAGCGCCGTTTTGCACGCGTGCGCATCGACGCTTGACCACGCGCGCGTATCGGCGCTTGACGACTGCGGACCGCGCAACCTACGCTAGGACAGACGTTCCCGAATACTCCCGCAGGGCAGCCCGGTTCCGCTGCGGGTCCGGACACCCCGGGGGCATTGCCGGCCATGGAGAATCAGCCAGATGAAACTGACCAGTGAATCGTTTGCCGACGGCCAGCCCATTCCCGAGGAATTCGCCTACTGCCGCATCGATCCGGACGCGCACGTGGCGATGTCGTCGAACCGCAATCCGCAACTGTCCTGGTCCGACGCGCCGGTGGGTACGCGCTCGTTTGCCATTCTCTGTCACGACGACGACGTGCCGGGCAAGCCTGACGATGTCAACCAGGAAGGACGCGAAATTCCGGAGACGCTCGGGCGCGTGCGCTTTCATCACTGGATCCTGATCGACCTGCCGCTGTCGGTGCGCTCGATCGCCGCCGGCGAGTTCTCCGATGGCATCGTGCCGCGCGGCAAGCCGGGTCCGACCGCGAAACACGGCGCGCGCCAGGGGATCAACGACTACACGGGCTGGTTTGCCAACGACCGCGAAATGAGCGGCGAGTATTACGGCTACGACGGCCCGTGCCCACCCTGGAACGATTCGATCGTGCATCGTTACGTGTTCACCGTGTACGCGCTCGACGTCGAGCGCCTGCCGCTGATGGGCCGCTTCAATGGCGCCGACGCGCGCAAGGTGATCCGTCACCACAGCCTGGGCGAGGCCTCGATCACCGGCACCTTCACGCTCAATCCGCGTCTGGCCTGATTTTATCAACCGGCTGAGCCGGCGAACCTTCATCGGCCGGCTACGCCGGCGAGCCCTCGTCAACCGGCCACACCGGCGTTCCCTCTTCAACCGGCTGCGCCGGCGCGATCCTTTAGAATCCGGGGATTCCCGACGGGATTCGTTCCCCGCTGATTCCCGCCCCGGGGACTTGCATCCCGTCTGACCGTCCGCTGTCGGCGGTGCGTTCCCGCCGTGTGCTCCTGGTGTGTTCCTGATCTCCCCCGAGGTTTCGTCATGTTCGATCGCAGTATTGCCCTGTCCCGGGTCGACCCGGAACTGTGGAACGCCATTCGGCTCGAAAACCGGCGCCAGGAGGCGCACATCGAGCTGATCGCATCCGAAAACTATGCCAGCCCGGCGGTGATGGCGGCGCAGGGCAGCCAGATGACCAACAAGTACGCCGAGGGCTATCCGGGCCGGCGCTACTATGGCGGCTGCGAGCACGTCGACGTGGCCGAGCAGCTGGCGATCGACCGGGTCAAGGCACTCTATGGTGCCGAGTGCGCCAATGTGCAGCCGCATTCGGGCGCACAGGCGAACGAGGCCGTCTTCTTTGCCTTCCTCAAGCCGGGCGACACCATCATGGGCATGAGCCTGGCCGAAGGTGGACACCTGACGCACGGCATGCACCTGAACATGTCGGGCAAGTGGTTCAACGTCGTCTCCTACGGCCTGAACGAGGCCGAAGAGATCGATTACGACGCGATGGAGCGCCTGGCGCACGAACACCGGCCGAAACTGATCATCGCCGGCGCGTCGGCCTACGGGCTGCGCATCGACTGGGCCCGCTTCGCGACGGTGGCGCGCGCCGTCGGTGCGCTGCTGATGGTCGACATGGCGCATTACTCCGGCCTGATCGCCGGCGGCGTCTATCCGAATCCGGTCGGACATGCCGACATCGTCACGTCGACGACGCACAAGAGCCTGCGCGGGCCGCGCGGCGGTTTCATCCTGATGCCGCAGACGCACCAGAAGCCGATCGATTCGGCGATTTTTCCGGGCCTGCAGGGCGGGCCGCTGATGCACGTGATCGCCGCCAAGGCGGTGGCCTTTCACGAAGCCGGCCAGCCGGAGTTTCGCGACTATGCGCAGCAGACCGTGCGCAACGCGCAGGTGCTGGCACAGACCCTGATCGAACGCGGCCTGCGCATCGTCTCGGGGCGCACCGAATCGCACCTGATGCTGGTCGACCTGCGTCCGAAGAAGATCACCGGCAAGGAGGCCGAGCGGGCGCTTGGTCTGGCGCACATCACCTGCAACAAGAATGCGATCCCGAACGATCCGGAAAAGCCGATGGTCACCAGCGGAATCCGGCTCGGCACGCCGGCGATGACGACGCGCGGTTTTCGCGAGAACGAGGCCCAGCTCGTCGGTCATCTGGTCGCCGACGTGCTCGAAGCGCCGCACGACGACGAACGGATCGCGCTGGTGCGCGGCAAGGTGGAACAACTGACGGCGGAGTTCCCGGTCTACGGCTGAGCGTCGCCAGGCCGAGCCCGAATCCCAACCCGAGCCCGAACCCGAAGCGCCGGGCGGACCCGATCATGTTCACCGCTGCCGATCGCGAATTCATGGCGCGCGCGCTGCATCTGGCCGAGCGCGGCATGAACACGTCGATGCCCAATCCGCGTGTCGGCTGCGTGATCGTGCGCAACGGCACGATCGTCGGCCAGGGCTGGCACGAGTGGCGCGGCCAGGCGCATGCCGAGGTTCATGCGCTGGCCGAGGCCGGCACGCGTGCACGCGGTGCGACGGCCTACGTCACGCTCGAGCCGTGCAATCACCGCGGCAGTACCGGCCCCTGCGTAGACGCGCTGGTGCAGGCCGGCGTCGGCCGGGTGATCGCGGCCATGGAAGACCCGAACCCGGCAGTCAATGGCCATGGCCTGCAGCGTCTGCGCCAGGCCGGCATCGACGTGCGCTGCGGGCTGCTGGCGCACGAAGCACGCGAACTGAACATCGGCTTCGTGGCGCGGATGACGCGCGGGCGTCCGTGGGTGCGCATGAAGATGGCGTCCAGTCTGGACGGGCGCTGCGCGCTGCGCGACGGACGCAGTCAGTGGATCACCGGTGCGGCGGCACGTGCCGACGGACACGTCTGGCGGGCTCGTTCGTGCGCCATCCTGACCGGCATCGGCACGGTGCGTGATGACGATCCGCAGATGAACGTGCGCCACGTGGTGACGGCGCGTCAGCCGTTGCGCGTGCTGATCGATTCGCGCCTGGAGGTGAACCCGGCCGCGCGCATCGTGGAAGATGGTGGCACGCTCGTCATCTGCGCCGTGCCGGAGCCGGCGCGCAGCGAGCAGACGACGGCACTGGTCGAACGCGGCTGCGAGGTGCTCACACTGGCCGCGGAAAGCGCGGGCGGTGCGCCTCCGACGGTCGATCTCGCGGCGGTCCTGGCCGAACTGGCGCGACGCGAGATGAACGAAGTGCACGTCGAGGCCGGCGCCCGCCTGAGCGGCGCATTGCTGCAGGCTGGCCTGGTCGACGAATTGCTGCTGTATCTGGCGCCGAAACTCCTGGGGGATGCGATGCCGTGGGCGGCGCTGCCCGAAGTGTCGGCCATCGAACAGGCGTGGGCGTTTCGTTACCGCTCGATCGAGCGCATCGGCGAAGATGTCCGCCTGATTGCGCGCCGTGAGGAAGACAGGAAGGAGAGCGAACACTGATGTTTACCGGAATCGTCGCGGCCGTCGGCCGCATCGAAGAGGTGCGGCCGTCCGGAGCAGATCCGGCGGCCGGCGCGCGAGAGGCAGGGGCCGCCGGCGGCGGGGGCGCAGGTGCGGGGGTGCGCATCGTCGTCGACGCCGGTGCGCTCGATCTGTCCGACGTTGTGATCGGCGACTCGATCGCCATCCAGGGTGCCTGCATGACGGTGACCGGCATCGACGGCCGGCGCCTGTCCTTCGACGTCTCGGCCGAGAGCCTGTCGAAGACGACCGGCCTCGGCGCGCCGGGCGAGGTCAATCTGGAAAAGGCCCTGACGCTGGCCGACCGTCTTGGCGGACATCTCGTTTCCGGACACGTCGACGGTATTGCCGAAGTGGTCGCTTTCGAGCCGGTGGGCGAATCGCGGCGGCTGGTCGTGCGCGCCGACGGCGCGCTGCGCGGCTATTTCGCCTACAAGGGTTCGGTGACGCTGGACGGCGTCAGCCTGACGGTCAACGAGGTCATCGATTCCGGCGATACTGTGGAATTCGTGATCAATCTCGTGCCGCACACGATCGAAGTGACGACCCTGCGTTCCCTGCATCCGGGCCGGCGCATGAACCTGGAAATCGACCTGATCGCGCGCTACGTGGAGCGCATGCTCGGCACCGGTAGAATGCCCGAATGACCCTGTCTCATACCACCGAAATCATCGCCGAACTCGCTGCCGGGCGGATGGTGATCCTCGTCGACGAGGAAGACCGTGAAAACGAGGGCGACCTGATCCTGGCCGCCGATTTCGTCACGCCCGAGGCGATCAATTTCATGGCGCGCTACGGCCGCGGCCTGATCTGCCTGACGTTGACCGAAGAGCGCTGTCGCCAGTTGCGCCTGCCGCTGATGGTCGAGCACAACAGTGCGCGTCATGGCACCAATTTCACGGTCTCGATCGAAGCCGCAGAAGGCATATCGACGGGCATCTCGGCGGCCGATCGTGCCCGCACGGTGCAGGCTGCGGTCGCGTCCGGCGCCCGGCCCGAGGATCTCGTTCAGCCCGGTCATATTTTCCCGCTGATGGCGCAGTCCGGCGGGGTGCTGATGCGCGCCGGCCACACCGAGGCCGGTTGCGATCTTGCGCGGCTGGCCGGGCGTACGCCGGCGGCGGTGATCTGCGAGGTCCTGCGTGACGACGGCACGATGGCGCGCCTGCCCGATCTCATCGAGTTCGGCGCCGAGCACGGCATCAGGATCGGCGCCATCGCCGACCTGATCCAGTATCGCAGCGCGCACGACAGCCTGATCGAGCGGGTGGCGGACCGCCCGATCGAAACGCGCTGGGGGCGCTTGCGCCTGGTCGCGTATCGCGACGTCGTCGCCGGTTCGCCGCATCTGGCGCTCGTCCACGGCGACATCGATCCCGCCGGCGAGACGCTGGTGCGCGTGCACGAACCGCTGTCGGTCATCGATCTGCTCGACAGCAGTTCACAGTTGCACTCGTGGCCGGTCGACCGCGCGCTCGCACGCATCGTCGAACACGGCGCGGGCGTGGCGGTACTGCTCAATTGCGCACCGTCGGCCGGGATGCTGTTCGATGAGCTGCACCTGCTCCACGATGAGGGCGCGCGCAGCGAATCGCGCCGGCGGCGCAGCAAACCGGATCTGCGCACCTACGGGATCGGCGCGCAGATCCTCAAGGATCTTGGCGTCAGCCGGATGCGGCTGTTGTCGCCGCCGCGCAAGATGCCGAGCATGACCGGCTTCGATCTCGAAGTGTCCGGTTTCGAATCGATCGAGGAGGGGGAATGATCATGACGGACGCAGCGGTGGAATCGATGGATATCGATGTGTTTCAGTCGGATTCGGACGGCGGCGGACTGCGCGTCGGCGTCGTGCAGTCGCGTTTCAATGGCGAGGTGGTGGAAACGCTGCGCGACGCCTGCCTGGATGAACTGACCGGGCTGGGCGTCGCCGTCGAGGACATCTTCGTGTGCACGGTGCCGGGAGCGCTCGAAATCCCGATCGCCCTGCAGCAACTGGCGGCTTCGGGCGAGTTCGACGCGCTGGTCGCCATTGGCGCCGTCATTCGCGGCGAGACCTACCACTTCGAGGTGGTATCGAACGAAAGCGCTGCCGGCATCGCGCGCGTCGCGCTCGACTTCAACGTGCCGGTCGCCAATGCGGTGCTGACGGTCGACACCGACGAGCAGGCGCAGGAGCGCGCGGAAGAGAAGGGTGCCGAAGCCGCGCGCGTGGCCGTCGAAATGGCCAATCTCGCGTCATCGCTGTCGGCGTTGAGCGACAACGGAGAGGATTACGATCCTTTCGACGACGACGACGACGACGACGATGACGATGACGACGACGATGACGATGACGACGACGATGATGAGGACAACGACGAAGACAACGGCGATGAAGACGAAGATGATGATGACGACGACTGACGGACGGTCGCGTCGCATCGAATGACATTGCCGGGCTCCACACAGATGAACCGATCCGGGTGCGCCGAATCCGGTGCCGCGGGCACTGGCGCGGCGCCTGTGGCCGCGCGGCGCACGACCGGCGGCACGCCGCCGAAGAGCGCTCGCCGCCGCGCGCGCGAACTGGCCTTGCAGGGTCTGTACCAGTGGCTGCTGTCGCGTGAGGATTCGGGCGCGATCCATGCCCACCTGACCGATACGCCCGGCTACGCCAAGGCCGACCAGGAGCATCTCGATGCACTGCTGCACGGCGCGATCCGGGCGGTGGACGAACTCGAAACCTGCATCGGACCGGCACTGGATCGTCCATTGAACGAACTGAGTCCGGTAGAGCGCGCGGTCCTGATGCTGGCCACTTTCGAGCTGCTGCGCATGCCCGAGATTCCGTATCGCGTCGTCCTGAACGAGGCGATCGAGATCGCCAAGGTATATGGCGGCTCCGACGGTTTCCGCTACGTCAACGGCGTGCTCGATCGCGTGGCTGCGCAGTTGCGCCCGCTCGAGGTTGCGCAGCGTGCGCAGGACCGGACGGGGGATGCGTGACGGCCGTGCAGGCCGACCGGAACGACGCGACCGTCGGCCACACGGCCGCTGCGGCCATCGACGTCGGGTCTGACGGCAGCGGGGGCGCAGCGATCGACCGGCGGGGAGGACAGGGCCAGAGCGGTACCGGCGACGGTGCCGGGCGCGGGGAGTTCGACCTGATCCGGCGTTTTTTCGATCGTGGTCCGGTCCGTGATGCGCTGCTCGGCATCGGTGACGACTGCGCCTTGCTGGCGCCACGTGATCCGCGTTCGGTGCTGGCTGTCTCGACCGATCTGCTGCTCGAAGGGCGGCACTTCGCCGCCGGCATCGATCCGGTGGCGATCGGCCACAAGTCGCTGGCCGTCAATCTGTCCGATCTGGCGGCGATCGGCGCACTGCCACGGGCCTTCACGCTGGCGCTGGCGCTGCCGCAGTACGACGAAGCCTGGCTGAGCGGATTCTGTACGGGTCTGTTCGCACTGGCCGACCGTCATCGCTGCGAGCTGATCGGCGGCGACACGACGCGCGGGCCGCGCACGATCTGCATCACGGTATTCGGCGAGGTGCCGGCCGCGACCGCCCTGCGTCGCGACGGTGCGCAGCCAGGCGACGATCTGTGGGTCTCGGGCACGCTTGGTGCGGCCGCCCGGGCCGTCGAGGAGCGCGCGCGTGCCGTTGGGGAACACGCCCGCGCCGTCGAGGAACACGCCGGCGTTGTCGACGAACGCGCCCGCGCGTCGGCCGGACAAGCTGTGCCGTCCGACCCTGCCGGAGCAGCGCGGCTCGACTACCCGCAGCCGCGCATCGAGCTGGGGCTCGCGCTGCGCCATCTGGCGCGCTCGGCGATCGATCTGTCCGACGGTCTGCTCGGCGATCTGGCGCACATCACCGAACGCTCGCGCGTCGGTGCCGAGGTCGACTGGCCGTCGGTTCCCGCTGACCCGTGTCTGGGCGATCTGCCCGGGAACGAGCAGCGCCGGCTGGCGCTCGCCGGCGGAGACGACTACGAGCTGTTGTTCAGTGCCGCGCCGGAGAACCGGACCGCCATCGCCGCGATCGGTGCGCGCCTGGCGCTGCCGCTGACGCGCATCGGCCGCATCGTCGACGGCTCGACCGTGCGCGTGCTCGATGCGCGCGGCCGGCCGCTGCCGATGACGATCGCCGGCTACGATCATTTCGGCACCGGGTGAGTACGTGGGTGAGCACGTGTTCCCCGGGGAACGAAGCGGGCCATGACATCGGCTGATCCGCGCATGCCGGTGCGCATTCCCGTACGCGCCGACTGGCGCTTCATGCGCGTGCGCCTGTCGCGCTGGATCGCGCTCGGCCAGGGCAGCGGCCTGTCGCCGGTGGCGCCCGGCACCGCCGGCACCCTGTGGGCATGGGCTCTCTTCGCCCTTTTCGAGCGCTGGCTGTCGCCGCTGGCCTGGCTGGTCGTCATCGCCATCGGCTTCGTCGCCGGTGTCTGGGCCTGCACGCGCACGGCCCGTGATCTCGGCCGTGCCGATCCGGGCGCGATCGTCTGGGACGAGATCATCGCTTTCTGGCTGGTGCTGGTGTTCGTGCCCGGCACCTTTGCCGATCGTCTCGGCGCGTTCTTTGTCTTCCGCTTCTTCGACATCGTCAAGCCGCCGCCGATCCGCCGGATCGAGCGTGCGCTCAAGGGCGGACTCGGTATCATGGTCGACGATGTACTGGCCGCCGGCTACAGCCTGTTGTTGTTCGCGCTATGGGCACAGTTGACCCGCTGATCGATGCACCGGCCCCCGGGCAACGCTGGCCGGAGGTGGTGGCCGCGGCGCTGGCGCTCGGGCGTGCGCTGGCGGCGCGCGGCTGGATGATCGCTACCGCCGAATCGTGCACCGGCGGCTCGATTGCGCGCGCACTGACCGAAACCGGCGGTTCGAGTGCCTGGTTCGAGCGCGGTTTCGTCACCTACGCCAATGCCGCCAAGATTGATTTGCTGGGGGTGCCGGCAGCGCTGCTGGCGACGCATGGCGCCGTCAGCGAAGCAGTGGCGGCGCGCATGGCCGAGGGCGCATTGAGGCACAGCGAAGCCGGGCTTGCCCTGTCGGTGACCGGCATCGCCGGGCCGGGTGGCGCCACGCCGGACAAGCCGGTCGGCACGGTCTGTTTTGGCTGGGCGGCGACCGATTGCGCGGTGCGCACCGAAACGCGGCATTTCGCCGGAGATCGCGCGGCGGTCAGGGATGCTGCGGCGCTGCACGCACTGCGCGTCGGTCTGCAGGTTCTCGAAGCATGCTGACGCACATCGCCCGGAGGCGGTGGCGGGTCGTGGCGGGACGGACGGCGCATGGGCCGGTGCACGCTTCGGCCGAATGGAGGCCGGCAAGCGGGTTCACCGGGCGAGTCGGCAGCCGGATGGATTAGTCTGAAAGACTGTTTGTTCATACAGTAGTTTCATGCCATACTCCGGAACACTCAAGGGGTCCGGACGAGGCACGGCACATGGAAGAAGTGATCGACATGGAAGAAACGAAATCGCGCACCGAGCGTGCCAGGGCCCTGTCCGTGGCGCTTGCCCAGATCGAGAAGCAGTTCGGCAAGGGCTCGGTGATGAAGTTTTCCGACGCCGACATCGCGCGCGACATCCAGGTCGTCTCGACCGGCTCGCTCGGGCTCGATATCGCGCTCGGCGTCGGCGGCCTGCCGCGCGGGCGGGTCATCGAGATCTACGGCCCGGAATCCTCGGGCAAGACCACGCTCACGCTGCAGGTCATCGCCGAGATGCAGAAGCTCGGCGGCACCTGCGCCTTCATCGACGCCGAGCATGCGCTCGACGTGCAGTACGCCGCCCGTCTCGGCGTCGATCTGGACGAACTGCTGATCTCGCAGCCCGATACCGGCGAGCAGGCACTGGAAATCACCGATGCGCTCGTGCGCTCGGGTTCGGTCGACCTGGTCGTCATCGATTCGGTGGCCGCGCTCACGCCGCGCGCCGAGATCGAAGGCGACATGGGCGACTCGCTGCCCGGCCTGCAGGCGCGCCTGATGTCGCAGGCCCTGCGCAAGCTCACCGGCTCGATCAACCGCACCAACACGATGGTCATCTTCATCAACCAGATCCGGATGAAGATCGGCGTCATGTTCGGCAACCCGGAGACGACCACCGGCGGCAATGCGCTGAAGTTCTACTCGTCGGTACGGCTCGACATCCGGCGCACCGGTTCGATCAAGAAGGGCGACGAGATCATCGGCAACGAGACCCGGGTCAAGGTCGTCAAGAACAAGGTCGCACCACCGTTCAAGATGGCCGAATTCGACATCCTGTACGGCGAGGGCACGTCGCGCGAAGGCGAGATCCTCGATCTCGGCGCATCGTCGAACATCGTCGACAAGAGCGGCGCCTGGTACAGCTACGAGGGCAACCGCATCGGCCAGGGCAAGGACAACGCGCGCGAATACCTGCGCCAGAATCCGGAGATGGCGCTCGAGATCGAGAATCGCGTGCGCGCCCACTACGGCGTCTCGCCGCGCGGTGCGGCGGCACAGGAAGCGGCAGCCTGAAAGCTGCGCCCAGCCTGAAGGCGCGCGCGCTGCGCGCGCTGGCACGGCGGGAATACAGCCGGGCCGAACTTGAGCGCAAGCTGGCGCCGTATGCGGCAGATGCCGCCAACGCCGGTGATGCGACTGGTGACGCCAATGCGGCGGGTGCCTCCAGCGCCGCCAGCGCCACTGAACTGGAGCAACTGCTCGACCGTCTGGTGGAAGCCGGTCTGCTCTCGAACGAGCGTTTCGCCGAATCCCTCGTGCATCGACGTGCGCCGGTGCGCGGAGCGGCCGTGATCCGGCACGAACTGCGCGCGCACGGGCTGTCCGACGACGCGGTGGCGCAGCAGGTGCAGGCACTCGAAGCCAGTGAATTCGATCGTGCCCTTGCGCTGTGGCAGCGCCGCTTCGGCACCACGGCGGATACACCGAAGGATCGTGCGCGCCAGATGCGCTTCCTGCTGTCGCGCGGCTTTGCGCCCGACGTCGTCCGGAAGGTCATCGGCGGACATGTGCCGGATGACCCCGCCTGAGAATTATTCTTCCTGGTGCTAGACTTTCAGGCTTTTCTGGCGACGCCAGTACCCGGTCTGATTCGATAGGGGAGCAATCGTGAAGATCCACGAGTATCAGGGCAAGGAACTCCTGAAGCGCTTCGGCGTTCCGGTGCCACGCGGTATTCCGTGTTTTTCGGTGGACGACGCAGTCAAGGCGGCGCAGGCGCTGGGCGGACCGGTCTGGGTCGTCAAGGCGCAGATCCATGCCGGCGGACGCGGCAAGGGCGGCGGCGTCAAGCTGGCGCGCTCGATCGACGAGGTGCGCACGCTCGCCGGCGAGATTCTCGGCATGCAGCTCGTCACCCACCAGACCGGGCCCGAAGGGCAGAAAGTGCGCCGCCTGCTGATCGAGGACGGCGCCGACATCCGCAAGGAACTCTATGTCGGCATGGTCGTCGACCGGGTCACGCAGCGCGTGTGCCTGATGGCATCGAGCGAAGGCGGGATGGACATCGAGGAAGTCGCCGCCAGCACGCCGGAAAAGATCCACAAGGTCATGGTCGACCCGGTGGCCGGGCTGGCCGATGCCGAGGCGGACGACGTCGCACGCAAGATCGGCATTCCCGACGCCAGCGTCGGGCAGGCACGCACCGTGCTCCAGGGCCTGTACCGCGCCTTCTGGGAAACCGATGCGTCGCTGGCCGAGATCAACCCGCTGATCCTGACCGGCAACGGCGACGTGATCGCGCTCGACGCGAAAATGAATTTCGACGAGAACGCGCTCTTTCGCCATCCGGACATCGTCGAACTGCGCGACCTCGACGAAGAGGATCCGGCCGAAGTCGAAGCGTCGAAATACGATCTCGCCTACATCCAGCTCGACGGCAACATCGGCTGCCTGGTCAACGGCGCCGGCCTGGCGATGGCGACGATGGACACGATCAAGCTGTTCGGCGGCGAGCCGGCGAACTTTCTCGACGTCGGCGGCGGCGCCACCACCGAGAAAGTCACCGAAGCCTTCAAGATCATGCTGCGCAACCCGAATCTGCAGGCGATTCTGGTCAACATCTTCGGCGGCATCATGCGCTGCGACGTCATCGCCGAAGGCGTGGTCGCGGCCTCGCGGGCGGTCGGGCTCAAGGTGCCGCTCGTCGTGCGCATGAAGGGCACGAACGAAGATCTCGGCAAGCGCATCCTGGCCGATTCGGGTCTGCCGATCATCTCGGCCGACACCATGGGCGAGGCGGCGCAGAAAGTCGTCACGGCTGCTGCGAATCCGGCAGCGAACTGAGCACGGAGTAACCGGATGTCGATCCTGATCAACAAGGACACCAAGGTCATCACGCAGGGGATCACCGGCAAGACCGGCCAGTTCCATACCCGCGCCTCGCGCGAATACGCCAACGGCCAGGCGGCCTACGTCGCCGGCGTGAATCCGAAGCGCGCCGGCGAGGATTTCGACGGCATTCCGATTTTCGCCACGGTCAAGGATGCCAAGGCACAGACCGGCGCCACCGTCTCGGTCATCTACGTGCCGCCGGCCGGCGCCGCCGATGCGATCCGCGAGGCGGTCGAGGCCGATCTCGACCTCGTCATCTGCATCACCGAGGGCATTCCGGTGCGCGACATGATTCTCGTGCGCGACCAGATGCGCCGCGAGAACCGGCGCACGCTGCTGCTCGGGCCGAACTGCCCGGGGGTGATCACGCCCGACGAGCTGAAGATCGGGATCATGCCCGGCCACATTCACCGCAAGGGACGCATCGGCGTCGTCTCGCGCTCGGGCACGCTGACGTACGAGGCAGTGGCGCAGATCACCGCCCTCGGGCTCGGGCAGTCGAGCGCGGTCGGCATCGGCGGCGATCCGGTCAACGGTCTGAAGCATATCGACGTGCTGCGCATGTTCAATGACGATCCCGACACCGATGCGGTCGTCATGATCGGCGAGATCGGCGGCTCGGACGAAGAAACGGCAGCGCAATGGGTACGCGACCACATGAAGAAACCGGTCGTCGGCTTCATTGCCGGGGTCACCGCGCCTCCCGGCAAGCGCATGGGGCACGCCGGCGCGATCATCTCGGGCGGCAAGGGCACGGCCCAGGAGAAGCTCGAAGTGATGGAAGCCTGCGGCATCCGCGTGACGCGCGATCCCTCGGAGATGGGCAGGCTGCTGAAGAGCGTGCTCTGACCACGGGTGAAGCCATCATCCCCACCTGTCCTGCCTTCCGGGCGCGGCCGATGGTTTCACACGCGATGGTTTCACACGCGATGGTTTCACACGCGATGGTTTCACACGTTCTGACCGGACTCGCCGGGGCGCCGTTTGTCGGGGAGCGGCCATGATCGCGGACTGGATCCAGTTCTTCGCGACGATGCACTGGGGAGCCGTCATCCAGATCATCATCGTCGACATCCTGCTCGGTGGCGACAATGCCGTGGTGATCGCGCTCGCCTGCCGCGGTCTGCCGCCGGCCCTGCGCATGAAGGGGATTCTCTGGGGCACGGCCGGCGCCATCGTGCTGCGCGTCGTGCTGATCGCCTTCGCCGTCGCGCTGCTGCACGTCCCGGCGCTCAAGCTCGTCGGCGGTGTGCTGCTGCTGTGGATCGGCGTCAAGCTGCTGCTGCCCGAGGCCGATGGCGGGCACGGGAACATCGCCGGCGCGACCACCCTGTGGTCGGCCATTCGCACGATCATCGTCGCCGACGCCGTCATGAGCCTGGACAACGTCGTCGCCATTGCCGGCGCGGCGCAGATGGCCGATCCGGAGCATCAGATGGGGCTGGTGATTTTCGGCCTGCTGGTGAGCATTCCGCTGATCATCTGGGGCAGCACGCTGGTGCTGCGCCTGATCGAGCGTTTCCCGCTCGTGGTCACGCTCGGTGGAGCGCTGCTCGGCTGGATCGCCGGGCACATGGCGATCACCGACGTGCTGGTCACGCGCTGGCTCGGGGCGCCGGCCCAGCCGGCGTTCGTCTATGCGGCCGGGATCATCGGTGCGCTCTTCGTCGTCGTCCTCGGCAAGACGATCGCCGCCCGGCGCCAACCGGCGGCCCCGGTCTGAACCTCATTTTGCCGAGTCCGTTGCCGAGCCCGTTGCCGACCCCGCGCGCACATTCCGTCCGGCGCAATCGGCCGGCCGTTCATCCTGGCGGACGCAGCAGTTGCCGGGGCTGCAGTTAGGGTAGCGCATGTTCCTTCCCGCCTGCGGTCTGTCCATGCCGTGCATGGCCTCCTGCTCTGCGTGATGCTTTCATGATGTCCGTATTGCGCGCGCGCTGGCTGCGCCGACTGATCGGCGTCCTGCTGACAGGCGGCATCGTCCTGAGCGGACTGGGCATCGTCGGCCCCGATCCGGCGGGTACGGTCGACCGCCTGCTCTACGACGCCCGGCTGCGTCACCGCACGGTGACGCTCGACGATCACGTCGTGATCATCGATTTCGCCGGCAGCAGCGCACTGGCCGCCGTCGATCGGCGTCGACTCCAGGCAGACCTCGCCCGCGTGCTCGAGCGCCTCTTCGCGCAGGGCCGGCCGGCCGTGGTCGGCCTGGCGCTGCCGGGACTGGAGATCGGCCCGGCCGTGACCGGCGACCCTCCGATCGGGACTGACCATCCCTCGGCCGTGACCGGCTACCCACTGGACACGCGCTTTGCCGCCCGGATCGCGCAGGCACCCGATGCACCGGTGACGACAACGGCCGTGGCCGGTGTACCGACCAGCGGCTTTCTCAACCTGCTCTCCGCCGCTACGCGCGAGCCGGACGGCATCCTGCGCGCCATGCCCCTGTTCGCCCGCGCCGGCGCTGCCGCCGTATCGGGTGCGGACGGCGGGGATGGCAGCGGCCCCGGCTCCTTCGACGGCGTCGACGAAACCGTTGGCGAAGCCTTCGCGCTCGCCGTCCTGCGCCGCTACCTGGGCAACGGGCTCGCCCGTTTCGAGCCGCCCGCGACGGCACAGCCGGCGGCGCTCGTGCTCAGCGGCGAACGCGGACGGATCGATATCCCGCTGTCGCGCAGCTACACCGCACTGGTGCCGCTGGCCGGTGCCGGTGGTCCCGCCAGCGGCCGCTTCCAGTATCTGCGCGCCGCCGACGTGCTGGCCGGCGACGTCGACTGGAACCTGTTTCGCGACCGGATCGTGCTGATCGGCTCGACGGCGCCGGGCCTGGCCGCCTTTCGCGCGACGGCGACCGATCCCGCTTTCCCCGACATCGAGATCCACGCCGCACTGATCGCCGGCGCGCTCGACGGCCACCTGCAGCGCCGCCCGGCCGGGGCGGCGGCGATCGGCAGCGTGGTCACGGCCGGCATCGGCCTGGCGCTCGCGCTGGCGCTGCCGGCCATGGGCACCTGGGGCGCGCTCGGCGCGACGCTGGTCGCCGCCCTGGTATGGCTCGGCTCGCAGGCCCTGCTGTGGTCGAATCACGGGCTGGTGCTGCCGGTGACGGCGACGCTGGCGGCGATCCTGCTGCTCGGTCTGTTCAACGCCGTGGCCGGCTGGTTCGCCGAAGAGCGCGCGCGCCGCACGATGCTCGCGCGCTTCGGCGACTACGTCTCGCCGCATCTGGTCGAGCGCATGGCGCGCGACCCGCTGCAATGGAATTCGGTCGAGAGCAGCCATCGCGAACTGAGCATTCTCTTCGCCGACGTGCGCGGCTTCACGCGCATCGCCGAAACCGTGCAGCCGGAAATCCTGCGCGACTATCTGACTTCGTTCCTGACGGCGATGACCGAAGTGATCCATTCGCACCACGGCACCGTCGACAAATACATGGGCGACGCCATCATGGCCTTCTGGGGCGCGCCGGTCGATGACCCGGCGCACGCCGATCATGCGGTAGCGGCGGCCCTGGCCATGCAGCGCGAGGTCGCACGCCTGTCGGCGTCCTTCACCGCCCGTGGCCTGCCGCCGCTGGCCGTCGGCATCGGCATCAACACCGGCATCGTGCGCGTCGGCAACATGGGGTCGCTGTTGCGCCGGACATACACTGTCATCGGCGACGCCGTGAATCTCGCTTCGCGCATGGAAAGTTTGACCCGGCGCCACGAAGTGCCCATCATCGTCGGCGAGGCCACGGCGCGCCAGTGCCGCCTGCAGCATTTCCGCGAACTCGGACGCACCGAGATTGCCGGACGCAGCGAGACGGTGCGCATTTTCATGCCGCTGGCGGAAGGGGACAGGCGGGACAGCGACAGGCAGGACGAAAGCAGGCAGGGCAGCGGCAACCCGACGGACGGTCACGCGGGGCGGCAGGTGCCGTCCGCCGCCTCCGGCATGACCGGTACGGCTGCAACGTCTGCCCCATCCGCAATGTCGGGTTACGTGACAGACCAATCGCCGGCTCGCCGGCAGCGCACGGGAAGACTTCATGAAGGTACGGGTTCTGGGCTGTAGCGGAGGCATCGGCGCACAGGCCCGGACGACGTCCTTTCTCATCGACGGGGACATCCTGCTCGACGCCGGCACCGGCGTCGAAGACCTGTCCGTCGACGAACTGGCGGCGATCGATCACGTCTTCCTCACGCACTCGCACCTCGATCACATCGCCGCGCTGCCGCTGCTGGTCGACTCGGTCGGTGCGCGCCGGCGCACGCCGGTCGTCGTGCACGCGCTGCCGGAGACGATCGCCGCGCTGCGCGAACACATCTTCAACAACATCATCTGGCCGGACTTCACGCGCATCCCGAAGCCCGAGCGGCCGTGGATGACATTCGCCCCGCTGGAAGTCGACACCACCGTCGAACTCGGCACGCGCCGCCTGCGCGCACTGGCGGCCAGCCACACCGTGCCGGCGCTGGCCTATCACGTCAGCACACCGGCCGCCGGCTTCGTCTTCTCCGGCGACACCGGGCCGAACGACGAGTTCTGGCAGCAGATCAACCAGATTCCCGATCTGCGCTACCTGATCGTCGAGACCGCGTTTTCCAACCGCGACCGCAAACTGGCACAGAACGCGCGCCACCTGTACCCGATCGAACTTGCCGCCCAACTGGCCAGGCTGCGCACCGTGCCGCAGGTGCTGATCACGCACCTGAAGCCGTCGGATCGCGAAACCATCGCCAGCGAGATCGACACCTGGGCCGGCCGCTTCGCACCGCGCCTGCTCGAACGCGGTGACGTGCTCGAACTGCCCGACGTGGCTGACGCGATCGGTCGATCGGCCTGACGCGAAGCGTCATCTGTTGCCGGTTTGCGCGGGGAAATCTCCCCTGTTCGAACGATCGGATTACCGCTTTTCGGCGATCATGAGAGGCCGAAGCGCGTATTTCTGCCGTCGATCGGGTCTGGTCGACCGCTGATGGCGCCGGGCACGCAACCTGCACCGTATGGGACTGAGCCGGATGGTCCGGCCGTTGATCTTGTCCGATACAGGAGTGGTGAGATGAAGAAAATGCAAAGGATGAAGCGATCGGCGCAGCAGGGCTTTACGCTGATCGAGCTGATGATCGTCGTGGCAATCATTGGAATTCTGGCGGCGGTAGCGTTGCCAGCATATCAGGATTATACGGTTCGGGCGAAAGCGGCGAATGCCGTAGCGTCGCTGGCAGGTGAGAAGATCAAGGTGGCGTCGGCATTCAATGAAGAAGCAGCATTTGGTTGCGAGGAAAGTGGGGAAGATATTCCCAACTGTACCGGTGAGGGTGTACTTTCGTTTGAATATGATGACGTAACAGCGACATTGACTCCAGAACTTTCTGCAGATAATGTCATTACATGGGAGTGCAAGATTTCAGGTACTCCAGTTACTAAAGACAGTCACGCACCGAGGGGTTGCGAAATTTAAATCCGAGTGACTCACTTTTGGGTAGGAGCAGATCAAGATTTCTACGATTTAACGCCTCCGATCTGATTGTCACTCTACTTGAAACCCTCGCAGGCTTATCGTTTGCGAGGGTTTTTCAATGGTGCGCCCGGTACGGGCGTACTCCTACGGGGATGGAAAACAGAAAACAAAAGGACACCAAACAGAAAACAAAAGGACACCCATATTGTTTTGACAGTTCGTTGCGGCCTGGGCGAGGATGTGGTGAGCTGGTTCAGCCCGAGGAGTTCGCCCGATGACCCGCGCTCGTTCTTCGTTGATCTCGCTGTCTGCGACGCCGTGGTATCACGTGATGAGTCGTTGCGTGCGGCGTGCTTTTCTGTGTGGTGACGACCGGCACAGCGGTGAGAATTACGATCACCGGCGTGGCTGGATCGCCGAGCGCGTGAAGCAGTTGGCCGGGGTGTTTGCCATCGATGTGGCGGCCTATGCGGTGATGAGCAATCACTACCACCTGGTGCTGCGCGTGGATGCCGGGCGGGCGGACGCCTGGAGCCGTGAGGAGGTTCTGCGGCGCTGGACGCAGTTGTTTGACGGTCCGGCGCTGGTGCAGCAGTTGCTTGCGGCCCGGGAGCATGACGAGGATCCGGGTTTCAGTGCGGCAATGATGAGCCGCATCGATGAATGGGTGCAGACGTATCGTGCCCGCCTGATGGATGTTTCCTGGTTCATGCGTGTGCTGAACGAGAGCATCGCGCGTCGGGCCAACGCCGAAGACAAGGTGACGGGCCGCTTCTGGGAAGGGCGCTTCAAGAGCCAGGCACTGCTGGATGAGCAGGCCATCCTGACGGCCATGACCTATGTGGATTTGAACCCGATCCGGGCCGCAATGGCGCAAACGCCGGAAGATTCCGAGCATACTTCGGTCGCCGAGCGGATTGCCGATCTGAGAGGGAACTCCGGGCCCGGGAAGGCCATCCCCGCGAAGCAGGAGGAAAAGCCCAAGCCGGTTTCGGCGCCTCCCGGACGAGCGAGCCCGAAAGTGTCGCCGCTGTTGCCGCTGCGTCACGAAACGCATCTGGCCAGGTTGGCCCACCAGCCCTTGATGCCATTTGATGGGGCCGGCCAGACGCGCGCAGCAGTGCCCTTCAGTCTGGAAGACTATCTGGACCTCGTCGAAACCGTTGGGCGCTGTCAGCACCCCGACAAGCGCGGTCAGATACCGGAGCGCACGCCGCGTCTGCTGCAGCGCCTGCAG
>JACDJC010001398.1_pt1 | contig 21539 bp, 29 predicted proteins | sample 7454191 | NCBI WGS metagenome assembly JACDJC01 (sample SAMN14253291, study PRJNA609438) | sludge metagenome | isolation source: sludge after 25d culture with pyrite and EDTA | collected 2018-12-20 | reverse complement strand
GGCCGGTGCGTGTTCCTTCCAACCAGCGGAGTTGCGACACCACTGAGGCTCAATGCTCCGGCGCCACAGCCATCACGGCTTTCCAGCGCAGCCAGAACCAGGGCGCTCGCGTACGTGCGAAGAGAGTCTGGAATGGATGCATCATCCGCGCGCGCGAGTGCAATGAATCGGACTGCCATCGTGGACAGCCTGCGATACAAAGATCCGGACGATCTAAGTGAAGATGAGTGCCGGTTCGTGGGGTTCTTTCTTGGCAACGGGTCGCTTGGGAATCGCTGCGAGTTCTCTCAATCGCTGGTCTATCCAAGGATCGTCCAGTGGTTCGACGATCTGCTCTGCCGACTCCGAATGCCGCATTCGCGCCACGAGAGAATATTCAAGAGCACGGGTGGGCGGTACGTTGTCTGGTCGATCAACCGAGGAACCGGTGGTCTGAGCCAGCAGCGCGAAGGAGGCTACGTCGCGTTGACACCGTATCTCCAGAAGGCAGGCTCCCGGCTCTACTGGGGGTTCAGTGGCGTCCAATTCGCGGCGCTGCTCGAAGGTTTCTGGCTTGCTGACGGCAATCACGGACAGGGAGACGGGAACAGGGATCGCGGCCGGTCAATTGCCGGCACCCAATTGGAGCTCTACGAGCTACTGCAGGCTGTTGGCGCGTGCCGCGGATTTCGATGCACGGTTACTCCGCGCTCCGCGCCGAGTAACCCGAACCACTCCCAGCAATGGCGGTTCTCGTGGCGCCGATCGACCCAGGCGCGGCTACTAAGGCAGCGGATGGCAGTCGAGCCGGAGTGGAAAGTCGAGCGTGTCTGGTGCGTCACGTCGACAACCGGGAACATCGTCACTCGTCGCAAGGGAAAGGTTGCGGTAGTTGGAAACACCACAGGGTTCGATGCGCCAAACGTCGACCTGCTCGCAATACTGCGCGCGACGCAATCGACAGGTTTGTACGTTCAGCTGATGGGCAGGGGAATGAGGCTTTCGCCAGCAACAGGAAAGAAAGATTGCTTGGTGCTCGATTTCGGTACGAATATCGAGCGACATGGGCCCGTTGATCGCGTGAAGCCCAAGCGCGAAAGCGCCAGCGGCGAATCGCCGGTGAAGGCCTGTCCAAAGTGCGCGAGCTACGTTCCAGCTGGCGTTGCGGCCTGTCCGGACTGCGGCTATGTGTTTCCTGCTCGGGTGATTGACGGGCCGTCGCACGAGAAGCGCGCGAGCCATCAGTCGCCGATGTCGACTGGAAACGAGGCGCCCACCACGTTCGACGTGACCGGAGTCTTCTATCGGGATCACGTGGCGAAGTCCTCTGGGCTGAAAACGCTGCGGGTGGACTACCTCTGCGGCATGCGCGCGTTCTCCGAGTTTGTCTGCCTTGACCATAGTGGCTTTGCTCTGCGCAAGGCGCAGCGCTGGTGGCTCGAGCACTCGACTGCTCGTGGCTCTCCTGTTCCGAGCAGTGTTTTGGCTGCCCTCGAGCGCAAGGGTGAATTACGGACTCCAGTCCAGATCGATGTGGTGCACGATGGCAAGTATGAAAGGGTGGCACGTGTCCGCTGGACCAGGAGAACCGTTGCGGCTAACCCAGGGGCAGAAGGATCTCGCGCTGCGAACAGTTGAGGCTGCGTTCTCGCGCCTTGGCTCTGGCGATCCGTTTGCTGTCGAGGCCCTCAGGCATGCACTGGTGATCACCAAGCTTGCGCTTGGCGCTTACCCAACAGATCGTAGTTGCTACTCGTGTGACTACGAGATGTTGGGGTACTGCTCGAATAACGAGCACAAGCTGATTCCTCTACCCTTCAGGTCGGCTGGCTGCGACGCCTGGAAGGATGAAGGGGCGCCGTTCTAGTTTTCCACAGGTTTTCCACAGGTGGCGCGCAGAAAGAAGCCAACTTCGCGTTCGCAAGCTAGCGGTTCCCGCGCCATTATCCGGGTCGGCCCACCCCCGCCACGCCCAAACAATGGAGATGCTTAACTGCGACTTTGCCTTGTTCTACGCGGGGCTTGGTTGGCAGGTATTTCCGGTGCATTCGGTGGTCGACGTCGACCAATGCACATGCGGCAATTCGGGCTGTGAAAATGTGGGAAAGCACCCCGTCACAAAGAATGGCCTGAAGGCTGCGACTGACGACCCCGACGTAATTCGAGCGTGGTGGGCTGAGCATCCGAGCGCGAACATCGGAGTGGCGACTGGCTCCGCCTCTGGAATCTGGGTGGTCGATGTCGACACGAAGAACGACGGCCTGGCCAATTTCGACGCGCTTCCTGGCTCGCAGGACCTGGCGACTGTCGAGCAGACCACTGGCTCTGGTGGGCGCCACCTGATCTGGGCTTGGAACTCTGACCTCGAGCCGCGCAATCGGACCGACGTGATCCCTGGGGTGGATGTGCGCGGGGAGGGCGGTTACATCATCGTGCCGCCCTCGGCGCACAGATCGGGCGGGTGCTACGAGTGGGTCGAGGGGCGCGACCCGGGGATAATGCTGCCGGTGCCGGCGCCGAACTGGGTCCTCGAGCTGGCGCTAGGCGAGGCCTCCCATAAGGGGTCTGGCTCCAAGCGCCATAAGTCCGCCCTGGCCCCTGGGATGCTGCTCGGCGCTTTGCCGGCCCGCGAGGTGCGCTCCATCCGTTCCGCGCTGCAGGCGGTGTCGCCGGACTGCGACCACGAGACGTGGTTTCGCATTGGGATGGCGTTGGAGTCGACCGGCGCCGGCGATCAGGCCTTCGCGCTGTGGGACGAGTGGAGCGCTCGCGCTACGCGTATGCGTGGTAACGGCAAGCACGCTGTGTATCCAGGGACCGCCGAGCTCCGTAAGCGGTGGCAGTCCTTCGGAAGGCGCACCGAGGAGGTCCGGCTCTCGACGCTCTTCTACGTGGCTAAAGAGCAGGGCTGGGAGGGCAACTTTGAGGAGGACGCCCAAGGTCGCGTTATCGCTACCTTGGCTGTGCCTGAGAAGGTGGCTCCTCGAACCACGACCGCGCCGGCCTGGGGCAAACCAGAGTGGATCTGGGGCCGCGTGCGCCCTCCGGAGTTCCCGATCGACCAGGCCTACCCCGAGCGGCTCTGGTGGCTGCGCGAGTGGGTGAAGGCTATCTCGTGGACGTTCCAAATGCCGACCGATTTTGCGGCCTCAATGTCAGCAGCGATGGCAATGGGTGCGATCGGAGGCAAGTACGAGATCTCTGTCCCTCGAGTGCAGTGGAAGGAACCGGCGTCGCTGTGGGTGGTGTGTGCGATGCCCTCCGGGATGGGGAAGTCGCTCGCTTTTGATCCGCTGGTGCGCCCCTTCCGCGAGTTCGAGGCGGGGCTCGAGGAGCACCGCGATCGGGCTGAGTGGGAGGCGCGGTTGCGGGTCGCGGACATGGTGGTCCGCAGCACCGAGAAGGAAATGCACGCCAAGTCTAAGGCTGCCGTGGGGAGCGAGGACGTGCGCGACTCTCTAAGCGACCGCATGACCCAAGCGATGCTACAGCGCGAGATCGTGCTCGCGACCCGGCCGCAGTCCGATCGGCTCCTGATCAGCGACGTCACTAGCGAGGCCATGGTCGAGTTCCTGGAGGAGCATCATGGCCGGGCCCTGGTGGCGGACCCCGAGGGCGGAGTGTTCGATCATGCTCTCGGCAGCAGCTCTAAGGCTCCGCGGCTCGACGTCTGGCTCAAGGCCTACTCTGGCGAAACGATTGACGAGCGTCGAATAGGAAACCCGCTCGACCGCCGGACCAAGGGCCGCTATGTGCGCCGCGCGCTGGTATCCGTCGCCGTGGCCACGCAGCCCATGGCAATGGGCCCCCTGTTTGCGAACGACCTCGCCTCTGCGAAGGGCTTCCTGGCCCGGTTCCTGGCTGTGGTGGTGCCGCCCGAGCTGCCGGAGCAGTTTGTCCGCGAGGGCCTGCTCCCCGACGATCTGGCCCGCTACTGGCGCGCGACTATCTTTCGACTCCTGGGTGGTACCCGGCCACAGGAGCCGATCGAGATCCCGCTATCCGAGGGGGCTCGCGAGCTGTTTGTGCAGTGGGGGCAGGGTGAGCTCGAAACCGCCCGTGCCGGCTCCGGTGAGGAGGCGGAGAGCTACCTATCCGCCTGGAATGCGAAGTTCCGCGGGAAGGCCCTCAGGCTAGCCCTACTGCTGCATGTGCTGGCCTATGAGCAACCAGGGGCTGTCCAGGTCCAGCCCGAGACGATGCAGGCCGTGCTCGCCTGGCTGCCTTATCTGCGGGCTCACAACGACCTGGTGGCAGTCCAGCTCCGAGACGACCCCGACCTCCTCACCGCGGAGCGGGTGCTCGCCTGGATCGATTCGAGGGTCCTCTCCGGCTCTATCTTCTCCCGCGGGGCTCTGTATAAGGGCCTAAAGGGCGGTAACACGACCGCCGTGCGGCTGGTGGACGACGTCAATGGCGCTCTGTCCGTGCTCGTGGATGCCGGCTGGCTCAAGCCTGTAGGCCGCGTGGAACCGCGCCAGGCGGGCCCGCCGTCTGCTCGGCAGTATCTCGCCCACCCCGAGCTGGCGTCACACCTGGCCCAACACAGGGCTGCTGAAGCCGAAATGGGCCGGGCTCTCGGCCGGCGCGGCCTCTAAGCGCCGCCAGCTATAGAGTAGTCGCACCCGGTCAGCGCGACTTCATGCGCGACACAAAGGCCTGAGGAAGCCCGCGTCTAGGCCATCCTGCGCCGTCTTTGGTGCGTTGTCGTGCGACAAGCGACGCGACACTCAGGGTGACTCCAGTGGCTCCTGCTAGCAGCCCAACCTATTCGTTCGCGAACCAGGGCTCGCGGAACTCGTGAGTGCCACCCTCGGTAACGATAAGCCGGCGAGGCGTACACGCCAACATATCCGTTAGGGCTAACAAATACCTAATAAAGTGGGGGACGGGGGGACGGAGTACCCCACCCTATGTTTTGGCTGTTCACCTGCCTTCTTGGCCGTTTCCGGCCTATATTACGTATAGCGTATATATAATAATAAGGAAAAGGTTGTTGTTGTTGTTTACGTAAATGCGCGTGCGCACGCACGCAAATAGAGGTATAGGCTTCTTGTCCCCCCGTCCCCCCGTCCCCCACTTTGCATCTCAGATGCCCATGCTGCCGAAGGCCGACCCTAACCTGCCGAAAGACCCCATGGCCCGTAATGCTCGCTGGGGTGGGCCCTGGCGCGTCCTGCGCCTGACGTGGCTGCTGCGCTTCCTCGACGTCTCGCCTCCGTACACGCCTATCCCGTTGCGCGGAGGGGCCTTCCTCGCGGACCTTGGCTGCGGATCCGTGCTAGTCTTGAGCATGCTTTGGTTCGCCTGGTCCGTTGGTCTGCAGCCTCTATTCAGCGCGCTCGCTAATCTGGTTGGCCTATGATGCGCGTCCCGGTCCATGAGCAGCTCTCCTGCGAGGGGTACTTTGGGTTCGGCGGTGGGTGGGCCAGGGCTCATGGGCGGGTACTTCCAAATGGGGAGCTGATCTGCTCCGAATGCCCGCTTGGGCAGGTCTGCTGGGACAAGCACAAGGCTCGCGTGCGGGCGCTCTTCCCCGAATCAACCAGGCGCTTCGAAGAACTCGTCAGGCAGTGCGGTGGCGACGGGCGTCGCGCGCTTGAGCTCTACATGGCCAGCAGCCATGGAGTCCCGGAGCCCTTCATATCGGTCATGTTTGGCCACATCGAAGATGGCTCGGCGGTTGCCATAGGAGGCACTCCAAAGGACCGCGGCGAATTCACTCTTCCGTGGCCCTTTCCGCGCCTATGACGGATCTCGCCTCGGTCCCTGCGCTGTCTTTTAGCGTGTGCGGCTCTCCTGTTGGCGAGCCGCGATCCCAGCCAACACGCGCCGGCGGACGGCTGCGCATGCATCGCAACTCGAGCGCCGACGAATGGAAACTTGCCGTCCGTAGTGCAGCCATCGCGGCGCTCGGACTGCAAACCGCGCCTCGCCAGGCGTTCTTCGCCGAGAACGAACCCCTCCTGGTGGTGATGACGTTTCTAATCGAGCGGCCAAAGAACCACTTTCGGCTGGCGCGCGGCAAGCCAACCGAGTTCCTCGCCGCGGGCGCGCCGATTTACCACACAGCCAAGCCGGATGCCGACAACCTAGCCAAGGGGGCCATGGATGCCCTGGCCGGCTGGCCCAAGGGCGCCGACCCGATTCTCTGGTGGGACGATGCTCAGGTGGTCGAGGTGCGCTCTCGCAAGGAGTGGGCCTCGAACGAAAACCAACCTGGACTCTGGATTGAGGTGCACCGGATCGGATAGACCTTGTGGATAGAAAAAGTCATGCGAACTCTCTACGTCCAGGGTTGGTTTCTGCTCCCCGATGGATTCGATGGAACGAAGGCCGATGCGCTTCGCCTGCTCGCGCAGTACGAGGAGGAGACACCGGACCCTCCGCTCACCGCATGTGAGCAGGAAAGCGCGCAAGAGCTTGGTTCGCTGATGTCGAACGCGGCGCGTGCGCTAAAGGCGTTCGATGAAGGGAAGCGCATGTGCATAAAGATGTCGGTTGGGCCAGTCGATCAGTGGCGCTCTGAAACCGAAGTGCGCATTGCCGGCTACGTCAACGTCCTCTCGTGCGCGCGTTGCGGAAGAGATCACAAAAGCGTTCCCTTCGAGAGCATCACCGACGCAACCGCCTGGTTTAAGTACTGGGCAACGTGCCCGACAAATGGCCAGCCGATCCTGGTGCGCGAAGTCGACAATGGACGCACAGAATCCAGCCAATGACGCCTATCTATGATCACGATGCGCAGCAGGTCGCAAAGGAACGATATGCCGAGGATCGGCTCTTGGTGCTCCGTGGCTTGGAGATCGACCACGGGCTTACCGACAAAGAGCTGCGCTTCGTTGAGTCGATTGGTCGCTGGGTTATCGATAACAGGAGGGTGCTCACCGACAAGCAGCGCGCGTGGCTCGAACTGATTCTCCATCGATATGACTGACGTGTGATGTGGCGCAAAAACGGCGACGAACTGAAGTGGGCCTGGCCCGGAAAAAGGCTGAAGATGGGCCGCGTATACGTTTCGCTTGATGGGTCATTTCGTCCGAAGGTCAGCAGCGCATTTAGCGCAATCAATCACGGACACGCTGACGCTGTTAGGCTTGCGATTGATTGGCTGCAGAGCGAGATTCTTCCTGCCGCCGAGCGGCAAGATCTTGGCCTGTGGTTGGAAGGTCTACAGCCCGGTGGTGGTTTTTACGAGGAGGACCTAGCTCGTATGCGCGCTGCAAAGGAAAAAGGACAAAGCTTATCATGAGCAGCTCATTCGGTCCGCCGTGGGTAGAGGCTGTGATGGAACCCATCAAGCAGCTCAAGCTGAACGGGCAGAGGAATAGGGGGACCAGAGACAAGCCCGACTACCGCAACCCGTACAACCGAATCTACGAGGCCGTGGCAAGGTGCGGTACTGAACTCCAGGCCGCGCAGCTTGTGCAGGCGATTCTTGACGTGCGTAGCGACGGAATGGATGCCGTGATGGAAAAGTGCCCTAGGTGCGGGGAGTAGCGTGCCCATTGAGGAAGTCATCGTATGGTGCTGTGTTTTTTTCCTGTTGGGCATTTCGCTTGGTGAATCGTGGGGGAGTGGTCGAGGTAATCGATGAAGCAAAGTAAGCGGCCTGGACAGCATGACGACGAGACAGCTACCGATTACCTGCGCCGGGTTGTCGCCAATCTCAACCACGAGCACGAAGGCATGCTTGACGATCTTCCAAGTGTGGAGGCCGTGCTCGAGTACTTCGAGCTGTGGCATAAATACGGGACGGACTTCTGGGAGGGAATCGTTGAAGCAATCCAGGACGATGGCGACAGTCCGGCGCCAGTTAAGGCGTTTATCAAAAAGTACAACCTGGATTGGGAGGTCCCGAGGAACTCGGTGGCCTCGAGAAGGAATCCAAAGCGGGGCGGGCCATGTACAAACCAACCAAAAAAGAAGTGAGGCGCTTGCGCGCATACCTGCGCTCCACCAGCGCGCTTCGTCGCAGGCTCGAGGCCCAGCTCTTGGTGCGGCCGAGTCTGCTGCGCAGAGCCTTCAAATGAAAAAGCAGGCAATAACAGTAACTAAACTCCCAAGCGGCTTCTACCACGTCCGTGGGCATGGTCCGTGCAACTGGGCACAGCCACCGAACTGGCCGTGCAGCGAAAATGATTTGCGCGAGTATGCTTTCCCTCAAGCGTCCGAGGAGTTTTTTCAATCAGCTATGAGGCTGGTGAGCACGTGGAGCGCATCCGAGCTGGTGCGCGAGATGGAGAGGCAATGACGCAAGGACTCAAACCCTGCCCGTTCGGCCACCACGAACTAGAACGGTATGCCAGCTTGCCACAGCCTACTCTCGACATAAAGGAGCTATACACGACCGTCTCTGTGGAACAAGACGAACCGCTGTCAGCTGGTCAGTTGGTTAAGTGCGGCAATCCGACATGCCCGGCGGCCTATATGCTGGCAACCGTTGAAGTCTGGAACACCCGCCCGATCGAGGACGCGCTTAGGGCCGAGCTCGCGCGGCTGCGGGCCGCACTGGACTATTTCTCGCCGCCGTTTTGCCCTCTGTGTGGTCCGCGCGTAAGCATCGACGAGGAAGGATGTTGCATGGGTTGCGGAGCAACAACGTATCTCGATACAGCCCCGTCCGTTTCCGTGGAGCATGGTGGGGAATGATTGCCGCTGGGCTCGAGGTGCGTTCGCAGATTATCTGGGCTAAGGGCCGGCTCGCGCTGTCGCGCGGGAACTACCACTGGCAGCACGAGCCGTGCTGGTATGCGGTGCGCCCCGGCTTCGAGCCGAAGTGGGTGGGCGAAACACGCCAGGTGGTGCTGCCCAAGGGCGGCGGTTTTCATGCTGACCACGACGCGGCCTGGTACGTAGTGCGCAAGGGTTCGAAGGCTTTCTGGGTAGGCGACCGCAAGCAGACGACGCTGTGGACGATCGAGCCTGTCGTCGAGGACAAAACTCGCCACGGGACGCAGAAGCCGTTGGAGTGCATGGGTCGACCAATGCGCAACCACGACTCCCCGATTGTGCTGGACCCCTTCCTCGGCTCCGGCTCCACGCTGGTTGCGGCCCACCTGCAGGGCCGGCGGTGCCTTGGCCTTGAGCTCGACCCAGCCTACGTAGACGTGATAATCGGGCGCTGGCAGAATCATTCCGGCGCTTCGGCTACCCTGGACGGCATTCCGTTCGACCGGGTTGCTCAGCAGCGCGCTGGGCTGAAACCCAAGCAGACCAAACCAAAGCGAAGCCGACCCAAGCAGGTCAAGGACTGACGATGGCCCTCAAGCAATACACAGCCGACGAAACAGCCCGCATGGAATCGCGCCATGCTCGTTCGATCAAGATCGCCGAGAAGGCGATTGCGGACCTCAAAGAAGGTGCCGAGAATCCGACCGAGGTTTACAAGGCCCTCAATCGTGCATACCTGACGCTTCTTGATGCGCGCCAAGCTGCGCATGTCGATGCCACCCAGTATGCGCACGAGCAAGCGGCGTTGCGCAATGCGGCCACGGAAGCACGACTGAAGCTTGAGGGTGCGCCCCAATGAGGTCGTTTGTTTCGAAGACCATATTCTCAGTATCTGTCTGGTTCATCGCCGCGTGCGCACTCACTGCGATTGCCGGCGTCGCTCCGTTCTTGCCATCCACCAAGCAGGAGATTTCGCGCGCGGTCCCTGTCCTGGTACCGCAAGCTCGGGGTCCGGCTGGCATCGACGGCGCGCCACTTGGCACGGTGGAGTTTCTTAACACTCGATCGTGCACAGACCCCGCCTGCGCCGCAGCGATGCATCTGCTCTGGCATCCGAAGCACGAGCCCGGAACTGAGGTTATGTTCGGGACGTTCCCCGATGGCCGCAAGTGGACCCTGAAAACGAAGTAGGGCGGGCGCAATGAATAGGACGCGCAAGGTCTTGGTGGTGATTGCGGACGACCTCGGCCGTGATCTGTATGCTGCTGCTCCGATGCCGCGCCTCAAGGCCTTGGAGAGCGTCGGTCGCAGCTACCTGAATCCGTGGATGGGCCCAGTGTGCTCTAACTTTCGCGCCGGATTTCTTACTGGCCGCGAGCCCCAGGATCCGTCAAATCTCGTGTTTGGCAACTTCCCGTCTTCTGTGCCCGGGTACGCGTTGCCGACAGCGCACGATACGCTCCTTCCGCAGCTTGCGCCTGGCACCAATGCCTACCACGGGAAGGCCCACGTGCAAAACGCGCAGTACTACACGCACCCGAATGAGTGCGGGTGGCAATCCTTCAGCGGATCACTTGGAAACATCGGCGACTACTACTCCTGGGAGCACGTTGTCGATGGTTGGCCGACTCAGACAAGCAGCTACGCCGGATACGTGGTGCGGGATGGTGCTCTGGCAAGCGTTGAGTCTGGAACGGATCTCGTGGTAGCCGCTTTCCATCTCCCACACAACCCCTATCACAACCCACCATCGGAGCTGCACACCCAGCAGCTCCCGCTAGACACGTCGTGGAAGCAAGCGATGGCGATGTGCGAGGCTCTCGACAATCTCGCCGGTGATCTGATTCAGCGTGCGGTCCAGCTGGGCTACGTTGTGATTTTTCTGTCCGATAACGGGACGGCGCCTGCGCTTGGAGGCAAGAAGGGGACGCTTTACGAGCTGGGGATCAACTGCCCGATGTTTGTGGTCGGGGTTGGCGTGGCTGCTGGTATCGGTCCGTCTGGTGCGCTGGTACAGTCGACAGATCACCATGCGACGATTATCGAGCTGCTCGGCGGCGCCCCGGGTGGACTTAATTCAATCAGCTATGCACCGGATATCTTTGGCAGCGGCTCTTGGAGTGGCCGGGTCTGGGCGCGGGCGAGCAGGTCAATTGTGGTCGGAGAAATTCCGCCCGAGATCGGCTGGGACCGTGCGGCTCGAAACAAACGCTACAAGCTCATCTCGAGGCGCACCACCCAGGCCGTCATCGAGGATTTTTACGACCTTGTAGCGGACCCACTTGAGCAGGATAACCTCCTGCTCCGCCAGGATCTGACGCCGGCCCAGCGTGCTGTCTACGAGCGATTGAAGAACGAACTGCCTACGGCGTGAACAGCCAGCGAAGGAAGAATGAGATGGACGACTTTGACAAACCGCACAAGATGGATGTCCTGATTGAGAATCTGGACCTCCAGATTGCGGCACTTGACCAAGGCGGCCCCGCGGCGGATCCAGTCACAGTGCTTGCCATTCTGCGTGCTCTGCTTGACGTCATTAAGCTCCTCAGAAAGGAGCGGTAGTCGTGGACCGGCGTGATTTCATGCGGTCGCTTCCGGTGCCGCTCCTGCTACCAAGCGTGCCTGCTCCACCGCGGTTGGGTCCCTATCCGGCGAGGGTTGTCTGGGTGCAGATGGTGTTCTCTGTCGACGGCCGCACCTTGCCGGACATGCCAACCGTCGAGCGGTGCTACACGGACCAGATTGCTCGCGGTCGGAAAGTCCTCGCCGTGCTCTACGAGGCGCAGGAGTTTACGCGCATCGTGGTGTCGCAGGACTGTTCTTCAAACGAAGACGCCTGCAGCCTCTCTGATCGGATGCTTGCCATGTTTGAAGTGGACCACGAGAAGGCGGAGCGCGAGTACGGGGCGGCCGAGTCCGTAGTGGTGCTTGCTGAGGATCAATGCGTGGACGTGCTCGCTTTCCTTGCTGCGCAGCGCAGCACGGCTGTTACCGGACGGAGAGTTGAGTCGCTCATCCGCCAGATCCATAAGCTGGAGGCCCGGATTGGTGAGCTGGAGAGGCGCGGCGAGTTCAAAGAAGAGCCGTTGCGCTACCTTGCGGACCCGTCATGCCTGTACAAACCAACTTCACGTGACTGCTAAGCACAAACGCACCGAAGAAAAGGCCGCCCGAGTTCGGACGATGTCCGGGATGGGAATCCGCCACGAAGACATCGCCCGGTTGATGGGCGTGTCGCATCCGACGCTGCTCGTGCACTACCGCGATGAGGTGGAGCAGGGCGCGATCGAAGCAAACGGCAAGGTCGCCGAGTCGCTCTTCAAGAAGGCGATCGGTAACGGCTCAGGTGCTGTGGTGGCTTGTATCTTCTGGCTCAAGACGCGCGCTGGCTGGCGCGAGACGTCGGTCCATCAGCACATTGGGCTGGACGGCGGGCTCTCGGAGACCAAGGACGCGCGTGATGAGCTTGCTCGCCTGGTTGCGCGCTATAGAAGCACCCCGGCGGCCGTTGTCGCTGAACCGCAGAACGGGGCGGCGCTGAATGGCACCGACCACACCAACGGCAAGGGATAACGCTGGCGGCAAGGCCAGAAAACGTCGTCTACTGACTCTGGCGGACTTCGCCGACTTGTCGCCCCGCGAGGCTAAGGCTATTTTTGGCCGGCTCTCTCCGGAGTCGGCGGAGGCCCTGCTCTGGGACTGGTCATTCCGCGCGCGCCCGGTGCAGCTCGAGCCGCTTGGCGATTGGTTGGTCTGGGTGTTCCTCGCCGGCCGCGGCTCCGGCAAAACGCGCGCTGGGTCCGAATGGGTGCGCGAGCGGGTCAAGCAGGGGTTTTCGCGCATCGGCCTAATTGCTCCAACCGCCGGCGACGCGCGTGACGTCATGGTCGAGGGCGAGTCCGGGTTGCTCGCGGTCTCCTGGGAGAAGGACCGCACGCATGCCGGCGCGCTTATGGGGCGCCCGCATTACGAGCCATCGAAGCGCCGGCTGACGTGGGCGAATGGCGCCATGGCCACGGTCTATTCGGCCGATGAACCGGAGCGCTTGCGCGGCCCTCAGCACGATACGATTTGGGCTGACGAACTCGCCTCGTGGCGCTACTGCCGCGAGACGTGGGACATGGCTTCCTTCGGGTTGCGCTTGGGGGCCTCCCCACGCGTGATGGTCACCACAACCCCCAAGCCGCTAAGTGTGCTGCGAGAGATCGTCAGCGATAAGAGCACGGTGGTGTCGCGGGGATCGACATACGACAACCGCGCCAATCTCGCGCCGGCGTTCTTGGACAGGATGCTCGCAAAATACGAGGGTACGCGGCTCGGCCGGCAGGAGTTGCACGCCGAGATGCTCGAGGAGGCCGAGGGTGCGCTTTGGACGCGCCAGATGATCGAGCAGTGCCTTGCTCCAGCTCCGGACAGCCTATCGCGCACCGTGGTGGCTGTTGACCCGGCAATCTCTACTGGCGCTTCTTCAAACGAGACGGGCATCATTGTGGCCGGGCGCGACTCTTCCAGGCTTGGAAAGGGGTACGTTCTGGCAGACCTCTCTGGCCGCTTTGCGCCCGGGGCGTGGGCCCTCCGTGTCGTAACGGCCTTCCACGACTGTGGGGCGGATCGAGTTGTGGCCGAGGGAAACCAGGGCGGCGAGATGGTCCGGCACACCATTCACACGGTGGATCCGAACGTACCAGTCCGCATTGTGCACGCCTCTCGCGGGAAAAAGGCAAGGGCCGAACCCGTCGCGGCCCTGTACGAACAGGGCCGGATTCACCATGCTGGGCCCCTGCCGCAGCTCGAAGACCAGCTTGTAACGTGGGAACCACTCTCCGACATGGATAGCCCCGACCGATTGGATGCGCTTGTGTGGGCGCTGACCGACCTATTTCTCACGGGCGCGGGGATCCGTAGTCTTGGCGTCGCACCAGAGGTGGTTTCCTGATGGCCAACGGCTTTCTCGACCAATTCTTTTCAGCGATCCGTCGCAAGCCGAAGAGCACATCCCAAACGATCGGCGTTGGCGGCACCGCAATCTACGGCGGATATGTCAACACCAACGAGAAGGACGCGCGCCTCATCGGGCGCGAGCGCTACACGACCTTCTCTGAGATCCTGGCGAACACGACGATTGTGGGGGCGGCAGTGCGGCTGTTCCTGAATACGGTGAGCCGGCCGGCGTGGAAGGTCGAGCCAGCAGATGACAACAGGTCTGGCCGTGCGCGTGAACTCGCCGAGAAGGTAGAGGAGGCGCTGTTCGACATGACCACTCCTTGGTATCGAGTGGTGAAGCGCACATCGATGTTCAATCTCTGGGGCTTCTCTGTCCAGGAGTGGACTTCGAAGCGCCGCGAGAGCGGCATGATTGGGTTCCTCGATGTGGAGCCGCGTCCGCAGATGACGATCGAGCGCTGGGATTTAGACGAAACCGGAACCATCGCCGGCGTGACACAGATTGCCCCGCGCGACGGCCGAGAGATCTATCTCCCGCGAAATCGCATCGTGATGGCGGTCGACGACTCGCTCAACGACAGCCCAGAGGGCTTTCCGCTCTTCCGGCATATTGTTGAGGCGGCTCGGCGCCTTGCAAGATACGAGCAGCTCGAGGGCATCGGCTTCGATACTGACTTGCGCGGGATCCCGGTTGGCCGCGGCCCGTTCAGGGAAATGCAGGACATGGTTGATCGTGGCGAGATCACCAAGGAGCAGAAGCTCGCCGCCGAGGATGGCTTGCGCCGATTTGTTAAGGGTCACGTGCGCACCGAGGAGCTGGGGATCCTGCTCGACTCGAAGACCTACCAAACGACGGACGAGCGTCAAACGCCCAGCTCTATCAGGCAGTGGGAAGTTGAGCTCCTGAGTGCGCAGGCTACTGGCCACGATGCGATTGCTCGTGCAATCGAACGGCTCAATCGTGATATCGCCCGCGTGCTCGGCGCTGAGCATCTCCTGCTCGGCTCTACCAGCACCGGGTCGCTGGCAATGTCGAAGGACAAGACGACCAGCTTTGTCCTCATGGTCCAGTCAGTGCTCCGTGACCTGGTGGCCATCTACGAGAACGACCTGGTGGACCCCCTGTTCGAGATGAACGGCTGGCCGATGGAATTGCGGCCCACTTTGAAGGTGGACACACTTCAGAGCCGCGATGTTGAGCAGGTAACAGGTGCTCTGCGCGACCTCGCGCAAGCTGCCAGTGCCGTGGGTCCACAAGACGAGGCCTTTGGCGAGGTGTTCGATATACTCGGTCTGACGCGCCCGAAGCTGGAGGACCGCATGGACGACGTGGTCCTTGGCGCCGGGCAGCCAGTTCCAGCACCAACCGACCAAGAACCCGAAGATGTCGACGATGAGCCGCTCATCGTCGGGGAAGACACCCAGGAGTAGCTCGATGTTTGTTTCAAATTTGACCGCGCGTGCCGAAGCTGATGCCATCACTGCCAAAGTCGACGGAGGTGCTGGCGCCGGCGTTGCTCGCTTCTACTCTGGCACACCGCCTGCGGACGCAGACACCGCGCTGTCGGGTAACACCCTCCTGGCCGAGCTGACGCTCAGCGATCCCTCTTTCGCCGCAGCAATTGACCAGAACCCTGGTGGTCGCATCGTGCTGGACGTGACGCCCATCCCTGAGGACACCTCGGCCAACGCAACCGGCACGGCGACCTTTTGTCGCATCGACGACTCCAACGGTGTCACGATCATTCAAATGACCGCTGGCACGAGCGGCACTGAGGTGATCCTGAATAGCGCCGCGATCCAGTCTGGCGCTTCCGTGCAGATCACGTCCGGCAACATCACCGTTCCCGAGAACTAGTCGTATCTGGGCGGATGTTGGGGGCGCATCTCTCGAGCTGTCCGCCCGAGCACCAGAATGGTCGGCTCCGCCTTCATCAGGTCTGTCCGTGCAGCCCTGCGCACTACAACTGGTACGCAGGACTTCACTGTCTCTGGCGCCGGCACGTGCGTTGGCTATCGAGTCACGCTCACTCGCGGAATCACTGACGGAACAGTTGCCGACAGCATCTCCCTAAGCAAGGGTGCCCACGACGGAACGCGATCACTGGTGATGGCGACGTCCTCGCAGGACGCTGCTGCCAACTCCATCACCTCGAGGATCCTAAACACGACGCACGTTGGCCTTGTCGTCAAGGCGGATGCGACCGGCTACGACGTGCGCGTCAAGCACTCGGCCTACATCACGGACGGCGTGCGGATCGATGTGGCGGCAACTGACGGCGTCGCCTACTTGTGCGAGATCGATCTGTTCTTTGGTGCCGACGTGCAGTTGTATGTCAGCACGCACGACATGGCTAATGGCGCGGTCAACGCAACGGAGGACGTGACCGCTCCAGGTTTCGAGCCTACCTTTGCGGAGTTTCTCTTCTGCGACGCTGTCGATACTGCGGACCCACCGACTGCTCCAACTGCGGGAGTCAAGAGCAGTTACGGTCTGGCGTGTAACGACTTCACCGGGGTGTCGCAGACGTCTATTGCGTACTCCCACAACGATAACGGGGCGACGGCAACACCAACCTCGGACATACTTCCGAGCACTGTGGTTGCGGCGTCGTTCCCTAGCGTCGCTGCGCTTTCGATCACATATGACTGGCAGGTCGGTCTTGACTCTTGGCTGTCCAATGGCTTTCGGCTTAAGAATATCCTCGGTGGCAACCCTGACCCGATCGGCTACATAGCGGTTCGCCTAGGCAGGTCGCGCGCCTCTCTCGGGCTCTACGACAGTCCGACATCCGTTAGCGGCACGATCACCATAACGCCAGGATGGACGCCATGGAGTGCTCTAATTATGAGCACCGCGACCGTGGTTGGTCCAAATGCCGGAGCGCAAGCCGGCGCCTTCGGCTTTGGCTTCGCTGCGCAACAGGGGGAGGAGTTCTCCGCTGCGCAAAACGAGCAAGACAACGCGGCGACGATGAACAATGGTGTGCAGTCGGACGACGACGCCATCAAGCAGCAGCTTGCCAGTGGTATCGCCGGCCTCCAAGCGACGGCGTCGTGGAGCAGCACGCAGTTCATATTGACTTTCTCTGCGGTGCAGGGAACCGCCCGCAAGCAGGCAATCCTTGTCCTCGAGAAGGACATCAATCAGGGGACCTTCTCCGTCAGCCAAAGCTCGCGGATCGCAGCGTTTGTTGCGAAGACTCCGCACGTTGGCACGTTTGCCATATCGCAGAGTTCACGCGTCGCAACCGCTGCTGCTCTCCTGCGCTTTTTGGGGGCGGCTACGGCTCTGCAGAGCACTCGCTCAGCCACATTCGAGGCGCGCGTTCCGTTTGCTGGTACGTTCTCTGTTTTGCAGAGTTCCAGGACCGCGGCTTCCGTCGCGCTTCTGCGCTTTGTTGGAACCTTTGACGGGACGCAGAGTGCGCGTGTAGCGGATTTCGTTGGCGCCAACACCAACGCGTTCATCGGCACGTTCTCTGTATCCCAGAGTGCGCGCACGGCGGCCTTCGTTGGGGCGTTGCGCTTCCTGGCTACGCACAGTGCCGTACATGGCTCGCGCACAGCGGCCATGGCGGCGGCGCTTGTCTTCCGTGGGTCTGCATCGGCCGCGCAGGGCTCCCGCGTTGCGGCGGCGACTGCTTCCCAGGTATTTCTTTCCACGTTCAGCGCTGTGCAGTCGTCCCGCACGGCGGATTTCGTGGCGCGTGTGCCGTTCAGCGGCTCGTTCTCAGTCTCCCAGGGGGCCCGTACGGCGGCCTTTGTGGCCCCTCAAACCTTCCGTGCCACCTTCGCCGGCGTGCAGGGCTCCCGCACGGCGGCCTTTACAGGGGTGGCCGGCGACGTATTTGTTGCCACTTTTGAGGCCAGCCAGTCGGCGCGCACCGCGGCTTTCGCCGGTGAGCTGGAGTTCATCGCCGCCGTGGCGGCCACACAGGGCCCACGCGTGGCGGCGATGGCTGCATCTCTGGTGCTGCAGGGCTCATTCGCCGGCCTGCAGGGCTCGCGGACAGCGGCCTTTACAGGGGTGGAGGTGTTCTTTAGCTCCTTCGCCGGCGCCCAGGGTGCCAGGGTGGCGGATTTTGCCGGGACAGTGCCGGCCCTTGGCATCCAGGGGACGCTCTCCGCGGCGCAGTCTGCGCGCGTAGGGGCGTTCACCGCGCTGCTGCCTGGGCTGGGGTCGCGCTCCTGTTTTGCTGGATCCTCGGATATCGTGACTGCGCTCCTCGGCGCCTACTCTTCGAGGCGCATTCTATTGGGCGAGCGAGAGGTGTGTGACTGATGGCTGTTCGAGACCAAAAAGACGAGGCCTTCGCAAACAACCCGCACACGCAGGCCATTACGGTGGTTGACGACGATCAGACGGGCTCCCCGAAGCCGCCCCTCAATCTCACCGGAAGAGTTGCTAAGTGGGCGCTGACAGACATCGATCCGGCGACCGGACTCTACGGCACGACTCCGCTCTTCGAGAAGAAGAGCACAGTGGGCAGCCAAATCGTATTTACCGACGCGCCGGCTGGAAAGCTCGAGGTGAACATCACTCCCGCTGACACGGCGGCTCTTCCTGCGGCCGACTACTATTTTGAGCTGGAGATTTTCGACGGCAGTGGGCTCAACGGCGTAGTGGTGTCCACGGGGACGCTAACGCTTTTTGCCAACGTGGAGAACACCTGAGATGCCCACCATCATTGTCGGCACCAATAGCTACGAGACGCTGACCGAGGCCAACACATACCTGGACGCTGCGGTGCACGCGACCGCTTGGAAATTCGTCCCTACGGCTACGCGCGAGCGCGCGCTGATCACTGCCTTCCGCGACATCAGCCTGTCTGAGCTGACCGATCCCGACACTGGCGTTGCGATCGATCCCCTCAACGCTCCACAGCCAATCAAGGACGCGCAGTCCGAGCTTGCCTTCGCGCTATCCCAGGACACCTCGCTTGCGACGGCCCAGACGCGCGGTGGATCGAACACGCGCTCCGTTAAGGCTGGCTCTGCTGGCGTGGAGTTTTTTGCGCCTGTCAAGGGCAGCCGCTTCCCGCCAATCGTAGGTCGACTGCTCGCACCGTACCTAAGTTCTGGCTCCTCTGGTGGGACCATTGGATCTGAATCATACGGGACCGGGGAGTGCTCACAATTCGGAACGCAGGGCGGTGGGCTCCTGGAGGGTTGGCAGTAATGCCGAAGCTCTTTGGCCTGGATATCGCAGGCATCATCAACAGCGAAATCAAAGCCGCCGGCGGCGTGCTGAGCGGCGTGCTGACAAAAATCGCAGCTGGAACCAGGACCGGGGCGGCGCTAACCAAGGGCACGAATCCAACCGAGAAGCGGCACACGTTCAACGGTTTTTATGACGACAAGCGCCTGCAGTACTTGCCTGAGACAACTGTGCGCGCTGGCGACCGCGTTGCCGTGCTCCTCGGCGCCTCAATCCAGGGCGGGGCGGTTCCCCAGCCCGGCGATTTCGTGACGCTTGAGGGTGAGACGACCCGCATCGAGAAGGTCGTCGAGCGAGACCCAGCGGCGGCAACCTACGCCTGTCAGGTGAGAAGGACTTAGTGTCGATGATTTCCCTGCAGCGCAGGCGATCTGCCCCGCTTGCGATCGAGAAGGTCGATGGGGACGACGCAGTCTTCGAGCTCGAACTTTTGATTGCGGCGATGACAAAGCGCCTGCGCATACAGTTTGTCAACGTCGTTACGCGTGTCCGCGACACAGCAACCATCAATACGATAGAGCGCCTCTTGCTGGAGGGTCGGATGCAGGAGGCGATGGAAATCGGCAAGGCCCACTACACGGCCTTTGCGGATGATTGGTTGCAGGTCTATATCAGGGCCGCGAAGGACACTGCCAGCTTTCTTGGGCGCGAGATCGCCGTGATTGCAGTGTTTGACCAGATGAACTCTCGCGCTGTCTCGGCCATGCGCGACAACACCTTGAGGCTCGTGCGCGAGCTCACGCGGGGGCAGGCGGAGGCTGCGCAGGAGGCCATCATTGAGGGCGTGGTCGAGGGCTGGAATCCACGCCAGACCGCGCGTGCTGTTCGGGAGACGATCGGCCTCACCGCAAAGCAGCAGCGGGCAGTGGCGAACTTCCGCAAGATGCTGGAGGACAACAACCCGGCTTCGCTGACGCGGAAACTGCGCGACCGCAGGTTCGACGCGACGATTCGGCGAGCCCTGGCTGGTGGCGAAGTCCTGGACCAGGCGACCATAAAAAAGATGGTCGATCGCTACCGTGAGCGCTTCTTGAAATACCGGGCGGAGGTCGTCTCACGCACCGAGGCCTTGCGCGCAGTCCACCAGGGCAATCAGGAGATGTATCGCCAGGCGTTCGACCTGGGGGAGCTTGCTCCGGACGACCTGGTACAGGTATGGAACACCGCGCTCGACGCGCGGGTGCGCGATACCCACAAGACCATGCACCGGCAGCGGCGCCCGATCGGGCAGCCATTCGTCGCCGGCTCTGGTGCCCTACTCATGTACCCCACTGACCCGGCGGCCCCGGCTTCCGAGACGGTGCAGTGTCGCTGCGCCCTCGCAACGAGATTTAGGAGGCGTGGGGAGAGGCGGTCAAGTGGAGGGGGATAGCCGCAAGGGGCTAGTAATCCGCAAAAAGGCCGCGGCTGTACCGAATGGCTGTCTCTGTGTGCCATTGCATCTTGATTCCAAACTAAGAAGAATGCAGGCACTCCCGAGCAACCTGAAGGACCCAGCGATGTGAACGAGCCCGCAAAATTTCGCTTTGACAGCAAGATCTGCAAGGTTGACGCCCAGCTGGGACTTGTGCTCGGTTGGGGCATCATTTGTAAGCAGGACGGTGCCGAGTATGTCGACGTGCAGGCAGACGCCTGTTCCGAGTCAGCAATGCTCGAGGCCGCGCTCGATTTCATGCAAGTATCTCGCAAGGCCAAGGAGATGCACCGCGGTGGAAAGCGCGGCGAGGTCGTCTTCGCTTTCCCGGTGACGACGGAGATCGCCAAGGTTTTTGGTTTCGAGACAAAGACCACAGGCTTGATGCTTGGGGTTTTGCCAGACCAGGACATGCTCGCCAAATTCCAATCTGGCGAGCTGACGGGCTTCTCTCTTGGTGGCGCATGCTTGGAGGCTGAGCCAATATGATCCTCCCCAATGGCAAGAAGCAGAAGCGGCGCATTACGAAGCTGCGAATCGAAGAGTTCTCCGGCGTAGATAAGCCGGCGATGGAGGGCGCGCTGGCTTTGATTTTTAAGCGCGGCGCCGCAATGCCTGAGCCTGAGGACGACGAGGACGAGGACGCTTTTGTTGCGCGCTTCATGAGCTCAAAGCCAATGAAGAAGGAGTTCGCTGACGACAAGCAGCGCCTAGCCGCCGGCCATCGCCAGTACCACTCTTCCAAGAAGAATCAGCGCATCGAGAAGTATTGCGATCACGTTCCACTGATGACGAGTGAGGAGGACGGCCATGTGCACCTGGTATGGATCGGACGCTCGAGTGCCGGCGAGACCTCGTACTCCTCGACCTCAGAGAGTGCTCACGGTCACACCCATCCGTGGATGGTGGGGGCTTCTGGTGAGCTGGTGGTGGGCGCCAACCAGGACCACACGCATACGGTGGACCAGGCGGCGCTCTTAGCGGCCATGCGCGAGTTGATCATCGAGAGCACGGATGCTCCCAGCGTTGCCACGGACGTGGTTTTCGCCCGTGCCGACGATGCTCCTGTCGACATTAGCAAGCTCGGCAACGAGGCACTATTGGCGGCGCTGGCTTCTGGCGCCATTGTCATGAAGAACACCGACGGCGAGCTGCTGGACACAGATGTAGCTATGCCGGACGGATCATTCCCCATTCGCTGCAATGCCGACCTGCTCACGGCGATCGAGCTTGTCGGCGGCGACGGGGACCAGCGCCAAGCCGCCCTTCACATTGTGAAGCGTGCGCGGGCTCTTGGGCTGGAGAGCG
>JACDJC010001393.1_pt1 | contig 21578 bp, 18 predicted proteins | sample 7454191 | NCBI WGS metagenome assembly JACDJC01 (sample SAMN14253291, study PRJNA609438) | sludge metagenome | isolation source: sludge after 25d culture with pyrite and EDTA | collected 2018-12-20 | reverse complement strand
CCTTTGTTCGAGATCACATCCACGGTACCCCCGAGAATGGTCAGCGCCAGCTCGTTTTCACCGCTGTTAAAATGCCACTCTTCGCCCTTTGGGAGCTTTACTGCGGTAAAAGACAGGTGCTCCCAGCCGGCGCTCTCCGGCGTTATGGAGATGTATTCCCGTCGTGTGTAATCAGGTTTTACTAACAAGCGTGATTCGGTTGATGTCATAAGTTTCTCCTTTCCGGTTGTTTGGTTGACTCGCGAACCAGCAATTGACCGCGCATCAATTTGGACATTGGATGGTCATTCGGTTCTCCGGACACTGTCTGTTTGACCAGGTCCATTAACATTTTGGCGGCTTCAGTCCCGATCGACCGTTTTGGTTGGTCAAAGGTGGTCAAAGGCGGGTTGGTGTAAGCCGAATAACGGATATTATCGAAGCCAACAATGGAAATATCCTCCGGCACCCTGATTCCGTTGCGGATCAGGAAATGCAAAGCACCGATGGCGGTGAGGTCGTTGAAGCAGAAAACCGCGCTGATATCCGCTTGTTTTTTTAACAATTCCTCCATCCCGGTAAAGCCGTCTTCGATCTCTCCGCCGGGTTGGTGCAGTACGAAATTTGGATTGAATGCCAAGTCAGCAGCGAGAAATTCATGCTTGAGTCCCCGCAGGCGGTTGTTGTTAATTTTGGAAGCGCGCTTGTTGCCGATGTAGGCGATGCGTTCGTGTCCGAGATCAAGCAGGTGACGGGTGACCTGTTGAGCCCCGTAGAAATCGTCGTGTGAAATGGTGTATTTGTGATTGCGATGGGACTGGTTATTGATCACCACCGCCGGGATGCCGTATTGGTCCAGCAGGTTATAGCTTTCCTGGTTGACCGGAACGGATCCGATGATGACCCCGTCGACGCGGTGTTCACTGAACGCCTGGATGATGCTTTTTTCGTGTTTTGGATTCATAAATGAAGAGGCGATAAAGATGCTGTAACCCGCGTCTTTCACCGCGTCCTCAATTCCCTGCAGGATTTCACCAAAATAAGGATTGTCGATTCGGTTAACCAATACGCCCAAAGCCCGGGTGTGGCGCGTTTTTAAACCCCTGGCGGCAGCGCTGGGAAGGTAACCCATTTCTTCAGCGATATCACGGATAAGGACAGAAGTCTTATCAGGAATACTGGGATTCCCGTTCAACGCGCGCGAAACGGTTGTGTGAGAAACCCCGGCTTTTCTGGCAATATCCTTGATGGTTACAGACATTTTTTCCTTTTTACGCACACGTGTGCGTAAAAATAATAACAAACTCCGGAAGAAAAGTCAATCACATTTTGAAAGATATCTTGCAATTCTTGTAAAAATGTTGTATTATCAAACATGTCAGTTTTCCTTCAATAATTTATAAAATGCAAGAAAACCTAATTATTTTGATTGCTCAAATTTAAGCGGCATTATTGGGAGTTTCACGATGATTTCTTTGCAGAAAGGGTTGTTGTTATGAAGCACGATATTGAAGCGATCTTTCTTGATGTGGGTAATACCTTGCGCATTGTTCTGGAGGAGCCTGAATTTCAACAAAAAGCCATGCAGGAGCTGATGAGGCTGGTTGAGGCAAAAGAACCACAGGATGAGTTCTTTGCGAAGGTGGAAGAACGCTGGAAAAAACACCGGAAGAACTGCAAGGAAACACTTATTGAAGCTTCAGAATATGACTTGTGGACCAAATACCTGCTGCCTGATTATCCGGCGGATTTGATCGGTCCGCAGCATGGGAGGTTAACCCGCCTGTGGCGCGACCGCGATGGACGCCGGGTTCCACGTCATGATGCCAAAGAGACCATCGTCGAACTGCACCGCCGCGGCTACCTGCTGGGTATTATTGCCAACACGATCACTGAAACCGAGATCCCGGATTGGATGGAAACTGATGGGGTAACCCAGTATTTCAAAACGGTCATTCTCTCCTCAAAAGTTGGTATTCGCAAACCCAACCCCGAGATCTACTGGCTGGCGGCACGCGAGATTGGTGTGGAACCGGCCAAATGCGCCTACCTGGGTGATAATCCTGTACGCGACGTGGAAGGTACCCGTGCGGCTGGTTACGGAATGATGATCCTTTTTGACGAACCCGCTACCACTGCCAAGGAACCTCCCACAGGGGAGCACGCCCCGGATTACATCATCAAGGAAACCCGCGAACTGTTGGATATCTTCCCTCCGAGGGATGGAACACCCGCATAAACCAATGATAGAAAATATCGAAGCGATCTTCCTGGATATTGGCAACACGCTGCGCATCCTGCTTAAGGATGAGCCTTACCGCACAGAAGCACGCCGGAAGATCGTTTCATTGCTTGGCACTGCTGAGCAGCCGGAGGAATTTGTCGCCGAGCTGGACAGACGCTACAAAGAGTACCGCAAATGGGCTTTTACACACCTCACAGAAGCCACTGAAGTAGAACTGTGGACACGCTGGCTGGCGCCTGAATACCCGGCAAAACGGGTCGCAATGTTGGCGCACGAGTTGACCTATCAATTCCGCCAATCAATGGGGCGGCGGGTGATGGCGGAAGGCTGTGTGGAAGTTATCACTGAATTACATGCCAGGGGATACACCTTAGGCATTATCAGTAATGTGATCACCACGGAAGAAATTCCCGACTGGCTGGAAAAGGAAAACCTGACACGCTATTTTAAGTCTGTGGTGCTCTCATCTACCTTTGGCAAACGTAAACCCGATCCCGCAATTTATGCGGAAGCCGCCCGACAAGCGGAAATTGTGCCCGCCAAGTGTGCTTATGTCGGCGACAATTTTTCCCGCGATGTGAGCGGGACCCGCGCGGCGGGATTTGGCATGGTGATCATCATGCCTGATCCATCGGATAGAGACGAACCCGTTCCGGATGAACACCAACCGGACCTGGTGATCCATGGACTAGCGGAGTTGTTGGATCACTTTCCGGGCTTGAATGGACATAAAGGATGATCAATATGGAGTCCATGAGCAAAAGATCCGATCAATACACTGCTTTAGAAAGTGCGCAAGCTATGGTGCGAGCGGTGAAGGAATTGTTTGCCGAAGGACAAACGGATTATTATCTTGATCCGATCGTGCTGGCCAGTGAGCACGACGAGCCGATTGGTCGAGTGAAAGATGGTGACGCGGTCATTTTCTGCTGCCGGCGCGGCGAGCGTGAGATTCAGCTCACTGAAGCGTTCACTGACCCGAAGTTGGATCATTTTCCGCGAGCCGATTTTTCAAACCTCCCGTTCGTAATTCTCACCCTGTATCACGACAAATTCAAAGATCTGCCGGTTGCCTTTGCGCCTGCCAGGGTGCAGGAGACACTCGGCGAGCTGGTCAGCCGGGAGGGCTTATCGCAGGCGCGCGTCGCGGAATCGGAAAAGTTTGCCCACGTCACCTTCTTCCTAAACGGAGGCAATGGCAAGTCTTACCCAGGTGAAGAGGATATCCGGGTTCCTTCCTTAAAAGGGGTTCCGTTTGATGAACACCCTGAACTGAGCCTGGCTGAGGTAAGCCAACAGGTGATCGGGCAGGTGCAGCGGGGCACAGACCTCATCATCACCAATTTTGCTAATGGTGATGTGATCGGGCACACATCCAATCACAATGCCAAGATTAAATGCGCCGAGTACGTCGACCAGCATTTGAAGGAAGTTGTGGAAGCGGCGCAGGCGGCCGGTTATGTAATTCTGATCACCGCAGATCATGGCAACATTGAAGAAAGCCTCACACCTGAGGGCAACCCGCATGTATCGCACACCACCAACCCGATCCCATTGTTCGTCATCGATCCGCTGATTGAAACCACCATACAACCCGCAAACGGCGTCCTGGCTGATATTGCGCCAACCGTGCTGCAGATTCTTGGCATCGACAGGTCGCCTCTGATGACAGGGAAAAGCCTGGCACCGGATCAGGCGTTTGGCGTGCAACGCAAGGTGCTACTGGTCATTCTGGATGGCTGGGGTCTGAGCCCCCGACCTGAACAGGATCCGATCACATTGGGTCATACACCTTTCTGGGATACCTTGATGACACATTGCCCGCATGGATTGCTCATCGCGTCTGGAGAAGCAGTTGGTTTAAAGGCGGGGAAAGCCGGCAATTCTGAAGCCGGGCATATCAATATTGGCGCCGGGCGCATCATTTTACAGGACGACGTGCGGCTCGATCAGGCAATGAAGGATGGAAGTTTTTATACGAACGAAGTGATCAGCGGGGAGATCAGGGGTGTGAAGGAACGCGGCACCGCTCTGCATCTCATTGGATTATTGACCGAAAAGAGTTCTCATGGGTCGATGGATTACCCGCTGGCGGTGTTGAAAATGGCACACGACGCGGGGCTGGAGCAGGTTTATCTACACATGATATTTGACGGGCGCAGCACCGAGCCGGGCAGCGCGCCGTCTTTGCTGGAAAAATTGGGCGACTTGATGGATAAGATTGGCGGCGGTCAGATTGCCACCGGTATCGGGCGCGGTATTGCTCTCGATCGGGATGGAAATTACAACAAAACGCAGCGCGCTTACGATGCGCTTGTGTACGGAAAGGGGAAGAAAGCGCGATTATGAATTATGACTTCCTGAAAAAATTGATCATACCCGCTGAGACCAGGATCGTCATGTTGATTATGGACGGTTTGGGCGGGCTGCCGCGTGAACATGGGGGAAAGACTGAACTTGAAGCCGCGTACACCCCCAACCTTGATGCCCTGGCCGCGCGTTCCGCGCTCGGGTTTTCCAGTCCAGCGGGACCCGGTATAGCTGTTGGCAGTGGTCCCGGTCATTTGGCAATCTTCGGATTTGATCCCATCGAACACGAGATCGGTCGGGGTGCTCTTGAGGCGCTGGGGGTTGACCTGGACATTGGTCCGGACGATGTCGCCGCGCGCGGCAACTTCTGCAAGGTTGACAAAGATGGAATACTGGTCGATCGGCGCGCGGGCAGGCTCTCCACGCCGGAAGCGACCAAGCTGGCGAGGATATTAAACACGATAAAGATCGAAGGCGCGGAGTTTCACATCGAGCCTGTCAAGGAACATCGCTTTGCTTTTGTCATGCGGGGAGAAAAATTGAGTGCGGAGCTTGAAGATACCGATCCGTTGAAGAACGGGATTGCTCCGAAGCCCGCAAATGCAAAGACCGCTGACGCTGAGCATACAGTGAACCTGCTGAATGAGTATGTTAAACAGGTTAAGGATTTGCTGGAAGAGGAAGACCAGGCAAATATGATCCTTCTGCGTGGTTTTGATCGGCTGCCTGTACTGCCTCAATATGAAGACCTGTTCAAGTTACGTGCTGCATCCATCGCGGTCAACGGTATGTACAAAGGGGTGTCGCGCCTGGTGGGGATGAAGGTGCTGCCGGTTGAAGGTTATGATATCGAGGATGAATTCACAACCCTTGAAAAGTATTTCGATCAATTTGATTTCTTCTACATTCACATTAAACAAACCGATACGCATGGCGAAGACGGTGATTTTGACCGCAAGGTGAAAGTGATCGAGTATGTCGATACCCAGATCCCGCGCATTCTCGCGTTGAATCCTGATGTGATCCTGGTTACCGGCGACCATTCCTCTCCGGCGATCCTGAAATCACACAGCTGGCACCCTGTACCAGCGCTGGTCTACGGGAAGTTCGTCCGCGAAGACAACATTCCCGAGTTTGGGGAACGGGCTTGTGCGAGGGGCAGCCTGGGAATAATGCCCGCAGTAGATTTTTTGCCTCTCTTATTGGCAAATGCTGGGCGCATTCAAAAATACGGTGCATAAAGGGTTGCCCTGTAAATGAAAGGAGGAAATATGGGTAACGTGATACACAAATCGGCTGATATTGCTCAATTGATCAGTGATCATTACAGCTCTCTTACCAAGAGCGAGAAGATCATCGCGAATTTCCTTCGCAAGAACCAGGAGGAAAGTGCATTCCTGTCTGCTGCTGAGATCGCCAAGCGTTTGGATTTGAGTGAAGCGACGCTGGTACGATTCGCCCGGACACTCGGTTTTTGCAGTTACCCGGCAATGCGATCTGTACTGCAGGAGAACTTTCGCCAGCGGGTTACGCACTCAGCAAGGTTGCGCGGCAGGCTGGAAGAAACAAAGCAGAACGGGGACATTTTTGAACGACTGACAGTTACGGAGATCGATTATCTCACCCAGGCGCTTGACTCCATCGACCGGAAGCAGCTGGACAAAGCCGTTGAACTGATTCGTACGCACAATAAGATCTATGTCTTAGGTCTTGGTCCATCAATATCGCTGGTTGACTTATTGGAGATCAGGCTGCACCGGTTCGGTAAAGAGGTTGTGCCCTTAAAAGCTTACGGGCGCGAAGTCATTGATTCCATGCTGGTGATGAAACCGGATGACCTGGTTTTCGTGATCTGCTTCTTTGATCAAAACCCCACGCTGCAGTTGGTGCTGGATTACAGCCATAAGGTTGGCGCCACCGTCATTATGCTTACCGACACGCTGGATACCATCCTGGGAGATAAAGCGGATGTGGTCTTGAGCGCTCGCAGGGGTCCAGTGGGTGAATTTCATTCGCTGGTGGTGCCGATGACGGTGATCAACGCGCTCCTCCTCTCTGTTGCAAGTGTAGACCAGGAGCACATCATGCCGGTGCTTGATCGGTTGGATTCGCTGCGCGACCAACTAAAGGAGTTGAATCGTGAAGGTTAAAAACACTAGAGTAATAGGCTGCTTTTATGGATGGCAAACACACATTGACGAAAGGAAATAAATACGAGGTGTAAGCTGATGACAAAAGCATCAATAGCTCCAAAAGACAACCGGGAGAAGTACACAGCGATATTACGGCGCTTGTTCCGCTGGTTGACAACCCCGCATGTTGTTCTCTCAATCATAATGGTCGCGGTGATGTTCTATCTCGTCATCATCCCGCTTTACCGGATGGTTATTACAACGATCACCGTCTCTGATATGGATCTGAGGGTGTTACCCGATGCTGAGGTTGGGGATTTAACCTGGTATCACTGGGTGCGAATGCTCACCGGCAAGATCGGCAAACTGATGACCTATGAACCTCTGGTGCACAGCGTCACGATCGCCCTCGGCGCAACGTTCCTGTCGCTGGCGATCGGCGGGTTGATGGCCTGGCTGGTATGCCGCACTGATATTCCCGGCAGAGAAACCATCCACATGCTGGCGCAGGTTCCCTATATCATGCCCTCCTGGACGATCGCTATGGCGTGGCTGGTGCTCTTCAAGAACCAGAAATCAGGAGGCACCATGGGGCTGCTGGAATTTTTAACGGGAGCGCCGACGCCGGACTGGCTGGCGTACGGCCCGATACCGATCATCGTCAGCAGCGGGTTGCACTATTACACGTTCTTTTTTCTATTCATCTCCGCTGCGTTGTTGTCAATTGACTCTTCCCTTGAAGAGGCAGGCGAGCTGGCCGGCGCGGGTCGCTGGCGCATCATGCGAAAGATCACCTTCCCGCTGGTTATTCCCGCCATCGCTTCCGGTTTCATCATGACCTTTTCCAAGGCGATGGGCACCTTCGGCGGACCGAACGTGCTGGGTGTGCCGATCCGTTATTACACACTTTCGACCATGTTGAAGTCGAACTCAGCCATCGGCAATTACGGAGACGGGTTTGTCACGGCGATCGTGCTGATCGTGTTTGCCATGGTTACCGTGATGTTGAATCAAAAGATCGTCGGCACGCGAAAGAGTTTTGAGACCATCGGCGGGCGCGGGTTCATGGCAAAGAAGGTAAAACTGCGCAACTTCAAACCGATCATAGTGAGTGGGGTTGTGGTATTCCAGTTTATCATCGCTGTGCTACCACTGGTTTTACTCATATTTAGCTCCTTCATGCTGCGAGATGGCAATTACAGTCCGGAAAACTTTACGCTGGCGCACTGGATCGGAAAGGGTGATCTTTCGATCAATAGTGGCGAGCCGGGGGTGCTGCGTAATCCGCGAATCTGGCAAGGTGCGTGGAACTCCATCCGCTTGTCCATTCTGACCTCCCTGTTCACTGCGCTATCGGGTGTCATCCTGGGTTATGCGATTGTAAAAGGGCGCGGCACCAAGCTTTCAAAACTGGTAGAGCAGATGTCTTTCATCCCGTACGTTATTCCCGGCATCGCTTTTGGCGCGGTCTACATCGCCATGTTCACCAAACCGGTAGGTCCGATACCCCCCCTTTACGGTACATTTGCGCTGCTGGTACTGGTATCGGTGGCAAAACATTTGCCGTTCTCGGCGCGCAGCGGTGTTTCAGCGATGCTGCAGGTGGGCAAGGAACTGGAGGAGGCGGCTGCGCTGGCAGGTGCAAGCCCCTGGCGGCGCTTCAAGCGCATCATTTTCCCGCTCACCAGCACCGGTTTCGTATCCGGTTTTCTATTGACTTTCATCAGCACCATGCGTGAGCTTTCGTTGATCATCCTGTTGGTAACGCCCACGACGGCGGTACTTGCAAGTATGACCATGCGTTACATTGAAAACGGTAATGACCAGCAGGCAAACGCCGTCATCATCCTGTTGATCGTATTGGTTCTGATTGGCAATTTCATCATCAGCCGCTTCCGCGGCGGCAGCCTTAAAAAAGGACTCGGAGTCTAAAGAGGAGAAAACATGGAAACCCCTATTATCATAAAGAACTTAACCAAAAAATTCGGTGACGTGATCGCTGTTAATGATGTGACAATGACCATTGATCCTCATACTTTTCTGACCTTGCTCGGACCTTCCGGCTGCGGAAAAACGACCCTCTTGCGCTGCATTTCCGGTCTTGAGGACCCTGACGAAGGCGAAATCTACATCGGCGACAAGTTGATCTATTCTCATGTAAAGGGTATATCGATTCCACCCGGGCAGCGTGAGCTGGGAATGGTGTTTCAGAACTACGCACTTTGGCCGCACATGACCGTTTACAAGAATATGACCTTCGCGCTGGAAATCCAAAAGATGACGAAGGAGGAGATGGACAAACGCGTGTCAGATTCTCTGGCTGAGGTAAAAATGAGCGGATATGAAAACCGCTATCCGCGCGAAATGAGCGGCGGCCAGCAGCAGCGTATTGCCCTCGCCCGTATGCTCGCATACCGCCCCAAGGTATTCCTGATGGATGAACCGCTTTCCAACCTCGATGCCCGCCTGAGGATGGACATGCGCACTGAGCTGAAACGTCTGCACCACATCTCCGACGCGACGACCGTATATGTGACGCACGACCAACTGGAAGCGATGACGATGTCCTCAAGGATCGCGGTGATGAAGGAAGGTGTGATCCAGCAATTGGATACCCCGGAGAAGATCTATCATTACCCCGCCAATCTGTTTGTGGCGGATTTCATCGGCAGTCCAAAAATCAATATGCTGGATGGTTGGATCCATTCTCAAGATGTAGTAGATCTTGGAAAATTTAATGTACATGCCAAGACCTTACGTAAGACCGGTGAAGTTGTGTTGGCGGTACACCCTGAAGACATCATTATTCACCAGGAGCCTGTAGAAGACAGTGTTGAATTTATCGCTTACTCTGTGCAGCCCGCCGGAGCGGATTCGACAATCATCGCGCACAAAGGCGACACAGAGCTTATCGTCAAGGAAATGGGCGTCAGCAAAATCGCTATGGACCAGAAGATCTGGCTTACCTTTGATAATGATGCCATCAACCTGTATGACAAGAGAACCGGTGATCTAATCACCGGTTGAGCCGTTATCGGTAACTTTATGATGATTAGAATCCTTTCAAGAGGAGGTGATTTTTAACAATTTTCTGTCGGGACCATTTGGCTTGATCGTTCAAAACTCATAAGGAGGAAGGTAGATGAAAGCAGTATTAAGAATTGCAACAATCGTACTTCTGTTTAGTTTGATCGCGGGTTGCGCGCAGCCCACTGAAGCGCCCGCTGTTGAACCCCCTGCGGGTGAAGGACCTGCAGCAACCGAAGCACCAGCAGAAGAGCTTACTGCGAAAGAGCAGTGGCTAAAAACCAACCAGCTCGGACCGTACTACACCGATGAGCAGGATTGGGCGGCAATTGAAGCTGCGGCGATTGAAGAGGGTGAACTGGTGGTTTATTCGAACTCCTCTAAGGTCGAAAAATCGGCGGAAGCTTTTATGGAAAAGTATCCCGGCATCAAGGTGCAGGCTTACGACCTGGGCGGCGACGATGTGCTGCTTAAGACACTTGAAGAGCAGAAGGCAGAGGCCTTTATTGGTGATGTCTGGTCGAGCAGCGGCGGCGCAGAGCTTGTTGGTAATGTTCTGCCGAAAGGATATGTCTGGCGCTTTATGCCATCACCCGTTGCTGACAGAATCCCTGAAGAATACACCCAACCTCTGTTAATGGCGCGTCTGGGCACCAGCGTTTTCGCTTACAACTCCGAACTCAACGACAGCTGCCCTATATCTAACGTATGGGAACTCACCCAACCGGAGTGGAAGGGCAGGTTCTTCATTGAAGATCCTTTGAATGATGCTTCAACGCTTAGCAAGCTGCTGACACTCGTCGGACATCCTGATGAAATGAAAGCGGCTTATGTTGAGTTGTACGGTGAAGAACCTGTGCTTGAAGAAGATACACCTGATGCCGGCTGGTTATGGTTGAAGAAATTCGCCCAGAACGGTCCCATCCCGCAACCCGGTGGCGATGAAGTTGATGAAGCATTCGCTTCCCCTGGAATGACCGAGAGCTACATGGCGCTGACCTCGTACTCCAACATGGCTGATGTACAGGAAGGCCTGCTGGTCTTTGAACCCTGCTGGGGTGTCAAACCCATGCTGGGTGTTCAGAGCCAGAGTTATGTGGGCATCATCAACCAGGCTCGCCACCCCAATGCCGCCAAGCTTTGGGTATTGTGGCAGGTTAGCGAAGAGGGTCGTGATCCATGGGGCAAGTTCGGCACCTACTTCACCGACTCCACCTATGAGGTCCCCGAAGGGATGATACTCCTCGACGAAATGATGGGCATGACCTGGTTCATCGATGAACAGTTTGCTTATGATCACATGATCGAAGCACGCGACTTCTATCTGATCAACCTGAGTGAATAAACCTCTTTCTTAGCTCCAAGGCACGGGTTCAATCGAACCCGTGCCTGGAACCGGAGTAAATACAACACGGATCGCTCTTTTATTCTTCCTGAACTGGAAGGGTGGATTAAGAAATTGCTTAGGAGAAACCCTATGAAATTACAGACCATGTTCTTCGATGTTGGCGGTACCCTGGAAACCTATCGATTTACCAGGGAACTGCGCATCGCAAATACCGGTATTTTCAGGGATCTACTGGCGGAACATGGTATTGAACTTCCTTTGACCGATGAAGAACTGTGCGAGATGATCACAAGCGGGATCAAGACTTATCGCCACTGGAGTATTGATTCCATGATCGAACTTAGTACGGAAGAGATCTGGGCAGATTACGTGTTCAAGAATTATTCAATCGACCGGACAACCATTAAGGCAATATCTGAGCAATTATCCAATCTTTATGAAATGAAATTCTACAATCGCGAGATGCGCCCCGAAGTACCTGAAGTACTGGCAGAGATCAGGAAGATGGGGTTGAACATCGGTTTGATCAGCAATACCCAGAGTGTCACCCAGGTACCACAAACATTAATTAATTACGGTATCAGTAAGTATTTTGACCCGGTTGTGCTCTCATCGGTATACGGTCGCCGAAAACCTGATCCATCGATCTTCTACTGGGCAGCCCGGCAGGCGAACACACCTACCAGCGCTTGCGCGTACATTGGCGACAAGATCAATCGGGATGTTCTGGGCGCGAAAAGAGCCGGCTTTAAACTCGCGCTGCAGGTACGCCATGAGTTTGACGATGGTGAAATTGATGAAGGTGCAACCCCTGATTTTGTCATGGGCAGTCTTACCGAGATGATACCGCTGTTGGAATCGATTCTCAGGGAAAGCGAAACAACAACGTGTATCGGGTTTGTGAACGGCAGCATTAAAGCCCTGTTTTTTGATGCCGGTGACATCCTTTATTACCGGCCTGAGCGGGACAAGCATCTCAACGAATTTCTATCGAAGAGAGAGATTAAGCCAGCGGAAAACTTTGAGGCTGAGCGAAAGCGCATTAAAGACCTGGCTTTCTCCGGAAAAATGCGCCGGCATGATTATTACCGCGAGTTGATCCGTTTGTATGGTATTGAAAACCCTGTGGATGTGGAGGAGGGGATGAATGCCCTCAGCCGGGATGATAAAACCGTGGCGATTTTCGAGGGAGTGCCTGCAACGATCAACGCGTTAAAAGAAAAAGGCTATCTGCTTGGCATCATCACCGATACCGCAATGCCTTTCAGCCGCAAACTGGACTGGTTTGATGAGCATGGGTTTGGCCGTGTTTGGGATGTCGTGATCAGCTCCAAGGAGATCGGCGCGCGCAAACCGGCACCAGGTATGTATGAAGAAGCGCTCCTTCAAACCGGCCTCAAGCCGGAAGAGGCTGTTTTTGTGGGGCATAAAACCCACGAACTTGATGGTGCAAAAGCCATTGGGATGAAAACCATCGCTTTTAATTACGACCCTGATGCCCGGGCGGATGTGTACATTGATCAGTTTGCTGATCTCTTGAGTGTGCCTTTACTGGTGCAATAAATTATTAATTACGTATTGAGTGTAAATATGCAAAATTCCATTGAAGCAATCCTATTTGATATTGGCGGCACCCTGCGCGTGACAAATCCGCAGGAAGGCAGGGATCTCTCAAAAGTTGAGGAGATCATTGCGATACTGGACGAAAAGATCTCAGTTGATGATTTCATTACCCGTATTCGCAAGGGGGAGAAAGCCTACCGCCGCTGGTGCAAACCCAATTACATCGAACTTAACGAGGCGGAACTATGGACAAGATTTCTCCTGCCGGAGTATCCGCAGGAATTCATCCGTGAGAACGCAATCCGTTTCAATCAGTTGTGGCGCGAGTCCAGACGCAAATACGTGCTACCGGATATGGCTGCTACCATGCGCGAACTCTCAATGCGTGGCTACCGGTTGGGATTGATCAGTAACACGACCTCTTCGTTAGAGGGATATCAGCTGCTTGAAGAAAACGGTTTGGAGGATTTGTTCGGTTGTGTCATACTTTCCGCCGAATTTGGCAGACGAAAACCACACCCGTCATTGTTCATTGAGGCGGCGCGCAGGCTGGGCGTTTTAGCGCAGCAATGTGCTTATGTGGGCGATCGCCCATCTCGCGATCTCATCGGCGCGCGGCAATCGAATTATGGCAAGGCGGTGATCATCAACACCGCGGGATATGTACTGGATGAATATGACCCCGACGATTACGACCCTGAGAAGGACGCGCACCTTGAGATCAAACCGGATCATCATATCCACCTGTTGAGCGAACTGCTGAATATTTTCACCGGGGCAGAAAAGGCTCGAGTCGGTCAGGATCAGAACCCGGAAAACATCCTCTATGATGTAGCGCTCTCCACGATGTGGCACGTTGATCAGCAAAGTTCATTCAACGACGCCTTTCAGCAGTCGAAGCGCATCGGCATCGCGCGCTTTGAACTTAACCACCAGGTGACCGTCGATCAGCTTGAGGGATGGGATCGGGATCATTACTACGCGGTCACCGTTCACGACCCCTGCCCGGCGGTGGTCAGTTTGAATGAGCTGAAGAAAAACGATTGGTTGGTTTCGAGTATTGATGAAACCTGCCGCCGAAAGGGAGTTGATGTCGTCAAACGCACGATCGACCTGGCGGGCAGGCTTGGTTCCAAATCGGTTGTATTGCATGTGGGTAGTATTCAATGTGATTCAACACGAGAAAAACAACTACGGAAACTGTATCGGCAGGGCTTGGCCGGCACCCCGGAATATCTCGGGCTTAAAGATGAGCTTGTCACCCATCGATCGAAATATGCCCCGGTGCACCTGGATGCGGTAATACGCAGCATAGAAGAACTCATTGAGTACACTCGCGGCAGCGGTGTCGCGCTTGGCATTGAAAATCGATATCGCTTTTACGATATCCCGCTGCCCGACGAGATGGAAACACTGCTGTCGTTGTGTGAAGAGCCTTGGTACGGTTTCCAGCTTGATACCGGACACGCGATTACCCTCGAAAGGCTCGGGCTTTGTGAAGAAGGTATCTGGCTGAAAAAGTTCAGCAATCGCATGATCGGCGTTCACTTGCACGATGTGGATGGCATCAGCGATCACCAGGTGCCGGGTGAAGGCAGCGTGGATTTTGGTGCAATTGGCCGCTTCCTGCCGCCGAATTGTTACAAGACTATGGAGATTAACCCGCTAGCCACGCTTGAGGATTTGTCCGCCGGTATGGAATTACTGGCTGCGAAGGGCTGTATCAATAGGATCTGATTTGGATTAATGGAAGGGTGATAAATTTTTTGATAGCGCAGATAAAAGCAATTTTCTTTGATATTGGCGGAACACTGGTTGAAAAGACCCGGTTCCCTGTAAGAGATCATACGGCAATCGCTCAGATGTCCGCTTTGCTTAACCTGACGTGTTCACCGGACGAGTTGTTGGATAGGATCAATCGGGGGCAGCAGGCGTATAAGGAATGGAGCGAGACAACGCTGCGGGAACTACCGCTTGATGAAAAATGGGCTAAGTACGTCTTACCTGAACAGGATGAGACGCTTGTGAGGAAGAACGCCCTTGCCCTGCAGCAGTTATGGCGCAGTTCCAGGGGTAGCGCGCGGTTGAAAGATGATGTAAGCGGGGTATTAACACAAATCAAGCAGCGCGGTTACATTCTTGGCACCATCAGCCACTCCACTCCCGCTTACCTCGATGAACCTGAACTGGCAAGTTTATTCGATGTACACATTCACACGGTTGAGTATGGCAAGCGCAAACCGCACCCATCCCTTTTTGTCGACGCGGCGCGGAGTTGCGGTGTAACACCTGAGCAATGCGCCTATGTAGGTGACAACCCCTGGCGCGATGTTGTCGGTCCGCGTGAAGCGGGTTATGCCAGCATAGTGTTGATGAAAAATGGCATTTCCCCACAGCTTGAGAAGTCAAACCTGATGCAGCCGGATCTAGTGATCAGTGACCTCGGCGAGCTGCTGGAGATTTTTCCGGTACGCGGAGAACCTAGTGGTTTGAAGCATAAAAAGAGTGGTAGCGATGTGTTGTATGACGCCGCCCTTTCGACGATGTGGTGGGATAAAGAACGATACTCCGCAGAGGAGTTTTTTGGCAGCGGGCGAAAACTCGGATTTGCGCGCTTTGAGTTGAATCATCAGATCCCGCCTGAGGTGATGGCGCAGGTCGATGCGAATCGGTTTTCGATCGGTTCCCTGCATGATCCCTGCCCGGCTTATATTCCACTCAAAGAGATTGAAAACCTGGATATCCAGATTACCTCGCTGGATGAAACCCGCCGTATGCGGGGTGTGGATGTCGTCAAGGGCACGATTGAAAAAGCGAGCCAGTTTGGCTGCAGGCTGGTGGTCATCCACCCCGGCCGCATCGTTTGTGATCACGCTTTAGATGATCAGCTGCGCCAGCTTTACCGGGCGGGGAAGAAAGGCAGCCCCGAATATGAAGAGCTGCGCCTGCGTACGATCGCTGACCGGACAGTCAAAGCCGGTCCGCATCTCGAACAGTGTCTTGAAAGCCTGCGTGAGATCGTGGATTTTTCAAAAGGGGCGGGGGTTATGTTGGGGCTGGAAAACCGCTTCCATTATTACGAATTACCTGTGTTCAGTGAATTGGAAGCCATGTTGAATGAATTCACACAGCCATGGGTCGGCTGGCAGTTTGATGTAGGACATCTGCAGGTGCACGATCAGCTTGGATTGCTCAACATGCAGCAGTGGTTGGAGCATTTCAGCCGCAGAATTGTTGGCGTCCATCTGCATGATGTGATTGGCATCAAGGATCATCAGCCGCCAGGCACAGGGGATGTGGATTTCAATTGGCTGGCGGGTTATATTCCACGGGATTGCTATCGCGCGCTGGAAGTGGATAAAGCACTGTCGTCGGAAGAGGTGGCGCAGGGTATGCAATGCCTGGCTGAGTGTGGATGTGTGAACATAGTTTAATTAAACCGGAGGATGTATTATGTTAAAGATTTTCAAAAAACGCCGCAATATCTTTATCCAGTTGATGCACCAACAGGCGTCACTGGCTCTGGAAGGGATGGACCTGCTGATCGAGTATCTCAACAATCCAGCCAAGCAGCTGGCGGATGACCTGACCGCCAAGGAAAAAGAGGCGGATGAAGCGCGCCGAATTTTGATCGATGAATTGAACCGGACCTTTATCACACCTTTCGACCGGGAGGATATTTTCGCCCTCTCCCGCGCGATCGATGACGTGCTGGATTATGCGTATAGCACAATGACAGAGATCATCATCCTCAAGGTTCAACCTTCCGAATTCATGGTTCGCATCTGCTCCCTGTTGCGGGATGCAACCTTTGAGATCATGAAGGCAATGGAGCAGCTCCAGGACCACCCCGCAGTAGCGGCGGAACACGCCCAGCGCGCAAAGGCGCTGGAAAACCGGGTTGAGCATGTTTACCGCGAAGCGCTGGCAGCCATGTTTGTGGAAACGGATGATGTTCAAACGCTGGTGAATATTCTAAAGATGCGCGAAGTTTACCGGCACCTCAGCAACGCAGCGGACCGCGGTGATGAAGCAGCCAATGTAATTGCTGATATCATTGTTAAAACAACTTAGGTGAATTGACATGCCACCACTTCTTATCGTCCTGATACTCTTTGCCCTGGTGTTCGATTTTTTGAACGGCGTTCATGATTCGAGCAATGTTGTTGCGACCATGATCTCCTCCAGGGCAATCGCTCCCAGGGTGGCACTTGGGCTCACTGCCGTGGCAAACTTTGTCGGTCCGTTCATCTTCGGTGTGGCGGTGGCAACAACGATCGGGCACGACATCGTTTCGGCTGAACACATCAACCTGATCGTATTGATCGCAGCCTGTTTCAGCGCGATCTTCTGGAATGTGCTCACCTGGGTGCTGGGTATTCCCAGCAGTTCCTCGCACGCTTTGATCGGCGGTTTGATCGGTGCTGTTGTGATGGCGGCTGGATTCAAGGTCATCATAATGGAAGGTGTGATCAAGGTTTTAATCGCGTTATTCGCCTCACCGGTGATCGGTTTGTTGGTGGGTATTGTGATCGCCAACATAGTCTTCATGCTCTCATGGAAAGCCTCGCCTAAGATAAACGGGGTCTTCAAGAAGCTGCAAATTGTCACCTCGATCGGTCTGGCGTTGAGCCATGGCACCAATGACGCGCAAAAAACCATGGGCATCATCACGCTCGGGTTGGTGATCACAGGGATGCAAAGTTCCTTTGAGGTACCGTTTTGGGTCATCCTGATTTGCGCCGGCGCAATCGGTATTGGCACCGCGGTTGGCGGCTGGCAGCTTATCAAGACGCTTGGCTCAAAATTTTACAAGATCCGCCCGGTGCACGGTTTTGCCGCCCAGGCAACATCGGCAATCGTGATCATCACTGCCTCGCTTCTTGGCGGCCCGGTGAGTACCACGCAGGTGGTCAGCTCTGCGATCATGGGTGTGGGGGCGGCGGAACGTGTCAGCAAGGTGCGCTGGGGCGTCGCAGGCGAGATTGCTTCAGCCTGGGTGCTCACCATTCCAGCGACCATGGTGGCAGGCGCGGCTTTTTACTGGGTATTTTCTGTAGGAATCCCGTACATAATCCAACTATTCTAAGGCGATCATTTCCGTCTGGAAAGTCCGTATGACCATTTCTCTGGTAATTCTTGTTGCATTGGCGGTTGTTTTTGATTTTCTGAATGGCGTTCACGATTCGAGTAATATTGTCGCCACAATGATCTCCTCGCGGGCGATCGCTCCGCGGGCGGCACTGGCGATCACAGCCGTCGCCGAGTTTTGCGGACCATTCATCTTTGGTGTGGCGGTCGCCAACACGATTGGCAATGAAATTGTTGAGTCAGACCAGTTAAGCATGCTCGTCATCATTGCAGCTCTGGTCAGTGCCATCATGTGGAATGTGCTAACCTGGTTATTGGGAATTCCCAGCAGTTCTTCTCACGCGCTGATCGGCGGGATCATCGGTTCAGTTGTGGTGGGTGCTGGTTTTTCAGTCATCAAAATGGACGGTGTGCTCAAGGTCCTGATCGCGCTTTTCACCTCGCCGATCATTGGTTTTCTCGCTGGAATGCTCATCGCGAACATTGTTTTTCTTTTCTCCTGGAAAAGCACTCCCAAAGTGAACGGCGTATTCAAAAAACTACAGATCATTACCTCGATCGGGCTGGCGCTCAGCCACGGTACGAATGATGCGCAAAAGACCATGGGCATCATCACACTGGGTCTTGTTATCAGCGGGGTGATTCCCACCTTCGAGGTGCCTTTCTGGGTGATCCTGCTTTGCGCCGGCGCGATCGCGCTGGGAACTTCTGTTGGCGGCTGGCAGTTGATCCGCACTTTGGGCTCAAAATTCTACAAGATTCGTCCTGTGCATGGTTTCGCCTCACAGATCACATCTGCAGCCGTAATCCTCACTGCCTCTCTTGTAGGGGGTCCGGTGAGCACCACACAGGTGGTAAGCACAGCGATCATGGGAGTCGGCGCGGCGGAGCGGGTTAGCAAGGTTCGCTGGGGGGTGGCGGGGGAGATCGCTTCTGCCTGGTTGTTCACAATCCCTGCCACGGCGTTACTGGGGGCGGGGATCTACGCGCTGCTCAACACTATTTTTTAAGAGGAACCTATGAACGAAATGACAAGGACGTATGACGCGATATTCGCGGGCAATTACACGAAAGATACGATCATCACCCCGGCAGGCACACGTTATGTGGATGGCGGCGGAATGAATTACGCCGCGCATGCGGCTGCGCGCCTGGAGCTGAAAACCGCCGTGGTCACCCGTTTAGCCCGTGAAGATGAGCATGTTGTAGAGGCGATCCGCGCGGACGGCATCGACTGTTACCCGGTCTATTCACCGTCTTCCACACTGATGACACTCGAATACAAAACGGATGATGTCGATAAGCGCAGCCTGTATGTCAAAGCCACTGCCGGCACCATTCATCCATCGGCTCTTGCTGGGCTTGAAGCGAAAGCGATTGTGGTCAGCCCAAGCCTGCGCGGTGAAGTGGAGCCTGAGTTCTTCGCTGAATTGAGAAAACGCCCCGAGGTCCTCCTTTCGGCGGATGTGCAGGGGTTCGTGCGGGTGTTGCGGGATGAAACTCTCGTGTATGAAGCCTGGCCGGAAATGCCGGACGTGTTGAAAAACCTGGATATCCTGAAGACCGATGCGGTTGAAGCCGCCTTCCTGACCGGTGAGGAGAATATCGAAAAAGCAGCGAAGTATTTTTCTGACATGGGGGTGCGCGAAGTACTGCTTTCGCATAGTGAAGGCATCCTGGTGCATACAGATGGGAAATTCCACCACTACCGGTTCCATGCCAACTCCATGGCGGGGCGCAGCGGGCGTGGTGATACCTGCGTGGGATCCTACGTGGCGAAGCGGCTCACCCTGACGCCGGCTGAGGCCGGCAAGTGGTCTGCGGCGGTCACCAGCCTGAAGGTGGAACGTCATGGTGTCTTTGACCGTGCAGTCGAAGAGGTAGAAGCGTTTATCGCTGAGCACTATGACTGATCGGATTATTGAGCGGCAGCGCCAGATCAAGCAGGATATCGTTCGCGCAGCGGCGGGTTATACCGACCTGTGGCGCAGGATCATCCGGGAGTGGCGCGATTCTACAGCAGGCAGTCACTTATGGCTGACCTATGCCGCCAATTATCTCTTCTCGTTCGACGGCTTCAAATGGGCATTGGATCCGTTCGCCATTTCTTCACGGGTTGCTAACACGCCAGCTCCGGATTACCGGGTGGACCTTGATTCACTCTCTCTGGTTGTGTTAACCCACGAGCACAATGACCACCTGGATATGGCGCTGGTAAGAGCGCTGGCCGATCTGGATATTCGATGGGTCATTCCACCTTACCTGCTGGGTAAGATCCGACGCGAGGTGTCCATTCCAATGGATAGGGTGATCATACCGATTCCGGGAGAGACAATTGATATTGGTCCGCTGCAGTTGCTTCCGTTTGACTCGCTTCACATGCGCGGTGGACGGGGTGTGGCAGAGACTGGCTACCTCGTGCGGTTTGCTGGCAAGCGCTGGCTTTTTCCTGGAGATATCCGGACTTACGATTTCGGCGCGCTGCCGTCATTCGGCAGGCTTGATGGTGTAGTGGCGCACCTCTGGTTGGGGAAGGCGCAGGCGCTGGCGGATAGTCCGGCACTGCTCGGGGATTTTTGCGACTTTTTTACCAGTTTTGAAACGGACCGCCTGATCATCGCGCACATGAACGAATTCGGACGGGATGAGAATGATCTCTGGCGGGAAACACATTTTGAGGTTGTAAGCGATGCGCTCAGACAAAGAAGACCCTATTTACGCGTTGAGAAAGCGTTGATGGGTGACAGAATCGATATTGATTGACCGCATATTTTTGAAAAGGTGGAGCCGATGAAAACTGCGAGCATTTTAAATGACAAGGACCAGTTCTGCGCGGAATTGCATAAGGTTATGAACCTGGTCGCGCCGGTTTGTACCCGCATGGAACCCTATGAATTCCGCTACTCTTTGAATAACATCACACCGGCGGAGGGTGACTGGGCAGGGATTCAACCGGATCCTTCTAATGAGATCGAGAAGAAAATCTCGCGACCGGATTATTTTGACCAGATCAGGATCAAGCCGAAAGTAGATGACCGCATTGTGCTGGACGAAACAATTTCACGGCTTACACAAATGCTTTTTGTCGGACTGGTCACGGGCGATTATTCAATCGAATGGGTAAAAAAATGGTTTTACTTTGATCCGCGGGGGTTCAACTTCCTGGTTCGTTCGGTTTACCTGACGGATGAGGTAAAAGCCTTCCTGGGCGGTGAGCCTTACCAGCAATTTGAGCCCAAACAGAAAGCTTTTGAATTTGCGCACGAGGTCGGTTACCGGGAATTTATGGCAGCCAACCAGGAAGTGGACCATGCTTTTATTGAGTGTGTATTGAAACTGATCGAAGCGAAAGGAACTCCGATCCTGCTTGGTATCGCCGGACCAACCGCTGCCGGCAAGACCGAGATCGTTGATAGATTGCGTGAGCGTTTCGCGGCGAAGAATCAACGTATCGCGGCAATAGAGATGGATAACTTCCTGCTTGACCGCGATTATCGCGAGGAACACAATATCGGGTCGTTCGGGGAGCGGGCGCTGCATTTCAACCTGCTGAAATCATGTGTGAGGGATATACTGGCGGGAAAACCAATCCAGACACCGCGCTATGACTTTATCTATGCCACATCGAGCCATGACCTGCAGGGAAATCTTAAACCGGATGGTGTACCGGTAACGATCGAGCCGGCAGACATTATCTTCATCGAGGGCAACTCCCCGTTCCTGTTTCAGGGGATGGCTGAACTGGTGGGTATCAAGGTGGTGTACCTGACAGATGACCCGGTGCGATTGAAGCGGAAATGGCGGCGCGATATTGATTACCGCAAGAAATATGATCCCTATTACCTGCGTAATCGATTTTTCAAAGAGCAGCCCCCGATGGCGG
>JACDJC010001391.1_pt1 | contig 21607 bp, 21 predicted proteins | sample 7454191 | NCBI WGS metagenome assembly JACDJC01 (sample SAMN14253291, study PRJNA609438) | sludge metagenome | isolation source: sludge after 25d culture with pyrite and EDTA | collected 2018-12-20 | reverse complement strand
CCGACCGCCTCCTCTCGCCGGAGGTCGGTGACCGACGCTTCGAGGTGGATCCAGTCGCCACGCTCGTTCCGGAAGCCGAACTCCAGGAGCTCGGGGTGCTCGCCCGGCGCTCGGACGCCACGGAGCGCGCCGTCCCAATCGACGCCGCTGTCGCGGAAGACCTCGTTCAGGCTCCGGTCAGTCAGCTCGTCGGGTTCGACCCCGATGGTGGAAATGACCGCCGGACTCGCGTAGCGGATGCCGCCGGCGGATCCCACCACGAGCACGACGTCGCTCGAGTTCTGGACGAGTGCCTTGAACCGTGCCTCGGACAGGCGGAGTCGTTCCTCAGCGGCCTTCCGGTCGCCGATCTCGCGTGCGTTCAGCACGAGACCCCGGATGTTGGGGTCGCTCTGGAGGTCGACTCCGACGACCTCGAACCACACGTAGGACCCGTCGGCGTGCCGGAGCCGGAGCTCGACCGGGGAACGCTGCCCGAACCGGATGTCGCCGAGGACGCGTTCGGCAATCTCCCTGTCGTCGGGATGCACCAAATCGAGCGCCACCGGGGTCGTCCCTTCGGTGAGGGGGTAGCCGAGAAGCCGCGAGGCAACGGGCGAGATGTAGGAGAAGGTCCCCTCCTCGGTGAGGATCGACACGATGTCGGAGGAGTTGTCGATGAGAGCACCGAAGCGGTCCTCGGACCGCTGACGCACGGTCTGCTCGGTCTGCTCGACGGCCCTCAGAGCGATCGATGCCTCGCGGCACAGCGCGTGGAGCGTGCTCGTCTCGTCATCGGACACGTCGCTGCTCACCCTGAACACGAGGAGAGCCCGTGTGGCCCGCAGGACGACGATGCTGGCGGCCAACCACTGGCCCGGCAGGCCGTCTGATGTGATCGAGTGCAGGTTGCCGGTTCGGGCCTCTGCGTCTCGTGCGTCGCGGTGCAGCAGCCCTGCAGCGTGTCTGACCGCCCGCGAGAACGGTTCGTCATCGCTGCCGGAGAGTCTCGCCGGCAGAGGCACCAGTGCCCCCTCGACCAGGCGGTCGCCGAGGAGTTGCTCGAGTCCGACCGTGATCACGTGGCAGACGTCTTCCTCGCTCTCGGCCCCGACGAGCCGCTCGCCGACCGAGCGGAGCGTCGCCTCCTGGGCGGCCATCCGCTCGTTCTGACGGACCAGGCGGCCCAGTCGGATCACCACGAGCGGGGCGAGGACCAGCGAGGTGGCGGGAGCGAGCAGAGCGACGCCGTGCAACCCGAGCTCCAGAACAGCGGTCACCATCAGGACGGGTGGGGTGAGGAGCGCGACGGCGAGCACTGTGACGCGCCGTCGTGTCAGGCGGCGATAGCGACCAGGATCGGTAGGCCGGTCCACGATGTGGATGATCGAGGGGTGGAGGATGCCGCACGCGCCGAGGACGAGGGGGATCGGTGCGGTCAGGTCCTGGAAGATCGGTGCCAGCTGTCCCGCCGTCACGAACGTCGCGGTGACGTCCGAGATCACCAGGGAGATGAGTGCAGCGGCCAACAGACGGTTGCTGGTCGAGGGCGTAGACCCTGCGACCAACGCGAGGATCGCAACGACGGCGAGGACCCAGACCATCACGTTGTACGCGGCGTTGACCTTCATCGCCGCGCTGCTGATGGCGCCGAAGTCCAGGTAGCGCAGGAGAAGGCTGCCTTGCAGTAGACCGAGGGCGATGCCGCCGACGCTCGCATCGAGGATGGGGTCGAGAGTCAGCCGATGAACACGGCTTCGCGCGATCCGAAGCATCGCCACCGCCATGACGCCGTACGCGGTGAGGTGCACTGCATCAGCCGCAGACGGGAACGGAATCTCGCCCCGGTTGAGAAGCGCTTGGGCCGTCCGGATGACGATTGCAGCGACGGCCAGCCAGATGCTCGCGATCGGGAGGGTGGTGACCCGCCGGGAGTCATCCGGGAGGTGTCTGACTCGCGAGGTGAGGAGTACGACCGTGGCGATCGCATAGATCAGATACGTGGCCGCCTGGATCGATGGCGCCGCTATGGCGAGGATCGCAGCAACCGCAGCCGTGGCGAACAGGAACCACCGGAGTCTCCGAAGGTCCATCTCGCGTGTCGTCTTCGCTGTCTGTGTGCCAGCGGCCATCCGTGATCCTCAGCAGGTTGCTGAGACTTAGGTCGGCGGAGCGGATCACGACTTTAGAGATCCAAGGACTGGAGCATCCCCCAGGGGTACGGAGTGCATCCGTACACTCCGTGGCGTGAATGCTCCGGTCGATCTCACTCTGATGCGACAACTCACCATCCCTGTGACAGGTGGTGTCGGACGGGCCCCGACGGCGTTGGCCGCCTTCGACGCGGCCCTGAGGTCGGTGGGCGCGCACAACTTCAATCTGATCCGCCTTTCGAGCGTTATCCCGCCTGGATCCGTCGTAGTGGAAGGGCAATCCGACCCTGGGTCGAACATCGATCTGAGAGCCCAACCACCCGATACGCGATTGCCTGGCGGATGGGGAGACCGGTTGTACGCCGTGTGGGCGCTGGCGTTTGCGCAGGTCCTCGGAGAGGGTGCGTGGGCCGGTGTCGCGTGGGTCCAGGACCCGCAAGACGGGCGAGGTCTCTTCGTCGAACACGAAGGGGGTTCCGAGAGCCAAGTCCGCGAGGAGTTGTCGGTGTCCCTCACGGCGATCAGCGCAGCACGCGGCCTCGATCACCTGGAGCAGCACTCGATGGTCATCGGTTCCAGGTGTGTGGATCAGCCCGTCGCGGCGCTCGTCATAGCCCCGTTCATGACTGAATCCTGGTGGCGCGAACGGACAGGCCCGAGCTGATCGATGCCCCGTCGCCGGGAGCGGATCGGCCTGTCGAACTCGAGACGTCGGCACCTCGGGCCGATCCTCAGGGTCGATGATCTGGTCAAGTCCTACGCAAGAAGCGGCACACCGGCAGTCGACAGAGTGTCGCTGCGGGTCGAGGCAGGATCCGTCGTGGGTCTCCTCGGCCCGAACGGCGCCGGCAAGAGCACCTCAGTCGGGTGCATCACCGGACTGATTCGACCGGACGCAGGGTCCATCGAGCTGAGGGGACGCGATCTCCGCACTTCCAAGCGTTCGATTCGCAAGCACCTCGGACTTGCGAGACAAGAACTCTCGCTCTACCCGGATCTGACCGTCGCGGACAACCTCAGGTTCTTTGGCACCTTGGCCGGCTTGCGAGGACCTCGGCTGACCACGTCCGTCGCTGACGTCGCTACGGTGCTGGGCTTCGAGGGGCGCCTGGACCAGCGTGTGCGGGACATGTCAGGCGGGCAGCAACGACTGGCCGACGTAGCGTGTGCCGCCGTTCACGATCCCTGCCTCCTGATTCTCGACGAGCCGACTGCAGGCCTCGACGTAAACGCCCGGCATCGCGTGCTGGAGCTGGTCCGTCAGCGTCGCCGCCGTGGGGCGGCGATCCTCTATTCGTCGCATTACATGCAGGAGATAGAGGAAGTGTGTGACCGGGTGGTGATCATCTCCGGCGGTCGGATCATTGCGGAGGGTCCGGTGGATGCACTCGTCCTGGAACACGGCAGCCCTCGTGTTGAGGTTGATGTTCGAGGGGTCACCTACACCACTGCTGGCTCAGATGTGACAGCTGCCGTCTCGAAGGTGGCCGAACTGGGGCCGATCGACGACGTGAGAGTCCATCGTCCGTCACTCGAAACCGTCTTCATCGATCTCACTGCGGAGCTCCACGATGATGGACCACGTGTGGTGGACGCGGCATGAGCGTCCTCTTGAGTGTGGCGCGCAATGAGCTGAAACTCCTCGCTGCAGATCCGTATCCGGTCGTCCTTCTGATCTTGATGCCGGTGGCTCTCCTGGCTTTCCTGTCCAACGGTCTGATCGGGGGTCCCGGGGAGGCAGTCCCGGGAGTCCTCGTCCTCTTTGCTTTCATCGGCTTGTACAACGTGGGATTGGTGTTCTTCCGGGAACACGGTTGGGGAACCTGGTCGCGCCTCCGGACGATGCCGATCGGCACGGGTGAGGTCGTGGCCGGCAAGCTGACGCCGGTCGTGGGGCTCTACCTGGTCCAATCTGTCGTCGTCCTGTTGGCGGGGTTCTGGCTCTTCGGCATGCCCATGAATGGCCATGTGGTCACTCTGGCCGTGGTTGTTGTGGTGATCGTCGTGTCGCTGTCCGCTCTCGGCCTGATGCTCGTGTCCATCTGCCGGACGATGAACCAGGTAGCAGCGGCGGCGAACGTCGGCGGGCTGTTGCTCGCCGGCATGGGTGGGGCGCTCAGCCCTGTGAGCTCATTCCCGAGCTGGGCCCAGACGCTCGCTCGCCTCAGCCCTGTTTACTGGGCGCTCCTGGCCCTGAGGGGGGTGATCATCGACGGGGAAACGCTGACACAGGTGGGCGCCCCGCTGCTGGTCCTGCTCGGCGTTGCTGTCGTTTCGGGGACGATCGGTCTCCTGCGTTTCGATGCGGCGCAGGTCAAGGAGTACTACGCCTGAGATCAGTCTGCGGTTTGGCCACGTCGAACGACGTACTTCCGGACGAACCCTGCTGGGCGATCGCGTGACTTGCGTGTTCGCAGTCCCTCGACGCCGAGGTCCTGTTCGGTGTTCCACCAGGAGACGCCGCGGTCGATGAGCCATTCGGCGACGGCGGTCCGCATCGCGGCGTGCGCTCCGACTCGGTCATGGGGCGAGTGCTGGAAGTGGTTGACGGCCCACCCCCCGGTGCGCACCTCGGTGATGTCGTAGCCGACCACGTGGCCATCGATCATCATGGACGTGACGAGGACGTCCCCGGTCCACGGGAGGAGTTCGAGCGTGTCGCAGCACCGAAGCACGGACTTTACCTCGTCGGCGGCGGATTCCCGATCCATCGTCTTGGTAGCCCAACTCTCGGTGATGGTGACGACGGCATCCCAGGGCGCATCGGCGGCATCATGCCTATTGATCCGGAAGCGCCGGTCGTGGTCGCGGTAGAACCGTCCCCGTTGGTATCGGTTGAGTTGGTGCTTCGGTCCGCGCAGGTTGATCACGTCGTCGGGTGTGAATAGATAGTCGAAATTGTCCCGGTCGGCGGTGATGTCGAATCCAGCCCCGATACGCATCGCGGTGTCGTGAGGTACGAGTCGGAGCTCGGGAAGCCAGCCACGTTCAACGGCGCATTCCAACAGGAGTGCCGCAGTCCGTGTCGGATCGTTGCCGCCGACGAAGCCGAAGAAGCGCTGTCGGGGGTCGTGGTAGTCATGGAATCCGATGACGACCGCCCCGTCGATGAGGGAGACCTCTGCTGCCGGGTTCCAGGAGCGGAGGCTCAACCACTCGTAGTCCGATGCCATGTCGGAGTGGGCATCGAGCCCTTGGTACGACGCTGCGGGGACCTCGCTGATCGGTGTCGATAGCGGGAACTCCGGGATCGCTTCGATGAGGGGATCAACGACGATCGTCACCTCGTTGCCTTCCATGCTCGGTGAACCTGGGCCCCCACCTCGTGGAATTCAACGTTCATGAACCCCGTTGCGTTGACGGACGCAGCGATCAGGTCTGGGAGGAATAAAGCGTTCTCGTCCACGGCTTCGAACACCACGAGGTGCTCCGGAGCTCGTCTGCACATCGCGGCACCAGCGGTGTCGATGAGTTGCTGGATGCAGTGCTGGCCTCGGTACGTCTCATCGGTCACGACGCCGGGAAACACCCAGATGTTGTCGTCTGAGAGATCGGGAGCCGCTGCCCGGAAGGCTTCGGGGTCCATCCACGGGAACGACCTGAGGTCGTTGGTCATCATCATCCACGAGACGAGGCGGCCATCGACGCGGTGTTCGGTCTGGATCACTCCGCGTCGGCTGATGGCGTCGGCGAGCTCGTCTCGTTCGAAGTGGCTCCGGAGCGGACTTTGGGCGGAGAGGTTGCGGAACGGGGCTTCGTAGATCGTCCAGAGCTCGTCGAGGAACACCGGATCGGTCGTCGGGCCCTTCACCGTCGTACGGAGGTCGATCACCTGGACATCATCCGGATCAGTCAGTGCCACCATCCTCCCTGCCAGGTAGTGCTCGCGTGCCGGTCCGATCGACCGCACATTGACCTCCTCGAACTGGAGTGTCGAGGTGAACGCGTTCGTGAGCCGAGTCGTGCTCGGATCGTCCGCTCGATCGGCATGATCAGCGAAGACGATGCAGCCGCTCGTTGATTTCCCCTCGACGATCCGGACCGCTACTTCGAACACGCGGAAGAACTCGTCGTCCGCTAGGCCGGGAAACGTCGAGAGATGCCAGACTGCAGATCCTGCCGACAGGTCGCGCTTGAAGCGAACGCTTCGATACTCGTCGCTGTACCACGGCGCCAGGTCGATCGGGGTGAACATCGGCACCCTGGTCGTCCCGCCGGCGGGATCCGTGATCGACACGACGACAGTCCGTGGATCGGCGAGCGCCCGGGCCACGTCGTCATCGAGCAAGCCCTGGACCTGGGGGAACGGTCCGCTGCGGAGCGCGTGAGCAGTTCGGTATGCGGCGACGGACCGGTCGGTCTGCTCGTCATCGAACAGTGATCGTGGTCGTTCGACGGCCATTGTTGCCGTCGTCCCCGCCGCATGTGACGCATGCTCGGGAACGACCCCGGCCACGACTTCATCCATGGTGTCTCGCCTCCGCCTGAGTCGCTCGCCCCAGCAACACCTGCGGTGTCGAACGCAAGACCTGCGAATTAGGTCATAGGGTCCAACCGCTTGTCAAGGGGGTCGGGAGCGAGGTCGCGACGTCGCCTTCGAGGGGAGAGGACCCCGATCCTCGAACCGACTTCTGGTCGGGCACCCGGTCGCCGCTACCCTCTCGCCGTGCTCAAGCTCGTCCTCCCCAAGGGCTCGCTCGAACGGTCCACGATGGACCTCTTCGAGGCGGCCGACCTGCCCGTTCGCCGCGACTCCTCGGTGTCGTACAAGGCGGACATCGCCGATCCGCGCATCGAGTCGGTCAGGATCCTGCGCCCGCAGGAGATCCCGACCTATGTGGCAGACGGGTTGTTCGACCTCGGCATCACGGGGCGGGACTGGGTGGAGGAGACCGGGTCCGAGGTCGCGTCGCTGGGCGAGCTGAAGTACTCCAAGGCGACGACGAACCCGATCACCGTCGTGGTGGCGGTGCCCGGCGACTCACCGTACGAGTCGGTGTCGGACCTGCCGTCGGGCGTGCGCGTCTCCACCGAGTATCCCGAGCTGACCAAGCGGTTCTTCGCCGGCAAGGGCGTCGACGCGGACATCCGCCTGTCCTACGGCGCGACCGAGGCGAAGGTGCCCGACATCGTCGATTGCGTGGTCGACATCACCGAGACCGGCTCCGCGCTGCGGGCCGCCGGGCTCCGGGTGATCGACGTGATCCTGGTGTCCTACACCGAGCTGGTCGCGAACCCGGCGTCGTACGCGGATCCGGACAAGCGCCACGCGATGGAGCAGGTGATGACCCTGTTGCGGGGCGTGCTGGAGGCCCGCGGCAAGGTCCTGGTCAAGCTGAACGTGGCAGCGGAGTCGCTCGACGCTGTGATCGGTGTGCTGCCGGCCATGAAGACGCCGACGGTCAACGAGCTCTACGGCTCGGCCGGCTACGCCGTCGAGACGGTCGTCCCCAAGAACGAGATCAACATCCTGATCCCGGCGTTGAAGGACGCGGGGGCGACCGACCTCATCGAGCTCCCGCTGTCGAAGATCGTCCACTGAGTGGACGACTGACGTGGCCGCCCGAGGACTGCTCGCTGGCACGGTGACGGCGTTCGACGTCGAGGTCGGACTGGGGACCGTCCGGGGCGCCGACGGCGTCGAGTTGGCGTTCCACGCGACGGCGATCGCCGACGGCAGCCGGACGATCCTCGTCGGTGCGTCGGTCCTCTACTCGGTGGCGCCTGGCCACATGGGGACGACCGATGCCCGGCCGGTCGCTGCCGTCTGAGCTCCGCGGACCCTCATCCGGGATCCACCGATCCGAGCGAACCGACCGTTCGGCAGCCAGAGCCGGGTTCGGATCCGATCGGCGGATCCAGGCTCAGGAATCGGGCGCGGTGGCCGCGGTGGCGTTCTTCACCTGCACGAAGACCATCTGCGCCTGTCCGAGGGCTTCGCGCAGGAGCGGCTCCTGCTCGCCCAGGCGGTCGCCGACTCCGTCGAGCACGCTGCGGAACGCCTCGATCACGGTCGCGGCCTCGGCGAACGCCGGAGGTTCGGCTTCGAGGTAGATGGTCGCCAGGTCGAAGAAGCGCATGAGGTAGTTCGTGAGCATCTCTGATGCAGGCGTCGACGCGACCTGGCGGCGGACCTGCATCATCTCGGCCAACTCGGCTTCCAGCTGGGCCTTGTCCTCGGCCGACATGGCGTCGAGGTCCAGCCCGAGTGCAGCGGCCGCGGCACGGAGCGGATCGGTGCCGGGCGCGTCGGCTGCGGGCCGTTCCGCGGCTGCGGTCTGATCGGCGGGAGCGGAGCGCGACACGGGGCGTTCGCCGTCGGGCGTCCAGAGTGAGCTCATCGTGGTGTCTCCAGATCGGGTGGTGAGGCTGAATGTTGAGGTCGGTGGTGAGGCTGAACGGTGAGTTCGGGTGGTGGGTGCGTGACACGACGTCGACCGATTGCGGTCGTGCGGAGATGCCCCGGGTGGCGAACGAGGCGATCGAGCTGATGCTGCCCGGTTCGTCGTCGGCTGGTACGCTACTGCGCACAACCGAGGCAAGTGGGCTCCCGCCCCTCCCGGCCACGACGGTGCTCGCACCGTGACGGTGCGTTCGGGAACGTGATCGACGTGACCTCCACCCTGGGGGTCACGACGTCGGCGGGTGCCTGCAGGCATCCGCCCTTCTGCTTTTCAGCAGGCGCTCCTCGGAGCGTCGGGCGGCCCCGTCTCCGGACAGGGCGGCGCACAGTCCCACCAGGAAAGGAACTGCTGTTGAGCAGTGATCGGCCATAGCTGCCACATCGAACGACGAGCCCCGCATCAACGATCGCATCCGCGCTCGTGAGGTCCGACTGATCGGACCCGACGGGGACCAGCTCGGCATCAAGCCGCTTCCCGAGGCCCTGTCCACGGCCAGGTCCCTCGATCTCGACCTCGTCGAGGTGGCGGCCGAGGCCAACCCGCCGGTGTGTCGGATCATGAACTTCACCAAGTTCAAGTACGAGGCGCAGCAACGGGCCAAGGAGTCCCGCAAGAAGGCCACCAACATCGTGGTCAAGGAGATGAAGTACCGCCCCAAGATCGGTGGCGGCGACTTCGACACCAAGACCCGCAAGGTCGCCCAGTTCCTGGGCGAGGGCCACAAGGTCAAGGTCACGATCATGTTCCGTGGTCGTGAGATGCAGCACCCGGAGCTCGGGCGTCGCATCCTCGACCGGGTCGCCGAGGAGGTGACCCACCTCGGACGCGTGGAGGTCATGCCCAAGCAGGACGGCCGCAACATGACGATGGTGCTCGGGCCCGACAAGAAGGCCCAGGCCGCGCACGCCAAGAAGGCGGCCGAGGAGCCCGGCGCTTCGGAATCCGACGGATCCGCTGCGGCGAGCGCACCGGTGACCCAGGTTCCGGCCACAGAGCCCACACAATCCACAGAGCCCACAGAGCCCACGGAAGCTGACGCCCCCGTCGCCGACGCCGTCGATCGGGAGCCGGCTCCGGCCGCAGACGGGTGACCGAGCCGCCGTCGGGTGACCGGCGGCGGCACGACGAGACGGCGCATCGACCGCTGAGCGGCCTCGAGCGTCGATCTGCATCTACAGGAGACAAGAGGTACCACCATGCCCAAGATGAAGACGCACTCGGGTGCGAAGAAGCGCTACAAGGTCACCGGCAGCGGCAAGATCCTTCGTCGCAACAGCAACCTGAACCACATCCTCGAGAAGAAGTCCCCGTCGCGGAAGCGCCGCCTGGCCGGGACCACCGAGCTCACCGGCGGCGACCGCACCCGCGCTCGTCGCCAGCTCGGCCTCTGAGCGCCTGCCGGGGCGACACCCCCGGCCCTTGTCCACGATCCGACACACCCCGGTCCCGGCGCCCACTCGCCCCGGACCGAACCGCAGCAAAGGGAGTTGAACGATGGCACGCGTCAAGCGAGGCGTCCACGCGAAGAAGAAGCACCGCGCCGTACTCAACAAGGCGAAGGGCTACTACGGCCACCGCAGCCGGACGTTCCGGGCCGCCAACGAGGCGGTCATGCACGCGGGGAACTACGCGTTCCGTGACCGACGTGCTCGCAAGGGCGAGATGCGCAAGCTCTGGATCCAGCGCATCAACGCGGCCTGTCGCAAGGACGGCATCAGCTACAGCCGCTTCATCAACGGCCTGAAGGTCGCCGAGGTCGAGATCGACCGCAAGGCGCTCGCCGATCTGGCGGTTCGCGATCCGCAGGCGTTCTCCGCGCTCGTCGATGTGGCCAAGTCTGCCGCCGCCGAGCCGGCCGCGAGCTGAGCTGACCGACCCTGACCCGTCGACCGACCGGACGCGACGCTCAGCCCCACGCGGGGTTGACTCCGTCGAACCCTGCCCTGCAGGAGCTGCGGCGCCTCTCGAGGCGCCGCAGCGCGCGTTCGGAGTCCGGCACCTACCTGGTGGACGGGCCGGTGCTGCTCGCCGAGGCGCTCCGCGCCGGCGTCGCCCTGCGTTCGGTGTTCGCTGAGCCCGCGGGGCTGTCGCTCGCCTCCGTTCGCTCGGCACGCGATGCGGGAGTCGCGGTGCATCCCGTCCAGGAAGGGGCGTTGGCTCGCGTGCTCGACGTCGTGAACCCGCAGTCGGTCGTGGCCGTGGCCGAACGACGAGCCGACAGCGTCGACGACGTCGTGCAGCGTGCGGTCGCGACCCGTCGTGCGGTGCTCGTGCTCGTCGAGCTGCAGGATCCCGGCAACGCGGGCACGCTGCTGCGTGTCGCCGAGGCGGCGGGCTGCGCGGGGGTGGTGCTCACCGAGCGCTGCGTCGACGCCCACAACCCCAAGACCGTCCGTGCCAGCGCCGGTGCGCTGTTCCGATTGCCGGTCGCCGAGGGGGCTGGACTGTCCGCGCTGCTCGATGCTGCGTCGGCGGCCGGGTTGGAGAGCTGGGCCACGGTGCGCGACGGCGGAACGCCGATCGACGAGTGCGACCTGACCGGTGCAGGCCTGCTGCTGATCGGCAGCGAGGCCAACGGCCTCCCCGACGACGTGTGCCGGGCTGCGACCCATCGGCTCAGCATCCCCATGGAGGGCGACGTCGAATCGCTCAACGCAGCGGTCGCCGGCGCGCTGGTGGTGTTCGAAGCGGCGCGCCAGCGGCGCGCCGCTCCCGTTGCGGGCGTGGCGCGCTCCGCTGCCGCTGAACACGTTGGGGGCACGACCTCGCCCGTGGGCCATGATGTCAGCGCTCCCGCCGCCGGCGGAGCGAGCACCTGGGAGGAGCGATCCAAGTGAGCGGTGCGGACCTGGCCCAGGAGGCGCGAGATCTGGTGGCCGGGGGTGTCGCTCGCATCGGCGACGCTCCGAGCACCGACGAGGTGAAGGCTGTCGAGTCCGAGCTGCTCGGCAAGCGGTCTCGGCTCTCGGAGCTCAAGGCGGGCATGCGCGACCTCAGCCCCGAGGACCGCAAGGTGCTCGGGGCTGCGTTGAACGAGACCCGAGCGACGCTCGAAGCGGCGGTCGTCGGTCGGATCGGGGAGCTCGCCGCACAGGAACGACGAGTGCAGCTGGCAGCCGAGCGGCTGGACCTGACCGAGCACCTCGGTCGGGCCGATGCCGGCCACGTCCACCTGGTGACCCAGACCTGGGAGCGCCTGGAGGACGTGTTCGTCGGGATGGGCTTCACCATCGCCGACGGACCGGAGGTCGAGACCGACTGGTTCAACTTCGAGGCGCTGAACCTGCCGCCCTCGCATCCCGCCCGCTCGCTGTGGGACACGCTCTACCTCGACTCGTCGGAGCTCGACGGCGTCGGTACCCAGCAGCTCCTCCTGCGCACCCACACGTCGCCGGTGCAGGTGCGGACGATGCTGCGAGCCGTGCGAGAGGGGAGCGGGCCGCCCATCTACGTCGTGTGCCCCGGGCGCACCTATCGCCAGGACACCGCGGATGCCACCCATCTCCCCGTGTTCCACCAGATCGAGATGCTGGTCATCGACCGGGGCATCACGATGGGCGACCTGTCGGGAACCATCGAGACGTTCACCAAGGCGTACTTCGGTGCGGAGCTCACGTCCCGGCTCCGTCCGTCGTACTTCCCGTTCACCGAGCCGTCGGCCGAGGTCGACGTCTCCCAGCCCGACGGCTCCTGGCTCGAGGTCGGCGGCTGCGGCATGGTGCACCCGAACGTGCTCCGCGCCTGCGGTCTCGACCCCGAGGAGTGGTCCGGGTTCGCGTTCGGGTTCGGCATCGAACGACTCGCCAAGATCCGTCACCACCTCACCGACATCCGCGACCTGATCACCAACGACATGCGATTCCTGGAGCAGTTCTGACATGCGGGTGAGCCTCAACTGGTTGCAGGAGTTCGCCCCGATCACCGGCAGTCCGGCGGCGATCGCCGAGCAGCTGACCGACCTGGGACTCGAGGTGGGCGAGATCATCACCGTCGGCGGCTCGCTGGACGGCGTCGTCGTCGCCCGCGTCCTCGACGTCCGGGCGCACCCCGACGCGGACCGCGTCCGGCTCGTCGACGTCGACGCCGGCGACGGCGAACCGCTGCAGATCGTCTGCGGCGCACCCAACGTGGTCGCCGACGCGCTGGTTCCGTTGGCGACGATCGGCACGGTGCTGCCCGGCGGCTTGGAGATCGCAGCGCGCAAGATGCGCGGCGAGCACAGCTTCGGGATGCTGTGCTCGGCCAGCGAGCTGGAGCTGGGCGACGATTCATCGGGTCTTCTGCTCCTGGACGCCGGGGCCGACGCTCCGGCACCGGGCACGCCGCTCGCCGACGCGCTCGAGATCCGCTCCGACGTCGTGTTCGCGCTCGACGTCAACCCCAACCGACCCGACGCGCTCAGCGTCGCCGGCGTCGCCCGAGATCTGGCCGCCCGCCAGGGCGTGGCGTTCCGGATCCCCGAGCCCACTCCGCCTGAGGCGGGACCTGCGATCGACGGCGTGTCGGTCGAGATCGACGACCCGCTGCTGTGCGGTCGGTTCGCCGTCCGGGCGCTGAGCGATGTGCGCATCGGACCGTCGCCCCGCTGGCTCGCACAGCGCCTGGTGGCTGCCGGCATGCGGCCTATCAACAACGTCGTCGATGCGTCGAACTACGTGATGCTGGAGCTCGGCCAGCCGACCCACACGTTCGACCTGCCCAAGGTGCGAGGCGGTCAGCTGCGGATCCGTCGGGCCCGGCCCGGCGAGCAGCTCGAGACGCTCGACGGCGTCGTCCGGGACCTGGACCCCGACGACGGCGTCATCGCGGATGGCGACGACGTGGTCGTCGCGCTGGCGGGGGTGATGGGCGGGGCGTCCACCGAGATCTCCGAGACGACCACCGACGTGCTGGTGGAGGCCGCCTGGTGGGATCCGCAGTCGGTGGCCGACTCGTCGGCCCGGCACAACCTTCACTCCGAGGCATCGGCACGCTTCAAGCGGGGTGTCGACACGCAGGTCGCGGACCGGGCGATCGCCCGCTTCGCGGAGCTGCTGGCCGGGGCCGCGTCGCTGCGTCCGGGAGCGGTGGTCGCGGACGGCGAGCTCCCCGAGCGGGCGACGGTGACCGTTCGCCCCGCACGGGTCAACCGCGTGCTCGGCACCGACCTGGACCGCGGCCTGATGGTCGAGTTGATCGAGCCGATCGGCTTCACCTGCACCGACGACGGCGAGGACCTGGTCGTCGCCGTGCCCACGTGGCGTCCGGACTCGTCGGCCGAGGTCGACGTCATCGAGGAGATCGCCCGGATGTACGGGCTGTCGCGCATCGCCCGAACCGTTCCGGTCGCCCCTGAGCCGGGGGGTCTGACCCGAGCGCAGCGGAGCCGTCGGGCGTTGCGGCGGTCTCTCGCCGGCTTCGGCGTCAGCGAGGCCATGCCGATGCCGTTCCTGGCGCCTGGTGACCTGGAGCGCTGCGACCTCCCAGCCAACGGCCTCGTGTTGGCCAACCCGCTCGCGGCGGAGGAGTCGGTGCTGCGGACGTCGTTGCGCCCCGGTCTCCTCGCTGCGGTGGCCCACAACGCGAACCACCGGATCCCGGGTGTGCGGCTGGGTGAGATCGGCCGCGTCTTCGACCTGGGCGAGCGCGGTGCCATCGTCGACGTCGACGAGTCGTCGCGCCTCGGCCGGGTGCTCGACGGCGAGCGCGAGCAGCTGGCTGTCGTGCTCGCGGGTGCCGAGGCTCCCGAAGCCGTGGAGCTGCTCGACGTCGTGATCACCGCGCTCGGCGTCGGTCCCGTCGTGCTGCGAGCGGAAGAGCTGCCGGGCGTGCACCCCGCCCGTGGCGCGGTCGTCGAGGTGGCCGGCCTCGTCGCCGGTTCGGTGGGCGAGATCGACCCAGCGGTGCTCGACCGCTTCGGAATCGAGGAGCGGGTGGCGCTGCTCGAGCTGGAGCTCGGGTTGCTGCTCGACCTGCCGGCACCGGTCCGCGTGGCCCGGCCGGTGAGCCGGTTCCCCTCTGCAGATGTCGACCTGGCCTTCGTGGTCGAGGACCGCATCCCGGCTGCGGCGGTCCGCACGACGATCCGTGGCGCCGGGGCACCGCTCCTGCGACGCCTCGAGCTGTTCGACGTGTTCCGATCCGACGCGCTCGGTGCCGATCGCCGCAGCCTCGCGTTCCGACTCCGGTTCCAGGCGGACGATCGAACGCTCACCGACGCCGAGGTCGGAGCGGTGCGACAGGCGGTGATCGACGAGGTCGTCGCCACCCACGACGCCACCCTCCGTTCCTGACACCACCTCACCGTCGCGTTCCTGGCCCCGTTCTGTTCGGCGTTTCACAAGGAGAACCTTGTGAAACGCCGAACAGAACGGGAGCCGGGCAGAGGGCGCTCCTCGAAGGTGCAGAAGTATGCGGCGTGATGAATGAAGCTGCGCTAGGGTGGGCTGCCATGGCGAGCACGACAGCCCGCATCGGGATCATCGGCGCATCCGGCTACACCGGTGCGGAGCTGCTGCGCATCGTCGCGCAGCACCCGTCGCTGGACGTCGCCTTCGCCACCGGTGACAGCCAAGCGGGGAACGCTGCTGCCGAGCTGTACCCCGGACTGGCGCTGGCGTACCCCGACCTGATCTTCCAGCGGTGGGATCCCGCGCTGCTCGATGGGGTCGACGGCGTGTTCTTGGGGCTGCCCCACGGTGCGAGCCAGGCGATCGTCGGCGACGTACTCGGCAAGGTCGGCGCGGTGGTCGACCTCGGCGCGGACTTCCGGCTCGGGGATGCCGCGACCTACGAGCGTTGGTACCACGAGCCGCATACGGCGCCGGAGCTGCTCGACCGGTTCGTGTACGGGCTGCCGGAGCTGCACCGCGACGCGTTGAAGGGCGCCGAGGCGGTCGCCGCGCCGGGCTGCTATCCGACAGCGGCCACGCTGGCGCTGCGGCCGCTCGTCGACGCCGGCCTCGTCGAGACGACGGGGATCATCGTCGATGCCGTCTCCGGGGTGTCCGGCGCCGGTCGGCCACCCAAGCCGAGCTCGACCTTCTGCGCCGTCGACGAGAACGTCGAGGCCTACGGCCTGCTCGATCACCGCCACACCTCCGAGATGGACATGAACCTGGGAGCGACGGTCCTGTTCACGCCGCACCTCGTCCCCATGAACCGGGGCATCCTCGCCACCTGCTACGCCCGTCCCGCAGTCGACGGACTGAGCACCGAGGCGGTCCTCGACGTGTTGATGCAGCGATACCGGGACGAGCCGTTCGTGGTGGCGGCGGAGCGGTCGCCATCGACGAAGGCCACGCTCGGCACGAACGCCGCGCACGTCACGGCCCGCTACGACGAGCGCACCGCCACGGTGTTGGCCATCGCCGCGATCGACAACCTGGGCAAGGGGGCGTCGGGCCAGGCCGTGCAGTGCATGAACCTGGCGCTCGGACTGCCCGAGGCGCAGGGCCTCGCCGTCGTGGGGACCGCCCCGTGAGCCCCGGCCAGCCTCTGGGCGCTGCCCATGCGAGCGCTGCCGGTACGAGCGCTGGTGGTGCGGGCGCTGCCGGGCTCGACCCTCGACGGGATCCGGAGCTGGCCGTCGACGTCCTCCTCCAGGCGCTGCCCTACATCGAGCGGTTCCGGGGAGCGGTCGTCGTCGTGAAGTTCGGCGGCAATGCGATGGGCGACCCGGAGCTGTTCGCCCAGTTCGCGTCCGACGTGGTCCTCATGCACCGGGTCGGGATGCGGCCGGTGGTCGTCCACGGCGGGGGTCCCCAGATCGACGAGTGGTTGGAGAAGCTCGGCAAGGAGAGCGAGTTCGTCGGAGGACGCCGGGTCACCGACGCCGAGACGCTCGAGATCGCCCAGATGGTGCTGATGGGCAAGGTCAACACCGACATCGTGACCGCGCTCAACGGGTTCGGCCCGCTCGCACTCGGTCTCGCCGGTACCGACGCGCACCTGCTCGAAGCAGAGGTCCACGATCCGGAGCTCGGCTTCGTCGGCGCTGTTCGCAAGGTGAACCCCGAGCTGATCGTCCGCACGCTCGCCATGGACCTGATCCCGGTGATCGCCACGATCGGCGTGGACCTGGACGGGCAGGCCTACAACATCAACGCCGACGACGCTGCGACGGCGATCGCGGAGGAGCTCGGTGCCGAGAAGCTGATCTTCCTGACCGACGTGCCCGGACTGCTGGCCGACGCGAACGACCCTTCGTCGCTCATCACGCGAGTCGACGGGGCCGACGTCGCTCGGATGATCTCCGACGGCACCATCTCCGGCGGCATGGTGCCGAAGATGTCGGGTTGCGTCCGCGCCATCGGCCACGGCGTCGGCTCCGTGCACCTCATCGACGGTCGTCGCCCGCACGTCCTGCTGCTCGAGCTGCTCACCGACGCGGGCGTCGGCACCATGGTCGCGGCCGCCCCGCCCCAACAGGAGTCCGCCCGGTGAGCTCGCCGCTCATGCCCACCTATCCCGTGCCCGCGGTGACGTTCGTCCGCGGCGAGGGCTCGTGGCTCGTCGACGACGAGGGTCGTCGCTACCTCGACCTGCTGTCCGGTCTGGCGGTGACGTCGCTCGGCCACGCCCACCCCGCAGTGGCCGACGCGCTCGCCGAGCAGTCGCGGACGCTGCTGCACGTGTCGAACCTGTTCGGCTCGGTGCCCGGGCCCGAGGTCGCCCGGACCCTCGACCGGCTGCTCGGCGGTGGCGGTCAGGTCTTCTTCGCCAACTCGGGTGCCGAGGCCAACGAGTGCGCGATCAAGCTGGCGCGCAAGTTCGGCGGGGCCGGCCTGCGTGGCCTGAACGCCAGGGCAGGCCTGCGTGGCCTGAACGCCAGGGCAGGCCTGCGTGGCCTGAACGCCAGGGCAGGCCTGCGTGGCCTGAACGCCGGGGCCGACGGGCGCTACAAGGTGGTGTCAGCGCTGGGCAGCTTCCACGGCCGGACGCTGGCCACGCTGCACGCGACGGGCCAGCCGTCCAAGCACGAGCCGTTCCAACCGCTGCCCGACGGCTTCGTGCACGTCGCGTGGAGCGATCTCGACGCGCTCGATCGAGCGATCGACTCGTCGGTCGCTGCGGTGCTGCTGGAGCCGGTGCAGGGCGAGGGTGGCGTCAACCCCGCCACCGTGGAGTACTTCCGCGGCGCACGCGAGCTGTGCACCGAACGCGGCGTGCTGTTCATGGTCGACGAGGTCCAGACGGGCCTGGGTCGCTGCGGCGCGTGGTTCGCCCACCAGCACTTCGGCGTGACCCCCGACGTGGTGACCATCGCCAAGGCCCTGGGCAACGGAGTGCCGATCGGCGCGTGCTGGGCTCGCGAAGATGTCGCCGCCGTGTTCGAGCCGGGCGACCACGCCACCACCTACGGCGGCCAGCCGCTGGCCGCGTCGGCCGCCCGGGCCGTGCTCCAGGTGATGGAGTCGAACGACGTGCCGGCCCGCGCTCGCCACATCGGCGAGCTCGTCGAACGGGATCTGTCGGGTGTGGACGGCGTGATCGACGTCCGGGGCCTCGGCGCGCTCATCGCTGTGGAGGTGTCGGTCGACGCACGCGAGCTCTGTCGGCTCCTGCTGGAGCGAGGGGTGCTCACCAACGCCGTCACGCCGACCGCGCTGCGCCTGGCCCCCAGCCTGTTGATCTCCGACGAGGACCTGACCATCGGCAACACGGCGATCGTCGAGGTGATCTCGGAGCTGCTCGCCACCGACGCTGAAGAGGACGCATCGTGATCGACGCACCACCCCGACATCTCCTCGAGGTCGACGACCTCACAGCGGACGAGCTCGTCCGCATCCTGGACCTCTCCGAGCTCGCCGATCCACCGAGGGTGCTCGATGGCAAGGGCGCCGCGCTGCTGTTCGAGAAGCCGTCGGCGCGGACGCGCACCTCGATGGAGATGGCGGTGTTCCAGCTCGGCGGTCATCCCGTCACGCTCAAGGACGACGAGATCGGCATCGACAAGCGGGAGTCCGCTGAGGACCTCGGCCGCCTCATGTCGCGGTACGCAGCGGTGATCGGTGCCCGGGTGTTCGAGCACGACAAGGTCGAACGGATGGCGGGCGCGGCCTCGGTTCCGGTGGTCAACCTGCTGTCCGACGATGCGCACCCGGTGCAGACGCTGGCCGACCTGCTCACGGTGCGGCAGCGGTTCGGTGGCCTCGATGGTCGAACGATCGCCTACGTCGGCGACGCGAACAACGTCGCCCGGTCCCTCGGCATCGGATGCGGGCTGACCGGGGTTCACTTCCGGATCTCGAGCCCACCCGGCTACGCGTTCGACGGCGCGTCGCTCGATCGGATGCGCGCCGCTGGCGCGGACGTCGAGGTCGTCGACGACGCCCGTGGCGCCGTCGACGGCGCCGATGCCGTCTACACCGACGCGTGGTACTCGATGGGCCAGGAGCAGGAGCGCAGTCAGCGCCAGGACGCCTTCGCCCGCTGGTGCGTCGACGAGGCACTGATGGGCGCTGCGGCCGACGGCGCGGTGTTCCTGCACTGCCTTCCGGCGCACCGCGGCGACGAGGCCACGGACGGCGTGCTCGACGGGCCGTCGAGCGGGATCTGGGACCAGGCAGAGAACCGCATGCACACCGCACGCGGCCTCCTCGTGTGGCTCCTCACCGAGGCAGGCGGTGCCGACGGGTCCGCCGAGGGCCGGCGCTGATGGCCGGCAAGCAGCAGCGTCAGCACCGCGTCGCCCGCCTGCTCGAGGAGCACCGCGTCACCAACCAGAGCCAGCTCGTCGACCTGCTCGCCACGGAGGGCGTGACGGTCAACCAGGCGACGGTGAGCCGGGACCTCGAGGAGCTCGGGGCGATCAAGGTGCGGGTTCCCGGTGGGGACCCGGTGTACGCGATCCCGGAGCTTCCCCGTGACCAGGTCGCCCCGGAGGACCACCTGCGACGGGTGCTCAGCGACTGGCTGGTGGAGGTCGAGCGCTCCGGTGACCTGGTGGTGCTGCGCACGCCGCCGGGGTCGGCGCACGTGGTGGCATCGGCGATCGACCGCAACGGCCTGGACGACGTCGTGGGCACCGTCGCAGGCGACGACACGCTCCTGGTGATCGCCCGGGAGCGCCAGGGCCACCTCGTGGCCGAGCAGCTGCAACAGTTGGCCGGGCTGGGCTGACCGACGCGAGGGCAGCGACGGCCCGGAACAGCTCAGACAGACCAGCTCAGACAGGCCAGCTCAGACAGACCAGCTCAGACAGGCCAGCTCGGACAGACAGGCCAGCTCAGCTCAGACAGAACAGCAGACCGACAGTGAGAAGGGACGGACAGGATGGCGAAGCGTGTGGTGCTGGCCTACAGCGGTGGGCTCGACACCTCGGTGGCGGTGCGCTGGATGATCGAGCACCTCGGGGTCGAGGTCGTGTGCCTTTCGGCGGACGTCGGTCAGGAGGGCACGCTGGAGGGCAATCGCGAGAAGGCGCTCGGTGCGGGGGCGATCGCGTACGAGGAGCTCGACCTCCGCGAGGAGTTCGCCGACGACTTCCTGGCACCGTTCATCAAGGCGAACGCCCTCTACGAGGACCAGTACCCACTGGTCTCGGCCTTGTCGCGGCCGCTGATCGCCCAGAAGCAGGTGGAGATCGCTCGCAAGTACGGCGCCGACGGGGTCGCCCACGGATGCACGGGCAAGGGCAACGACCAGGTGCGCTTCGAAGTCAGCTACATGGCGCTCGCCCCGGACCTGGAGCAGCTCGCACCGGTCCGCAACTGGGGCTTCACCCGAGAGGACTCGATCGAGTACGCGGGCACCCACGGCATCCCCGTGGGCGCGACCAAGGAGAAGCTGTACTCGATCGACGACAACCTGTGGGGCCGTGCGATCGAGTGCGGCGAGATGGAGGACCCGTGGGCCGAGCCGCCGGCGGGCGTCTGGAAGATGACCGAGCGAACGGCCAGCCAGCCGGTCGAGATCACGGTCGGGTTCGAGCGGGGCGTGCCGGTGTCGCTCGACGGCACACCCAAGCCGCTGTTCGAGATCATCATCGAGCTGAACCACCTGGTCGGCAGCTACGGGTGGGGCCGCATCGACATGGTCGAGAACCGGCGGGTCGGCATCAAGAGCCGTGAGACCTACGAGGCGCCGGGCGCGCTGGCGATCATCATGGCGCATCGCGATCTGGAGTCGATCACCGTCGAGCGCGACCTCGGTCGCCAGAAGATCGCGCTGCAGCACCGCTACGCCGAGCTGGTCTACGACGGACTGTGGTTCTCTCCGCTGCGCGACGCGCTCGACGCGTTCGTCGACGTCTCGCAGGCCCACGTCACCGGAGAGGTCCGGCTGCGCCTGGAGCCGAACCGCTGCTGGGTGGTCGGCCGTCGCGCTCCCAGGTCGCTCTACGACTACGGACTGGCCACCTACGACGCAGCGGACCGATTCCGCCACGCCGACTCCGAGGGCTTCGTGCGGCTCTGGGGTCTCGGCGTGCAGACGTGGTCCGACATCCAGGGCCCGGGCTCTCGGCGATGAACGCTGGAACCACGGGTACCGCCGGGACCGGAGACCTGCTCGGCGACGACGGAGCCGGGGGCCGCGGCCAGCTGTGGCACGGCCGGTTCGAGGTGGCCCCGGCGGACGCGCTCGTCGAGTTCACCGAGTCGCTGAGCTACGACCAGCGACTTCTGCCCGATGACGTCATCTGCTCCAAGGCGCACGTGAGGGGCCTGCACCGAGCGGGGCTCATCGACGACGGCGAGCTGGCCGCTCTGCTCGGTGGTCTCGACGCCGTCGACATGGAGTTCCGTGCCGGCGAACTGCAGTTCGCCGCGTCCGACGAGGACGTCCACACGACGATCGAGCGTCGGGTCACCGAGCTCGTCGGTGCGGCAGGCGGCAAGATCCACACCGGCCGGTCCCGCAACGACCAGGTGGCCACGGCGTTCCGCCACCATGTGGTTGGCGAGCTGGCGGCCACGGCGGAGCTCGTCCTCGGCCTCGTCGACGTGCTCGCCGAGCGCTCCGATCGTTCGCTCACCGAGGCCCTCGACGGCGGCGCGATCCGCCTCCCTGGCTACACGCACCTTCAACGGGCGCAGCCGGTGCTGCTGGCGCACCACCTGATGGCCCATGCGTGGGCGCTGCTCCGTG
>JACDJC010001387.1_pt1 | contig 21638 bp, 16 predicted proteins | sample 7454191 | NCBI WGS metagenome assembly JACDJC01 (sample SAMN14253291, study PRJNA609438) | sludge metagenome | isolation source: sludge after 25d culture with pyrite and EDTA | collected 2018-12-20 | reverse complement strand
GGCAACCTCGCCAACGGCACGCCCAATGCCTGCCGCATCTGGGACGCTTTCGACGCGCACGGCATCGCCTGCGGCGCGCGTCCCGCCTGCAGTCCGGTCGCCGCCGGGTTCTTGCTCGAGATCACGCCAGCCAGCGGCGCGGTGTGCGCACCGGGCAACACCAGTTACACCGTGGCCACGCTGGCGACCGGCCTGCCGCCGCTCAGCAACCCGATCACGCTTTCCGCCAGCGGGCTGCCGGCCGGCGTCACGGCGAGCTTTGCGCCGAACCCGGTCACGCCCGGGAGCAGCAGCACGCTGACTGTGAACGTCGGCGGCGCGGCTGCGGCGGGGAACTACGCGATCACGGTGAATGGCCAAGCCAGCGGAGCCGACAATCAGAGCGCCGGCACCAGCCTGACCGTGTCCAACGGTGTGCCGCCCGCGCCTGCGCTGGCCACGCCGGCCAATGGCGCCGTGGGCGTGGCGCCCGTGGCTGCGCTGGCGTGGAATGCCAGCAGCGGCGCGTCCTCGTATGCCGTGGAGGTAGCCAGCGATGCCGGCTTCAGCAACGTCGTTGCCAGCCAGTCCGGCATCGTCGGCACCAGCGCCACATTCAACCTGGGCACCTCCACCACCTATTACTGGCGCGCCCGAGCCGAAAGCCTGTGCGGTACGAGCCCGGCGTCGGCTGCCTGGAGCTTTACCACCGCGGCAGCGCCGTTCCCCCATCCCTATTGCAGCGTGTCCTTCCCCAGTGCCGTCGAACCCATCACGCGGGTCGTGTTTGCCGGCATAGACAACACCAGTCCGGCCGCCGTGAATGGCAGCCCGGCACTGGAAGACTTCACCGCCATCAGCGGTAACGTCATGCCAGGCGCCACCCTGCCGATCAGCGTCGAGGGCAACACGGCGGGGGACTTCACGACGAAGATCCGCGCCTACATCGACTGGAACCAGGATGGCGACTTCACCGATGCCGGTGAATCCTACGATCTGACCGATCTCAGGAACTCCACGGGTACGGATGGCAAGCAGTCCACCGGCAGCATCGCGGTACCCGCCGGCGCCGCACCCGGAACGACGCGCATGCGCGTGCTGAAGAAGTACAGCTCGTTTGGAAATCCCTGCAATTCTTCCGGCTACGGCCAGGCGGAGGATTACACCCTCGTCGTTGGCAGTGGCACGACGCATGTCGTCACGGCAGCGTCCACCGGCAACGGCAGCATCACGCCGCCGACGCAGACGGTGAACCATGGCGGCACGGCGAACTTCAGCGTGACCCCGGCGAGCGGCTACCACGTGGCCAGCGTGACCGGCGACACCTGCACGGTGACCGGCAGCGGTGCGAACTGGAGCGCAGCCAACATCCAGGCCGACTGCGCGGTGACGGCGACGTTTGCGCAGACCAGCTACACCGTTACCGCAAGCTCGGCCGGCAACGGGACCATCACGCCGCCGACGCAGACGGTGAACCATGGCGGCACGGCGAACTTCAGCGTGACCCCGTCGAGCGGCTACCACGTGGCCAGCGTGACCGGCAGCACCTGCACGGTGACCGGCAGCGGTGCGAACTGGAGCGCGGCCAACATCCAGGCCGACTGCGCGGTGACGGCGAGCTTCGCGGTCAACAGCTACACCGTTACCGCAAGCTCGGCCGGCAACGGGACCATCACGCCGCCGACGCAGACGGTGAACCATGGCGGCACGGCGAACTTCAGCGTGACCCCGGCGAGCGGCTACCACGTGGCCAGCGTGACCGGCAGCACCTGCGCGGTGACCGGCAGCGGTGCGAACTGGAGCGCGGCCAACATCCAGGCTGATTGCGCGGTGACGGCGAGCTTCGCGCCCAATGTGCTGGTCTTCTCGGTCCAGCCTGCGGACGTGATGCAGGGAGACACGCTGGTCGCCGTGGAGGTGCGCGAGGAAGACGGCAACGGCAATCCGGTCACCAATGACAGCACCAGCGTGGTCGCCTTCACGCTGCCGGTGTGCGGAGGCCCGCTACCGTTGGGCAGTGCGACCATGGTCAATGGCGTGGCCACGCTGGCCAGCAGCCAGGTGTTTTACGAGCTGGCCGGCAATCACGTCATCCGCGCCACCAGCAGTGGCGTGCTCGCCGAGACGGCCGACAGCGCGCCGTTCGCGGTCGTCGTCAACCCGGACCTCGTGCTCAACAGCGATTTCGACGGCTGTCGTCCGTGACCAGGGGCCGCCGGTGCCCTGGCGCACCGGCGGCTTCGCCGAACGGGAGGGGCTCGCAGTTGCGCCCTTGCGTCGCGATATACTCCGGCGCAATGCATACGAGGGGAGCGTCGCATGGATATCGCCGAACTGCTGGCGTTTTCGGTCAAGAACAAGGCTTCGGACCTGCACCTGTCGGCCGGCGTGCCGCCGATGATCCGCGTCGATGGCGACGTGCGTCGCATCAACATCCCGGCACTCGAGCACAAGCAGGTGCATGCGCTGATCTACGACATCATGTCGGACAAGCAGCGCCGCGATTACGAAGAGTTCTTCGAAGTCGATTTCTCCTTTGAAATCCCCTCGCTGGCGCGCTTCCGCGTCAATGCCTTCAACCAGAACCGTGGCGCCGGTGCGGTATTCCGTACCATTCCCTCCGAGGTGCTGACGCTGGAGGACCTCGGCGCGCCGCGCGTTTTCAAGGAGCTGATCGAGCAGCCTCAGGGCCTGATCCTGGTGACCGGCCCGACCGGCTCGGGCAAGTCCACCACGCTTGCCGCGATGGTCGACCACGTCAACAAGAACGAATACGGCCACATCCTCTCGGTCGAGGATCCGATCGAGTTCGTGCATACCTCGCAGAAGTGCCTGATCAACCAGCGCGAGGTGCACCGCGACACCCACGGCTTCAACGAGGCGCTGCGTTCGGCGTTGCGCGAGGACCCGGATTACATCCTGGTCGGCGAGTTGCGCGACCTGGAGACCATCCGCCTGGCGCTGACCGCCGCCGAGACCGGACACCTGGTGTTCGCCACCGTGCATACCAGCTCGGCGGCCAAGACCATCGACCGCATCATCGACGTGTTCCCGGCCGGCGAGAAACCCATGGTGCGCTCGATGCTCTCCGAATCGCTGCGCGCGGTGATCAGCCAGTCGCTGCTGAAGAAGGTCGGCGGCGGGCGCATCGCGGCGCACGAGATCATGGTCGGCATCCCGGCGATCCGCAACCTGATCCGCGAGGACAAGGTGGCGCAGATGTACTCGGCCATCCAGACCGGCAGCCAGCACGGCATGCAGACCCTCGACCAGTGCCTGCAGGACATGGTCAAGCGGGGCCTGGTCACGCGCCAGCAGGCGATCGGTTACGCCAAGAACAAGGAAATCTTCAAGTAGGCCACTGTCCGCCGCGCAGGATCGACCTGCGCGGCATGCAGGGCGGGGTTAGCGTGTCGCCGAAGGCTTCGCGGTGGGCGCTTCCTTCAGGCCGCGGTCGATCAACATCGGCTCGATGCTGGGCGGCTGCCCACGCCAGGTGCGATAGAGCGTGGCCAGGTCCTCGCTGTTGCCACGCGAGAGGATCATGTCGCGGAAGCGCTGGCCGTTTTCGGCGGTCAGCCCGCCGTGTTCCTGGAAGTCGCGGAAGGCGTCGTCGGCGAGCATCTGCGTCCACAGGTAGGCGTAGTAGCCGGCCGCGTAGCCGTTGCTCCAGATGTGCAGGAAGTAGCTGGAACGATAGCGTGGCGGCACGTAGGCCAGATCCACCTTGTCCCGGGCCAGGGCAGCGGCCTCGAAGCGGTCGACATCCTGGCGCGGCGCGCTGGCCGGCAGGGTATGCCAGTTCATGTCCAGCAGCGCCGCTGAGACCAGCTCGGTCATGTCGTACCCCTTGTTGAACAGGGCGGAGCGGCGCATCTTGGCGACCAGCGCGTCGGGCATCGGCGCGCCGGTGCGATAGTGCCGCGCGTAATGGGCGAACACCTTCGTGTCGGTCGCCCAGTGCTCGTTGAACTGCGAGGGGAATTCGACGAAGTCGCGCGCCGTGTTGGTCCCGGAAAGGCTCGGATACTCCTGGTCGGCGAAGATGCCGTGCAGGGCGTGGCCAAACTCGTGGAACAGGGTGATCACGTCGTCGAACGAGATCAGCGCCGGTTGGCCGGGCGCGGGCTTGGTGATGTTGGCGACGTTGTAGATGACCGGTCGGGTGCCGAGCAGCCGCGACTGCTGCACGAAGTTGTCCATCCACGCGCCGCCATTCTTGTTGTCGCGCTTGAAGTAGTCGGTGTAGAAGAGCGCGAGCGGCTGGCCGTCCTTGTCGAACACGTCGAACACGCGCACGTCCGGCTGGTACACCGGGATGTCGTGGCGTTCCTTGAAGGTGATGCCGTAGAGCAGGTTGGCAGCGTAGAAGACACCATCCTCGAGCACCCGGTCGAGTTCGAAATAGGGGCGCAATTCCGCAGCGTCGAGGTCGTAGCGGGCCTGGCGCACACGCGCTGCGTAGTACAGCCAATCCCAGGCCTCGAGGGCGAACGGCGTCGCGTTCCCGGCCTTGCGGTCGCGGTCGATTTCTGCCTGGATGTCCGCGGCTTCCTGGCGGGCGCGGGCCGTTGCCGGCGGCGCCAGCTTGCCCAGGAAGTCCATCACCGTCGCGGGCGTCTTCGCCATCTGGTCCTGCAGCGTCCACGCAGCGAAGTTGTCGAAGCCGAGCAGTTGCGCCTGCGCGGCGCGGATCTGCGCGATTTCGGCGATGATGGCGCGCGTATCGTTGGCGTCATTCATTTCCGCGCGGTTCCACGAGGCGTCGAACAATACCTTGCGCGTGTCGCGGTGCTGCAGGAACTCCAGGTCCGGCTGCTGGGTGGTGTTCTGCAGCGCGAGCACCCACTTGCCCTGCGCGCCACGCTCGGTCGCCGTTTGCGCGGCGGCGGCCAGCGCGTCGTCGGGCAGGCCGGCCAGCCGCTCGCGATCGGCGATGACCGGCGCGGCAGCATTGGCAGCGGCCAGCAGGCGCGTATTGAACTGCGCCTCGAGCGTGGACTGGCGCTGGTTGAGCTCGCGAAGACGTGCCTTGCCGGCGTCGGGCAGCATCGCGCCACGCAGCACGAATTGCTGATGTACCACTTCGACCAGGCGCCGGGATTCCGGATCGAGCGGCAGCGAATTGCGGGCATCGTAGACCGTCCTTACGCGCGCAAAGAGCCTGGGATCGAGGTACTTGGCGTCCTCATGCGCGGCCAGGCGCGGCGCCTCCTTCTCGGCGAGCTCCTGCAGCGCCGGATTGGTGTTGGCTGCGGTGATGGCGTTGAACACGGCCATCACGCGATGCAGCAGTGCGCCGGATTTTTCCAGCGCGACGAAGGTGTTCTGGAAGTCCGGGGCGGCCGGATCGTTGGCGATGGCCGTCCATTCGGCGCGCTGCCGGCGCATGCCTTCCTCGATCGCCGGCTGGTAGTCGCCGTCCTTGATGCGGTCGAACGGCGGCGCCTGGAAGGGTAGCGGGCTCGGTTCGAAGAACGGGTTGGTGGTGGTCTCGCTCACGGCGGCGGCAGCAGGCGTCGTCTCAGGTGCAACGGGTTGTTGCGCGCAGCCTGCCAGTGCAAGCAGCGCCAGGATGATGACAGGGCGGGGACAGCGCATCACCGGCTTCCTCCCACAGGTGCGCCCGCACCCCGGCCGCGGGGGCAGGCCCGCGCGCGGGCACTGCCTCGCCATTCTTGCGCCGCGCGGCGGTCAGGGCAACCCGAGCTGTCCATTGCTGCGGCGTGACGTCCGTATGGGCACCGGCCGCCGCCGCCGGCAGCCAGGCGTGCACTGTGATGGTGAAGGCGCGCGGCCGTGGCGGAGCGCCGCCATCCCGCCAGCCACAGCACGGCAGTGATCCTCGCGCGTGCTGCGGCGTTCCGTGGCATGATCGGCCACGCGGTAGCGACATTGCCGGTTGTGCCGGCGCGGTCGCCAGCCGGAGGTCTGCTGCATGACCGGTATCGACGAAAGGGATCTGTTTGCGGCGGCCTATGCCGAGCTGCATCGGATTGCCCGGCGCGAGCGCCGACGCGCGCACAGCCCCGCCACGATCAACACCACCGCGCTCGTCCACGAGACCTGGTTCAAGCTGCGTCCGCGCATCGAAGCGGCCTGCCTGACCCGTGGTGCATTCCTCGCCATCGCTGCGCGTGCCATGCGCCAGGTGCTGGTCGACCACGCACGCAAGCTCAATGCGGAAAAGCGCCGCCACATGACGGTGACCCTCGGCCGGGCCGACACGGACGGTCCGGCCAGCGCGTCCCCGGTCGCGATGCTCGAGCTCGACAGCGCGCTGTGCCGGCTCGCCGACATCGATGCGCAACTCGCGCGCATCGTCGACCTGCACGTGTTTTCGGGACTCGAGTTCGCGGAGATCGCCGACCTCGAAGGGCTCTCGGAACGCAGCGTGTTCCGCCTCTGGCGCAACGCGCGGGTGTTCCTGCTCGATCAGCTCGCCGCATGAACACGCACCCTTCAGACTGGCCACAGCTGTTCGCGCTGTTCGAGCGGATCGTCGAGGCGCCGCCCGGTGAACGCGCCCGGTTGCTCGCGGAGGCGACCTTCGACCGGCCCGACCTGCGCGAACATCTGCAACGCCTGCTTGAGCTCGATGCATCCGGCGCCGATCCTGCCGCGCGCGTTGCGGATTGGCGCGCACTCTGGGCGGACACGCGCAGCGCCGCCGCGTTGCCGCAGCGCATCGGCGCCTGGCGGATCGTCCGCGAGCTGGGCGCAGGCGGCATGGGGCGGGTGTTTCTCGCCGAGCGTGCCGATGGCGAATACGAGCAACAGGTCGCCCTGAAGGTCATCGGCGGCGAGTTCACATCCGATGCCGCAGTCGCGCGCTTCCTTGCCGAACGGCGCATCCTCGCGCGGCTCGATCATCCGGGGATCGCCAGCCTCGTCGATGGCGGCGTCGGCGAAGACGCACGCCCCTGGTTCGCGATGCAATTCGTGGAAGGCGTCGAACTGCCGACCCACTGTCGACAGCATGCGCTCGGGCTGGAAGCACGTCTGCGCCTGATGATCGCCGTTTGCGAAGCCGTCGCCTACGCGCACCGCCAGCTCGTCGTGCATTGCGATCTGAAGCCTTCCAACGTCCTGGTCGACTGCAACGGCCAGCCGCGCCTGCTGGATTTCGGCATCGCGCGCCTCCTGGGCGCCGACGACGCACCGCACGCGACCCAGACCCGCGCACTGACTCCCGGCTACGCTGCGCCCGAGCAGCTTGCCGGAAAGCCGGTCGGCGTCGCCACCGATGTCTACGCGCTTGGTGTGATGCTCCATGAACTGCTGGTTGGCGCCCGGCCGAGCGCATCGTGCGACGAACTTGCGGTGGCGTTCGCGGGCGCACGACAGCCCGTTGAAGCATTGCCGCCATCGCGTGCCGCAACCGCGAGCAGCCCGGTGCCGGCGCGTCGCCTGCGCGGCGACCTGGACCTGATCACGAGCAAGGCGCTGCGCCACGATGCGTCGCTGCGGTATGCGGACAGCGATGCCCTGGCCGAGGACCTGCGCCGGTATCTGTCGGGCTTTCCATTGCGCGCACAACGCGACAGCAAGGTCTTGCGCGCGCGCAAATTCATCGCGCGGCATCGCGTCGCGGTGACATTCGCTTCGCTCGCTGGCGTGGCACTGCTGGCAACGACGGTGTTTGCACTGCTGCAGATGCAGGTGGCGCGCGAGCAGACCGCGCACGCCGAGGCCGAGCGCAGGTTCCTGCTCAGCGTCTTCGACGCCACCCAGCCGCTGGCCGGCGCCAACGGCGTGTTGACCGAGCGTCATCTCGCCGAGCGCGCGGCCGAAGACCTGGACAAGGTCCTCGACGGCGATCAGCAAGCGCATATCGATGTTCTGGTCGCGATTGGTACCGTCTATCAGAAGCTCGGCCTCGCCACGCGCTCGCGCCCGCTGCTGACGCGCGCACTCGACATGCTTGGCCGCCAGGCGCCCGCAGCATCGGATCCACGGACCCTCCAGGCCCTGTTGGCGCTAGGGCGGGACGATTACGACCTCGACGACTACGCCAGCGCCGTTGCGCACCTGCAGCGCGCCGATGCGCTTGCGCAGGTCGAGCGCGTGCCGGCGGAACAACGCGCCACCATCCTGTACGAACTCGGCTCCAGTTTGAGCGCAAGTCACCAGTTCGATCAGGCCATGGCCAGCCTGGACCGCGCCGAACGCGTGGCCGCCGAGCATGGCGCCAATGCCAACCTGTTGCCGCACATCCGCATCGAACGCGCCGTGCTGTTGGAACGCATGGGCCGACTCGACGCGGCGATTGCCGAAGGCGAACGCGCCCTCGCCGCCGCACGCCGGCGCTATGGCGATGATGCCTCGGATACTGCCCACATGCTGACCACGCTGGGCGGCATGCTGGAGGTCGATGGGCAGCTCGATCGCGCCGAAACCCTCCTGCGCGCGGCGCTGGCCATCGAACTGCGCAGCGACGGCCAACAGCAACCGTCATCGGTCAGCAACCTGGCGGCCGTGCTGCAGGATCGGGCGCGTTACGACGAGTCCGAGTCCATGTACCGGCATGCCCTGCAACTGGCCAGCGAACGCTATGGACCGGACAGCGTCAAGGCGGCAGGGTACCGCCGCGACCTCGCGCTGGAACAGGTCGAAGCCGGTCACCTCGATGCGGCGCGGGCGAATCTGCAGCAGGTGTATGCCCGGTTCACCGCGGGCCATGCGCGCCGCATTGATCTGCTTGCGATCCGCGCCGCTCTCGCGCATGTCGAATTGTGCGCGCAGCACCGCGAGGTCGCCGCACGGCTGCTGGCCGGCATCCTGGCCGACGCCCCCGCGTCTGGCGCGGGCGCGGTACTGCGGGCGGTTCACATGGACCGCGCCCGCCTCGCGCTGGAAGCCGGAGACGCACATGCGGCACGGGTCGAACTGGCCGCTTCCGAAGCCGCGCCTGCCGCGACGCCGCTCACGACCGGCGAGCGTGTGCGGCTGGACCTGCTCGAAGGCGATGTTGCGAAGGCGAACGCGGATGCCGCCACGGCCAGCGCCTGCTATCGACGCGCCCTCGCCCTCGCGCGCGGCAGGCTCGATCCGCAGCATCCGCTTGCGATCCAGGCCATGGCGCGACTCGAACTCGATGTCGCAACGGCCCGCCTGCGGCGCTGAAGGGCAGTCCTGGCCCTGCGCGGTCGGCTGCCTGCCATGGGGTGCCGTTGGGCGACCTGCGGATCGCATGCGCCGGAAGACCCGGGTCAGACCTCACCAGGTCGGCGGCCGCGACAGGCGCCCGCGCGCATGGCGTGGCGATGCTCGCGAGAACCGATCCGATGATTGGCAAAGGCGGATGCGTGGCCATGCCCGATGCCCGCGTCTATTCCACCGGTGGCACGACGCCGTCGTAGCTGTCGCGGAAGATTTCATCCGAGGTTGTGAGGCGCCCGACCAGCCAGTCGTAATCGTTGCCCGGGTAAAGCAGCGAACGCTCGCCGGCCACGACGACATGCCCACGGTTGTCCAGCGCCAGCGCCGTTGCCCATTCGCGTTGGTGCAAGAACAAGCCTCCCAGGCCGTCAAGGCTCAGCGTCACCGAGCCGGCGCCGGTGTCGCCGAAGGACGTATCGCGGCTGAAGTCGTCGTTGAAGCGGATGACGCCGGCATCGGCGGGTTGATGGTTCGCATCGCTGGTGCCCGCGTAGCCGGTCACGAGCAGCTTGCCATTCGGCTCGTGCGCCATGCCGTAGATGCCGTTGAAGATGCCCGGGGTCGGCAACAGCTGGAAGAACGCAAACGAATCCTGGCGCGTGACGCTGCCGTTCAGTGCGACCTCGGCCAGCGCGTACAGGCTGGCGAGGCCCGGCGGGTTGCCCGGTGCGATGTAGTAGTTCTCGCCGCCCACGATGACGCCGTAACCAGGTCGCCCCACGGCGGCGCGGCAGATGTTGTCCCCCTCGCCGGTCCCGCCGACCGGGAAGTCGATGGTTGCATGGCCGCTGCCGTTGAAGAGGGTATAGGACTCGAACTTCGAGCCAGGGATGAACGGGTTGTGCGCGTAGGCCGCGATCGCGCAGTCGTGGTTGGTCAGGCCGTCGGCGTACACGGTGTTGTTCGCACTGCCGACCAGATACAGGACGTCGATGGGGAGGACGCACTGGCCGGTGCAAACGCCATGCTGCAACACCATCGCGAAGGCGCGGTCGTCGTGATCGGCGCCAAGATTGAACGCCTGCCAGTCCCAGTACTTGGCGTTGCCATTGTTTCCGGCCCACGCTTCGAGGAAGAAGTTCTCGTCGCTCTGGCCGCCCTGGATGCTGTGTCCGGCCGTGAGGATGGTTCCGTCGGTGTCGATGACCACGCTGCTGAACGCCGAATTGTTGCCGGCGATCACGTGGTTGCCCGATCCGCCGTTGTTGAACGCATTGTCCGGCGAGCCGTCCGCGTTGTAGCGGAACACCACGCCGCGCTCGCCGTGCGATGCGTCGGTGAGGTTTCCGGCGACCACGATCCTGCCATCGCCCTGCAGCGCGATGGCGCTCAAATAGCAGTCGTTCTCGCCGCTCGCGGGATTGAAGTTGACGACGATGCGGCCGTGTGCCACGCCGCCGAAGCCGCTGTCGAGCGTGCCGTCCGCGTTGAAGCGCGTCAGCACGCACGCGTTCTGGTCGACACCCAGATACGTGTTCCAGGAAAAGCCCGCGGCGAGGATCTTGCCGTCGACCTGCACCGCGGTGGCCGCGACGTAGTCGTTGTTGATGAACGGCGCGGCGCCACCCAGATTGATCCGGAACGTGAACAGTCCGGGCACGCCGAAGTACGGGGACGTGCCGAGGGGTGGGTCCAGGCTCGGATCCAGCGCGCCGTCCGCTGCCGATGCCGGCATCGCGCCCAGCGTGCAACCCAGCAGGCACGCATACACCAGAATCGCTTGTGACATGTGGAACCGCATGACCGCTACCCTCTGCGCGGGACGCATTGCCCCGGCTGCAGTAGGAATACGAAGAACCGTGCGCTCGACTGCCAGGGCGGCGCGCGATCTCACCGGCGCCACGCTGCGTGGCAGCAGTCGCGGAAGAACTCATCCGGGGTCGAATGGCGGCGCCGTGCGCCAGGCGCAGTCTGCGTGGACGCGCCAGGCGCAGGAGCGCGGGCCAGTCGCAAGGATGTGGCCACGAATCCAGGGCCCGTGCGGTTGCCCAATCGCACCGTTGCGCGGCCAGACCGTCGCGTCGGTCCAGACTCGGGATCGCGACGCCACGCCCCTTGTCGCCACAGGGCGGATTGCCCGCGAAGTTCGCGCCGCCGCTCAGGCCATGCTCTGGATGCTGCGCACGATCCACACGCACTGGTGGATGCCGTAGGCGCTGGCGATGCCCAGGTGCACGCGGCGATTGCTGGTGGCACAGGCCACTGCGCAAAGCAGCAGTCCGAAGGGCGTTTCAACCAGCTCGTATGTGCGCCACAACTGCCAGTAGGCTTCGCCCTTGATATGGGTGTCGATGGCGTCAAGCACGAAGGTCGCGGCGAGCAGGCCGAAGAACCAGTAGCGGCGACGGATCAGGTAGGCCTCGTAGCCGCCGTACTCGTCGATGCTGTCCGGGAACAGCAGCGCGGCCAGCAGGTAGAGCAGGATGGTATAGACGATGATGAAGAGGAACAGGGCAAAGCTCCACGTCTCGATCCGCTTGAGGGCGAACTCCCACCACCAGAACATGATGAGGTCGAGCAGGATGCAGGCCGCCCACAGGAGGTGCGTGACGGAAAGCCGATAGCGCCCGGGATATTGCACCAGGCCGGCGAAGCCGGTCAGCAGTTTCGACACGCCCAGGCCCAGCACCATGCCCATCACGACGCGGATGTGCGTGAACAGGTCGGAATCGGGACTGGGGATCATCGTTCGCGCGCCTACGCCAGCGTCACCGGCAGCAGCCGCCACATCCAGTAGGCCTGGTAGCCGATGTGCACGAGCGCGAGGATCAGGTGGATGCGCGTGCGGGTGGTGGCGCAGGCAATGATGCACAAGGCGATTCCGAACGGAATCTGGATCACGAAGTCCACGCTCAGGTGGCTCCAGTAGTCCACGCCCTTGATCATGGTGTCGATCGTATCGAGCACGAACGTGGCGCCGAGCAGGCCGAAGAACCAGTAGCGGCGGCGCATCAGATAGGCTTCGTAGCCGCCGTATTCATCGATGCGTTCGGGAAACAGCAACGCGGCCATCAGGAACAGGGTGATGGTGTAGATGATCAGGAACAGGAAGGTGCCGAAGTTCCATTCCGGAAGCTTGGACAAGGCGAATTCCCACCACCAGAACAACACCAGTTCGATCAGGATCGAGCCGGCCCAGAGCAGGTGTACCACCGAAAGCCGGTAGCGGCCGGGGTGTTGCACCAGGCCGGCAAAGCCGGTCAGCAGCTTGGAGATGCCAAGGCCGACCACCATCCCCATGACGATGCGGATGTGTGGGAACAACCCGGCGGTGGTTTCGGCGGTCGTCATGCGGCGCGCGCTGCACCCGGCGTGGGCTGCCCGATCACGACAGGATGGGCAGACCCGCGCCTACAGGTCGCCATGCAGAACCTGCAAGGCAACCAGGGCGGCAAGACCGGCGGTTTCGGTGCGCAGGATGCGCGGGCCGAGATTGATGCCCCGGAATCCCGCCTGCGCCAGCCGGCTCCGGTCCTGCGGCGACAGACCGCCCTCAGGCCCGACCGCGAGAATCACCGACCCCGTGGCCATGACATCGCGGATGCGCGTGGTGGCTTCCGGATCCAGCGTGACTCGAACTCCGGTGTCCTCCGCGCCGGCCAATGCGGCCGCCCAGTCGGCGAGCCGGATCGGCGGGTGGATTTCAGGCAGCATGGTGCGCCCGCACTGCTCGCAGGCTGAAGCCAGCACGGCGTGCCAGTGGGCCATGCGGCGCGCTGCCCGCTCGGCGTCGAGCTTCACCTCGGTGCGTTCGGTGATCAGCGGAACGATGCGCGCGACGCCGAGTTCGGTTGCCTTCTGCAGGATCCAGTCCATCTTCTCGCCGCGCGCGATGCCCTGGCCGAGGGTGAGGCGCAGCGGGCTTTCGCGGTCGACGCCCGGGAGCGCCTCCAGTACCTGCGCGGTCACGCGGCGCCTGGCCAGCGAGGCGAGTTCTGCCGTGTATTCAAGGCCATCACCGCAGAACAGGCGCAGCGGACTGCCACGCTCCAGCCGCAGCACCCGCGCCAGGCGCTCTCCAGCCTGCAGCGGCAGTTCCACTTCCTGCCCGGGGGCAAGCGGCTGCGGCACATGGATGCGGGGAATGCGCAATCGGTGTCTCAATCGGGCATCGAAAGACGCCGCATTGTGCGCAAACATGTCGTTTCATGCCAGCGCCGGTCGTTGCTGGCACGACCGGCGAGCATCCGGAGGCCATGGATCGGCGCTACGCCGCCGACGGTTGGCGCCACTGGGGTTCCTGGCGTCGGCCACCCACGGTTGGCTTTCGCCGTCAGGATTCCCGCGGGGGCGGGTTCAGCGATAGAACAGGCGCGTTCCCTCGAGCACGGAACGCCCGTCCGCGGCAACCGCGAAGAAATAATCGTCGCCGACGTCGCCGGGCTGGGCGACGAACCACCCGGTCTTGTTCTCCGCGTAATAGGGCACGGCGAGGATGCAAACCTGTGCGTCTCCGAGCTGCTCGCGCAGGGCATCCGGGATGCGGTAGAAGCCCAGGGGCCATCCCGTCCAATCGGCAGTGTTTCCGCACAGGACATGAATGGGCGTCACCGGCGGACTCGGATCGTTCCATGCGTACGTGCCAAGGAACGAAAGCCATGACGACTGCATCGGCTCCCAGGACGACAACCAGTGCACGCCGCGCACCTTGACCTGAGGGCCGCCGATCCGCTCGCCGCGCTCGGTCACCACCCATGAGGCCGCAACCTGGGACGGGTCGTCCCAGCCGATGGTCGGATCATCCATCAGCGGCAGCCGCGCTTCCGGCGCGTCCGGCAACAACGCCTTCATGTGGGTGCCCCAGACCAGTGGTTCCATGGTGTGCGTTTCACCGCCATCGACGCGATAGCGGATGACGTTGCGCTGCACCACCGCAAGCTCCAACGTGCCGCGCGAGCCGGTCAGCTCCGGCGCCTCGGCGTCGCAATCGATGCAATTGCCGCTGGCATAGGTGAGAAGCTCGGCCTCAAGCTTCCAGTAGCCCGTGCCCTCGGCCGCACGCTCGGGAACCCCGCTGTAGAGGTACCAGGTGGCCGCACCCGAATCATCGTAACCGTAATAGACCCCGGCCCAGGTGCCACCCTGGTTTTCCAGCGTCATGCTGGAGCCGGGACGGTCCACGTCATACCAGAAGCCGCTGCGCGGACTCGGCCGTTCCGCCGCGGCAGGGCACACGGTGCAGAAGGGGTAGGGCGTCATCTCCTGCGCGCCGGCGGCGATAGGCAGGGTGAACGCGAGTGCCCCGAAGAGCGTGAGAATCGATCGTCCAGGGGTCATGATGAGTGCTCCTTTGCGTGTGAAATGTCGCTCAAGGTTGCATGCAGGTGCCGGGCCACACGTTCGCCACGTCTTGCGGACTAAAGCCGCTGCAACTTCCGCCCGTGCATGCCGTGGCGCGCAACCATGTGCTGCTCCCCACGTCGATGAAGGCATGCGTGTACGGGCCGACATAGATCAGGCTGGGTGCAGTGAATGCGGAATTGGTGGAGCCGTGCAGTTCGTATGCATCCGCGCCGGCGGAAGGCGCCCAGTACACGTCGTTGAAGCCCATGCATTGCTGCGAAACCACGTTGAGCCAGGCGGGACTGGCCGGCGGTGGCGGGTCGACTCCCCACGCGGCAACGATGGGCATCTGGGTCGCGAGTGCCGCAGCCATGTTGCGCGAGGCGGTGCCGGTGGGTTGGCCCATGTAGGTCTTGAGCGGGTTTGACCAGCGCGGCAGACGCTTGGTGGTCTGCAAGGTCGGATCGGGTGGGTTGAAGTCGAATGGGCACTGGACATAGCCACCCATGACCGTCTGCCACGAGCAATCGCTGGCACGATGACCACGCGCGTAGTGTGGCGTTGCGGTGCCGCCGCTCTCGTGGTTGCCACCCAGCACATGACCGATTTCATGAGGTGCGGTGAAGTCGCCGAGTGCATACGCATCCGTCGCCAACGCAAACGGCATACTGGAATTGAAGTTCTTGGCTACGCCGCCGATGCGGCCGCGGCCGGCCTCGCATTCGCTGAAATCAGGACGATTCGGCACAACCAACAGTGCGACGTCGGCGTGCGTCTGGGTCATCTGAAGATCGACGGCGGAAAAAATGCCTTGCCGGTTTGCCAGTTGGTTCAGCACGTCTACCCGGCACCGTGCGCCAAGGGTGGTGAAGTCATCGTTGACCAGTTGCACGCCAGCCAGCGACAGGCGGTTGCTGCTGGGCACGCCGCTCAGGCCAAGGCTCTGGTTGAACTCCGCCACGATGTTGCCGGCGAGCGTATTGATCTGCCCGGCGACCGCAGGCGAGTACAGCACCAGCACGCGGATCACGCCCTGGTTGGCACTGCTGCTGGTTGCGTTGTCCGGGTCGGGATCGCGCGGCGCCTCCGGGGGCAGCTGGCCAAGTACGGTCAGGGTGTGGGCCTTGCCCATGCCCTTGCTTTCGATCAGATACATCCAGCCCTGTGAATGGATGCGGCCCAGTGTCCCGGAGGGCCCGATGGTGATTGTTACCAGCGATCCTTCCTCGTCGCCCTCGATCCAGCCGGAATACGAGGTGTAGATGCCATCGATGTAGACCTGTTCGACGGTAGGCAGCTTGAGCACGACCGGCCCCTCCAGCAGGGGTAGCCAGGCACCAACGCGGGCGCCCGCCACGGGCATTGCGGGGCCGACTCGCCGGCGCCCCGGGCGACTGTCCGAAAGGAGGTATTTCGCATTGAACTCGATGTCGTAGAAGCCGAGCAGCGCATTGCCCCAGGCTTCTTCGCGGGCGGCATCCGGCTGCGCTTCCGTGAGGCCTTCGACGAGCATGGGTACGTCAGGCACCGGTGCCGCCGGTCCGCTGGCCATGACTGGTTCTGCGGTCGGTAGCAGGCCGGGATCGATCACCGAGATGCGTGCGTCAGCCGCACTTCCGTCCGCTTCGATCAGGTAGATGCGGCCGTCGGTGTGGATGCGACCGATCACGCCCTCCGGGCCGGACGTGAGCGCGACCAGCGAAGCCCCGTCGCCCTCCACGATGCCGGTACGGCTGAAACTGCCGTTGGATTCCTCGTACACCGCCTCCAGCCGCAGCACGCGTGTCTTCGCCAGCATCGGCAGGTCGGCCAAGATCCTCTGCGGGAGCTCAAGGCCCTGCTCACGCCGAGGGCGATCGAGCAGGGTGCGGTCGAGTTGAACCGACCAGGCGCCGAGCAGGCCACCTTGCCAGTGCGCGCGTCGCGGATCGTCCGTCGTGGACCGCTGCAGCGGCGCAGTGAACAGCCGCGCAGGAGCGGGTTCTGCTTCCGCAGTCTCGGTAGCGGGCAGGATTGGCCGACCCACCGCGGTGACTGCATCGTGCTCGGTGCGGTCGAAACGCTCCAAGGGGCGGTCGCTGCGCGCGTCGGCGAGGGCAGCGAAGGCGAGCAATCCAAGCGTGACGGCATGGATCGCGAAGCGGCTGTGCATGTCGATCTCCCTGGCGAATCGGGATGATCACGGATCACCGAAAAGGCCTGTGCTGATGCCAGGCTTCATGGCGCGGCGCATCAGCGCGGCGTGAAGGAAAGCCCAAACGACGGATTTTCCTGCCGATCCGGACTCTCCCCAATGGTGACCGGAAAGTCAAGGAAGGAACCCGCAGTCCGGCAGTGTGTTGTCCGGGTTCATTGGGCGGGAATCCCAGGCCGGGGCGGCCCGGCGCACCACGGCTTTCCGGCCGGCGCTTGCCTTCATCGCTCATTCGACCTGCCCTCGGCAGGCTGCGGGCATGCGTGCATTGACGAGACGATTGCAACACGGAGGCCGGATACGAATCGGCAGCTCCGGCTGGCGCTATCCGCCCTGGCGGGGCGTGTTCTATCCGCCCGACCTGGTGCAGCGGCGCGAACTCGAGTACGCCCCCGGCCGTTTCACCCGCATCGAGCTCAACGGATGCTTCTACTCGTTGCAGCGGCCCGAGAGCTGGCAGGCCTGGATCGCGCAGACGCCCCGCCGCTTCGTATTCGCGCCAAAGGGGCCGCGTTACATCATCCATCTGCGACGGAACAACGTGGCGCTGGTGATCGCCGATACCGCGGGGAAGTGGCCATACGTGGAAGATGTGACCGCGGACTGCATGTACCTGCGCCTGCACGGCGACAAGGCGCCCTATGCCAGCGGCTACTCGCCCGAAGCGCTCGACCGCTGGGCCGATCGCATCGGCGTCTGGAGCCGCGGCGGGGAGCCCGCGGACGCGCAGCGCGCCTCGTTGCAACCGGCGCGCAAACGCAAGACGCGCGATGTCTGCTGCTACTTCGACAACGACATCAAGGTGCACGCGCCGTTCGATGCCCAAGCGCTGGCGGAGCGGCTGGGCGCGCCGCCGGCGCCGCCGCGGGAATGAGCGGTGCCTGGTGCGCACCCGTGAACGGCCGAGCTGGATCGCTCCGGTTCCAGGAAAACCTCGAGGGGTGCCATCCCTGCGCCTGATATGATCCAGCGCCCGGCCAGCCGCTCGCGTCCCGCCATGCACCGCTTTTCCGAATCGCAAGTCCCCGATCACCCATCGCGGCTCCCGAAAGGCTTCACCCTCATCGAGATCCTGGTTGTCGTGGTCATCCTCGGCATCCTTGCCGCCATCGTGGTGCCACGCGTGCTCGAGCGCCCGGGCGAGGCGCGCGTCACGCGCGCGAAACAGGACATTGCCGGCATCGTCACCGCGCTCAGCCTCTACAAGCTCGACAATTTCGTCTACCCGTCCACCGATCAGGGGCTGGAGGCGCTGGTCACGAAGCCCTCGGGTCAGCCGGAAGCGCCGAACTGGAAGGGGCCCTACCTGGATCGCGTGCCCAGGGATCCCTGGAACCGGCCCTATCTTTACCAGCAGCCCGGCCAGCATGGCGCGATCGATGTCTATACCTACGGCGCCGATGGGCGTCCGGGCGGCGAAGGGGAGGCGGCGGACATCGGCAACTGGGAGTGAAGCGGGAGGCGACATCTCCGCAACCGGACCTCGTCAAGGCGACCCATGAATTGGTGGCGGCCCAGTAGTTCTCGCCAGGCCGGCTCCGACGCTGCGCGCTGGCGCGCGCGGCCCGGCGCCAGGCGTTTGCGCCTCATGGATCGCGATTGCCCGCCTGTGCATGGCTTCACGCTGATCGAGCTGCTGGTGGTGGTGGCCATCGTCGGCATCCTCGCCGCCGCGCTGGTGCTGGCAGTCGGTGATCACGGCGCGCGCAGGCTGGAGCAGGCGGCCGGCGGCTTCGCTGCCCTGGCTCGGCAGGCCTGCGACCAGGCCGTGCTGACTGGGCGCGACAGCGGCATCATCGTGCGTCCCGATGGTTATGCGTTCAGCCGCCTGGATGGCAGCGCCTGGCAGCCCTATGGCAGGGATGCTGTGTTGCGCGCGCGCGCCTGGCCGGAAGGTCTGCGCGTCGCACTCGAGCGCGGCGGCCAGGCTGTCGATCTGACCCAGGCGGATGCCGGCCGGCCGCAACTGGTCTGCTTCGCCTCGGGCGAGCTCACCCCCTTCGAACTCGTGCTGGCGCTTGGCGACGGCCCGCTGCGCTACCGTGTCGTCGGCAGCGAGGATGGCGAGCTGCAGGAGGGCAGCCTGCCGTGAACGTGGCGTTCAAGACTCGCCATGGGGAACCTAGCACCCGCCCGCGCGCCGCGTCGCATGGGCCGCGACGGGCCGGCGGGCAACACCGTGGAGCGGACGGCATTTGCGGATGCCCGGCCCGGCTCCGAATACGTCCGTGCCACCAGCCGGGCTTCACCCTCATCGAAGTCCTGATCGCGCTGGCCGTGGTCGCGCTGGCCCTGCTGGCGCTGACCCGCACGGCCGGCCTGGCGGTGCAGGATTTCGACGCCTTGCGCGAGCGCACCCTGGCCGGCTGGATGGCCGCCAACGTGCTGACCGACACGCGCATCGCTGCCATTCCGCCGCCACTGGGCCGCAGCGACGGCCGGGCCGAACTGGGCGGGCACACCTGGCGCTGGACGCGCGAAGTCCTGGCCACCCCCAACGCCAGCATCCGGCGCATCGAGGTGCAGGTGTTTCTCGGAACTGCCGACCAGCCTTCGGCCAGCCTGACCGGCTTCGCCGGGGTGGCGCCGTGAGGCCGGAACCGGGAAGCGTGGGTCGGCACTGCGCGCTGCGTGCGCTGGACGCGACCCTCGTGCAGGGTCTGGATCGCGCGCAGCGCGGTTGCGCAGTGCGATCCTTGATGCGCGCTCGCCGATACCGCCCCACGCGCGGCTTCACCCTCATCGAGTTGCTGGTTGCGCTGGCGGTGTTCGCGGCGCTGGCGGCTGCGGCCTATGGTGGCCTGGCAGCGGTGGCGGACACGCGCGCGGCGCTGGCCCGCCAGCAGGATCGCTTCAGTGCCGTGACGCGCAGCATCGGGATCGTCGAACGCGACGTGCGCCAGGCCCTGTCGCGCTCGGTGCGCAGCCAATCCGGCGCGCTGCTGCCGGCCGTGGACGGGCGCGGTGACGCCCTGGAGCTGACCCGCCTCGGCTTTGCCAATCCGCGCGGGGAACCGCGCAGCAACCTGCAGCGGGTCAGCCTGGCCCTCGATGGCCGCACGTTGCGCCACGGGTCCTACGCCGTGCTCGACCGCGCACCGGGCACACTGCCGGCGACCAGCGTGCTGCTGGATGGCGTGCAACGCCTGCAGCTGCGTTATCTCGGCGACGATCACAGCTGGCGCGAGCGCTGGCCGCCGGACGGCGCCGCGCCCGACGCGCTGCCGCGCGCCATCGAACTGCGCCTGACGCTTAGCGACCTTGGCGAGCTGCGGCGCATCGTCGAACTGCCGGGATCCTGGCCGCCTCCGGCGGTGGCAGCGCCATGAAGGCCCGACCGCGCGGCGTTGCCCTGCTGGTGGCCCTGCTGGTCGTGGCGCTGGCAACGATCCTGGTGGCGACCCTGCTGACCCGCGGCGAACTGGCCTACGCGCGCACCCGCAATGCGCTGCGCGCCCAGCAGGCCGAAGCCTATGCGCTGGGCCTGGAGCTCTACGCCCAGCGCGTGCTGTTCGAAACCTGGGCGGAAGGGCCGGACACCCGCATGAGTCCGTGGACGGTACCGCTGCCGCCACAGCCGGTGCCCGGCGGTACCATCAGTGCCACGTTGCGTGACCTGGGTGGCTGCTTCAACCTCAACAACCTGGCGCCTGGCGTGGTGCAGCGGGACCAGTGGCGGCGCGTGTTCGAGGCGCTGCTGGTCGGGCAAGGCCTCGATCCGCGCGTGGCCGACGCCGTGGCAGGCTGGCTGGATCCGCAGGACCAGGCCGAGGCCAGCCACTATCTGGGCCTGCCGGTGCCCTATCGCCCGCGCCAGGGCCTGTTCGTGCATGTATCGGAGCTGCGCCTGGTGCGCGGCATCGACGGCGCGGCCTATGCCCGCCTGGTGCCGCACGTGTGCGCGCTGGCGCCGGGAACGCGCCTCAATGTCAACACCACCGACCTGGCGCTGCTGCAGGCGCTCGGGCTCGGGCGCAGCGATGCCGAGCGCGTCTGGCAGGGTGGGCAGGCGCAGTTTGGCGACGTGGCCGCGTTCCTGCAGGAAGCGCGCACTCCGGCGCTGGCGGCGCGCTCCGAACTGCTCACCACGCGCAGCGACTGGTTCCTCGCGCGCGGCGAAGTGGCCCTGGACGACATCCCGTTTACCTTCTTCAGCCTCATCGAGCGCGCCCAGGGTCGCGGCGTGCGCGTGCTCGAACGCAGCCGTGGCAGTGACGATGCCTGGGCCTTGTCCACGCCGCCCGCGGATGCGGACGCGTCGCGTCGCTGAGGCGTGGCGGCAGCGCATTCTCGACTACAATCGACGCGACCCGCCGGCCCATTCCTGCTGCACGATGCCCGATCGCCTGTTGCTGCGCCTCGCCACCGATGGCGGCCTGAGCTGGCTTTGCCAGCGCGGTGGCCAGGGCGCGCCGTCGGCTGCGCACCGGGGTGTGCCGCCGACCCAGGTGGTGGCCTCGGCCGGCAGTGTCTGGGTGCTGGTGCCTGGTGAAGCGGTGCTGCTGACCAGTGCGCGGGTGGCGGCGCGCAGCCGCGCGCAGTTGTTGCAGGCACTGCCGTTCGCGATCGAGGACCAGCTGCTGGCGCCGGTGGAGGAACTCCACTTCGCCGCGTCGCGCAGCAGCGACGAGGAAACCGGCGTTGCCGCGGTCGCCCGCGCGACCTTGCACGGCTGGCTGGAGCAGTTGGCGGCGCGGGGCATCGAACCCGACGTGCTGCTGCCGGACACGCTGGCGCTGCCGCTCGCATCCGAGTGCGGGACCGCGCTGCTGGAAGATGACCGGGCCTGCGTGCGGCTCGGGCCCTGGTCGGCGCTGGCCTGCGGTCTCGCCGAACTGCCGGCCTGGCTGGCGCACAGCGCCGACCTGCCGGAAACGCTGGCCATCCATGACGCGCGCACGTCGGCGGTGCCCGTGCCGGCCCTGCCGGTGACGACGCAGGCCGAGCGCGTGCCCGATGCGCTGGCGTTTCTCGCCGGCGCGCTCGTGCAGGCGCCGATCAACCTGCTCGAAGGCGATTT
>JACDJC010001386.1_pt1 | contig 21665 bp, 21 predicted proteins | sample 7454191 | NCBI WGS metagenome assembly JACDJC01 (sample SAMN14253291, study PRJNA609438) | sludge metagenome | isolation source: sludge after 25d culture with pyrite and EDTA | collected 2018-12-20 | reverse complement strand
GGGGTCGAATTTCGCTTTGGTGGCTTTGTCCGTCACCAGCTCCAGAGCCCCCAGCATGCCGATGTGGCGGGAGTCGCCCACCAGGGGATGCGCCAGCAAATCGTCCAGCCCGGCGGCGAACTCCGGTGCGCGCGCCTTGCCGTTGGCCAGGAGCCCGCCCTCGGTATAGAGCCGCAGGACTTCCAGGCCGATTGCGGCGCTGACGGGATGCGCCGAGTATGTCTGGCCGTGGCCGATCACCGCCCCGGGCGCGCATCCGTCCGCCATGCCCTGGTAGATGCGTTCCGAAAGCATCACCGCGCTCATGGGCGCATAGCCGGCGGTCAAGCCTTTCGCGACGATCATGATGTCGGGCTCGACGCCCTCGTGCTCGCACGCGAACAGCGGCCCCGTGCGGCCGAATGCGGTGATCACTTCATCGGCCACGAACAGGATTCCCAGCCGCGTGCAGGCGTCGCGCATGGCCTTCAGCCAGCCTTTTGGCGGAACGATGACGCCGCCCGAACCCTGCACCGGCTCGCAGATGAACGCCGCCACCTGATCCCGGCCCAGGGCCTGCACGGCCGCTTCGAGCGCCGAGACGGAGCCGGCGATGATGGCGGCGTCGTCACCGGCATGGGCGTTGCGGTACGGGTAGGGAGAGGGAATGTGATGCTGGGTTTTCAAGGGAACGTCGAAATTCCGATGAAAGCTCGTCAGGGCGGTCAAGCCCGAACCCGTGGACGAGCTGCCGTGATAGCCGCGCTCCAGCGCGATGATGTGCTTCTTGCCGGGCAGGCCGATCGCGTTGTAGTAGTGCGTGATGAAGCGCAGCGCCGAATCCACCGCGTCCGAGCCCCCCAGGCCGAAATAGACGCGCTGCAAGGACTTGGGCGCGAGCTCGATCAGGCGTTCGGCCAAGCGGATCGACGGCTCCGAGCCGAAGCCGAAGTAGTTCGTGGCATACGGCAGGCGGGCCAGCTGCTCGGTGGCCACCTTCACGATACTGTCTTGCCCGTACCCGACGTTCACGCACCACAAGCCTGAAAAAGCATCCAGGAGCGTATTGCCGTTGGCGTCGCGCAAAAATACGCCTTTTGCCGATTCCAGAACGGTGGTGCCGCGCCGCTGGTGTTCGTGCGGATTGTGGACGGAGGGAATGACGTGGCCGCTTTCGGCGAGTGAGGAAGCATTCATGATTTACCAAGTAGTGAGTGAATGGGCGTTCAGGCAAATCTTAAATTCCTTGCTCGAACGATATTGCCGATTTGTTCGGTTCTTTCACGCAATATCGCTGTTTGCGCCGGCCGTGCCGGCATTTGATGCTTGGGGGACAGGCCGGCGTCGTCCGCCTAAAACTCGCATAATGTGTATTATGTAAAGTCCATGAAATACCCATAAGGATATCGTCTACTCGATGTCCACCATCGTGCCGGCAAACTCGCCTTCCGAGGCCAATTGCATCCAAAGCGCTGCCGCCGCCGGAGAAAGGCTGCGCTGCCGGCGCTTGACGAGATAAATCGGCCGCACGATTCGTTCGTCGCTCAGGGGGATGATGGCCAGACCCGGGCGCCGGCACAGGTCCAGCGCGGCGTGCGGCAGGATGCTGACGCCGAACCCATGGCTGATGAGGCCGGCCAGTGTCGCGAGCTGCGCGACTTCGTGGCCGCTATCCCGAACATCGTGCTTTTGCAGCAAAGGATGGAGCAGTTGCCATACGCTGCCCTCGCGCAATATGTGAATGAACGCCCTTCCTCGCAAGTCGCTCAAGTCAGCCGACTGCTGTGCCGCCAGCGTATCCGTGCTCGAGCAGATCAAGTACATCCGCTCATTGAAAATCAGCTGACTCTCGAACTCCATATCGCCGCCCGTCCTGGCGTTCACGCCGAAGTCCACTTCCGCGTCGGCGATCATTCTCAAGCACCGGTCTGAAAGAACATCATGCAGGTACAGGTCCACATCGGGATGGCGCGTGCGAAACCGCGACATCTGGCTTGGCATCCAATGGGCGGCAAGCGAAAAGGGCGCAGCCACCGCCACCCTGCCCGTCCGGCATTGAGCACGAGCCTGCAGCTCGGTAAGCGTGGCGCTCATGATCGAGCGTACGCGGTTGGCCCCTTGCAAGAAAATCTCTCCTTCTTGTGTCAGGGCGACCTTTCGCGTGTCTCGGTCGAACAGGCGAGCTCCCACTTGCTCTTCGAGCCTGCCTATCATCTGGCTGAATGCGGAAGGCGAAACGTGGCATCGCTGCGCAGCCAGCGAAAAGCGCCGTGTCTCCACCAACGCAAGAAAAGCCTCGATCAGCCGTCCAGATACCTTCATTAGAGAAACAGCATAGTTGTTCAAATAATTTAATTTTACATACACAAGCGCCGATCCTATCATGCTCGAGAAACCAATCAGCGCTACCCCACCCTGCGACGGATCCGGCCTCATGACACCTTTAATCCACAGTCTTTCACCGCAAGCCGCCGGGAGCGGCAATTTCTTGCTCGGCTCATTCGTCTTTTCGACGGACGCGAGCATCACCGAACTCTACGCGTGTGCGGGATTCGACTTCGTGATCATCGACATGGAGCACGGGCTCAATGACATTGCCAGCACCGTGGCGCACCTGCGCGCCGCCCGCGGCGCCGGCATACACGCGCTTGTTCGTCCGGGCGCCGCCAACTTGGCGGACTTGCCGCGCTTGCTCGACGCCGGCTGCCCAGGCGTCATGATTCCGCATTTCGGCCTGGGTGACGAAGCGACGCGCCAGGCGATCAGGTCCGTTCGCTACTGGCCTGAAGGCGCGCGGCCTACATGCACGGGCGTCAGCGCCGCCGGCTTCGGCATTGCCGACTTCTCCGCGTACGTCAGGCGGGCGAATGCCGAAACGCTCACCATCGGCCTGGTGGAAGACCGCGAATGCATCGAACACCTCGACGATGTCATGGAAAAAAGAGAGGTGAACTGGATCATGCCCGGGCCGGGCGATCTTGCCACCGCATACGGCGTCCCCGGCCAGCTGCGCCATCCCGCGGTGGAAAACGCGGTCGATCGTGTCTTCGAGGCCGGCGAGCGTATCGGCACGCCTATCGGCATGTACGTCAACGACCCAAAAGAGATACCCCGTTGGTACCAGAAGGGAGCGCGCTTTTTCGTATTGTCGATCGACTTCAAACTGCTGGCCAAGACATTGAAAGAAACCGGCAGCCTGTGCCGATCCGCCGTCCATGCGGCTTGAGATCACTGATATCCCTACGGAGACTACTGAATGACCCCAACCATCGTGATTACCGGCGCCGCATCGGGAGTCGGGTTTGCCGCCGCCGCCAGCCTGTTGAGCAAGGGATGGAAAGTTTTTGCGCTGGACAGAGACGAAACAGGTTTGGCCAAGTTGCGTCAGGCATCCGCTTCCGCGGGTTCGCGGCTCATTACAAAAGTATGCGATGTCACCAGTCCAGACAGCGTCTCCCGCACTTTTTCGGACATTCTTCCGGCGGGGGAGCCGTTGAACGCCCTGCTGTGTTCCGCCGGGGTCATTCGAATAGGTCCGGTCGCAGAGATGTCAATCGAAGACTACGACACGCAATTCAATATCAACACACGCGGCCCGTGGCTTTGCGCGAAAGCGGCTTTGCCCGCTCTGAAGCGCACCGCAACGGAGCAAAACCCTGCTCACGTCATTATGATTTCGTCTATTTCGGCTATCCGGCCAAAAGTCGGCAGTGGCGTATACGCGGCCACCAAGGCGGCATTGAGTCAGCTTACGCGCGTATTGGCCGTCGAGTGTGCGGCCGACCAGGTCCTGGTCAACGCCATTGCCCCCAGTACCATCAATACGCCGTTCATCAGCAACATCCGTTCGGCCGGATCGCGTGTAGGAAGCTTCAAGCTGTCCGGCACATCGCCTCTTGGACGCGTGACCGAGCCGGAAGACATCTGCGCCGTCATCGAGTTTCTATTGAGCGACGGCGCACGAAACATCACAGGCGTCACCCTTCCGGTGGACGGAGGCACCAGCGCCGCGTTCATTGGTCAATCCAGTTAGCCAGCATTCGACAATAATCCACACAGGAGGCCCATATGGCCCGGAGACAACTCGCTTCCATCTTTGGTGTATTCGCACTTTCAGTATTTGCCATCGGGCCGGCCCAAGCGGCGGACTCTTATCCCAGCAAGCCAATACGGCTTATCGTCCCCTTTTCCGCCGGCGCCTCATCCGATATCTCCGCCCGAAGAGTAAGCGAAGTCATGGCCCGCACGCTCGGCCAGCCTATCGTGGTAGAGAACATTCCCGGGGCCGGAGGCGTGGTCGGCATACAGAAATTCCTTCAGCAGCCCTCGGACGGCTACACCTTGCTGGCCGGGTCCATCAGCACCCATGGCATCAATCCCCATATTCACAGCGCCCTTCCCTACGATCCGATCAAGGACTTCGCGCCAATAAGCCGAATTTCATCTTTCCCGAACATCCTTGTAGTGCATCCATCGCTGAATGTAAAAACACTGCCTGGACTGGTGGAGAAAGTGAAAGAAGCGGCAAGGGACGGCAAGCCGCTGACATACGCGTCGGGCGGGAAAGGTTCCACCTCGCATCTCGGAGGTGAACAGCTCAAGCAGGCGGCAGGGGCCGAGCTCACTCATGTGCCCTATTCGAGCGTGTCTGTTGCAATGCCCGACTTCCTGTCCGGTCGTGTCCCCATCATGTTCGGCAACATGACCGTGGTTCAACCGTTCATTGAAAAAGGAACCATCGTAGCCATTGCCAATACCGGGGAACGCCGTTCCAATCTGCTGCCGGAACTGAAGACCGTGGAAGAACAGGGCTTCAGGAACATGCAGCTATCCGCTTGGATCGGCCTGTTTGCCAAGGCGGGAACGCCGCCCGAAGTGTTGAAAAAGCTCAACGCCGCAGCGACGAAGGCGGTTGCGTCCGAGGAAGTCAAAAAGACTTTCGACGGCCTTGGAACGGTTGCTGAAAGCGACGAGTCGGCTGAGCATTTTGCCGAGTTCGTCCGAAAGGAAACAGAAAAATGGGGCGCGGTCGTAAAAGCCGCCAATATCCAGGAACAGTAGCGGCTTGCAAGAAAACATCCGCTGTCGGGCGCTGCCCCCTGCCCTAGCCCGCCTATGATGGCGGCCAGGGCCTTTCAACGCAAGGAGCGGAGGCATTGGCCGCCTACACCGGCACCATCTCCGCCACGACATCGAGCAGCTGCTGCAGGCTGTAAGGCTTGTCCAGCACCCGTGTGAAAAGCTCCGGGTGCCGGCGCGCCACCGCGCCCTGCGCGCCCGTGACCAGCAGAATCGGCAGATCCGTGAATTCGTGGTCCTGCCGCAAGACCTCGGCGAGTTCCAGCCCCGTCATGACCGGCATCATGAAATCCGTGATCAACAGCCGGGGGCGGTTTTGCTTGACGAGATCGAGCGCTTCCTTGCCATGCGCGGCAAGGAGCACGTCGTACCCTGCATCCTCCAGGACGGCGGCCAGCATCTCGGTGAGCAGCATTTCATCGTCTGCAACGACGATTAGCGCCATATCTCAGCCTCCCGTCCCTTACTCATGGCGCTCAAATCCCGCCCGAGTTGTTCGTTGTCACGCCACTGTGTTCATGTGATAGCCGGCCTCCGATATTCAGTCCTTTGTCGGTGATGTCGAGTTTGCGCGTCGTCGTCACGAAATGGCTGTCGCGCATTTTCTGGACGGCGATCGTGCGTTCCAGGTCGTGTTCCTTTTCGATTTGCCTGAACAGGATGAGGTTGTCGATGATGGCGGACATCTGGGGGGTCGGCCCGGTGACCGCGGTCGTGGGAATTTCGCTGAGCTCCCATGTCAGGACGGTGGTGACGCCGAGTTCGCGCAACTGATTCGCCAGAGTGCCCAGGAATTCAGTCAGCCGCTCGCGCTGGATGGCGGCGCGCTCGAAACCGCCCAGCCCATCGATGAACAGCCGCCGGATCTTGTTCTTCTGCACGTGGTCCAGCAATTGGTGCCCGAGCTTGTCGAGCAGATTTTCCGCGATCGGGTTCCAGACGATATCGAAAAAAGGCTCCGGCGGCAGCTCGATGCCGAGCTTGTCGGCCTTCATGCGCAAACGGGCCGGGGTTTCGAAAAAGCCGAAATGGAGGGCGGGCTCTTGTGCGCTGCCCATGCTGAGGAAATGCAGGCCGAAGGTGGTCTTGCCGGAACCCGCCGGCCCGGCCAGCATGGTGACCGAGGCATCGGGAAACCCGCCCTGGATGAGGAGATCGAGGTCGGCGCAGCCGGTGGACACGCGGGCGCTGCTTGGCGCGGCGCCCGGCTTGTACAAGGCGTAGGCCTGCTCCAGGCGGGGATACACGGTGATGCCCTTGCCGGAGATTTCGAACTGGTGCAGGCCGCCCAAGGACGCCGTGCCCCGGGACTTGCGGATTTGCAGCCGACGCATGGTGCGCACGCCGAACAGCTCGTCGCTGAGGTCGATGACGCCGTCCACCATGGTGTGTTCCGGGCTGCTGTCTTCCAGCCGCGTGCTGGTAAGAAACAGCACCGTACAGCCCACGAAGGCGGCCTGGCTCTGGATTTCCGCCACGAAGGTCTTCACGTCCAGGTCGGTGTCGGCGTGATCGCGCGCGTTCAGCAGGCCGTCGAAGACCAGCAGGGTCGCCCCGTGACGCTTGGTTTCGTTGCGCAGCAGCTTGACGATGGCGTCCAGGCCTTCGTCGCGGAGCGCCTGGAAGACGCTGAGGTAGACGATTTGCTGCCCGACTTTGTCGCCGTCGTAGAAGTCCAGCGTGGACAGCGCCTGGAACAGCCGCTCGTGGGTTTCCGCCAACAGGGTCACGTAAAGGACTTTCGCGCCGGCGGCCGCGCGCGCGAAGGCGATCTGGTTGGAAAGTATCGTCTTGCCCGCGCCGGGGCGGCCCTGAACGATATACGAAGCCCCTTCGATGAACCCGCCGTCCAGAATCCGGTCCAGGCCCGGTATTCCACTTGACACACGCCTAAGCTTCTGCACTCGCAACTTCTCCCATCCTTGAGGCGCTCCAGCCGAAAGGAACTATTCCCCACGTCTTTTTCCCCCACGTCTTTTTCCGACGCGTCGCGCAAGGGTATCACGCCAAGGCCGGCCGACACAGCCTCGACTTCCCTTAGTGGCGCCGCGCGGGGGCGTCCCGGCGGCCGGGAACGCCCGTTGCTGACGGACACCGCCGGAGACGGGCGAGACCGCATGCCCAAGGAGGCCGCATGGATTCGTTGCCGCTGAATTTTTTCGTGAACGGCCGGGCGCGGACGCTGTCGGTGGGCGCCGACGCGACGCTGCTGGACGTGCTGCGCGAACGCCTGCTGCTGACGGGCACCAAGAAGGGCTGCGATCACGGCCAGTGCGGCGCCTGCACCGTGCTGGTGGACGGGCGCCGCATCAATGCCTGCCTGACGCTTGCCGTCATGCAGGAAGGCCGCTCCGTCACGACCATAGAAGGTTTGGCCGACGGCGGCGCCCTGCTCGACCTGCAGCGGGCTTTCGTGGAGCACGATGCTTTCCAATGCGGCTACTGTACGCCCGGGCAGCTCTGCTCGGCCGTCGGATTCCTTGCCGAAGGCCACGCGAACGCCCAACGGAGCCGCGAGGCCGAGTCCGAGGCCGAGCTGCGCCGGGTGATCCGGGAGTTCATGAGCGGCAATCTGTGCCGCTGCGGCGCATACGGCAACATCGTGGATGCCATTTTGCAGGTGCTGCGGCAGCGGGGCCTCGCATGAATCCGTTTTCATATGCCCGCGCCGCCGACCTGGACCAGGCCGTGCGCGAGGGCGCCGCCGAGGGTGCGCGCTTCATCGCCGGCGGCACGAATCTGCTGGATCTCATGAAAGAGAACGTCGAGCGGCCCCGGCGGCTGATCGACATCAACGGCCTGCCCCTGGATCGCATCGAAGAAACGCCCGGCGGCGGCTTGCGCATCGGGGCCCTGGTGCGCAACGCCGACCTGGCCGCCGATGCGCGGTTGCGGGCGCGCTACCCGCTGCTGTGCAGCGCCCTGCTGGCGGGAGCCAGCCCGCAACTGCGCAATATGGCCACCACGGGCGGGAACCTGATGCAGCGCACGCGCTGCTACTATTTCTACGATGTCGCCACGCCCTGCAACAAGCGGCGGCCGGGTTCGGGCTGCGGCGCCGTGGGCGGGGTCACGCGCATCCACGCCATATTGGGCGCGAGCGCCCAATGCATCGCCACCCACCCGTCGGACATGTGCGTCGCCCTGGCGGCGCTCGAAGCCAGGGTCCACGTGCTCGGCCCGGGCGGCCCGCGCAGCATGGCGTTCGCCGACTTCCACCGCCTGCCCGGCGACACCCCGCAACTGGACAACAACCTGACGCCCGGCGAATTGATCACCGGGGTCGAGCTCCCGCCGGAAGGATTCAGCCGGCACCACAGCTATCTGAAGATCCGCGACCGGGCGGCCTACGCTTTCGCCCTGGTTTCGGTGGCGGCGGCCCTCCGCACGGAAGGCGGCCGCATCGCGGCGGCGCGCGTTGCGCTGGGCGGAGTGGCCCACAAGCCCTGGCGCAGGCCCGATGCCGAGCAGGCGCTCGCCGGCGCGCCGGCGAACCCGGAAACATTCACCGCATTCGCGTCGGTCTTGCTGGAGGGCGCCCAAGGCCAGGGAGACAATGATTTCAAGATCGTTCTGGCCCGGCGCGCCATCGTGCGCGCGTTGACGCAAGCCGCGCACGGCACGCCCCAGTCCCAGACCGACAAACGGATCGCATAAGGCCTCGGCGCCAAGGAGACGAACATGATGGATCAACCCGGCATCGGCGCGGCGCTCGACCGCGTCGACGGCATGGCAAAGGTCACCGGGCGCGCCGTTTACGCGGGCGAGCACCCGGCGCGCGGCCTGCTGTATGGCATCGCGGTCGGCGCCGAGATCACCCGTGGCCGCATCGTTTCCATCGACGCGTCGCAGGCGCGGCGGATCGATGGAGTGGTCGAAGTCCTTACCCATGAAAACCGCCCTCATGTCCCGTGGTTCGACATGCGGGACGGCGGCTCCGCCGACAGCGCCAAGCCGCCTTTTCGCGTGCTGCGCAATGCGGACATCGCCTTTGCCGACCAGCCCATCGCGCTGGTGGTGGGCACGAGCTTCGAAGCGGCGCGCCGTGGCGCCATGCTGGTCACGGCGCGCTATGAAAGCGCGAGCCACAATACCCGGCTCGACGCGGCGCTGGCCGAGCGCCGCACGCCCGAGCAAAAGAAGAAGCGCAACGTGACCAGGGGCGACGTCGAGGCGGCCCGTGCGGCAGCGGCGGCAGTGGTCGAGCAGCGCTATCGGCTGGCGATGGAGCATCACCACCCCATCGAAATGCACGCGACGACCGTCGAATGGCATGGGGACGGCTCCGTCACGGTCTACGACAAGAACCAGGGTTCGCAGAATGCGCGCGACCAATTGGCGCAGGCCTTCGGCCATGCCGCCGGGACGCTGAGGGTGATCAATCCTTATGTGGGCGGCGCCTTCGGTTCCGGCTTGCGGCCCGCCTACCAGGCCTACCTGGCCATGCTGGCCGCCGTCATGCTGCGGCGTTCCGTGCGCGTCATGCTGACGCGCCGGCAGATGTTCACCCACGTGCACCGCCCGGCCTGCATCGAGGACATCATCCTGGCCTGCGATGCGGAATCCAGGCTGAGCGCCATCGCCTTGCGGGCCACCACCAGCACTTCGCGCTTCGAGACCTATACCGAGAACGTCGTCGGCTGGGGCCCCGCGGCCCATCCCTGCCCCAACCTGCGGCTGGACTATGCCGTGGCCGCCCTCGACACGCCCACGCCGGGCAACATGCGCGCCCCGGGCGCGGCCACCGGCATGAATCTGTTCGAGATCGCCATGGACGAGCTCGCCTATGCGCGCGGGGTGGACCCGCTCGCGCTGCGCCTGATCAATTATTCCGATACGCACGGGCTGAGCGCCCTGCCCTACACCAGCAAGGCCTTGATGGCCGCCTACCGCGAAGGCGCGACCCGCTTCGGCTGGCACAAGCGCAGCCATGAGCCGCGCTCGATGCGCGTAGGCAGGGAACTCGTCGGCTGGGGCATGGCGACGGGAATCTGGGACGCACTGATGCTGCCGGCAAGCGCCCGCGCGACGCTGGACCGGGACGGCATGCTCGCGATCGCTTCGGCCGCGTCGGACATAGGCACCGGCACCTGCACCATCATGGCGCAGATCGCCGCGGGCGCGCTCGGCCTGCCCCTGGAGCGCGTGCGGGTGTTCCTCGGCGATTCCAGCCTGCCCGCCACCGCGCTGGAAGGCGGCTCCAGCATGGCGGCCTCGGTGGGCGCCGCGGTCAGCAGGGCCTGCAACGGCCTGGCCCGGCGGCTCTTCGAGATACTCACGCAATCGAAGGACCATCCTCTGGGCGCCGCGCGCTTCGACGAGATGGAGTTTCGCGACGGGCGCCTGCGCCTGGCCGGCGATCCCTCGCGCTCCATGGCCCTAGGCGACATCGTGGCGCTGTCGGGCGAATCTTCATTGCAGTGCGAGGCGGCGGTGGATCCATCGAAGGACGGCGCCGGCGCCAAGGCCAAGAACACCCATTCCGCGGTATTCGCCGAGGTCCGGGTGGACGAGGAGCTGGGCGTCCCGCGCGTCACCCGCCTGACGCTCGCCGTTGCGGCGGGCCGCATCATCAATCCCAAGACCGCCCGCAGCCAGATACTGGGCGGCGCGGTCATGGGCATAGGCATGGCGCTGCAGGAACAAAGCATGTTCGACCACCGCCTCGGCCGGATCATGAACCACAGCCTCGCCGAATATCACATTCCCTGCCATGCCGACATCAACGACATCGAAGTGATATTCGTGGATGAGCCGGACGCGGAAACGAGCCCGCTCGGCGTCAAGGGCGTGGGCGAAATCGGCATCGTGGGCACCGCCGCCGCCATCGCCAACGCCGTCCACCATGCGACCGGAAAACGCATCCGCGAGCTGCCCATCACGCTGGACCGGCTTCTTTGAGCAGTGATTGGATAGAAGGCGTTCCGGGGCGGCGGCGCCACCCCGCCCCGAGCTACAGGCGCAACAGGGCCCAGATGCCCGCGCCGGCGAGATACGGGCCGTAGCGCAAGGCCTGGCCGGGCTCCAGCCGCCCCAGCAGGCGCATGGCCAGCGCCACCGCCAGGGCCAGGCCCGACGACAGCAGCAGCACCGAAGGCAGGCCGGCCCAACCCAGCCAGGCTCCCAGCGCGGCCAGCAGCTTGAAGTCCCCGTCGCCCATGCCCGGGCGGCCGGCCGCCAGCAGATAGGCGCGCGCCACCGACCAGAGCAGCAGATAGCCCGCCACCGCGCCCAGGACGGCGTCGGGCAACGGCGTGAACGCGCCGTTCAAATTGACCAGCAGGCCCAGCCACAGCAGAGGCTGGGTCAGAGCGTCGGGCAGCAGCCCGGTTTCGGCGTCTATCCAGGCGAGCGCCGCCAGCACCATGGCATAGAGGATGGCGGCGGCCGCGGCCGCCGTCGGCCCGTAGCGCCAGACGCACAGCGCGGCCACGGCCGGCGCCGCGGCCCAAAAGCCGGCGCGCAGGCGGCGGTGCAGTGCCGACGCCTCATGCGGAAGATCCGGGTCGATGCTGCGCGGCAGTTGGAAAGCCGCCCGGGCCAGCGCCGCCGCCAATGCCAGGGCCAGCGCCAGCGCGCCCAGCACGGCGCCTGCCGGCCCGACGTTCCATGGCGTCCACATGCCGGAAACCGCAAGCATCAGGGCCGTGCCTTGGCGCCGGAAACGGGCAGAAAGCCCTGGACCGCGTTTTCCGGCCGGACCGGCACCGCCACTTTTTCAATGACGCCGTCCTGATCGATGGAGACCCCGTCCGCGGCCACGGCGGCCAGGGTCACCCCCGGCGCCAGGGCCTGGCCGACGCGATAGGCCTGCGGCTTGCCGCCATTGATCGCCAGCAGGGCCGCGCCGCGCCCGTCGTCGGAGGCGATCAGGCCGGCCACCGCCACCCGCACGCGCAGCGCGCCGCCGCCGAACCAGCGCGCAACCGCAGCGGTGTCCTGCCCCGTTGCGGCGGGCGCCTCCAGCGCCGGCGGCGGCGCGGCCGGCTTGGGCGCGAGCAGCAATGCGCCCCACACTCCCGCCCCGACCGCCAGCGCCAGCATCGCCGCGCCGCGCAGCAGCGCCGGCCCGTCGATGCGCGGCAGCGCCCATAGATGTCTTCTTGCGTTCATGCCGCCTCCGTTTCGTGCGTCAGTATAATGCGCGGCAATTGACCCGCTTACCATTGTCATTTATAAACTTAACAATTTCGCGCCAGAAATGACAAATTCCCCTTCTACGCAGCGCTCCCGATGATTCGCCCTTCCCAACGCATCCCCCTGCCCGGCCCGCATGCCCGGCAGCTAGGCTTCTCCTTGATCGAGATCATGGTGGTCGTGGTCATCATGGGCATCATGGCCGCCCTCATCGTGCCGAACATCATGGACCGGCCCGACCAGGCCCGCGCCGTGGCGGCCCGCCAGGACATCGGCGCGATCATGCAGGCGCTCAAGCTGTATCGCCTGGACAACGGCCGCTACCCCACCACGGAACAAGGCCTGCGGGTCCTGACCGGGGAAGCGGCGGCCGGCGGGCCCAAGGGCCGCAGCTACATGGACCATTTGCCCAACGATCCATGGGGCACGCCTTATCAATACCTGAATCCCGGCGTGCATGGGGAAATCGACGTATTTTCACTGGGCGCCGACGGGCGCGCGGGAGGCGAGGGGAACGATGCCGATATCGGCTCCTGGTCCCGATAGCGTTCTTTCGCAGCGGGGCTTCTCGCTGCTGGAAGTGCTGATCGTCCTGACCATCGTCGGAATCGCCACCGGGCTTGCCGGCGTCACCGCGTTTTCCGACGGCGATGCCCGCGCCCTGCGCCAGGACGCCGAGCGGCTGGCGCAGCTGTTCGCCCTGGCGCAAGCCGAAGCCCGCCAGGGCGGCACGCCCGTCGTATGGGAATACGACAGCCACGGCTACCGCTTCGCGCGTGCGCCGCGGCACCGCCTGCTGCCCGTGGGCGTGCTCGACCGATCCGCCCGGCCCTCCACGCCCGACATCACGAAGGCCGGCTCGCTGCGGCCGCGCCCCTGGACCAGCGAGCGCGCCGTCCAGGTCGGCGTCCACCCTCCGGCCGCCAACGTCTTCAATACGGAATGGATATCCGGCCCGTCCATGATCGAACTGCAAGACGGGTTCAACACGGTGCGCATCCGGCGCTCGGGCAACGGCCACTACGAGGTCCTGCCATGATGCCGGCGCAGCCGCAAGGCGGGTTCACCCTGCTGGAGATCCTGGTGGCGCTGGCCATCGTCGCCATCGCCCTGGCGGCGACCTTGCGGGCGCTGGGCGTCAGCGCCGGCGGCGCCCAGGCCATGCAGCAGCGCAGCCTGGCGCTGCAGGCCGCCGAGAACCGCCTGGCCGAGCTCCGCCTGCTGCGCGCCTTCCCCAACCCGGGACGCCAGGTCGAGCCCTGCCCCCAGGGGCCGCTCGCCCTGGTGTGCGAGCAGGAATTCCAAACCACCGTCAACGGCAACTTCCGCCTGGCCACCGTGCGGGCGCGCCTGGCGCAAGGCCCGGTGCTGGCCGAGCTGAACGGCTTGCTGTCGTCTTTGCCATGACGAGCGCATTTCCCGGACAACGGGGTTTCACCCTGGTGGAGGTGCTGGTCGCACTGGCCCTGATGGCCTTGCTCAGCATCCTGTCATGGCAGGCGCTGGACGTCACTGCGCGCTCCAGCGAGCGGCTGAACGCCGCCGCCGACGACACCCTGGCCCTGGTGCGCGTGCTGGGCCAGATCGAAAGCGACCTCAGCCGGCACGCCGGTTCCGGCGTCCTGCCCGCCGCCGCCGAGTCCGCCGCGCCGCCGGCCAAGAACGCCGTGCTGCCCGCGGGCATACTCTGGGCGGAGCCCTTGCTCACCATCGTGCGTTCCGCCAACGACGGCGCCTGGCAGCAAGTCGCCTGGGTCAAGGCGGGCGATACGCTGCGCCGGGCGGTCGGCCCCGCGGCCCGCGTGCTGCCGCTGCCGCAGCCCGGGCCGGGCGACGTCGTGCTGGAGCGAGTCCAGGGCTTCAAGGTCAGGGCCTGGATTCCAGGGCTGGGATGGTCGTCCCCGAATTCGGCCGAAACCCGCCTTGCCGCCACCGGCCTGGAAATCGTCATCGAACGCCGCCAGGGCGGCGTCGACGAGGCCTACCGAAAAGTGGTGCTGCTGCCATGACGCGGCACAGGCATGCGTGCGCCCCGGCCGGGCGCCTTCGCCAGCAAGGCATGGCGGTGATCGGCGCGCTGGTCGTCGTGGCGCTGGCTTCGGTCGCGGCCGCGTCCATCGTCGAGCGCCAGTCGCTGCTGGCCGAGACACTCGCCGGAGAGCGCGACCGCACGCAGGCGAAGTGGCTGCTGCGCGGCGGGCTGGATTGGGCGCGCGTCATTCTGCAAAGCGATGCGCGCAACAACCGCGTGACGCTGAAGGACGCGATTTGGGCCCAGCCCATCGCGGGCCTGGAGATCAGCCCGCCCGGACAGGACCGCAAAGCTTATTTTTCCGGGCAGATCGAAGACGAACAGGGTAAATACAACCTTGCGCGCCTGGCGCTCGAAGGTGCCGTCCAGCCGGAAGAACTCGCCGTCCTGGAACGCCTGATGGCGGCGCTGGGGATGCCGGCCTCGCTCGCGGCGGCCGTGGCGCAGCGCGTGGCCGAAGGCCAGGGCGGGCCGTCCGCGCAGCAGGCGCCCGCCCTGCGCAGCACCGCCGACCTCCTGGGCGTGGAAGGCATGACACTGGACATGGCCGCCACGCTTGCGGGCTACGTGGCCATTCTGCCCCAGCGGACCGCCGTCAACGTCAACACCGTCAGCGCCGAAGTCCTGAGCGCCGGCATCCGGGGCCTGGACCTGGCGCGCGCGCGCGCGCTGACCGAAAGGCGCGACCGGGGCCAGTGGTTCAACAGCCGGGCCGATTTCATCAATCGCCTGGGCGACGCAGAGCTGGAGCCCGCCTATCCCGTGGCCGTCAGCAGCGACTGGTTCAAGGTAACCGGCGAAGTCACCCTGGACCATGCCGCCGTCGGCATGCGGGCGCTGTTGCACCGGGATGGCGACCGGCCGCCCACCATACAGTGGATAGAGGGCTGACATGAAGAACCGGCTGCGTCTCGCCCTGCCCCCTCTCGCCCGCATCGCGGAAGAATCCGAAATGGCTTTTGCCTTGTTCGACCGGAGCGGACGCCTGCTGCGCAGCGGCACGCTGCCCTTGAACGAGCTCGCCGGCGCCCTGCCCCCGGCCGAGATCCAGGCCATCCTGCACCCCGGGGACGCCATCGTCGTCGACATCGACCTGCCGCCTTTGCCCGCCGGCCGGCTGGATGCCGCCGTGCAGGCGCGCATCGAACCCATGGCATTGAGCGATGTCGCCGATCTCTGCGTCGCGCATGGGCCACGCTCGCCGGAGGGCAGGGTCACAGTGGCCTGGGCCGAGCGCAAAGCCTTGCTGCGGGCCTGGCGCCTGCTCGGCGAAGCCGGCCTCAGGCTGTCGGCCATCGTGCCGTTTTCGCTCGCCATTCCGGCAGGCGATCCCCATCCCGCGGATCCGCTGTCCCTGCCCGCGGATGCGCGCTGGCAGGCGCCGCTGCCACGCTGGTCGCTCGCCCGCCCCGAATGGCGCCCCGCCTCCACGGCCAATCGCTGGCGCACGGCCGCCTGGTGGGCCGGCGCCGCCGCCCTGCTCTGGCTGCTGGGCCTGAACCTGCATGCCGCTCAGTTGCGCAACGAGGCGCAGGCGCTGGAAGCGGCCATGGAACAGGCGGTGCGCCGGGCCTTCCCCAGCCTTCCGGTGATCATCGATCCGGTCAAGCAGGCGCGCGGCCAGCGCGACCTGCTGCGGCTGGCCGGCGGAACCGCGGCCGACGACGATTTCATGCCGCTGGCCGCCGGCGCGGCCAAAGTGCTGGGCTTTGCGGAAGGCCATGTGGCCTCGCTGCATTATGAAAACGGCGAGCTGACCCTGGTGCTGGCGGAAGGCTATGCCCCGCCCGCCAATGAGGCCGCCCTGCAGCAGGCGGCCGCCGTGCAGTCGCTGACGCTGGAGAAAGACCGCGACGCCGCCCACACCTGGCATGTCCGGCGCGCCGGCGCCCCGGCCAAGCGCGAGGCGCGCTCATGACCCGGCCCTCTTCCGCTCCCGCCGCCGGCAGCCCGGCGCCCTGGCGGCAGCAGCTTGCAAGGCTGAACAGGCAGACGCGGGCATGGTGGGCCGAACGCACGTCCCGGGAGCGCCTGCTGCTGCGCGCGGCCGCCCTGGCGGTCGGGCTCGCCCTGGCATGGGCGGCGGGCCTGAAACCCGCGCTGCGCGACATCGAACAGATCCGCGAACGCCTGCCGCGCCTGCATGCCGACGCGGCGCAGGTCGACGCCCTGATCCTGGAGGCCCAGGCGCTGGCGCATCGGCGGTCCGGCCGGCTCGACGCCGACGAACTGGCCGAGGCCCTGGGCGCCGGCTTGCGGCGCGCGGGCCTGGAGGCGTCCGCCACCCTGAATGAAATCAGCGGGCCGGAAAGCGGTTCGCCCCGGCAATGGGAAATCCTTCTGTCCGGCGCCGATGCGGAACGCGCGATGGAATGGCTGTCGGGCCTGCCCTATCTGCTGCGGCTGCGCGTGCACGCCGTGGAGCTGCGCCGCGCATCCATGGACGGCCGCGACCGGCCCGGACATGTGTCCGGGCGCATCGTCGTCGGCCCGCCCGCGGAGGGCTCGCCATGAAGAAGCGCCCCGTGCTGCTCGCCGCCCTCCTCGTCCTGATCGCTTGCGGCGCCGCGCTGGCGGTGCTGCCCGCCAGATGGATCATGGCCGCGGTGCCGGCGTCCTGGCCCATGGCCGTCGTCGACGCGAGCGGAACCCTATGGTCGGGCAGCGCCACGATCGCGCTCGGCCCGCCCGGCCGGCGGCGCAGCCTGCCCGACGCACTCGGCTGGCGCTGGACGCTGCTCGGCGGCCCGAAGCTGCACATCGCCCATCCCTGGCTGGGCGGTCCCCTCATCCTGAGCGCCGGCTGGGCGGAAATCGGCGTGTCGGCCCAGACCCTGCGCCTGCCCGCAACCGCCCTGGGCACACTCGACGCCCGCATCGCCGCCGTCGATCCCGGCGGCGAACTGTCGGTCAGATGGCCGGCCGTCTTCATCGGCCGCGCCCGGCCGCCCGGCACGGCGCTGCTGGACGCCCAATGGCGCAACGCCGTATCGGCGCTGACGCCGATACGGCCGCTGGGCGACTATGAACTGTCCCTGAAGCAGGGCGCCGGAGACAGGATAGACGTGGCGCTCAGCACCAGGAACGGCCCCTTGATGCTGGCCGGCGCCGGCGCGCTCGAAGGCGGAAGGCGCTTCAGCTTCGAGGGAACGGCGCAGGCCGACCCCGCGGCCAAGCCCGAGATCCACGCGGCGCTGCGCGATCTGCTCGCCGCCCTGGGCCCGCGCCGCAACAACCAGACACTGCTGCGTTTCCATTGACGCGGCAAGAACCACAGGCTCAACGATATCGTCATGAACAAGCTTCGCACCACAGTGAACCATCGCCATCGACTCCGCCCGGCATTGCCGGCATTGACGCTGTGCCTGGCCGTGGCGGGCTGCGCCGCGCCCGCCGGGCCGAACGCCGACGGCGGCGGATCGCAGCTGGTGGTCCACACGTCCACCGGACAGGGATGGCGGCAGGAAGGCCCCGGCGGCATGGCGGCTCCGGTGCGTGAAACCACCCCGCGGGCGCGCCCCATTCCCCGCCGCGCCGACGACCGGGACGGCCCCGCGCGGGATTCCGCCGACTCGCGCAAGGCGGCGGGCGGCGCCACCATGCTGAATTTCGTGGAAGCCGACCTGCAAGGCGTGCTGCGCGCGCTGGCCCGATTCACCGGCCGCAACTTCGTGGTGGACCCGCGCGTCCGCGGCCAGCTGACCCTGGTCTCGGAAGCGCCCGTGGACCCCGATACCGCCTATTCCATGCTGCTCGGCGCCTTGCGCATGCAGGGCTATGCGGTCGTCGACGTCGACGGCGTCAGCCGGGTGGTGCCGGAGGCGGACGCCAAGCTGCAGGGCACGCCGGTGCGCAGCGGCGGCGCGTCCGCGGGCGCGCACGGCGGCGAGCTCATCACCCGGGTCTTCCAGCTGCGCTATGAGAACGCCGCCAATCTGGTGCCGATATTGCGGCCCATGATCGCACCCAACAACACCATCAACGCCTATGCCGGCAACAACACGCTGGTCATCACCGACTACGCGGACAACCTGGACCGCATCGCCGAGGTCATCGCCGGCATCGACACGCCGGACTCGACCAGCACCGACGTCGTACCCATCCGCTACGGAGTGGCGCTGGACGTCGCCGCGCTGGCGGCGCAGCTGCTGGACGGCCGCGCCGGCGGCGACGCCACCCAGCACACCGTCGTCGTGGCCGACCCCCGCAGCAATTCCGTCTTGCTGCGGGCCAGCAGCCCCGACAGGCTGCAGCTGGCCCGCGACCTGATCCGGCGCATCGACAACCCCGAAAGCCGGGCGGGCAATCTGCACGTGGTCTACCTGCGCAATGCCCAGGCGACCCGCCTGGCCGAAGTGCTGCGCGGCGCCTTGGGCGGGTCCCAGGGCGGAAGCCAGGCATCCGACGGCGGCGGCGCCGCCCTGGGCCAGGATGGGCTCAATCTCGCGGGCGCCACCAGCGGCGGCGCCCTGGCGGGCGGCATGCCGGGTTCGGCCGCAACGACCTCCACGGCGTCGTCCGCGGGCGCCTCGCGCCGGACGCCGACGGGCGGCGCTTCGGCGACGCTGGGCGGATCCGACCGCGGCTCGATGCGGACGGTCTCGTTCTCGGCGGGCGGCGCGACGATCCAGGCGGACCCGTCCACCAACACGCTCATCATTTCCGCGCCCGATCCCTTGTACCGCAGCCTGCGCGAAGTCATCGATCAACTGGACCAGCGCCGCGCGCAGGTGCTGGTCGAAAGCCTGATCGTCGAAGTGAGCGCCGAGAACGCGGCGGAGTTCGGCATCCAGTGGATGCTGGGCGGCAACGACATTTCCGGCGGCGGCTCTTCCTTCATCGGCGGCGCCAATCTGGCGGGAACGGGGATCAATTTCGATGGTAAGACCACCATCGATGCGCTGGGCCAGGGCCTGAGCCTGGGCGTGGTCAAGGGCACGGTCAACATCCTGGGCAACCAGGTGATCAACCTGGGCGTGCTGGCGCGCGCCCTGCAGTCGACGAGCGGCGCCAACGTGCTGTCCACCCCCAACCTGATGACCCTGGACAACGAAGAAGCCAGCATCGTCGTCGGGCGGACGATGCCCTTCGTGACGGGGCGATACACGACTTCCGGCGACGGCGCCAGCAATCCCTTCCAGACGATCACCCGCGAGGACGTCGGCCTGACCTTGCGCATCCGTCCGCAGATTTCCGAAGGGGGCACGGTCAAGCTCGCGCTTTATCAAGAAGTCAGCACCGTCGATAATGCCTTGTCCACGAAGGAAACCGGGACCGTCACGCGCAAGCGCGCCATGGAAACCAATGTCCTGGTCGATGACGGCCAGATCATCGTGCTGGGCGGGCTGCTCGAAGACGTCATCTCCGACGGCACGCGTTCGGTGCCCCTGCTCGGGGACATTCCGGTGGTGGGCAATCTCTTCCGCTACGATCGGCGCAGCCACTCCAAGACGAACCTGATGGTGTTCCTGCGTCCGCACATCGTGCGCAATGCGCGGGACGGCGCCAGCGTCACCCTGGACCGCTACAACTACATGCGGACGGCGCAGTCCCAGCTGCCGGCCCGGTCCACCTGGTTCTCGCCGGAATCCGGCCTGCCGCCCCTGCCCGCCTTCGAACGCAACCCCTCGTCCGGCCTGCTCGACCTGCGCGACCCCGCGGACGCGCAGCCGCTGCCCGATCCGGCGCCGCCCGGGTCCGGCAAGGCGCCGCCCAAGCCGGCCAAGCCCGGTCCCTCTGAGCGGCTATGAGCATGCGGTTGCCTTATGCCTGGGCGCGAGCCCAGCGGGCCCTGATCCAGTCCGGGCCCGCGGGCGCGACGCTGACGGTCTCGGCGCGCACGCCCTCCTGGGCGCTGGAGGAAATACGGCGCCGCCATGGGGACCTGCCCATGCGCCAGGTCTCCGATTCCGAGCTCGACACGCTGCTGGCCGCCGCCTATGCGCAAACCGGCGACGCCGCCGCGGTCGTGGATGCGGCGGCCAACGAAATCGATCTGGACAGGCTGATGCAGGACATTCCGGAAATCGAGGACCTGCTCGAAGCCCACGACGATGCGCCGGTCATCCGGATGATCAACGCGCTGTTCACCCAGGCCGTCAGGGACGGCGCCAGCGACATCCACCTGGAGGCCTTCGAAACGCATTCCGTGGTGCGCTACCGGGTGGACGGCACGCTGCGCGACATCGTCAGCCCGCGCCGTGCCCTGCACAACGCCCTGATTTCCCGCATCAAGATCATGGCCGGCATGGACATCGCCGAGAAACGGCTTCCGCAGGACGGTCGGATCGCCCTGCGCGTCGGCGGCCGTCCCATCGACGTGCGCGTCTCCACGCTGCCCACCGGGCATGGCGAAAGAGCCGTGCTCCGCCTCCTGGAGAAAGAAGCGGGCCGCCTGGAGCTGGAGCGGCTGGGCATGGCGCCCGACGTCCTGGAACGGCTGGACGGCCTGATCCACCGGCCCCACGGCATCGTGCTGGTCACCGGCCCGACCGGCAGTGGCAAGAGCACGACGCTGTATGCGGCGCTGGGGCGCCTGGACGCCTCGACCACCAATATCCTGACCGTGGAGGATCCCATCGAATACGATCTGCCCGGCATCGGGCAGACCCAGGTGAACGCCCGCATCGACCTGACCTTCGCCGCCGCCCTGCGCGCCATCCTGCGCCAGGATCCCGACGTCATCATGATCGGCGAGATCCGCGACCTCGAGACGGCGCAGATCGCGGTCCAGGCCTCGCTGACCGGCCACCTGGTGCTGGCCACGCTGCACACCAACGACGCGGTCTCGGCCGTGACCCGCCTGGTGGACATGGGCATGGAGCCTTTTCTGCTGGCCTCCACGCTGCAGGGGGTGCTGGCGCAGCGCCTGATCAGAAAGCTGTGTGCGCATTGCAGGATCCCGCAGGCGGACGGCACGGCCGGATGGCGGCCCGGCGGCTGCGCCGCATGCGGCCATACCGGCTATAGCGGCCGCACCGGCATCCACGAGCTGTTCACCCTGGACGATGAGGCGCGCGGGCTGATCCACGAGGGCGCCAACGAACAGGCTTTGCGCGATGCCGCCCGGCGCGGCGGCATGCGCAGCCTGCACCAGGACGGCATGCGCTGGGTCGCGCAGGGCGTCACGACGAACGAGGAACTGGCCCGCGTCACGCGCGCGGCCTAGGTCACGTCAACGCCAGAGGGAAGCCGGCATGCCAAGCTACCAGTACGAAGCCGCCGACGAAGCCGGCAAAATCGAACGAGGCCTGATAGACGCGGACACCGAACGCAATGCGCGCCAGATCCTGCGTTCGCGCGGCCTGCTGCCCTTGTCCCTGCGCCCCACGGGCGGCGCGCGCGCGGCGGGCGGGCTGCCCGGCGGGCCGCGCATCAGCGACGCCGACCTGGGCTGGCTGACCCGCCAGCTGGCCGGCCTGCTGGCCGCGCGCCTGCC
>JACDJC010001385.1_pt1 | contig 21666 bp, 22 predicted proteins | sample 7454191 | NCBI WGS metagenome assembly JACDJC01 (sample SAMN14253291, study PRJNA609438) | sludge metagenome | isolation source: sludge after 25d culture with pyrite and EDTA | collected 2018-12-20 | reverse complement strand
GGATCGAACTGTCACCCGGGCGGCGGCAGTGGACGTCTGTGAGAGCACAGGAACACATCCACCTCGAAGGAGATCGCCATGATCACCGACCTCGCCGGCGCACCGCTCGGCTCCACGGCACGCTCCCCGCGACGGACCGCGGCGACACTGGCGGCGGGCCTGGTCGGCGGGTGCGCGCTCGGCGTCGGCGCGCGAGCGTGGATGCGATTGATTGCCGAGGATCCGGAGTTCACGTGGAGCGGCACCCTCTTCATCGTCGCCGGCTTCACGATCTTCGGCTTCGCCCAGTCCATCGTCGCCATCGCGCGCCGCCGGCAGCCGCAGCGGTGGAAGCTGACCATCGTGCGCGCCGTCGGTGCGGTTGCGATGCTCCCGCTGTTCGTCGCGGCCGGCGGCGTGATGCTCCCCACGGTGCTCGGGGGCGGGCTCGCTCGGGCACGCACCCACTGGCGACCGGTCACACGCGTGCTGTGGCTGTTGCTCGCTGCGGGTCCGGTGCTCTTCGTCGGCCTCGACCTGGTTGATTCGTTCGGTTGGTCGCTGCACACGCTCGCCGGGTTCGCGGCGATGCTCGCGGTCTACACCGCGATCATCTGGGCAACCAGGTTCACGTTCGCCCCTCAGGCCGACGGCTGGCGCCTGTCGCGTCGGGCCAAGTTGCTCGTACCGGGGTTCGTCGCCCTGTCGGTGTTGGTCCTGCTCCTCGTCAACGTCGGCGTCGGGTGAGCTCGGTCGTCGCTACGACGACGTCTCAGGCGCTGGCTCGGGCGAGGTCGACCCCGGACCCTGCTCGATGCGCAGGATCCACGTGCCCGGGCCGAGGGGCGGCACCGAGATCGACGATTGCACACCGGAACCGGGATGAGCACGCGAGTCGCCGAGCCGCTTGTTGCTCGACAGCAGCCCTCCGATGATCGGCAACGCGACCACGTTTGCGGCGTGGAGGATGCCCATGATCAGCAAGATGCCTCCGATCCGGGCCACTTCGTGCTTGAGCTGAGCGCCGGTCGATCGTGCCCAGTCAGCCGGCTCGACGAAGGTGACGGTGAACAGCACGAACGAGGTGAAGATCAGGTAGTAGGCGACGTCGGTGAGCACCAGGTAGCTCTTGCCCGTTCGTGGGTTGGCACGAAAGACGTCGGCAGCGTAGGAACGCCCGAAGCGTTTGATGAACGGTCCGAGACCGATCGCGAGTGCGATGAGCACGATGTTGGTGATCAGTTCGATGACCCACCAGGGCATGATGAACCTCCTGTTGTCGAAGTCGGAAAGAGCAAGTGCGAGTACCGCGTTCGCAGCCACGAACGTGAGAATCCAACCGGCGAGGCGCCACCGGAACCGGCGCCGCGCCCGAGCATCTTCGAGGCTGCGGTTGACCCGGGCGAACAGATCCGCGTTCTCCTCGGTTGCAGTGCGAGCATCGGCGAAGGCGGCGATGAGGCGGCGTTCGAGACCGCTCTCGTTCACGAGTCGCTCAGCGATCGGTCGAGTGCGGCCATGCCACGTTGCAGATGCGTCTTCACCGAGTTCACCGACACGCCCAGCGTGATCGCGATCCGATCGATGGGGTACTCCTCGAAGTAGCGCAACGTGATGCAGTCGCGCTGGCGGCCAGGCAGCCGGCGCACCGCCTGCAGCACCCGATCACTCTCCTCCGAGCGCACCAGCTGATCGGCGGTGTCGTCACCCACGTCGACCTCGCGCCCGGCAGTGGCATGGTGTCGCAGCGAGACGAGACCCCGCCGGTTGTGATCGCGGGCCAGGTTGAGCACGATCGAACGCAGATATGCCGGAGCACGATCGAGTGCGTCGATGCGGCCGGCATGGCGAGCGAGGCGCAGGAACGCCTCTTGCACGATGTCCTCCGCGGCATCACGATCGTCGACGAACAGCCGTGCCAAGCGCACCAGCGAGCGGCCCTCGGCCTGGAACAGCTCGACGACGAGCTGCTCCGCCTCGACGCTGATCGTCTCGCCCTGCAACCTGGCGGCGGCGATGGCCAACAGGAACGGCGGCGGGTTCGACCTCCTCCTCGGAACGACGATCGCGTGCACCTGTGCTCAACCGCTCACGATCGGGTGTCCGACAGCACGGTCACGAGTGCACATCCCACCAGCGTGCCACCAACGCCGAAGACGTCGGGACGACGACGCACCGACCGGCGCCGTGCTCGCGCGTCGAAAGCTCCTCCATGCATCCACAGACGAACGAGATGCCGGCACGGGTGACACGAATCTTCTCTTCTTCGCCGTGTCACCCCATCACCGCTCGCCGTCGTCTGTTCTGGCAACTACTGCAAGGAGGCACTCCATGAAGCACAGACTGATGGTCATCGCATCCGGCGCCGCACTCGTCGCCGGCCTCGTCGCGGCGAACACCGCTGACGCGCACGGTCGCTCGGCCAGGGCGATTCTCGCGAACGCTGAGGGCGCCAGGATCGGCTCTGTCGAGTTCAGGACCGACGACGGGCACACCGAGGTGCGGGTGCGCCTCACCGGCGCTCCCGGCGTCGACGCGTTCCACGGTTTCCACATCCACGCCAACGACGTCCCGGCCAACGGCGACGGTTGTGTGGCCGACCCGACCACCGCGCCGGCGACGTGGTTCGTCTCCGCCGATGGTCACTACAACCCGACCGGCGCCGGCCACTCCCACCACGTCGGCGACATGCCCGTCGTGTACGTGAGCGCCGACGGCAGCGTGGAGACCCGGTTCCGGATCGACAGGATCAGCCCCGCCGACCTCAATGGCAGGGTGGTGGTCCTGCACGCGGGTGCCGACAACTACGCCAACATCCCGCTCGGCTCGCTGCCCACCCAGTACACGGCGAACTCGGCCGACGCGACTGCGGCAACAGCCAAAACCGGCAACGCCGGCGACCGCGTGGCGTGCGGTGTGATCGCATCCCGATGAACCGCTGGCGGCCTGTCGGTCAGCCGACGCCGTTGAGCCGGTTGACGACCGCGATCAGATCACCGATGTCGGCGTAGTTGACCGCGACGAACGTGGGCTGCGTGCCACGTTCGTCGCGGCACTGCTCCGCTCGGCCGCCGAGCACGTCGGCCGTGTTCGCCAACTGAGCGTTCGACACGAGGCTGGTGAACCCGGAGAGCCAATGGTTGATCTGCAGCAGCGGCGCATCGGACGGCCCACGGTTCTCGTCGCACGTGAACGACCCCACGGTGGGGAACGTGTACGGCGTCTCCTGCACGAACTCGAAGCCATTGACCAACCACGGCGCGCCGGGGCGACCGTCGCCCGCCTCGAGCATCACGACGAGGCGCTTCCCCGAGCGGATCATCTCGCCGAGCGTGGGGAACGCCTTCCCCTGGACCGGGGTGAAGGCGTAGGCGTCGAGCCCGGCCGCTGTGACTGCACCAGCGACGTCGACGGCATCGACGTGGTCCTCGATGAAGACCGAGAGCACCTCGTCGGGATGGGTCTCGAGCCACGTTCGGATCTGGCGCAACGTGGCATCGAACGAGGTGCCACCGGTCTCGCACAGGCCATGGCACAGGAACAGCGCTTCGGCACCCTGTGGTTCGCCGGGCGCGACCGCGTTCACCACTCGCAGCGCCGAGGCGACGATCTCCGGCCCGAGCTCCTCGTTGGCCACGGCCAGCGCCTCGTCGTACGAGCGAGCGGAGGTGCGCACCCTGCCATTGCCGGCATCGCGCCCGTACCAGACGTCGACGAGCAGCGCCCGAACCCCGAAGTCGAGCTGCCCGACGATGTCGAGGCCCTGCTCACCCAAGAACCACCCGGGCTTGCCGGCCACTGCCATCGAGTTGTGGGTCGCCGCGTACGACACCTCGTCGAACGGTCGGTCGCACAGCTCGGCATGGCCGTTGCACACGTTCCCCTCGCCGGCCACGGCGCCGTTCACCACCCCGGCGACCTCCCCGGTAGGTGTGCCCGCGGCCCACACGACGAGACCGGCCAGCACCACGGCCCCGGCTGCGGCCGCGGCCACGAGTGGCCTCCGGCTGGGGCGTTGCTGGCCGGATTCACCGGAGCGCCGCGTGGCAAGGCGAGCGAGTGCCACGACGCCGGCGCACAGCAACAGCGCTCCGGCGACGGAGACGGCCAGAGTGACCACGCCGGCGGGCTCGACGATCAACGCTGCGCCGAGCACGATCGCTGCGCAGGCTCTGACCGCCACCCCGCCCGGGGTGGCCGGCTGCACGGTGAGCCAGCTGCGAACCCGGTCGGCGTTCCACCCAGCGCCGCGGCCGGAGCCGATCATCACCAGCAGCACGCCAACGGCGGCGAACAGGCCGAGCGGCCACCAGATGGGCCGCACGAACACGTCCCAGACGCCATCGATGATCGCATCCGCTCGCTCGCCGCTGCCCGCTGCGCGGCTCAGCGCACGACCGGCCACGAGGGCCACTGCGAGACCGGCGGCACCCGCCACGATGGCCCACCCGGCCCGACGCACCCCGTTCCAGCGATCGCGGGCGAGCAGCACGGCGCCGACCAAGCAGGCAACACCCAGCAGCGGCAGCAACCAGGCAAGGGTGTCGAGGATGCCCGCGAGGTGCAGCACGTCGGCGGCGAAGTCCTGATTGCCGATGCTGGCGAGGGTGATGCTCACTTCCGTGGCCTGCGGCGCGCGCTGAGGAGCGAGCGCGCCCACCACGCCGGCGACGACGGCGCCGACATCGGCAACCCGCAACGCCAGCTGGCCGGAGCTCTCGGTGGTCATCGCCCGGTGGAACTGAGCGGTGGCCAGCCGCACCGGACCGCTGAGCACGTCGCTGCGCACGACGGCGATCGAGGTCTGCTCGAGCAGCGGTGCCAGCGCCACGAGATCGGGGTTGGCCGCGATTAGCTGCCGGCTGACCTCGCGGCCCAGCACTGCGCTGACATCGTCTCGCCGGCGCACGTCGTCGACCCGCTCGGCGAAGGTGGGCGCGTCGAGCACCGTGCGATTCAGGTACCCGGCAGGCACGGCGAGCGCGAGCACCAGACCGCCGACGATCAGCAGCACCCACGAGGCGACTCTTCTGGCCACGACACCCTCCCCTTCGACGTCGGGCCAGCAGATCAGCCCTCCAGACCGCCCGGTTGCCCGTGCCGGCGACTCCCGAGTCTGCCACGGCGCGCCGCACTGGCCCTCGACATGCCGGCGAGCCGGGTGCACTGGCAGGGCTTCCGGGCGGGATCCGTCCCTGCTGTCGAGACGAGTTCCGTCCAGCAGAAGACTTGGAACGAATCCCGCCCAGAAGGCCGCCTGCGTGCGATGTCAGGAGGTTGCCGCAGCAAGCGCGTCGTCGAGCGAACCCTCGTCGACCGCACCGAGCAGAGTGGTTGCCGACCCATCAGCCTCGACGATCACGAAGGCTGGTTGCGCGGGCACCCCGAAGTGGGCGAACACGGCGCCAGGATCGTCACTGAGCTGAGGGAAGGTGAGCTCGTGCTCGTCGATGAACGCCTGGAACGCGGCATCGTCACCCGTCCAGGCGACCCCGACGAAGTCGACTCGTCCTTCCCACCGCTGCGCTGCAGCCTCGACCGAGGATGCTTCTGCGTTGCAGATCGTTCAAGTAGGGGCCCAGAACCAGAACGCGACCGGTCGGCCGGCCATGGCGGCACCGCTGAACTCGCCGCCGCCGACGAGCGGCGCGGAGAAGTTCAAGACGGCGGGAACCCCTTCGGCGCCACCGGCAGCAGTGCTCGCATCCGAGCCCGAGCCGCACCCGGCAATGGCCAACAGCCCGAGGAGAGCGAGCGTGGAAGCCGTGCGACGCAGAGAACGCATGCGTCCATTTTCACATCATCGAGCGGCTCGACGAAGACGTGCGGCGGAGTTTCTCGATTGTTTCGAAGTGGCCGACCGGCGCCGGCCGGCCACCCGTGAACGGCCGACTCAGTACGTGGGCCGCATGCCGGCCAGATCCGGGTTTCGCGACCGGAAGCTACCGCCGGCGGGTACCGGGCTCGACAGCACCGACTTGGCATACTCCACCCGGAGTCCCAATGCGCATCCTGTACATCGACATCGACACCCTGCGGCCCGATCACCTCGGGTGCTACGGCTACCACCGCGACACCAGCCCCAACATCGACGCACTGGCCCGAGACGCGTTCGTCTTCGAGAACGTGCACGCATCCGACGTGCCGTGCCTGCCCAGCCGTACGGCGCTGCTCACCGGCCGCTTCGGCATCCACAACGGTGTCGTCAACCATGGCGGCACCGATGCCGACCCCGCACTCGATGGAGCGGGCCGCGAGTTCTGGTCGCGGCTGCAGGTGGACAGCTTTCCGTCGCGCCTCAAGCAGGCCGGGCTGCGCACGGTGAGCATCAGCTCCTTCGCCCAGCGCCACTCGGCGTTCCACTGGTACGCGGGCTTCGACGAGGCCTACAACGTGGGCCAGTACGGCCTGGAGATCGCCGACGACGTGCATGCCATCGCATCCGATTGGCTGGCCCGCAACGGCAGCGCCGACAACTGGTTCCTGCACGTGCACATGTGGGATCCGCACACGCCCTATCGGGCACCGGCACGCTACGGCGAACCGTTCGCGCACAGCCCCCTCCCCGCCTGGCTCACCGACGACACTCGCCGCGAGCACTGGCACGGTTGCGGGCCGCACTCGGCACAGGAGAGCAACGGCTACGCACCCAACCCCACCACCGCGCTGCGCTTCCCTCGCCAACCACAGCAGGTTCCCGACCTGGTCGGCGTACGCCAGATGTTCGACGGGTACGACACCGGCGTGCTGGTTGCCGACGACTTCACCGGCCGCTTGCTGCACCAGCTGACCGAGCTGGGAGTGCACGACGAGACGGCCGTGATGGTGTCGTCGGACCACGGCGAGACCCTTGGCGAACTGAACGTCTACGGCGATCATCAGACGGCAGATCAGCTCACCACTCGCGTGCCGCTGATCCTGCGTTGGCCCGGCCTGCAGGGTGGTCGGCGCCGGCACGCGTTCCACTACCAGATCGACATCGCGGCAACCATCCTCGAGCTGCTGGGGCAACGAGCGCCGTCACGTTGGGATGGCCAGGGCTTCGCCTCATCGCTGCGCGCCGGCGACGACCACGGGCGCGACCACCTGGTGGTGTCGCAGGCGGCCTGGGCGTGCCAACGTGGCGTGCGGTTCGAGCACTGGATCTACATCAACACCCGCCACGACGCGTACCACCTGTACCCGGACGAGATGCTCTTCGATCTCGCTGCCGACCCGCACGAGCAGCACGATGTCGCCGGCACTCAGCCGGTGGTGCTCTCGCGCGCCCGCTCGTTGCTCGCCGACTGGCTGGCGCAGCAGCTGCCCGATGCCGCACGCGGCCGCGACCCCCACGACAACGTGATGGCCGAAGGCGGCCCGTACCACGTGCGCGGCAAGTTGCCGGCGTATGCCGCCCGCCTGCGCGCCACCGAGCGCAGCGTGTTGGCCGATCTGCTCGAACACCGATCGCAGCCGGTCGGACGCACCTGACGCACCGCACCACTGGCACCGCGCGCCGCCGGGCGCCGGGTGCCGGACGTCAGTCGCTGCGCCGGCTGGGCAGCACGCCGTCGACCTCCGTGGCGGTGGCGTCGATGGCCGAGTATGGCAGACGCGAGAAGAACTGATCGGCGTGCCGGGCCAACGCCCGCACGGCCATGTAGTTGGCACTACCCCCGACGATCGCCCCGATGCCCAAGGGCAGTGTGGTACCCAACGCAATGGCGCCGCGTCGGGCACCGTAGCGCTTCACCAGCCGCGGGGTGAGCAAGCGGTTCACAGTCTGCAGCGTCGCCATCGGCAGCTTCGTGCCATTGGCCGGGCTGAGGCCGGTGTTGGCCTCGTTGATCGTCTTCGCGAAGCCTTCCCGCGCCGACCCTCCGTAGATGAGGACGGCCAGCATCCATGCGCGCCGCTCCTCCACCGACGGCGATGGCCGCCCGTGCAGCGCGGCGACGGTGAGGATGAGATCTCCGGCGCGACCGGTGAACCACGCCAGCTCGGCCATCGCTGCCAGCAACGTCGCCGTGGTGCCGACGGCGGGCGTGGCCGCCGCGGCGCCGGCACCGGCACCGAAGGCGCCCAGCTCGCGAGCGAACGAGTCAGTGAGCGCCTTCATCTTCTCCGGCCGCACGTCGCCACCCAACGCCGCGGCGCGGCCCACGGCCGCTTCCCATCGCGAGCTGCTGACCCGATCGATGGTCACCAGCATGGTTCGGCCCAGGCGCTCGATGTCGGCAGGGCTGACGCGCATGGTCAGCCTCTCGGCCCACTCGCGTGCGCTGTAGGTACGCATGGTGATGTTGTATCGCGTCGAGGGAGAGCACGCTGCTCATCCAGTGACGAGGTCGCCGGCCCCGGCGGTGCGTCGACCTACCGGTTCTACTCGGTTGCCAGGAGGGCGGCGTTCGCGGCTGCCCGCTGCACCTTCTTGGCCCGGCTCTGCAACACGCGAGCGACGAAGGCGAACAGCAAGATGGCGATGCCCCCGCAGGCGACCGCGAAGAACACGATGTTGGTGCTGTCGCTGCCGGCCATGAACCCGTGCACGGTGACCATCACGAACAGCACGTACGACAGCAGGTGGATGGCATGCCACAGCTTGCGCGGCAACCACTTCATCACCCACGACGACAGCTGGATCAGCATCAGCAAGTAGAAGGCCAGCACGCCCCAGGTGACAGCGGCCGTTCGCCAGACGCTTGCCTGCGGCACGAACAGCTCGCGCCAGCCGAAGTACACCCAGTTGTCACCCACCAGGGTTGCCATGTGGGCGCCGACCGTGACCAGCGAGAGCACTCCGAGGTAGCGGTGCAGGTCGAGCAACCAGGCAGGCCGATCGGCGGGCTTGAGCATGCGCGTGATGAGCAGGATGCCCCACAGACATGTGATGCCCAGCACGATCCAAGCGATCATGCCGCTGGCGCGCGACAGGTACCACATCGAGTGTTCGTTCATGCTGCGAAGTCTTTCAGTGTCGAGGTTTCGAACACGCAACCTTGGTCGTCGACGGCCAGCCCGGCGAGTTGCACTCGTTCGAGCATCGCCATCGCTTCCGCCCCTGGCAGCATCATCGCCGCCGTCGCAAAGGCTTCCGCCGTCGCGGCGTCGGCGGCGATCACGGTTGCCGTGACGATGCCGGCGACCGAGGGCGCTGCTCGGTCGGGGTCGATGAGGTGATGCGCCGCCGTACCGTCGGCCTGCGTCCACTTGCGGATGGTGGTGCCCGACGTGGCGAGCCCGCCGGTGAGCAGTCGCAACCGCGCGATGTGCTGCGGAGGACGGCGAGGGTCCTCGATGCCCACGTACCACGACGTGTCGTCGCTGGGGTGGCCGAGCACCACCAGATCACCGCCCACGTTGACGAGCGCTCCGGTGGCCCCGGCCTCGATGAGCTCTTCGGCAACGATGTCGGCGGCGAACCCCTTGCCGATGCCACCCAGATCGATGGCGGTCATGGCCGGCACGGTGAGCGTGGACGCGGCATAGTCGGTGTGCACCATGGCGCTCATGCCGATGCGCGACCCCGGAACGTGGGGCGCCGCCGAGTGGTCGACCGCACTGTGGGTGTAGCCGTGGGCCAGCAGTGCGGGAAGCATCGTGATGTCGAACCGGCCGCCGGTCTGCCGCCAGGCATCCAGCGCCCGGGCGACCACGGCGAGCGTGTCGCCGTGCACCACCACCGGTCGCCCGGCGGCCTGGTTCGCGAGGGTGATGTCGCTGTCGGCCCGGAAGCGGCTCCACCACGACTCGAGCTCGCGAAGGCGCGCTTCGGCGTGATCGAGCATGGCGGGGGTGCCGCCATGCACGATCACGAACGAGCGGCTGCCCATCACACGGAAGTCGCGTTGCAGCGGCACGGCCACGCCTGCGGGAGCAGGACCGAGATGGGGCATCAGCCGCTGGGCTTGGTGGTGGCGGGCGGCGCCGGGGGCTGCGTGACCGGCGGCGGCGGCGGCGGCGGTGCAGCGGTGGTCACCGGAGCCGGCGGTGCGGTGGGGGGCGGCGCCGGGGCGGCGGTGGGAGCAGGCGCGGCCGGGGTCGGGGCGGGCGTTGCAGCCGGAGTGGCGGCTGCGGGCGTCGCCGCAGCCGGCGCCGGTGTGGCCGGGGTGGCCGCAGCGGGTGCGGGCGTCCCCGGGGTGGCCGGCTTCGGCGCCCCCGGAGTCGTGGCCGCCGGTGCTGCACCGGGCACCACCGCTGCGGGCACGAGTGCCGCCGGCGAGGCGCCGACGATGGTGATGGCCGGGTCGCCAACACCCGGGATGGACAGCACGACTGCCTCCCCGGGCACGCCGGCGGCGGGCAGCGTGGTGGCGACGGTGGCCGTCGGGTCGGGGGTGAGCACTGCACCCGGCGGCACGGTGGTGGCGGCGGGAGTGGCCGCAGGTTGGTTGGCGGCAGCGATGACGGTCGTGAGACCGAACACTGCCGAAGCGGTGACACCGGTCATCACGATGCGGGCACCCGCCGCGGCGTGCTGGCGCTTCTTGCGAGCCACCGGTGAGTGGTCCGCCTGCACCGCAGTGCGGCGCGTCGGCGCCGGCTTGTCGGCGGCGACCATGGCCGCGACCGGAGCGGGGCGTGCGGCCGATTCGAGCGGTGCTGCCCACATCTCGTGGCCGGCTTGCACCGGCTGCTGGCGAGTGACGGGCATCGCGGCCGGCGCTTGACCGCGTTTCGCACGGATGGCCGCAAGCCGGGCTGCTTGGTCCTGGTCAGTCATCGTCGTGCTCCTCGCCGTCGTCACCGTGATCTTCGTCTTCGTGATCGTCGTCCTCGTAGTCGCCGTCGTCATCGTCGTCGTCGCCGCCGCCCGAGGGCGCCGTGGTGGCTGCAGGTGCCGGCTGCGTGCTGGTGGACGCCGGCTGGGCCGTGGCGGGAGCTGCGGTGGTGGAGGCGGCCGGGGTGGCAGCGGCCGGCGCGGGAGCAGGTGTCGTGGGAGAAGCGGTCGGGGCGGGGGTGGTCGGCTGCGAGGCGGTGCTGCCGGGGGCCGAACCGCTGTGCGACGTGGTGATGACCGTCACGTTGATGGGCGCTGCAGCCACGGTGGTGGGTGCACCCTCGACGGCGACGTTGGTGAGGGAGACGACCACGTCGTCACCCACCAGATCGGCGGAGAAGGTGACCAGCTGCAACGTGTCGCTGAACTGCACCTCCACGTGAGTGGCGGGGCCGGTAGCGCTCAGCACGGTCCAGCCGGTGCCGCCGGCGGCCTCGATGACGGTGAGCGAGCCACCGGCAACCGAGATGGAGGCGGTGCCGGCAGCACCGATCTGATAGCTGATGGTGCGAGTGGTGGTGGTGGCGCTCTGCTGGGAGGTGCTCGGTGCCGGCTGCGTCTGTGTACCGAGGCTGTCGCCCGCCGCAACGCCCGCGTAGGCAGCCCCTGCGGTACCGGCGACACCGGCAAGTGCCAGCCCTGTGATCCATGAACGATTCATTGCGCTCTCCTTCGTCGGGGTGTGCCCGCCCTAGGAGTTGCATTGAACACGGGGCCTTCCCAAGGGGTGTCCCGCCGATATCCAACGGACGTCGAAGACTCCGTCAAGGATCTGCGCTCCAGCAGCAAGCGAACCTCAACGATTCGTCAAGGCGAACGCCCGCTGCCCGAGACGTTGATCGGCCAATGCCGGCCGCCTGATCGGCACGCTGCTGTCGGTGGGATCGGGCGAGGAGCCGTCAGGTACCGCAGTAGGTCTGGAAGCGTCCGAACGAAGCCGGCGCCGGCTCGGCGTAGCGCTCGCCGCCGCGACGTTCGTGGAACGGCTGAGTGACCGCGTCGAGCAACTGGCGCAGCGGCGTGAGATCACCGGCTGTGGAAGCAGCAGCGAGTGCCTCCTCCACGAGGTGGTTGCGCGGGATGTACACCGGGTTCACTGCGTCCATTGCGGCGGCCACCGTTGCCGGGTCGCGACCCTCACCATGCACACGGCCCATCCACCGCTTCGCCCAGGCGTGGAACGAGGTTGGCTCCGGCACGAGCGCAGCGACCGCGGCCAGGTCGCCCGCCACCGCCGACGACAGCCGACGGAAGAAGCGCGTGTGATCGACCCGCTGGTCGTGCAGTACGGCGAGCAGATCGTTGACGAGTGCCGGGTCACCGCTGTCGGCTCCGGCGACGCCGAGCTTCGACCGCATGCCTCCCAACCACCTCGCATCGAATCGGTCGGCGAAGCCACGCATCGCCGTCGTGGCCAGCTCGATGCTGCGCTCGGAGTCGTCGTGGATCAACGGCAGCAGGGGCTCGGCGAGCCGGGCGAGGTTCCACTGGACGATCGACGGCTGGTTGCCGTACGCGTAGCGACCGCCGTGGTCGATGGAGCTGAACACCGTCGCAGGGTCGAACTGGTCCATGAAGGCGCACGGCCCGTAGTCGATCGTCTCGCCGGAGATGGTGGTGTTGTCGGTGTTCATCACTCCGTGGACGAAGCCGACCAGCATCCAGCTCGCGACCAGCTCGGCCTGCACCCGCACCACTTCCTGCAACAGGCCCAGGTACCGATCGGGCTGGTCGGCGAGGAGCGGGAAGTGACGGGCGATCGCGTGGTCGGCCACCCGCTGCACCATTCCTGTGCCGTGATGAGCAGCTGCGAACTGGAACGTGCCGACGCGCAGGTGACTCGCGGCCACACGAGCAAGCACCGCACCGGGCAGCACCGTCTCGCGCCGAACTGGATCGCCGGTGGCCACCACTGCCAGCGCCCGTGTGGTGGGTATGCCCAGCGCGTGCATCGCCTCGCCCATCACGTACTCGCGCAGCATCGGCCCCACCGCTGCCTTGCCATCGCCGCCGCGAGCGAACGACGTGCGCCCGCTGCCCTTCAGGTGCAGGTCGCGCCGGCGACCGAACACGTCGATCACTTCGCCCACCAGCAGCGCGCGGCCGTCGCCCAGCCGAGGCGAGAAGCCACCGAACTGGTGCCCCGAGTACGCCTGCGCCAGCGGTTCGGCGCCCGCAGGGGCGACGTTGCCGACCAGCACATCGACGCCCTCCGGCGACGCCAGCCACGACGCGTCGATGCCCAGCTCGAGTGCCAGCGACTCGTTGATCAACAGCGCGTTGGGCGTCGGTGCCGTGGCAGCCACCGCCGGCTCGTACATGCCCACCAGGTCGCGCGCGAACGAGTTGTCGAACGCGAACTCCGTGGCGCAGCGTGCTTCCATCGACGGCCGAGGCTAGCCCTGGTCACGTCGATCGACGAGGGGCCACGGCGCTACGTTTGCGGCCATGCCGATCGGTCCCTTCCGCGCGTACCTCGCCGCGCAGCCCGAGCCCCAGCGCACCACGCTGCAGGCGGTGGCAGTCGCGTTGCACAAGATCCTTCCCGGCGCACAGGCATGCATCAGCTACGGGATGCCGGCGTTCAAGACCGACGGCCTCGCTGTGGCCGGGTTCGCCGGCTTCAAGCACCATTGCTCGTACTTCCCGCACAGCGGCTCGGTGATCCCTCAGCTCACCGCCGAGCTCAGCGCATACGACTGCGATGCCGGCACGCTGCGCTTCCCGGTCGACCAGCCGCTGCCGGTCGCCGTGTTGCGCCTGTTGGTGTCGACTCGCCTGCGGATGGAGTCGGAGCACCCGCCACGAGCGGGCAAGGTACGACGGTTCTACGACAACGGCTTCCTGCAGTCCAAGGGTGCGATGCGCGACGGCGTGATGCACGGCGACTGGTCGTGGTACCGCAAGGACGGCTCGCTGATGCGCACGGGTCGGTTCGAGCACGGTGCACAGGTGGGCACGTGGCGCACGTTCGACCGCGACGAGGTGCTGGTGAAGGAGACGACGTTCTGATGGCAGCGCCCGTCTCGTGGAGCGTCGTGGCGCAGAACCTGCCCGAACACGCGCGCAACCCCATCCACACCGATGCGGGCGCCCAGGCCGCCGGGTTCCCGCGTGCACTCGTGGCGGGTGTCACCACCTACGCCTACCTGACGCACCCGATCGTGGTCGCATGGGGCGTCGAGTGGTTGCAGCGAGGCGGCGGCGAGGTGCGCTTTCGCCGCCCCGTGTTCGACCACGATCTGCTGCGGTGCACCCCCTCGCCCGACGAGGACGACGGCGGCGACGACGCAGGCGCTGGCGCTGGCGCTGGCGTTGGCGCGGTGACGGTGCACGCCATCACCGACGAGCCCGAGCAGCCGCGGGCCGCGTTCCGAGCAGTCCGTCGCGGCGGTGAACCGCAGCCGATGCGCCCGGGCGAGACGTTGCGGAGCACGTGCGTGCAGCTGGTCGGCGAGATGGGCAGTGACTACGGCTCACGAGCCGGCGACGAGCTGGCACTGTTCCACCACCATGGGCTGGTGCATCCCGCAGTGTGGCCGGCGCTGGCCAATCACCTCGTGCACACGCAGGTCGCGCGTGGCAGCTGGATCCACACGCGCAGCAACATCCGCCATCACGCGACCGCGCGTGCAGGGTCGACGGCGCATGTTCACGCGACGGTCGTGCGTCGCTTCCAGTCGCATGGCGAGCGAGCCGTCCTCGATGTGCACATCGAGATCGACGGCGTGCTCGTTGCCTCGCTCGAACACGAGGCGATCGTGCTGCTGCCTGCTGCGGCGCCGGACCGGGTGTGAAGCCCACCGGCAGAGCTGCGTTCTCAGCGCACTACGACTTGGCTACCACTGCGAAGCGGGTGAGGCCGAGCTCGGACTCGATGGCGTGGCGAGGGCGGGCACCGACCGCCTGCTTGGTGAGCTTGCCGCCCTCGAACAGCCCGATCGTGGGGATGCCACGAATGCCGTAGCGACCGGCAACTGCCTGGTTCGCATCGACATCCACCTTCACCACCTTGATCGCCGAGCCGTACTTCTCGGCCAGCGCCTCCACCTCCGGTGCAACGGCGCGACACGGGCCGCACCAAGCAGCCCAGAAGTCGACCACCACCGGCACGGTGGAGTCGAGCACCTCCCGTTGAAAGCTCGCCTGGTCGTCGGCTGTGGTCATGGTTGCCATGTCGGTTCCTTTCGGTGATCGGGCCCGAGCGGGGCCCGCAGGTACTCTCAACCAATACCCCACAGGGTATATTCCCGCGTCGCTCGGGGCGCCGGCGGGCCGACCGGCACCGTCTGGTCGGCCCACATCCACCATGGCTGTGGATGAAGGCCGACCAGCCAGCTGTAGGCGCGCATCACTGTCGCGACATCTCCGCTCGCCCGGCGGCGTCGGCCACGTCGGCGTACTTCTCCGGGCTGGCCTGCACCACGATCTCGTGCAGCGTGCCGGTGAACTCGTACGGAGCCGCGTAGCGCTGCGACACGGGCGACCCGTGATCGCCCCCCACACTGGGGCCGATCGACGAGATCATGCGCATGTACAGCCCCAGGTCGGCAGCGCCGACCACGCGACCGTCGACCACGATCTCGGCTCGCCCCGACATGCCCTCACCGCGACGCAGGCGAACAGCGAGCTCCACCTCGCCCAACGGCAGCTCGACATCCGACTCGATGATGGTGTGCTCGCTGAACGCGTTGTAGTCGAGCACCAGACGGCCGCCCTGCACGAACATGGAGATGCCCGAGTTCTGCGTGCCGGTGGCGAAGAGCACACCTTCGTCGCCGGCAGCGAGGGCGACGCGTGCGGTCAGATCGCAGTGGCGGCCGCCGATGGCTGCCGACGCCTGGCCGGGCAGCGGCGACATCGGCGGCCGGTACACGTAGCGACGGTTCTCGGGATGCGGCGACCGTGGCCGGAAGCGAGCACCGAACAGCTGCACGCCGCGATCGTCGAGCGGGAACACTCCGTGCCGCTCGGCCTCGCTGTTCCACAGCGCCACCAGCTCGGCCAGCTGCTGCGGGTTGGTGGCAGCAAGGTCGTTGCACTCCGACCGGTCGGTCGCCAGGTGGTACAGCTCCCACGCCTCGGTGGCGAAGTCGGCGCCCGGGTTGTGCTTGAGCACCGCTTTCCAGTCGCCGGCCACCAGCGCCATGCTGCCACCGTTCTCGAAGTACTGCAGCTGGTTCACCGCCGGTGCCTGCGGCTGCGCGAGCAGCGAGGAGAACGAGTGCCCGGTGACGGGCAGCTGCTGCAGGCCGCGACGAACCGCTGCCGGCTCGACTCCGACCAGGTCGTACACCGTGGGCACGATGTCGGAGACGAACACGAACTGCTCGCGCGTGCTGCCGCGCTGATCGGCCGGCACACCATCGGGCCAGTGCAGCACCATCGGCACGTGCACGCCGCCTTCGTGCGTGTTCTGCTTGTACCAACGAAACGGCGTGTTGCCGCACTGCGCCCAGCCCCACGGATAGTTGGTGTGGCTGTTCGGCCCGCCGATGGTGTCGATGCGCTGCACGGCTTCGTCGGGCATCTCGATGATGCCGTTGAAGAACTTCATCTCGTGCATCACCCCGAACGGCCCACCCTCTTGCGATGCGCCGTTGTCGGCATGCACCACCAGGATCGTGTTGTCGAGCTGCCCCAGCCGGCGGAGACCATCGACCAGACGACCGATCTGCACATCGGTGTGATCCAGGAACGCCGCGAACGCCTCTTGCAGGCGAGCAGCGAGGCGGCGCTCGTTGTCGGACAGCTCGTCCCACGGCTTCACGCCCGGGTTGCGCGGTGCCAGCTGCGTGTCGGCCGGGATGACACCCAACTCGATCTGCCGGCGGAACCAGCGCTCGCGCACGAGGTCCCACCCTTCGTCGTAGCGCCCGCGGTACTTGGCCAGGTACTCCGGCGGCGCCTGGTGTGGCGCATGCGTGGCCCCGAAGGCGAGGTAGGTGAAGAACGGCCGATCGGGGCGCACACCCTTCGAATCGGCGATCATCCGCAGCGCCTGGTCGACCAGGTCGGCCGACACGTGGTAGCCGTCGTCGGGCGTGCCCGGCGTGGGGATGGGGTGGTTGTCGGCAACCAGCTCGGGATAGAACTGATCGGTCTCACCGTCGAGGAACCCGTAGAAGCGATCGAAACCACGGCCAAGTGGCCATTGATCGAACGGGCCGGCGGCCGAGCACTGCTCCATCGGTGCCAGGTGCCACTTGCCCAACGCGAACGTGGCGTATCCGGCGTCGCCCAGCACCTCGGCCACGGTGGCCGCGTGGTTGGAGATGTGGCCCAGCTGGTTGGGGAACCCGGTGACGAAGTTGGAGACCGAGCGCATGCCCACGGCGTGGTTGGCACGCCCGGTGAGCAGCGCTGCGCGGGTGGGCGAGCACAACGGAGTGACGTGGAAGTTGGTGAACTGCAACCCGCCGGCAGCCAACGCATCGATGTTGGGCGTGTCGATGTCGGAGCCGAAGCACCCCAGCTGCGCGAAGCCGGTGTCGTCGAGCAGCACGATGATCACGTTGGGCGCGTCCTCGCCAGGGTGCGGGGCCTGTTCGAACGACGGCTCCGACTCGGCGACCGTTCTGCCGATGCGACCTCGGAACTCATGGCTGATCCCCATGGCTACCCCTTCCCCGACCTGCCCGCCGATGATCTGTCACCGACACTGGCAATACCGTACCGACACGCGCCGGCCGTGGCCGAACCCGCGGTACCACGGTGCGCCCCCCGATCGGCGCCGGTGGATGTGGGATAGCTTGACCGGCATGTCCGGCCCCGCCGAAACCCCGCTGCTGCGCAAGATCCGCGAGTCGGTGATCGGCGACGATCAGGTGATGGACGGGCCCTACGGTCCGCACCGCATCACCTACGCGGACTACACCGCATCCGGCCGGGCGCTCAGCTTCATCGAAGACTTCATCCGCGACGAGGTGCTGCCCCGCTACGCCAACACCCACACCGAGTCGTCGGGCACCGGCCTGCAGACCACTCGCCTGCGCGAAGACGCTCGCCGCATCATCCACGACGCCGTGGGCGGCGACGACGACACGTGCGTCATCTTCTGCGGTTCGGGCGCCACCGGAGCCATCGATCGGCTGATCGGCATCATGAACATCCGGCTGCCCGCCGACCTCGACGACCGCTACCACCTGCTGCAGCACATCCCGCCTCGCGAACGCCCGGTCGTGTTCGTCGGCCCGTTCGAGCACCACTCCAACGAGCTGCCCTGGCGCGAGTCGATCGCCGATGTGGTCACCATCCAGGAAGACGCCGACGGTCACATCGACCTTGCCCAGCTGGAAGCCGAACTGGTGCGCTTCACCGATCGACCGGTGAAGATCGGCTCGTTCTCGGCCGCCTCCAACGTCACCGGCATCCTGTCGAACTCGTGTGCCATTGCCGACCTGCTCCACCGCCACGGAGCGCTCTCCATGTGGGATTTCGCCGCCGCCGCCCCGTACGTCGACATCGACATGTACCCGAGGTGCGCCGAGCACCCGCTGGCGTACAAGGATGCCGTGGTGCTCAGCCCGCACAAGTTCGTCGGCGGCCCCGGCACCCCGGGCGTGCTCGTCATCCGCCGCGAACTGCTGAAGAACCGTGTGCCCGACGTCGTCGGCGGCGGCACGGTCGCCTACGTGAACCCCACCGAGCACCGCTTCCTCGACGACCCCGTGCACCGTGAGGAGGGCGGCACACCGGCCATCATCGAATCCATCCGCGCGGGGCTGGTGTTCCAGCTCAAGCAGGCGGTCGGCGTCGCCACGATCAAGCAGCACGAAGAGTCGTACTGGCATCGTGCCGTCGAGGCGTGGTCGGCCAATCCCGCGCTGCAGGTGCTGGGCAACACCACGTGCGACCGGTTGTCCATCCTCTCCTTCGTCGTCCGTCGCCCTGGTGGCCGCTACTTGCACCACAACTTCGTCGTGGCCTTGCTCAGCGACCTGTTCGGCATCCAGTCGCGCGGCGGCTGCTCGTGCGCCGGTCCCTACGGGCACCGGCTGCTGGGCATCGACATCGAACGATCACACGAGTTCGAACACGAGATCACACATGGTTGCGAAGGCATCAAGCCGGGCTGGACCCGCGTCAGCTTCAACTACTTCATCTCCGAGACCGTGTTCCACTACCTCGTCGATGCGGTCGACCTGCTCGCCGAGCACGGCTGGAAGCTGCTCCCCGAGTACCGCTTCGACCCTGCAACCGGGTTGTGGCGCCATCACCACGGCCCTGTCGAGCCGCCGCTGCGCCTGGCACAGCTGTCGTACGACGCGGCCACCGGCGAACTGCTGCGCCCACCGGTCGATCGTGCACGCGCCTCGGAAGATGCACTGGCCGGCTACCTCGAGGCGGCACGGCAACGCTTTGCTGCCGCGCCGGCGTGGGAGCAGGCCGGCCCTCACGCCGGGGCACTGTCGGCAGAGTTCGAACACCTCCGCTGGTTCGACCTGCCCGACCAGTCGCTCGCCGTCTGATCTCACCGCGCTGGCCGATGCACGGCTCGTCGGTGCCTCGCCGCTCCCATTGACTGAAAAATCAGTCAATGCCATCATCCGGTGATGACGACCACACCTTCCGCCGCCGGCTTCACCATGCCGGCCGAGCACGAGCCTCACTCCGGGTGCCTCATGGCATGGCCCTCGCGAGCCGAGCTCTGGGGTGAGCGGTTGGAGGCTGCAACCCACGAGTACGCCGCCGTCGCTCGCACCATTGCCGCCTTCGAGCCAGTGACCATGGTCTGCAACCCTGGCCTGGCAGCCGACGTGCGCAACCTGTGCGGCGACGGCGTCACCCCCGTCGAGATCCCCATCAACGACTCGTGGATCCGCGACAGCGGGCCCGCCTTCGTGCGCAACCCCACCGGCAAGGTGGCGGCTGTCGGCTTCGGCTTCAACGCCTGGGGCAACCGCTGGCACCCTCACGACGACGATGCTCGCCTCGCCGAGCGGCTGGCCGCGTACTTCTCCGTTCCCTTCTTCCGCGCCCCCTTCGTGCTCGAAGGTGGGTCCTTCTTCGTCGATGGCGAGGGCACCCTCATCACCACCGAGCAGTGCTTGCTCAACCCGAACCGCAACCCACACCTCACCCGCGAGCAGATCGAGCAGGGCCTCAAGGATCACCTCGGTGTCACCACCGTGATCTGGCTGCCGTTCGGGCACAGCCTCGACACCGGTCCGGCGGGTACCGACGGGCACGTCGACGGCGTGCTGCAGTACGTCGCGCCGGGCAGAGTGCTGCTGGAGGCCGTGTCGCACAACGCCTCCCCCGAACACGAGCGTGGGCTGCGCAACCTCGCCGCGTTGCACGCCGCTCGCGACGCCCGGGGGCGTTCGCTCGAGGTCACCATCCTCGACCCCGGCCCCAACGCGACCGTCTCGTACGCCAACCACTACCTGGCCAACGGTGCGGTGATCGTGCCGATGGGCGACGACGAGGCCGACGCGCCGGCGCTCGACGTGCTGCGCCGAGCACATCCCGACCGCGAGGTGGTTGGCGTGCCGGGTGAGACCATCGCGTTCGGCGGCGGTGGGCCGCACTGCATCACACAGCAGATCCCCGAGGGAACATGAGCGCCCTCGATCGGCGCACGGCACTGCTCGACGCCGCGGTGGGCGAGATCGCCAGCAGGGGTACCCGCGGCATGCGCATCGAGCAAGTGGCCCGCGCGGCCGGCGTGTCGCCCGCGCTCATCTACCACCACTTCGGCGATCGCTCCACGTTGCTGCAACACGCGCTCGAGCACATCGGCGCACGAGCCGAGACGTACACCACCGTCATCGGAGCGGATGCTCACGACACGGTGCTCGCCGTGCTGCTCGCAGAGATACAAGACGCCGAGACGGTGCGCATCAACTCCGCCGCATGGGGTGAACTGCGCGACGCGGCGATCTTCGACGAAGCGCTGCGCCCCATCATCACCTCGCTCACAACTCGGTGGGCGGCCGACGTCGCGGCACTGGCGCGCGCCGGCCAGCACGACGGGTCGATCACCGCCACACGCGATGCGGAAGCGCTCGGCGTGCAGCTGACCGCACTGGTCGAGGGCATCAGCTCGCGTTGGCTCACCGGCCAGCTCACCACCACCGAGGCGAGAGCGCACGTGACCTCGGTGGCAGGCTCGTTGCTGCGTTGACCCGGCTACCACCGGCGTGCCGGCAGCGGCATACTGGCGGCATGTCGAACGAACCCAGCACCGAACCTGCCAACACCCCCGAACCCACCAGCACCGACACCGACGCCGACGTCGACGCCGACGAAGCACTCGACCTGGTCAGCTACGACCTCAACGACGACGGCAAGATCTCACCGCTGGAGGGCGCCCGCGCCGAGCTCGGCCTCGTCGACGCCAGGCTCGAGCAGTTGGCACAGGAACCAGGGGTGAAGGGCAAGCTGGCCGACGCCGCACACCACCTCCTCGACAAGCTGGACAACGACTGAACACCCGCTCATGCGCGACCGCTCAGGCGAGATGGAGATCATCGAGGTGCTCACGCCCGATGATCCGGTGTGGGGGCCAGACGACGGTGCGGCGACTGCGGCGCCGCCCGCCCGCCACCGCACTCGACGGCGCACTGCCCTCGTCACCGGCCTCGTCATCGCTGCGGTCGCCGCCGCCGGCCTCGCGCTCTTCCCCGACGACGACAGCGACAGCGCCAGCGACGCAGCGGCACAGGCGTCGACCACTCTCGCCGCCGCCACCACCGCGCCGGCCCGCCTGACACCCTCGGCCGCTGCTCAGCCGGCGGTCGCCCACTTCGTCATCGACGACCCTGCGTTGCGCCCGTACTCCCTCTGTGTCCATGATCCGTGAGACAGATTCTCGCGGAGGTGGTTGCGGTGAAGCAGCGGGTGACGACCGGGATTCGTACCGGTCAGACTGAACGGCGTGGAACGTCACGCAAATCACTTCGAGCGCCCGGGGAACGCGC
>JACDJC010001384.1_pt1 | contig 21668 bp, 20 predicted proteins | sample 7454191 | NCBI WGS metagenome assembly JACDJC01 (sample SAMN14253291, study PRJNA609438) | sludge metagenome | isolation source: sludge after 25d culture with pyrite and EDTA | collected 2018-12-20 | reverse complement strand
CGCCAACAAGTACGGCGGCGGGCAGGGCCAGCGTGGCGGCGGCGCCGGCGCGAGCACGCGGCCAGCCGGTGGTGCCGGGGGAGTCTCCGGGGGGCGCCCGAGCACCGGGACGCAACCGGCGGGCGGGGCGGGCGGGCGCCCGACCGCGGGCACCCAGCCGGCCGGTGGCGGTGGGCAACGCGTGCCGAACGCCAGCACCCAGCCGTCACGCGGCACGCCCAGCAACCAGGTTGGCGGCCGTGACATCCCGAGTTCCCGCGGTGGCCAGAGCGGCTTCAGCGGCGGCCAGGGCGGGTACAGCGGCGCGAGCGCCCGGGCGAGCAGTTCCCGCGGCGCCTCGAGCATGGGCGGAAGCAGCTATGGCGGCTCACGGGGGGGCGGAGGTGCCCGGGGCGGCGGGGGAGGACGACGGAGATGATCACCATGTCCATGCGAATCCCATTGCGCCTCGGCGTCTCAGTTGTTCTGTGCGGCGCGCTCGCGGGGTGCGGTACGCGAGAGGACCCGGCCGCGTCGATGCCGGAGCGGACGTACGCCACGGCGGAGGAGGCGGCGACCGCGTTGATCTCGGCGGCGGAACGGTTCGATGTCCCGGAGCTGAAGGCGATCCTCGGCCCGGAGGGCGAGCCGCTGGTGGCGACGGCCGACAGCGTGGCGGACCGAAACCAGGCCACGGCCTTCGCGGCGGAAGCCCGCGTACAACAGCGGCTCGAGTTTGACTCCGCGGGGACGTCTGCGACCCTGAGCGTGGGCGCCGAGAACTGGCCGATGCCGATTCCGATCGTGTCGCAGGACGGCCGGTGGTACTTCGATGCCGCGGCGGGCAAGGAGGAGATCCTCCGTCGGCGCATCGGCCAGAACGAGCTCGACGCGATCACGATGTGCCGCGGTTACGTCGAGGCACAGCGCGCGTACGCCCTCGCCCGGCATGACGGGTCGCTCCTCAACCAGTACGCCCAGCGCATCATCAGCACGCCCGGCAAACAGGACGGCCTCGCGTGGCAGGCCGCGGACGGCACCTGGGAAGGCCCTGTCGGCGAGGCCATCGCCCGGGTCATCGCCGAGGGCTACTCGGACCGGAGCCAGCCCTTCCACGGCTACTACTACAAGGTCCTCAAGGGCCAGGGTCCCGCAGCGCCGATGGGCGCGATGGACTTCATGGTGGAGGGGGCGATGATCGGCGGCTTCGCGCTCGTGGCCGCGCCGGCCGAGTACGGGGTGACCGGCATCCAGACCTTCATCGTGAGCTGGGAAGGGGTGGTCTACCAGAAGGACGTCGGCGACCAGACGCTGGAGACCTTCCGCACCATGGAGCTCTACAACCCGGACTCGACCTGGACGGCGGTGGAGCAGCCCTGAGTCGGCCCCCTCTCCGCGCAGGTGAGCGGTCGTTGGCAGCGCTGACGGCGTAACGACAAAGGCCCTCCACATGGAGGGCCTAAGTCGTTACGGGGCAAGAGGCGCCGGCGAGAATCGAACTCGCGAATAGAGGTTTTGCAGACCTCTGCCTTACCACTTGGCTACGGCGCCGGGAGGGTTAACATCGCTACGAGGGGGCCAATTCTCAAGGTTCCTCCCCGTCCGGTGGAAACCCCGGCCCGCCCCTCCCGTAGGGCATCCAATCCCAACCGACGAGCCTCCTGATGCGCCGCACCGCCCTCGCCAGCGTCCCGCTCCTGCTTGCCTGCCTCGTCGCCCCGGCGGGCGCCCAGGAGGACGTGATGACGCTGCGGGCCGAGCGCCTCGCACCCGACCTGACGGTCTTGTCGGGATTCGCCAACGGAAACATCCTCGCCCTGACCGGCCCGGACGGCACCCTCCTGGTGGACGCCCAGAGCGCGAAGCGCGTCGGACTCGCCGACTCGGTCCTGGCCAGCCTCGGCGCTCCTCCCGTGCGCTGGGTGCTCAACACCCACTACCACGGCGATCACGTCGAGGGCAACGCGCTCTTCCGCGGACGCGGCGCCGAGGTCGTCGGGCAGGAACGCCTTCCGGTGCAGATGGTGAAGGACACTACCATCACGTCGTGGGGTGACTGGCACCGGGCGCCGGCGGCGCCCGCCGCGATCCCTACCCGCACCTTCCGTGATTCGCTCACGATGCGCGTCAACGGGCAGCGCGTCGTCGTGACGCACATCCCCGCCGCCCACACCGACGGCGACGCGATCGTCTGGCTCCCGGACGCCAACGTGATGCACATCGGCGACCTCTTCGAGCACCAGGCACCCCCCTTCATCGACTGGTGGGCGGGTGGGCGGCTCGCGGGCATGCTCGCCGGCGTTGACTGGGGGCTCGCCCACAGCGACAGCGCCACCCACATCGTGCCCGGCCACGGGCCGGTCGGCAACCGCGGCGACCTGCTCCAGTACCGGGGAATGCTGCTGGGCCTGAGTACGGCGGTGGCAGGGCACATCGACGCGGGCGACACCCTCGAGGAGACGCAGGCCGCGCACCCCGCGGCGCCCTGGCAGCCGCTGCTCGGCAGCGAACGGCGGATGGATGCGCTGGTGGCGCTCCTTTACCTCGGGCTGAAGGAATTCGAGCCCGCCGCCCTCAAGCCGAGGCTGGTGCCCGGCACCCCGGAGGCGCGGCTCCCCTGGCTCATCGGCTGCTGGGCGACCTCGCGGAACGGACGGACCATCGAGGAGCGCTGGATCGTGGCGCCTGACGGTTCACTCGCGGGACGCGGCCGGACGCTCCGCGACGGGAAGGTCGTCGACTCCGAGGTCGTGCGGATCACCGTCGACCAGGGATCGCTGCGGTACACCGCGAGCCCTCAGGGTCAGGCCGAGGCGGTGTTCGTCGCCTCCGATGTGTCCGACAGCAGCGTGACGTTCGCGAACCCGGCCCACGATTTCCCCACCCGGATCACCTACCGTCGGGGCGCCGGCACGCGGCTCCTCGCCGAGATCGCCGGCCCCGGGAGCCAGGGGGAGCGCGTCATCCCCTTCCCCTACACAGCGGTGGTCTGCCAGGACGATTAGTATTGCGCGGATGACACCCGCACCGTCCGGGCGCGGCCTCCCCATCGCGGGGCCGGCGCATCCTCCCCCCTTCTGGCTGACGGCCGAGCACTTCGCCGCGGCGCTGGTCTGGCTCCTCGCGGGCGCGGGCGGGCTGGTGGTGACGTCCGGCGACCTCGCGGCGGGCAATTTCCTCGCCCCGCGCCTCCTCGCCGTCACTCACATGTTCACGCTCGGCGTGCTCACCACCACCATCTTCGGCGCACTCAACCAGTTCTTTCCCGGTGCGCTCGGCATCTCCATCCGGAGCGTGCGGGTGGCGCACTGGACGTGGGCCCTGCACACCGCCGGCACAACAACGCTCGTGGCCGGGTTCTGGTTCTGGCGCCCCGCAATGCTGGGGGCCGGCTGGCTGCTCCTCTTCGCGGGCGTCTTCGGCTCCAGCTGGAACCTCCTCCCCCAGCGCCGGAAGGCCCCGCGCGGCCTGCTCGTGGGCCGCTACGTCTCCGCGGGGCATATCGCGCTGGGCACGGCCATGCTCGTGGCCGCGGCGCGCATCGGCAACAGCCTCGGCTGGTGGCCGCTCGACCGGATGGCCGTCGTGGTCAGCCACTTCCACCTGGCGGTGTTCGGGTTCGTGATGTTCACGGCGGTCGGCGTCGGCAGCTGGATGCTGCCGATGTTCCTGCTCGCCGCAAGCGCACCGACCTGGCCGCTGCGGTGGATCGGGCCGGTGGGGCTGTCGGGCCTCGCCGTCCTGACGGTGGGCGCGCTGGCCGGCTGGCCCGTCGTGACGCGCGCGGGCGGGATGCTGGTCCTCGCCGCCGCCCTGCTCTACCTCGTGCAGCTGGCGCTCTATTTCCGGCACGCGGAGCGACGCCCGATGGACCCTGCCATGGCACACGTGGCCATCGGCGTGATGCACTTCGCGCTGGCGGTGGGACTGGGGGCGAGCATCCTGGCGGGCAACAGCTCCGTGCGGAGCTGGCTCGCCTACGGCGTGCTGGCCATCGTGGGGTGGCTGACGCTGCTGGTGGTGGGGGTGCTGTACAAGATCTTCCCGTTCCTGGCGTGGATGAACCTCTTCGGGCCCCGCGCCGCGCAGGCCGGCGCGCCGAAACAGGAGGACCTGACCTCCACGCCCATGGTACGGCTGTCGCTGGCGCTGCTGACGCTCGGAGTCTGGGGGCTTGCGGGGGGCGTGCTGGCGGGGCACGCCCCGGTCATCCTCGCCGGCGGGTCGCTCTACCTGGCCGGCGTCCTCGCCGTGCTGGGGCAGTACGCGCGCATCCTGGTGCTCGCGCGGCCGCTCCCGGCTCAGCGCACGGTCACGCTGTCCACGAAGTAGCCGGTCTCCCCGAAGCAGTCCGTGGGAATCCCCTTGTGCTCGGTGTAGTGCACCGCGATGTGCTTCCCGATCGCGTCGCGAAGCTGCTGCGCCACCTCGTCGTCGCGGACGCTGAACGCCCAGAGCACCGGCATGACGCCGGGCACCGAGGTCATGGCGAGCTCGCCCTCGTACGTCTTGCAGATCCAGCCCTTCTCCGAAAATTTCTGCAGGATGCCCGCCCGCTCCCCGTCGGAGAAGTCCCAGGTGAGCGCCGTCCAGGTGTAGAGGACGAACAGCGCGATCGGCGCAAGGAGCACGCCCAGGAGGACCAGCTTGGTCTTCCGCTTCAGGCCGCGACGGGGGGCTTCCTGCACTGGCTCGGTCATGACGACTCCAGGGAAAACGGGACGAGAGGAAAGTAGGTGCGCGCCGGCCGGCGCGACAGCGTCATCGAGCCGGCCGCTGCGCGTTGAGGCTGAACACGAAGCCGCGCCCGAGGGAGACGATCCACCCCGACCCGACCGCGTCGTTCGCGAAGCGCCACGACAGATCCACCCGCGACACGATGCCCTGCGACGACCGCGTCTGCGCGATCCGCAACCCGAGCCCCACGTCCGTTCCCGTCCGCTCGGGGCTCCCGCTCCACCACGCCCCCCCGTAGTCCACGTACGCCGCCACCCCCAGGCTCACCACGCCGAAGACGTTCGGCCAGATCAGCCGCCGCGCCTCCGCCGTCGTGAAGAAGGCCCGGTTGCCGGTGAAGCTGTGTACGCCGAAGGCCCGCGGCCCGCTGGTCAGCCCGAGGTCGAACTCGTACCCGGGAGCGGGGTCGGTCATCCATCCGACGCTGCCGTGCCACACGAGCTGGGAGTTGGAGTCGGGATTCCAGGCCACGGTCGTGGCCAGCACGGTCCCGCCGGAGTCCACGCCTTCGGCGTTGATGAGCCCGTCCGAGATCCCGGTGAAGAGGATGAACCCGTTCCGGAACGGCGCCCCGAGGCGCAGGTTCGCAAACAGGCCGACGCCGGCGGTGTCGTAGCCGAAGACGGCCGGCGCCGCGTAGACCCCGGTGGTGAGCGTGGTGCTGAGGTCGATGTCCTCGGTGCGCGAAAAGGTCTGGAACCCCGTGCGCGCGATGTAACGCACCTTCGAGGATTCAATGAAGGCGCCGACCGCGGCGGTGACGGTCTGCGGGATCGGGGCGCTGTCGGTGGCCGGCTGGTAATTGTCGCGCACCACCTGGGCCAGGACGCCGACCCGGGTGTAGCTGCGCTTTTCCCGGCGCACCGCCCATGCGGCCGTGGTCCGGATCGCGCCCATCACGTGGTCGAGGGTGTCGATCGGTTCGTCGATGCCGTCCAGGTACTGGTAGACCGTCTCGTCACGGTAGTCCGCGTTGATCGAGAAGCCGCGCGCGTCGGTCACCGAGTAGAAGGGGCGGATCACGCGGCCCCGGAGCACGGTGCCGTCGGAGCGGGCTTCCCACCGCGCGCCGATGCCGATGGTGGACCCGAGGAACCGCGGCTGCGAGGCTTCGAGCGCGAAGGTGGTCCGGACCGGGTCGGCGGAGAACGATACGCCCGCCCGGCTGGCGGTGCCGAGGAAGTTGTCCTCGAGGAAGGAAAAGCCGATCGCCACCTCATTGCCCACCGTCCGCAGGCGGCCCCCGACCCGCGTGGTCCATCCGTCGCGGGTGGTCACCCGCATTCCGACCCCTCCACTGTCCGCCGGGACCGAATCGATGCGGACGTCGCGGAAGATGCCCAGCGCCCGGAGGTTGCGGGCCGACTCGGCCACGAGCACCGAGTCGTAGGGTTCCCCCACGCGGAAGAGGAGCTCGCGCTGGATGACCTGGGCCCGGGTCCGGAAGTGCAGGCCGTTGACCAGGCGCTCGACCCAGTGGCTGGCCTCGGCCGAGTCGAAGATCTCCTGCCGGTTCAGCTCGATGCCGCGGATGACCGGCGGCCGAACGGAATCGCCCGCCGCCTGCGCAGCGGCCAGGGAGGGGATGAGGAGGAGCGCACTTGCGAGGGTGAGGCGGCGGGCCAGAAGAGACTCCGGGAGCTCGATCGGATGTGAGGGAGCCGGGCGGCCCCGTCCGCGGGAGGGGACGAAGGCTATCCCAGGCTCTCCAGCAGGCGCCAGAGCTCCACGGCGCTGAATTCGTTGAAGCGCTGCAGGATGTCCTGCTCGCTCCACTCCAGGAGGATCCACGCCGAGCTGCGCGTGAGTTCGCCCTGGAGGAAGTGCACGCGGCCGGCCACGGTCTGTCCCTGCGCCCGGGTCTCAAGGAAGACCTGCCACCGGTCGTCCGCGCGGCCGAGGTCGCCGAGATGGCGCGCCGTCGGCGCGTCGGGCACCGCGGCTGGCAAGGGGTGCTGCGGCTGTCCCATGTTCCCTCCGAGATGCCCTCACGGTAATGACTTCCTGCATCGGGCGCCAGCGGCCGCGCGGTGCCCCTGCCCGGCCGGGTCGGTTAGATTGGGTCCACTTATGGCGTCAACCGTTCGCTGTGCCGGGTGCGGCACCCCCTCGGACGGGGCCTTCTGCCACCAGTGCGGGATGCCGCTCGACCGGCGGGGGAACCGACCGGAGAACCGCCGGGCCTGGCTGGTGGCCTCGATCCTCGCGGCGGGGGCGGTGGGCGCGGTCGTGGCCGGCGTCATCTGGGGCACCCCGAAGCCGGTCGTGCCCGCCATGGCCAGCGCCGGGGGGCGGCCGGCGGCCGCGCCGCTGCCCGAGCTCGGGAGCCTGAGCGCGGAGGAGCGCTTCGCCACGCTCTTCGACCGGCTGATGCGCGCGGGCGCCGAGTGGGACAGCGCCACCGTGGCCAGCCTCTCGCCGCTGGCCGTCGAGGCCTACTCCCAGCTGGATTCGGTGGACGCCGACACCCGCTTTCACGCCGGGCTGATCGCGATCCAGATCGGGAACTTCCCGGGGGCGCACGCCCTCGCCGACACCCTGGAGGCGCGCGATCCCGGGCACCTGTTCGGACCGATCCTGGTCGGCGCGCTGGCCCGGCTCGAGGGCGACACCGCCGCGTACCGCCAGGCGCTCGCCGAATTTCGTTCGCGCGCCGGCCCGGAGCTGGCGCGGACCGACCGGCCCGAATACATCGAACACCAACAACTTCTTGCCGAAGTCCGGCAGGCAGCGGAGACCAAGTGACCAGGACCATTCACGTCGCGCACAGCCCAGACTCCGACGACGCATTCATGTTCTACGCGCTGGCCGAGGGCAAGCTCGACACCGGCGACCTGCGGTACGAGCATGAGCTGTCGGACATCGAGTCGCTCAACCGCCGGGCGCTCAAGGCCGATCTCGAGGTGTCCGCGGTGTCGATCCACGCCTACGCGCACCTCCACCGGACATATGCCTTGCTGGCGAGCGGCTCCTCCATGGGAGACGGCTACGGCCCGCGGCTCGTGAGCAGGTCGCCGGCGCCGGCGAACCCTCGGGAGGCGCTGCGCGGGCTCCGGGTCGGCATTCCGGGGACGCTCACGACCGCCGCGCTCGCCCTTCGGCTGTACCAGCCGGCGGTCACCGAGGTGATCATCCCCTTCGACCAGATCGAGGACGCCGTGCACCGGGGCGAGGTGGACGTCGGCCTCCTCATCCACGAGGGGCAGCTCACCTATGCGGACGACGGACTCCAGCTCTGGGAGGATCTCGGGGCGTGGTGGGGCCGGGAGACGGGGCTGCCTCTGCCCCTCGGCGGCAACGTGGTGCGGCGCGACCTCGGCCCCGCGGTGACCGCCCAGGTGGCCCGCGACCTCCGCGCCAGCATCGAGTACGCGCTCGCCCACCGGCGTCCCGCCCTGGAGCACGCGAAGCAGTTCAACCGGGGGATCGGCGACGAGCGCACCGACACCTTCGTGGGGATGTACGTCAACGAGTGGACGGTGGACTACGGACCCCGGGGCCGCGAGGCGGTGCAGCTGCTGCTCGACCGCGCGTTCGAGGCCGGCCTGATCCCCGAGCGCGTCGTGGCGGAGTTCGTCGGCTGAGCTAGGTTTCCTGCGTTCCCCCAGCACCGGAGGCTGTCCGTGTCGATGCCAGAGGGCCCCTCGTCGCTGCTCGTGGTGGACGACGAAGAACCGATCCGCGCCGCGCTCGCCCGCTACCTGACCCAGCAGGGCTACGAGGTCAGCACCGCCGCCTCCGGCGAGGAAGCGCTCGCCATCCTCGGGCGGCAGAAGATCGCGGGGATGCTGCTCGACGTGCGGATGCCCGGACTCAGCGGCATCGACCTCGTGCCGCAGGCGCTCGAGGTGGAACCGCACCTCGCCATCCTCATGCTCACCGCCGTCACCGAGGCCACCACCGCCGCGCTCTGCATGCAGCGCGGGGCGTTCGAATACCTCATCAAGCCGATCGACCTGGTGGACCTCGGGCGCGCCCTGGAACGGGCGCTGCGCCGCCGCGCCTCCCAGATGGAGACCGCCCAGGTCAACCAGTGGCTGAAGGAGGAGGTGGCCATCCGGGCGGCCGAGGTGCGGCGCGAGCGCGCGACGCTCGAGCGCGTCACGATCGCCACGCTCGAGGTGCTGGTCAACGCGCTGGAGGCCAAGGATCCCTTCTCGCGGGGCCACTCGGCCCGGGTGGCGGACCTCTCCGCGATGATCGCCTCCGAGCTGCAGCTGTCCGACGAGGACATCGAGATCATCCGCACCGCCGGCCGGCTGCACGACATCGGCAAGATCGGCATCCGCGAGGAGGTGCTGGCCAAGCAGGGCCCCCTCACCCCGGCCGAATACGAGCACGTCAAGGATCACGTGATCATCGGGACGCAGATTCTCGCGCCGCTCGCCCACCTCCACAGCGCCATCGTCTGCATGCGCAGCCACCACGAGCGGTGGGACGGCGAGGGCTACCCGGACCGGCTGCGGGGCGAGGACATCCCGCTTGGCGCACGGATCATCGGCATCGCCGAGATCTTCGACGCCCTCACCACCTCCCGCCCCTACCAGGAGAAGATGCCGGCGAACTTCGCCGTCGACCGACTCCGGGATCTCGCGGGGACCGCCGTGGACCCCTCCGTCTTCGCCGGGCTCGAGGCGGTCATGGCCCGCCGCCAGACCCTCGTTTTCCTCGAAGACACCAACCCCGCCTGAGGTGCCGGCGCGCCGATCGCTGGCGCGATTCGTGCACCTCTGCCCTGAACTGTGCCCTGCGCCCCCACTGACGGCGGCGCAGGGGGGCCACACAACATAACCTGTTGACTGTCAACGTCTTGGAGCGCCTGTACTCGCATGGCGAAACTGATCCTCGTCATTGATGATGGTGCGGAGCAACGCCGGTTTCTCGAGCGGACCTTGTCCGCGGCGGGGTACCGGGTCGTGACCGCGCCCGACGGGGAATCCGGCAGCGCCGCGGCGCGCTCTCTCCTCCCGGACCTGATCATCCTGGACGTGATGATGCCCGGCATGAACGGCTACCAGGTCTGCCGCACGCTCAAGGCGGACCCGGCGACCACCGACCGGCCGATCCTGGTACTGACCGCGAAGGACGAGCCCACTGACCATTTCTGGGCGCGGGAAGTGGGGGCCGACGATTTCCTCACCAAGCCGGTGGACCTCCCGGAGCTCATCCGCCGGATCGAAGACCTGACGGAGCACCGGTGATCACCCTTCCCGTCATCCTCGGCGTCGCGGCCGCCATGGCCGGCATCGGGCTCGTGGCGGTGCTCTCGTGGTTGCTGTACACCTCGTACCTCAACCGGCTCGAGCGGCGACTCGCCTACCGGAAAGGGCTCTACCGCGACCTGGTGACCGGGCTCGCGCTCCGCGACCGCGAACTGCTCGAGCCGCAGCTCCGTGAGCTGACGACCCTCAAGGATTTCGAGGCATTGGAGGCGGTGCTCGAGGAGCAGGCCCGAGGCTCCACCGAGCGCCCCGCCTGGCTGCTCGACGCCTACGACCGCCTGGGCCTGGTGGACAAGTACGTGACCCGGCTCCGCACCGCCACGAAGTGGCGCGAGCGGGCCTTCGCGGCCGAGCTGCTGGGCCGGGTGGGCAACGCGAAGGCGGTCCCCGCCCTGCTCGACACGGTGGCGGCCACCCGCACCGAGGACGCCGACGTCCGCGAGATCGCGCTCCGGGCGCTGGCGCGCATCGGCGACCCGCGGGCGCTCTCCCCGCTGGTGAACGCGCTCAAGCAGTCCGAGGTATGGCTGGTCCCGCGCATCGCCGACATCCTGACGCGGCACGGCGACCTGGCCGTCGACCCGATGATCGCCTTCCTGGAGGATCCGGCCCGCCATCCCGCGCGGGCGTGGGCCGCCAGCATCCTGGGCGAGGTCGGCGCCGCGCGCGCCTTTCCCTCGCTGGTCCGCGCGCTGACCGACCTCGACGACGAAGTGCGCGCCAAGAGCGCCAGCGCCCTCGGACGGATCGGCGACGGCCGTGCCGTCGGCTACCTCCTCGACCACCTGCTCAGCGATCCGGCGCCGTTCGTGCGCGCGCGGATTGCGCAGGCGCTCGGACAGTTCGACCAGCCCGAAGTGGTGGAACGGCTCGTCCGCGCGCTGGGGGATCCCGCCTGGTGGGTCCGCATGCGGAGCGTCGAGGCGCTCGAGCAGGTCGGCGCCCAGGCCGAGGGCCCGCTCCTCCTCGCACTCGACGACACCGACCCCGAGATCCGGATCCGCGCCGCCGTCGCCCTCGAACGGCTGGGCGTGCCCGCGCGGCTCATCGCCGCCATCGAGCGGGGCGAGAACACCGTCGAGGCGACCGAAACGCTTGCGCGGTTCGGCAACGCCGGCGCCCGCGAGCTGCTCGCCGAGGGGCTCGGGCACCTGGCCGCGCCGGTCCGCGGCGCGATGATCGAGGCGATCCGCCGGGCGGGGCGCCGGGACCTGGGCGCCGAACTGGTGCAGGTGTCGCGCACCGACGCCGACCCCGCCCTCCGCGCGACGGCTTTCGACGTCCTCCGGGCCCTCGGCGTGACCGAAGGGATCGCGGCGGCGCTCGACCACCTCAACGACCCCGACCAGCGGGTCCGCACCGCCGCAATGCTGCTCGTCGGGCAGCTCGGCGGCCCGGAGCTGGGCGGCCAGATCCGCCCGCGCACCGCGGACCCGGACCCGGCCGTCCGCGCGGCCACGGCGACCGCTCTCGGCCTGACCCAGGCGCGTGGCGCGGCCGACGACTTCATCCGGCTGCTCAAGGACCCCGACGCCGGCGTCCGCGCCGCGGCGGCACGGGGCGCCGCCGACGCGAACGTGCGCGAGGCCGGCCCGACGCTCCTCGGCCTCCTGACCGACACCGACCTCGACGTGCAGCGGGAAGCGGTGCTCGCGCTGGGGCGGCTGGGCGACCCCGCCGTCGCCGGCATGCTGCTCACGCACCTCGCGGGCGCGCGGCCGGAGATTCGCGGCGCCCTCGCGACCTCGGTCACCCGGCTCGACCTGGCCCAGGTCCCGGCGCTGCTCGACCGGCTCATCGAGGCGGGAGACCGGGAGAGCAAACTCGCCGTCGTCAGGACGGTGGCCCAGCTCCGGACGCCGGCCGCCCCGTCGATCCTCGGCGTCCTCTGGCGCGACCCCGACGCCGCGGTGCGCGCCGCGACCGCCGCGGCGCTCGGCCGTCTCGGTGGCCCCGACTCGGTGCGACTGCTCACGGCCGGACTCGACGATCCCGACGAGGAGGTGCGGGCCCAGGCGGTGGATGCCATCGCCCGGCTCGGCGCCGCCGACGCAGGCCCCGCCGTCCTCGGGCTCCTCCAGCGGGACCCCGCTGCGCGGGTCCGCGAGCGCGCCGCCCTTGCCACCGGGCTCATCCGAACCCCGGGCGGCGAAGCGGGCCTGCTCGCGGCCAGCGTGGAGGCGGAGGCGTCGCTGCCGGTGCGCGCCGCGGCGCTGCTCGCGCTGGGGGGCTACGAACAGGAGAGCATGGTCGGCCGGCTGATCGAGATGTCGGACAACCGCGCGTTGCGCGACCTCCTGGCCGACCGGATCAAGCACGATTCTGAGTACCGGCTGCTCGCCCAGCGACTCGGCTCTTCGCGCCACGTGGAGCTGCAGGCACTCGCCGCCACCACGCGGGAAGACATGGAGTCCTCGCTGACCGAGGGGATCCGCGGCGCCCTCGATCCGGCGGAGCGGCTTCGCCTGGTGAGCGGGCTCCGCGCCTTCCAGGGCGACCGGAGCCGCAACGCGCTGCTCCAGGTGGTGCGGAGCGACCCGAACCCGACGGTCCGGTCGGCGGCGCTGACGTCGGTGGCGGGCATGCTGGACTCGTCCGAACTGGAGCGCTCCGCCGTCCGTGCGCTCTCCGACCCGGACGCGAACGTCCGCAACACGGCGGTGGCGCTCTTCGCGCGGATCGCGCCCGAGCGCGCGCTGCCCAACCTGATCCGGATGCTCAGGCCGGACGACGACGACCCCGTCGTCCTGCAGGCGGTGGCCGGCCAGGCCGAGGCGAGCTTCGACACCTTTGTGGACCTGACCCTTGGCCTGGGCGCGGGCGGGTCGGAGCTGATCACGGTCTCGAAGGTGGCGCGCTACATCCGCCACCCGCACCTGCCCGCCCTGCTGCCGCCGATGGCGGCCAGCCGGGCGCCGGAGGTGCGGGAGTCCCTCGTGCGCCTCTGGCGCCACCGCCCCGACCTGATCGATCCCGTGCTGCTCGGTCGGCTCGCGCAGGACCCGGTGGCCTCGGTCCGCGCGGCCGTGGCCTCCGCCTGCGCCACCGGTCGCGCGCCCGAAGCGCTCGCGGCGCTGGCGGCCGATCCGGCGGAGGAAGTCCGGGCCATGGCCAGCCTCGCCTCGCTGCTGAGCGGCGCGCGGGACGCGCTGCCATCGGACGCGTCCGTGGCCTCGCTCGCGGCGGCCGCCGAGACGGTGTTGCCCCGCGCCGAACTCCAGCGGCGGGCCACCGACACGTCGGCGGACCGGCGCCGGGCCGCGGGCATCGTGCTGGCCCTGCTCGGCGACCCGGCGGCCCGCCGGATGGCGGAGGACGATCCGGTGCCCGCCGTGCGCAACGCGATCCGCGCGGCGCTGCCGGAGGCGTGATGTACCAGACCTTCCTCGCCACCCTCACGGTCATCGCGATCGCGGCGCAGCCGCTCTTCCTGGCGTACTTCCTCCTGTACAACAGCTACACCCTGCTCCTGATCGCGCTCTCGGCGCGCCAGGTGCGGCGGAAGGTGGCGGGCCACTTCATCGAGGACCTCGACCTGATCGACGACAGCGGCTCGACCAAGCCGCTGACGATGATCGTCCCGGCCTTCAACGAGGAGGTCACCATCGTCGACTCGGTGACGAACCTCGTCCACTGCGACTACCCGCGGTTCGAGGTCGTGGTGGTCAACGACGGATCGAGCGACCAGACGCTGGAACGGCTCCGGCGCGCCTTCAAGCTTCGGCGCACCGACCTCCCCTACCGGGAGGCGATCGGGACTGCCCGGGTGCGGGCGCTCTACGAGTCCACGGCCGACCTGCCCAAGGGCGTCCTCCGGCTGGTGGTCATCGACAAGGAGAACGCGGGGAAGGCGGACGCCCTCAACGTGGGGGTCAACGCCTCGACCGCCCCGTATTTCGTCTGCCTCGACGCCGACTCGATCCTCGACCAGCGGGCGCTCAAGGAGATGATGCGGGTCATCCAGGAGGATCCCCGCGTGGTGGCCGTCGGCGGCCAGGTCGCCATCGCGAACGGCTGCACCATCCGGAACGGGCGGGTGGTCAGCGTGGGGCTGCCGCGCCACCCGCTGGCGCGGTTCCAGATGGTGGAGTACCTCCGCTCCTTCACCACCGGGCGCACCGGGCTCGACCGGCTCGACTCGATCCTCATCCTCTCCGGCGTCTTCGCCGTCTTCGAGAAGGAGACGGTCATCCGCGCGGGAGGCTACCTCACGCCGTTCGTCCGGCACCGGATCGTGGAGGAATACGTCGCGGCGCGCGCGGGCACCGTCTGCGAGGACATGGAGATCGTGGTGCGCCTGCACCGCTACATCCGCGACAAGCGCCTCGACCGGCGCATCGCGTTCCTGCCGCATCCGGTGGCCTGGACCGAGGTGCCGGAGTCGCTCGAGTCGCTGCGGAAGCAGCGCGGCCGCTGGTACCGCGGCCTCCGGGAATCGCTCTTCTATCACCGCGCGATGCTGCTCCGGCGCCGGTTCGGCCGGATCGGCGCGTTCGCGCTCCCGACCTTCTGGCTCTTCGAGTACTACGGCCCGATGATCGAGATGGCGGGGTACTTCTTCTTCGCCTTCCTGCTCTTCCTGCAGTGGGCGTTCGACATTCACCTGATCAACTGGCCGTACGCCGTCGCCTTCTTCCTGGCCGCGTTCGGTTACGGGATGCTGGTGAACCTCTTCGCGGTGCTGGTGGGGGCGTGGCGCTTCCGGCTGGGGCTGGCCGACCGCCTGCAGCGGGGGCTCCTGCCGTTCTCCCGGCGGCGGGACGTGCTGGTGCTCCTGGGCTACGCCATCCTCGAGAACGTGCCGTTCAGCTTCCGCCACGTTACTCTCTACTGGCGGCTCCGCGGCCTGCTGGACGCCTGGCGGGGCAAGACGACGTGGGAAAAGTTCGCGCGGGTGGGGTTCCGTACCGAGACGGAGGCGGCACGTGGCTGAACGGGGCGCATTGCGCATCTTGGTGGTGGACGACGATCCCGCGATGGTCCGCCTCGCGGCCGCCGCGCTGACGGCGCACGGCTTCACCGACCTCGAGCACGTGGCGACCGGCCGTGAGGCCCTGCTCGCCGCCGCCCGGGCCGACGTCCTGCTCCTCGACCAGAACCTCCCGGACCTGGCCGGGCGCGAGGTGCTCCTCGCGTTGCGCGCGTGGCCCGAGCCGCCGAGCGTGGTCATGGTGACGGCGCACGGCAGCGAGACATTCGCCGCGGACGCGCTCCGGGCTGGGGCGGAAGACTACCTGGTCAAGGACGCCTCGCTGGCCGCCATGCTGCCGGAGGTGGTGGAGCGGGTGCGCCGGATGCGCTCGCTCCGGGAGGCGCTGGCCACCGCGGAACGGGAGCTCCTCCACGTGGAGCGCCGGGCGGCGGTGGGCGAGATGACGGTGACGCTCCACCACGAGATCAACAATCCCCTCATGGCCGCCACCGCGGAGCTGGAGCTGCTGCTCGGGAGCGGAGACGCGCTCTCGGGCGCCCAGCGCCAGTCGCTGGAGACCGTCCGTGGGATGCTGGAGCGGATCCGGGAGATCGTGAAGCGGGCGGGAGCGCTCCGGCGCGCCGCGACGGCGGAGTACGCGCCCGGCATCCAGATGATCGACCTGCAGGCGGAAGGCGCGCGACCCGAAGCACCGCCGAGGGGCCGGGCACTCGTCCTGGTGCCAGAGGAGGGCACGGCACGCGTGCTCGAATCGCTGCTCCGCCGCGCCGGATACGCGGTGCAGCGGGTGGTGGGACCCGCCGCGCTGGTGCCGGCCTCCCAGGGCTTCGACGTGACGCTCGTGGTCGCCGCGGAGCGTTCGCTTCCGGCCAACCTTCCCGGCACGGCCCAGCGACCGTACCGCCTCTTCATCCTGCAGGACGGCGACGGCAGCGCCGCGCGCGCCGCCGAGCCCAACGAGACCCTGGGCCTGCCGCTCGACCCGGAAGGCCTCGCCGCAGCGCTCGCTCGGCCCTAGCCGCCTAGGCCGACGCGGCGCCCGCCTCCCGCTTCGCCTGCTGGAACGCCATCGCCTTGAGGCGGGCCACCCGTAGCCGGATCGGCGGGTGCGAGGCGAAGACATCCCCCACGATCCCCTCCCGGTCGCTGATCCGCCGCTCGGCGGGATCCACGATACACAGGTGCGCCGCCCCCTGCGCGATGCTGCGCGTCGCCGCGGAGGCGGCGTCCAGCTTCTCGAGCGCGCGCGCGAGCGCCTCGGGATGCCTGGTGAACTGCGCCGCGGTCGCGTCGGCCAGGAATTCCCGCTTCCGGTTGACCGCCATGGCCAGGAGCCGTGACACGACCGGCGCGACCAGCAGCGTGAGCAGCCAGAGCACGAGCAGGACCGCCCCCAGCGGATTGCCTCCCTTCCCGCCACGCCCGCCCCCGCCACGCGACCCCCCGCCGACCCGGCCCCCGAGGCGCAGGTAGCGACCCAGTGCGTCGGAAAGGAGTGCGATCGCCCCGAGCATCCCCGCCAGCAGCGTCATCAGCTTCACGTCGTCGTTCCGGATGTGCGCCATCTCATGGGCCACGACGCCCTGCAGTTCGTCCCGGTCGAGCGCCGCGAGGAGCCCCTCCGTGACCGCGATGCTGGCGTGCCGCGGATCGTGGCCGGTGGCAAACGCGTTGAGGTCCTGATCGGGCACCACCCAGACGGTCGGCTTCGGCAGTCCCGCCGCGACCGCCATCTCCTCGGCCACGTTCGTCAACTGGAGCTGGGCTGGCGAGGCGGGCGTGACGACCTCCCACGCCCCGGTCGCCAACAGCACGCGGCGGGGCCCGGTCTTCCACGCGAAATAGCAGAGGGCCGACGCGGCCGCCGTGACCAGGAGGCCGATGAAGGGGAGGGTGTGGCGGTAGGCGCCGGGCGGGGCGTCGGCGGTCAGCAGGTAGAACGCGTAGTCCCCGCCGAATCCCACCCACGCGAAGAAGAGCACGAACCCGGCGACCAGCCACACCGATCGGCGGCGGTTGGCCGCCTGCTGCGCGAAGAGGTTGGCGTCGCTCACGCGCCCGGGGCGCGGGACGACAGGTCCACCGCCGGAACGGCCCGCTCGCCCCCGTCGGTGATGACCCAGAGGTCCGCCGGTGTCGCCTTGGCGACCCCCGCGATCAGGTTGACGGGGAACTGCTGCTGCCGGGTGTTGTACTCGGTGGCCACGTCGTTGTAGTGCTGGCGGGAAAACCCGATCCGGTTCTCCGTGCTGGTCAGCTCCTCCTGGAGCTGGAGGACGTTGGCCGTCGCCTTGAGGTCGGGATAGTTCTCCATCAGCGCGAAGAGCTTGCCGAGCGCCTGCGTCAGCTGGCCTTCCGCCTCCGCCGTCGCCTTGACCCCCTGCGCCCCCATCGCCTTGGCCCGCGCGCTGATGACCGCCTCCATCGTGCCGCGCTCGTACTCCATCGCCCCCTTGACCGTGTTGACCAGGTTGGGGATGAGGTCGTGCCGGCGCTTCAGCTGCACGTCGATCTGCGTCCAGCCGTTCTGCACCTGGTTCCGGAGGCTGATGAGGCCGTTATACGCGCCGACGGCCCAGAGGAGGACCACCGCGAGGGCCACGAGAAGGATGATCGTCGTCATGCCAGACTCCGCGGAGAGTGTGAAGGCGTCAGGAGGCCGGCGGCGTGCCGGTCCCGGCCTGGTCGAGCAGCTGGGCGATGTCGCGCGCGAGGGCCGCCTCCGCGCCCGGAGCCTGGAGGGCGGGATGCCGCTCGTCGAGCAGCAACTCCACGCCGGGCCCGCAGGGAATGCGCCGGCAGGTGGTCGGCCGAGGCGGCTGGCCAGGCACCGGCAGGGCCGATTGCATGGCGCGCGCCACCCGACCCCTCGGCTCGTGTGTGCCCGGCCCGGACAGCACTCGCTCCGGCGACGGCAGCGCCGGACCCAGCACCCCCGCAACGCGCCGCTCGAGCATGTCACCCGCGAGTTCCGCCAGTTCCTTGCCGAGCGAATCGAGCGTGGCCCCTTCCATCTGCCTGAGCTTGATGGCCAGCACCTGCAGCAGGTGGCGGTAGCCGTAAGTGGCCGCCGTCCCTCGCCCCTCCGGCGGGCTCACCAACCCGCGGGCCACGTAGAAGCGGATGGTCCGCTCGCCAGGCAGTGCCCGGGCGGCGGCGTTGACGGGCACGATGTTTGACGCCTCAAGGAGCGCGCCGGCGAGTGCCGCGAGGTCGCGCAGGCTCCATGGCGCCAGCGGGCGGTACGCCCGGAGCGCCACGAGCGGATCGGCGCCCGACAGCGAAGCCAGCCCGGCGGGGAATGTCATGCGGAGTTCCCGGAGGAATTGGAGGTATTGGCCGCGGCAGCGAGGACGCCGCGCAGCACCGCGGCCAGTTCGAGCAGGTCGAACGGCTTGGGGAGGAGGCGGGCCCCCCGGCACGCCGCGGGGAAGTCCTCCACCGAGAGGGTCGGATCCCCGCTCACGAACACCATGCGCCCGGCGAGCCCGGGCCAGCGCGCGATGATTTCCGCTCCAAGCGCGGCGCCCGACATGCCGGGGAGGTGGTAATCCAGGAGGATCGCATCGGCGGTAACCCGCTCGAGGGCCGCGAGGGCCTCCCCCGCGGTGGCCACCGTCACCGGATCCCACCCCTCACGTCGAAGCAGCCGGCCCACGGCGTGCCGGATGGCCGGCTCGTCGTCCACCACGAGCACGCGCGAAGTCATGTGCGGGCAGCCCCTCGGGGGTGAGAAAGGACTCGCAACTTGCCTCCGGAGCAGGGCGGGAGCAAGGCCCGTGCGCCAGGAGGATGACGGCCGCCTCCGGAGGATGACGCCGCCCGGGCGCGGCGCCGTATCGTGGGCCCATGAACCGAGGCGTCACCCTCCCCGAGCTGGTCGCCACCGTGAGCATCATCGCGCTGGTGCTGGCCATCGCCGCGCCCCGGCTGTCGGAGCCGCTCGACGTGCTGGCCGTCGAGCACGCCGCGGGTGAGATCGTGGGTGCCCACGCGCGGGCACGGGTCGCTGCCGTGGTGGAATCGCGTATCACCCGGCTCACCGTGGGGCTCGACAGCCTGACCATGGACGTGGTCGAGCCCACCGGGCCGTCCAGGCGCTGGGCGTCGGCCGGCCCCGGCCGTTTTGCGGTGGCGATGACCGGGGGCCAGCGGACGCTGACCTTCTCGCCCACGGGGATCAGCATGGGGTTCTCCAACGCGTCGTGGACGTTGACGAAGGGATCGGCCAAGCGGCGGGTGGTCATCTCCCGCCTCGGGCGGGTGCGCATCGAGCGATGAGCGGAGCGAAGCCAGGTGTGGGCGGCAAGTCGAAGGGGGCGGTCGCCGCCGGAAGACGGCACCGGTGGAGGCCGGGTCCGGGGGTCTCGACGACTCCGGGCCACCCCCCGGGGTCGCTACCCGGCCGAACGCCCCCGCACCGCCACCGCCTCGAGGTGGTACAGCCGGACCTTGTGGAGCAGTGTCGAGCGGGAAATGCCGAGGAGGAGCGCCGCCTGGCGCTTGTTCCCCCTCGTGTGGCTGAGCGCGAGCGCGATGTGGCGCCGCTCGGCATCGGCCAGCGATCCGGGAGGCACGGGGCTCGCGGGGGTGAGCGAGCGTCGGAGTGCGGCCAGGTCGAGCCCCGGAAGGGCGAGGTCGATGCACACTCCGCCAAGCCCGGGGACGCCGAGCGCTTCCGCAGCCTCGGCACCATTCCCGGCGGGCACGGCGTGATGCCCCGCTGCGCTCACCGCCTCGGAGAGTCGACGGGCGCGCTCCGGGTCCGTCGTCACGACCAGCATCGGCAGGGAATCCATGACGGGAGAAGGTATCCCTCAAGCGGACGGGAGCAAGGATCGTGATCACGCGGAGGCTGTTACCTTTGCTCCGTTCTCTTCTCCCCGACCGAGCGGCCTCGATGAGCGACCCCACCGATCTCCCCGGACTTTCACCAGGACAGCGGGTCCAGGATCCACTGCTGATCCTGGAGGTCGAGCGCAGGGGCGGCGACACGCCGCACACGGTCCTCACCTTCGCGAATGCGTCGGGCCGGATCTCGAGCGCGCCGTTCTGGCTCGAAGACCAGCCCAAGATCGCCGGGCTGGCGCCGGGAGATGTCGCGCAGGTCATCGGTGAGGTCGCGCTGTACCGCGGCCAGCGGCAGCTCAAGGTGAGTTCCATCCGCCCGCTGCCGAAGGGCGCGGTTGACCTCTCACGGCTCGTCCCCTCCATCGGGGACCCTGCGCCATACTGGAAGACCCTCGACGGCTGGCGCGCCGAGATCGTGCGCCCGCGCCTGGCGGCCACGCTCGACCTCTTCTACCGCGACGACGAATTCCGGCTGCGCTACGAGGCCTGCCCCGCCAGCCTGGCCGGACACCACGCGTTGCTGGGCGGGTTGCTGAAGCACACGGTGGAAGTCGCGAGCATCGCCCGCGCCATCGCACGGGCCTGCCGGGCGGAGGCGGACCTCGTCCTGGCCGGCGTGCTGCTGCACGACATCGGCAAGCTCGACGCCTACCGGTGGGACGGGGGGATCTTCGAGATGACCGAGGCGGGCACCCTGCACGGGCACGTGGTGCTGGGAGCGCTCATGGTGGATCGCGCGGTGCGCGCCGCCGTGCCGGCGCCGTGCACCGAGCAGGAGCTGGCCATCCTGCAGCACCTGGTCCTCTCGCACCACGGCCGGCTGGAGCACGGCGCGGCCGTCGCGCCAATGACGCTGGAGGCCGAGGTCCTGCACTACGCCGACAACGCGAGCGCCAAGACGGCGAGCATGGCGGAGGCGCTGGCGGACGCAGGCAACTTCGACGGCGAGGGGCTGGTCAGCACGCGGGGCCTCTGGCAACTCGACCGGCGTCGCGCCTATCGTGGCCGGAGCGACTGGGGAGGCTGAGGGGTCTGCGGGGCCGAAATGCAGAGGCGGCCGTCCGGTTCTTCGCCGGGCGGCCGCCTCCCGCAATGATCCGTGAAGCCGAAACCTCACGTTGCGAGCGCTGCGAGTCGGGTCGGGTCGCGGACCGTCCCTTCGCAAGGCATCCCGAGGCGCCAGATCGGGGTGGGCGGAGCGCGCGACTGGCTCCACCTGGTCCGGACGGCCTTGGTCCAGGATCATCGGGGACCGTGCCCTTACGGCGGCGATCCCCTCCCCTGCTCCTCCGATCCGAACCCATCTGAGCCGGCCTGTTCATGCCCCGAAGGCACTCACCGGAACGGTCCAGACGCACCTCCAAGCTAGGGCCGCCGGAGAATCGCGCAAGTGCCTGTATTTCTTCGGGTTACGAGATTTTTTGTGTGGGAAATGTGGAGCGGTAATCCGATGCGTGGCAGCGCCGTAACGAGCTTGTCCACCGTTTGTGGAAATGTGTATCCACAAATCCCCACGGCCCGCCCGAAGGGCCGGAGGTCAGTTCTTCTTGGTTCCAGGAGGTGGGAGCTTGACGCCGATGAAGCGAAGGTAGGTCTGGGCGGTCCGGTTGAAGGCATCCAGCTTGGTCTGGAGCTGGTTCATCTGGTACGGTGCGTTTTCGCGGAGCGACACCTGGCTGGTGTCGCGAGCCAGTGCGGTCCAGCGTTTCTGGCATTCCTGGAGCTCGAGCGCGAAGCCGGGCATCGCCTTCAGGAGCTCGGCCTGGGCGTTCTTCTGCCCGGGCGTGGTCCAGACCCCCCGCTCGGTGACTGCCTTGGCGTTCGCGAGCGGGACCTCCGAACGGGCGCACGCCGCCACCACCGACCGCGCGCGCGCATGCATCCACGCGAGCGAACTGGAGGGGCTCATTTCGCTCATCAGCCGCGCGCCGGCCGCGGAGATGGTG
>JACDJC010001383.1_pt1 | contig 21676 bp, 14 predicted proteins | sample 7454191 | NCBI WGS metagenome assembly JACDJC01 (sample SAMN14253291, study PRJNA609438) | sludge metagenome | isolation source: sludge after 25d culture with pyrite and EDTA | collected 2018-12-20 | reverse complement strand
GCAATGCCAAGTATGGCTCCGGCTAACTCTATGTAATTGGCTGAAAGCCATGCAGACAAATGAAAGGACATCCTAGTCTGGTTTAATCAATTTTTACCAGATAATCCTGAAACCTCTTCTGGTCCTGTAATAATTCCAATGCTTTAATAATCGTTTTATCATCATTGTTGAGTACCTGGTAAAAATGATTTCTGGAGAACAAATCTCTGGCAATTATGGCCTTAATTTCTTGCTTCATTTGTTCCTGGGTGAAATTGATACTTTCCTGATCACGGTCAATGCCTTCTTGCACGCCGGTTTCCACAATATTTTCAATCATTTCATCTGTTGCATTGAATTTTTGGTTGAACTGATTGAAATCAGGGTATTTCTTTATGAGAGAATTACGGTTTTTGTCCAAATATTCAAGAGAGAAGTTGTTGATTAATTGATTCCTTTGTACTCGATTGTAATATCTATATAGGTGTGATGTGTCAAGGCTGACGAAAATATCAGGCATTATTCCACCTCCTCCATACACGGTTCTTCCATTTATCAATGTTTTGAATTTCAAAGAATCGGGGAATGATATACTATCTGCGCTAAACATCTCCCCATTTTCAAGTCTGCGTTGATAATCATTTCGATAATCTTCGACTCCATTTTCATATGGCTTTTGAATTCCTCTGCCGCTGGGTGTATAATAATGAGCAGTCGTTAGACGTACCATTGAACCATCGGTCAGGTAGAAAGGTTGTTGAACCAATCCCTTCCCGAATGATCTTCTTCCAATAATGATGCCTCTATCCCAGTCCTGGACAGCGCCAGCAACAATTTCGCTTGCTGATGCTGATCCTTCGTTCATTAATACAACCAGTTTTCCTTTCTCAAATGAGCCCTCTTGTGTAGCCTTATAATCCCTCTTCGGATTATTGATTCCTTCAGTGTATACCACAAGGCTGTTGCCCGGCAGGAATTCATCAGCTAAATCAATTGCTGCCTTTAGGTAACCGCCTCCATTACCTCTTAGATCAAGTATCAGGTTCTTGACATTTTGGGATTGAAGATCTGACATGGCTGAACGAAACTCATCAATGGTCGTGGCGGCGAAACGGTTAAGTTTAATATAACCCGTTTCCTTGTCTATCATGTATGAAGCTTCAAGGCTGTTGATGGGAATTTTGTCCCGAATAATGGTGAAGTCTAATAATTCTTCGATACTTCTTCTTTTGACCCTTATCTCAACTTTTGTGCCTTTTTCTCCACGAAGCATTTTCATGACGTCATCGTTTTGCAGTCCGATACCTGCAACGTTTTTCCCGTCAATAAAAATGAAACGATCTCCTGCCAAAATGCCGATTTTTTCGGAAGGCCCGCCAGGAACTGTCGATAAGACTAAAAGAGTGTCTTTGTGAATGTTAAAGGATATGCCAATTCCTTCAAAATTTCCCTGGAGGGGCTCATTCATTCTTTCCACTTCTTCCTTTGAGATATAGACCGAATGGGGGTCAAGGTCCTGCAACAGTGAGGTTATGGCTTTTTCAGTCAAGTCTCCAATGTTCGTTGAGTCAACATAGTAGGATTCAACCAGTCTAAGCAGGCGGGCGAATTTCTGACTGTTTTCCTGGGCGTTTTGTGCACCTGCAGGAGATTGTGCACTTGCAGATGTAAACAATCCAAAGAATAAGGCCAGAATAAAGAGGCTATTGATAAGCTTATTCATTTTCATCTCCATTACATTCAAATTATAAAATTTTCAATATACCGAATTCCGGTTTAATCCTGGATTCGTTACTCATGATTGAAATTAAGAGAATTGTATTTGCAAATCCCTCACATTCAACACTTAAATCTGATTAAGAATCCTCCCTTTGGAATCTCATGCAGCATGATGAAAAATCAAAAGTTGTGCCATAATATGATTCTCAACTCAAAGTAAGCCTGTATTATAACACAAAAGCCTTATCCGATGTTGCCGGTCAAATGATTATTCCCATTCAATTGTTGCCGGCGGTTTAGAACTGATATCGTAAACGACGCGGTTGACACCCTTTACCCTGTTTATGATTTCATTGCTCATTTTTGCCATAAAATCGTAGGGTAGGTGCACCCAATCAGCAGTCATCCCATCTGTTGAGGTGACAGCTCTCAGGGCAATTGTGTTTTCGTATGTTCGTTCATCACCCATTACTCCCACTGACTGAACCGGAAGAAGCATTACTCCAGCTTGCCAAACAATGTCGTATAATCCCCAATCTTTCAGTCCTTTAATAAAAATGTCATCAGCATCCTGAAGGATTTTTACTTTTTCTTCGGTAACCTCACCTAAAATTCTGATTCCTAATCCTGGTCCGGGGAAAGGGTGTCTTCCCAGCAATTCCTCCTTAAGGCCAAGTGCTTTTCCAACGCGCCTTACTTCATCTTTAAAAAGCAACCTTAATGGTTCAACAACCTTTAAATTCATTTTTTCCGGAAGTCCACCAACGTTATGGTGTGATTTAATGGTGGCTGAGGGGCCATTTACCGAAACGGACTCAATAACATCGGGATATATAGTGCCTTGTGCAAGCCACTGTACGTCCTGAATTTTGTGTGCCTCCTGGTCAAAAACCTCGATAAAATTTCGCCCGATAATTTTTCGCTTTTGCTCAGGTTCTGTAATACCTTTAAGGTCATTGAAAAATTTCTCTGATGCATTAACCCCGATGACATTCAGGCCCATGTCTTCATAAGAATGCAACACGGAGTTAAATTCATTTTTTCTAAGCAAGCCATGATCAACAAAAATGCATGTCAGGTTTTCGCCGATCGCCTTGTTGAGCAATAAGGCTGCCACGGAGGAATCAACGCCTCCTGACAACCCAAGGACAACTTTGTCGTTACCCAATTGGGCTTTAAGTTCCGATACGGTTGATTCCACAAAAGAATCAGGTGTCCATTCCTGATGGCATCCACAAATTCCTACCACGAAATTTTTCAGGAGAAGGGACCCTTCGATTGTATGATACACTTCAGGATGGAATTGAATAGCCCAGGTATCCTCATTGTCGATTTTGTAAGCCGCAAGTTCCACGTCTTCAGTCGAAGCCGTAACCTTATAGGCAGGTGGAAGTTTCACAATGGTATCCCCATGAGACATCCACACCTGTGTGTGCTTTGTCATATTTTTGAACAGGATGCAGTCATGGTCAATAAATCCAAGGTTCGCCCTGCCATATTCCCTTGTGTCGGAAGGTGCGACTTCACCTCCGTAAAAATGGGCAAGATATTGTGCGCCATAACAAATACCCAACAATGGGATTTTACCTTTAATTTGGCTCAGGTCTGGATGTAAGGCTTCATCTGCCCTGACAGATGCCGGACTTCCAGAAAGAATTACACCCTTTACCTGTTCGTCGATGGGCGGAAAATGATTAAATGGGTGAATTTCGCAATAGACATTAAGCTCTCGTATTCTGCGTCCGATTAGCTGTGTGTATTGTGAGCCAAAATCCAGAATAAGAATTTTTTCCTGCATGTGATGTTCTGTTAAAGGCCTCAAATATACCTCATGCGCAGGGAATATCAAAGTGATTTACTGATCCTGAAATAAACCTTAAAGTAAAATTCGTTGTCTCTAATTCACTGCAATACTACCTCCTCAAGAAGAATTATTAATTTTGGCTGATTTTTAGGCAGAGTTTTTGCAATATCCTGTCAGGCCATCATGATAATAACTTGATTGCTAAATGATGGATTGATTTAACGGGTAATAAAATGTTTTCATTATCAAAGTATTTGGTTGTTAGTATTCGATGACGCAGAGTCACCTTCAAAATATTGAAATTATCAAAAAGGTCATATGAGTAGATTTTTGTTAAATATTTCAGTAATCATGATTCTGTTTTTTCCTGTCCAGTTGTTGTCTCAGGAAAAAACAGATTATCAAATTGTTGAAAGAGAAGGGAAAACCTTTCTCCAACATCAGGTTAGCCGGGGTGAGACCTTGTATGGCATAGGTTCCAAATACGGAGTGGAAGTAATTACAATCCTGAACAATAATCCTCAACTGATAGGTGGACTTAAAGCTGGAGATTTCCTGTTGATACCTTGGAGTGAATCAGTTCCATTTGATTCCACTGTCCAAAATGTTAAAGCACCTCAGAGCTTTGTTGAGCATCAGGTTAAGCGGAGGGAAACTTTATACTCCATTTCACGACAATATGGGGTAACCATTGATGAAATTCTACATTATAACAAGGGGGTAGGGCAGCTGAAAAAGGGAGATGTGCTTCGTATACCCCAATGGGCAGGCAAAGAGATACAGAGTATAGAAAAAAGTGCCTTAACGATTAATGATAAGCCTGATTCAAATGGCATTTATGTGGTTAGGCCTGGTGAGACTTGGTATTCAATTTCAAGAAGGCTTGGTACGACAGTGGAATTGCTTAACCAGCTCAATCCTGGTATAGATATTTTAAAGCCAGGACAATCCCTCAATTTACCATCCGGAATTGAGGTTCCTGAAGTTGAAAGAGGAAATCGGTCTGAGAGTTCCTACAAATTTCACACGATAGTCTCGGGTGAAACACTTTATTCACTTACCCGCAAATACAATGTATCTGCTGAATCTTTAATTGAGATAAATCCCGGACTTGCCGGGTCTTTCCGAACCGGGACTGTCATAAAGATTCCTTTTCAGGCTGAAAGCCATGGAAATTCAGAGATGTATCTAATTCATATTGTGAAACCTGGTGAAACCCAGTTCAGTTTGCAAAGGGCTTATAATGTAAGTCAGGAAGACTTGAAAAAATGGAACAATTACCTTGATTACCGGAATATTTTGGTAGGGGATACGCTAAGACTTATTCCTGGTGACATGGAAGTTGTCAGGGATACTGGAGGCCGCACAAATACAAATAACCTGGTGCCTGGAGATTGTGAGAAAATCAGGAAGGGATGGCTATCAAATGAGCCTGTCGACATTGTCATGTTTTTGCCTTTGATGATTGACGCAAATAGCAGGATAAATCCTGGACTGATTTCTGGAACTGGTGAAAATTCTGAATATCAGGATGAATTATCGAACGACTCAATTCGGGTTATGCATGAGGCTGTTAGGAACTCTGCCCGCTTCCAGGGGACTTCCGAGAATTTTATTCATTTCTACGAAGGTTCATTGCTTGCCATTAATAATCTTCAGAAGCAAGGAGTAAAAGTCAGACTGACTGTAATCGATACTGAGAAAAGATCACAACAGCTATCCAGTCTGATTAGCTCGGCAAGATTTAACGATGCAGACCTTATTATTGGTCCTATATTTACTGAGAATCAAAAAGTTGTTGCTGATTTTTCGATGAAAATGCAGATACCGATGGTCAGCCCGTTATCTTCATCAGATGAGCAGCTCAAGAATAATTCCTGGACATTTCAGGTAAATCCTCCCCGACGAATGGTTGATCAATTAACTGCAGAATATATTTTTAAGGAATATGCCCGAGACAACATTGTGTTTTTGAAAAATGGTAGCCAGAGTGATTATGTGGAGTCTGAACTTAGAAGATTATTTTCATCGGGAGGAAGCGGGAATGTTGAAGGCAGATTCCCATTAAAAAGTATTGATATGAAAAGATCAGGTATTGGGGGATTGACTGAAGCTCTTCAACCTGATGGTCGAAATGTGGTAGTGCTAACATCTGGTAATGAGGCAGAAGTAAGTGTAGCTGTATCCAACCTGCATACAATCGCGGGAAAATACAACATTACCTTGGTTGGCAGTAACCGTTTTACTCAGTTCGAGAGTATAAATCAGGAATACTATCATGATGGCCAGCTCGAGTTTCTTGCTCCCTATTGGCCTGACTATACGAATAGCAAAACGCGTGAATTTGTAAGTAATTTCCGGGAATACTTCAAGACAGAACCAAACCAATACAGTATGCAGGGATACGATGTAACATATTTCTTCACAAAAGCGATTTCGCAGTATGGTAATGATTTCAAGAAGTGTATGAACCTAAACAGGGAAGATTTGGTACAAGGAAACTATTTCTTCGTCCCTCAACCGGGTGGTGAATTTGTAAATGAAGGCCTAAATGTCATCTCTTATACAAAAGATTATAGGGTAGTGAAAAAGAAGGACCTGAAAAAATTCTAACAAAAAGGCCTGCTTCACAAGAGCAGGCCTTTTTGTTAACTTTGAAAAATCAGATTCCCATTTCCCTGAAAGATTTCTTTATCCGTTCCAATGCTTCTCCTAACTGGGATTCATTAATAACCAGAGGAGGAGTGAAGCGTATTATATGTTCGTGTGTAGGTTTGGCAATGATTCCGTTTTCCTTCATCTGCAGACATACCTGCCAGGCTGACTTAGGTGCATCCGGACGTATTGCAATTGCGTTCAGCAAACCTTTTCCTCGAACGGTGGCAATCATTTCTGATTTTACTGATTTCATCTCATCCCTGAAAATTTTTCCCATTCTTTCAGCATTCCCGACAAGGTCTTCGTCAATGATAACTTTAAGCGCTGTCATTGAAACGGCTGCGGCAATAGGATTACCGCCATAAGTGCTGCCATGTTCCCCAGGCTTGATTGTCAGCATGATTTCGTCATCGGCAAGGACGCAAGAAACTGGATAAATTCCACCAGAAAGAGCTTTTCCAAGAACCAAAATATCAGGGCGTACACCTTCGTGGTCGCAGGCGAGCATTTTCCCTGTCCGGGCAAGACCTGTCTGTACTTCATCGGCTATGAACAGAACATTGTATTTCTTGCATAGCTCTGAAGCTTTTTTCAGGTATCCGTCTTCCGGTACATAAACACCTGCTTCTGCCTGAATGGGTTCAACCAAAAATCCTGCAACATTCCTGTCTTTAAGGGCCATTTCCAGGGCTTCTATATCATTATATGGAATATTGACAAATCCGGGCGTGAATGGTCCATAATCATTGTAGGAGTCCGGATCTGATGACATCGACACTATGGTAATTGTCCGTCCGTGGAAATTTCCGTTACAAACCACGATTTTCGCTTCATTCCGAGGAATGCCTTTAATTTTATATGCCCATTTTCGGCAAAGCTTCAAGGCTGTTTCGTCGGCTTCAGCACCTGAATTCATGGGAAGCACGCGGTCATAACCGAATAACTTTGTCATAAATTCTTCCCATTCGCCGAGAATATTGTTGTAAAAAGCCCTTGATGTTAAGGCAAGCCTTGATGCCTGGCCTGTGAGTGCCTTTACGATTCTGGGATGACAATGTCCCTGATTGACGGCAGAATAAGCTGCAAGGAAATCGAAGTATTGCTTTCCATCTACATCCCAAACAAAGATTCCTTCACCACGTTCAAGTACAACAGGCAGCGGATGATAATTATGAGCGCCAAATTTTTCTTCCCGTTCAATGTAATCCCGGGTTGTCATTTTAGTCATATTTTCTGAATTTTAGTTTGCACAGAAATACAAATTATTCCATGAAATTCAAAGTCATAGTGACTGTTTCATAAAATATAAATGCCTGATTTTAATCATTTCCAGAGACGTGCTATCAAAGTCTCGGCAAGTATAAAAAGAATGCCCAGGAGCAGGAATAGCTTCCATAATTTCTTGCCTGTACCTATTTCATCAAAAATTTCGGAAAACCGTTGCTCCGGATTCTCGATAATCCTTAATAGTCCGGGAGGAAATTCTTCCGTGATTCTTTTAAGTTCGTTTAAGGTTAGATAGACTGAAGAGGATTCGGTTCGGTCATAATTCATGGAAATGGAAGTCAGGATCGAATCTCCATTACTTAACAAGTAGTGCCCGGCAGTCGAGAACATTTCGTTAAGGTTGATTCTAAGGTGATTTGAACCTGATGTAGTATATTCAGGTTTAAAATTGAGTGGATTGTCCTTGAGGGAAACAGAAAATTCGGATAGTTCCCGATCGGAAATATTCTTTACAAGGGTAAAGGATTCTCTGCCAATCGTGTGTGATACTTTCTGGTAAGGCAAACTATTTATTACTAAGCTGTATAGGGTTGGTGCAAAAAGTACATGACGGGCAAATTCTTCATTATCTTTCGAAAGAGGAAAACTAAACACATAAAGGCTACCTTTTCCTGCAGTCTGTACTGAAAGTGCCTTTTGCCGACTCCTAAACCAAAGCAAAGGGATTTCTGAGACCTCGGTTGATTCGGAAAATCTGAAACTTCCTGCAAGCTTTGGGAAGGCCATATTTTCATTTCTTTCCCTAAAAATTTGTTGAAAAACCGGATGCTCCCATTCAAGTCCACCGAGCTCTGTTCTCGTCGTGTCAAATTCAATAATGTACCTGGTGTTCATTCTGGAAAGGAACTGATTGTAATTATCTATATGGCCGGCATTTTCAGGAAAAAAAACTACTGACGCCCCGTTTTCGATTATTCTTTGAAGTTCGTTCATGAGTCCGGTACTAATCTCTCCAATATTGATCAGGAAAATGGTGTTAAACTTATCCAATCTGCTCAAAGTCAGGTTTTCAACATTCATTTCCTCAAACTGGACATAAGGGTCGTCATAAAACAAAGCACGCAGGTATCTTAATCCACTTTTTTCTGGTTGAATATTCCCGTATATGACCAAAGCGTTTAATTGGTTCTCAACTTTGTAAGACAGGTAGAAAGTATTATCATGCGTGATGGGGTAATCTGATATTTCCACCGTCCCATTTTGTATTCCGGAGGTCAGGTTTAAATATTTTAATTCAACCACCTGCTCTCCGTTTGCTTCTATGCTAAAATTTGATAAAGCTTTTATCGTGTCGTTTATTGAGAGCTTAACGGGAATATTTTGGTATGCTTCATCAGATTGGTTTAGGATTTTTACAAAAAGTAATTCTTCCTGTCCAGGTTTATGTGCAGGAATATCCATCCAACATGAATCAATAAATAGGTTTGAGACCCTTTCTGGTCTCAAAGGCATAAGGAATGTGGCACTATTAGGTTTGAGGTCTAAATTTTCGAAGTCACTGGTAGCCGATTGATAATCGCTTATCAGGAAAGTATTGTGTCCATCAAGCGAATCCTGCTCCATTTCATTGTTTTTGAGCCTGTTGAAAATTAATGAAAGGGGAACCGATCTTGGAGATGTCCTGATTTCACTGATTTGCTGAATCAGTTGTTCCTTGTTCAAAAAATGATCGTGTCTGGGAAGAAGATCATTCGTCAATAATCTGAACCTCGTCCCTGAAGGGTATGCATTTGTAATTTCAAGAGCTTTGTTTCGAGCGACCTCTATCAATTGCCCGCCTGATGAAACTGCATTCATGCTGAAAGAATTATCGACATAGATGTTGACGATTCCCAATGATGGATTAGTATTTTGATTGCCAGAAGGAAGATAAGGTTGCGAAAACATGAAAACCAGACTGACAATGGCCATGATTCTGGCAATTAACATCAGTAAGTGCTTTAACTGCGTTTTTCGCTTTGACTCCCTTTTGATACTCTTCAGATAATTGACGTTACTGAAGTAAACTGATGTAAATTTCCTGAAACTGAAAAGATGTATCAAAATAGGGATGATAATCGTAATTAAGGCAAATAAAAAGGCAGGGTACAAAAATTGCATATGTGAATCGTGTTATTCCTTTCAAACATTAAAAAATGGCTTCATGACTTTCAAAAATATTTCAAATGCATAGCAATATTCAAAACCCAAATCTCTGATATTATTCTATGCATACATCCTTTCAGCCAGGGTTATTCATCTCGAAAAATGGCAATTTCTTTATCACCATCCGATTTTACATATCCCCGGAACATGCCTGATGTGTTAAATGGCGTTATGATATTTCCTGATTTGTCAAGGGCTATGAATCCTCCTGTACCACCAGCCTGGGTCAATTTTTCCAATACGGCATTTCCTGCATCCTTCAAAATTTGGTTTTTGTATTCCATATAGGCTGCAATATCACGAGCTACAGTAAGCCTGATAAAATATTCACCATGGCCGGTGCACGATACGGCACATGTATGGTTGTCAGCCCACGTCCCCGCGCCGATAATGGGAGAATCTCCAATTCTGCCGAACTTCTTATTCATCATTCCGCCAGTTGATGTCCCGGCGCAAATGTTACCATTCAAGTCAAGGGCGACGCAGCCAACTGTCCCATGTTTATCTATTCTGGCTTGCTCTTTTTCCCTTTTCTTGAGGTTTTGAAATGAATCTAATCTTTCCCTTGTTTTGAAATAACTGTTCTTGACCATGGTCAATCCTTTGCTTCGGGCAAATTCAGAGGCTCCATCCCCTGAAAGCATTACATGTTCCGATTCTTCCATTACCTTCAGCGCTGCCTGTATCGGATTCTTAATATCAGTAACACCGGCAATGGCCCCGGCATTCCGCGTTTCTCCATCCATTATTGAAGCATCCAGTTCAGTCCTGCCTTCACTGGTCAATACTGCTCCTTTGCCTGCATTGAACAGCGGACAGTCTTCCAAATAGGTAATGACACTTACAACCGCCTCTTTACTCGTACCTCCGGTTTTTAAAATCGAATCGCCTATTCTCAGTGCCTTGTCGAGTTGGTCTATGTACCTTTTCTGCATGTCTTCAGACATACGTTCCCTGGACATTACTCCTGCTCCACCATGAATAGCAAGGGCATATTTACCGGCACTATTTTGGCCTGATCCAGGGTGTCCCAACAAATGCAACACGATAATCAATAGAATGATCCTAGGCATAAGGTGAAATTTTAAGTTTGCTAAAGTTATGAAAAAAAATGTCCGGCGAGGATTGAATACTGCCGGACATTTTTATGGACATAATGACTAAAGGAGGCCTCTGTTTTGCAAGAGCGCCTCTATTCCAGGCTCTTTTCCCCTAAATTGCATGTATAATTTCATGGGTTCTTCAGTTCCACCTCGTTCCAAAATATTTTTTCGGAATGATGACGCAACATCCGGGTTGAAAATATTGCCGGTTTCTTTGAACGCTTCAAATGCATCTGCATCCAAAACTTCAGCCCACAAATAGCTGTAATAGCCACTTGAGTATCCCCCCGGGAATGCATGGGAGAAATAGGTCGATTTATATCGTGGGATTATTTCATTAATGAGTCCGGCTTTCCTCATCGATTCTTCCTCAAAGGCTTGGACATCGATTTCTTTCTCTTCTGTAATGGTATGGTAATCCATATCAAGAATGGCAGCAGCAATAAATTCAGTGGTTATGAAACCTTGGTTGAATTTGCTCGCTTTCTGAATTTTGTCAATAAGGTCCTGAGGAATGATTTCTCCTGTTTCAAAATGTCGGGCATACATGGCAAGTACCTCAGGTTCAGCAGCCCAATGTTCCATTATCTGGGAGGGGAGTTCCACGAAGTCACGGGCCACATTGGTGCCTGCCAGGGATTGGTATGTGCATTTTGACAAAAGTCCGTGAAGTCCATGTCCGAATTCATGATAGAGTGTTTCAACCTCTTCATAAGAAAGAAGTGCTGGCTTTCCGCCTGTGGGTTTTGAAAAATTACATGTAATGGAAACAACAGGCCTGATTTCTATACCATTCTTAACGCTCTGTTCGCGATAATTTGTCATCCAGGCTCCACCACTTTTCGAAGCTCTCGGATAGTAATCCATATAAAGAACCCCAATATGTGAACCGTCACTATCTTTTACTTCAAATACTTCACACTCAGGATGGAATACTGGCATGTTATTCAGTAAGGTGAAATTTATACCAAATAGCTTATTTGCCACCGCAAACATGCCATCCCTGACATTGTTCAATTCGAAATATGGCCTGAGTTGTTCTTCATCCAGATCATATTTTTCCTTTCTGACTTTTTCTGCGTAATACCACCAATCCCAGCTCTCGAGCTTGAAATTTCCCCCTTCCCGATCAATCATGGCCTGAATGTCTCTGGCTTCTTCTTTGGCACGGACCAAGCCGGGTTCCCATACCTTCCTCAGAAGATCATAAACATTGGAAGGAGTTTTGGCCATGTTATCATCCAATACAAAATCTGCCCAGCTATTAAATCCCATAAGTTGTGCCTTACGGACTCTGAGGTTTACAAATTGTCCGATGAGCGCTTTGTTATCGAATTCATTGTTGTTGTTTGAACGGTTATACATGGCTTTATACAACTTTTCCCGCAAGTCTCTTCTTTCTGAATAGGTCAGGAATGGAATCCAGGATGGTTTTTGCAGAGTGAAGATCCATTTGCCTTCTTGTCCTGCATTTTTAGCCTCCTCAGACGCTGAATTGATTACCGATTCCGGAAGTCCTGCAAGATCTTCCTCTTTGTCAAGAATAAGTTGGAAATTATTGGTTTCTGCCAGCATATTCTGGCTGAATTTTAGTTCCAGAAGCGAAAGTTGTTCATTGATCTTTTTAAGTTCTTCCTTTTTGTCGGGTTCCAGGTTGGCACCACCGCGAACAAAACTTTTATAGGTTTCTTTCAGGAGGCGTTCCTGCTCGGGATTCAATCCAAACGTTGCCATGTTGTCATAAACAGCTTTTACGCGACTGAACAAATTTTCATTCAGGTAAATTGCATCATAGTGCTGCGATAATTTGGGGGCAACTTCCTCTGCAATTTTGTCCATTTCAGGATTTGTGTTGGCTTCCTTCACATTGAAAAACACCAAAGAGACCCTTGAAAGAAGATCGCCACTGGCATCAAATGCCTCAATGGTATTGCTGAAGGAAGGAGCTTCACTGTTTTTGGTAATGGATTCAATTTCATTACTGTGTTGCTTCATTCCTTCCTCAAAAGCTGGCAAATAGTGTTCGTTTTGGATTTTGTCGAACGGCGGAACCTCAAATGGTGTGTTGTAAACTTCGAAAAATGGATTCATATTCTGTTTGTTTTCGGTTTGGCTGCAGGACATTACAATACCTGCCAATGCCAATAAGAGTAATGATTTTTTCACGGAGCTACTTTTTTTTATTAGGTGCAAACTTAGCAAATTGTACTATTTGTTGTTCGGGAAACGACGCCATATATAACCCAATTCAATTTGTTGTTTAAAAAATAGCACACTAATCTTAAACAAAATTCTTTTAGGTGTGTTTTAAAGCTATAAATCCAAAAGTCATGAATGAAAAACCAATTTTAATAGGCGTGAATGGTAATGGAAGAATGAACGGTAAGCTGAATGGCCATCACCATAGCCATAACGGTTCAGACCATACTTCAGATATCGGAGATATGCATGTGGCAACATCCATTGATACTCCATTACGGAAAGATGCTTTTGATCTCAGTGATGAAGAGAAGGTTGCGATCATTGAGGAAAAATTTAGGGAAATCCTTACCACGCTGGGAATGGATTTGACAGACGATAGTTTAATGGGAACTCCCCACAGGGTTGCTAAAATGTATGTGAAGGAGATATTTTATGGACTGAATCCTGCCAACAAACCAAAGATTTCGGTTTTTGACAATAAGTTCAAATACAGGGAAATGCTGGTGGAAAAAGAAATCCAGGTACAATCTTTCTGTGAGCATCATTTTCTACCCATCGTAGGTAGGGCACATGTAGGGTATGTTTCAAACGGGGTAGTGATCGGTTTATCAAAAATTAACCGAATAGTTGACTACTTCGCAAGAAGACCTCAGGTCCAGGAGCGATTGACAGTGCAAATTGCCAATGAGCTGAAAAAGGCGCTGCAGACTGAGGACATAGCGGTTGTAATTGATGCAAAGCATATGTGTGTATCATGCAGGGGAATCCAGGATGACCATAGTAGCACTGTAACCGCAGAATATTCCGGAAAATTCAATGACCGTGCTACCAGAGAAGAGTTTTTAAAGTATATACGGCTGTAGCCAGAGTTAATCAGGAAAATGGATAATTTGAACCCAAAATTCAATATTATTTATCGAACTAGTTAAGTAACCTGAACGCATCTTGTATATTGAACACAGGCATTCTGCACGTTCCATTGCTACAAAGGTAAATGGCTGTTTTGCCTGGTATTATTCTTCCTTTCAGTATGGGAATCTCAGAATTTGTTTCTGAAATGGCCCATACTATATTTTCATACCCGAACGATTGTAGCTCCAAAGCCATTTGGATAGCATCAGGACCTGCGATTACAACCTCCCTAAGATTGTTTCCTTCTATTGCAAGAATGTTGGAGAACCATTGTGCGTAGGCATAAGGATATTTCAGGGTGGTATTCCGTAATTTATAAATCATTGAAACTGCAAGTTTTCCCATTTCAATGTCAAGAAAAATTCGGGATAACTGCAATAAATTCATGGCCATTACAGAATTTCCTGACGGGATTACATTGTCTTCAACCGGAAAATGGGTTGGTATTATACTTTTCCCATTTGCCTGAGTTGAGTAAAATAGCCCATGGTTTTCGGAGTAATAGTTTTCAAGCAAATATGAAGTCAATTCATATGCTTTTTTTATCCAGGTAATTTCACCCGATATTTCAAAAAGTGAAATCAAGGCTTTTATAACCAATGCATAATCCTCAAGATAGCCTGGTATTGTTCGTTTCCCATTTTTCCAGATGCGATGAAGTTTTCCTTTGTTATCTATCGCATACTTAAGAAGAAAATGGCCTGTAGATAATGCCATCATTTTCAGATTGGGATCCTTGAATGCTTTCGCTCCATCACAAAATGCTATGACCGCAAGTGCGTTCCATGAAGTAATGCACTTATCGTCAAGTGCAGGACGAATCCGTTTTTCTCGATTTTGAAGCAGTATTTTCTTCCAATTTGATATTTTAAAATTCAAATCCTGGAGCGTGAGCCCGGTTTTATGGCAAAAGTCTTCCTTGTTATAAGGTGTTACAAGAATATTATCGTCGTTTTCCCAAAGTCCGGCTCCGTTTACCCCATAATAATCGGCAAAAGTTTCGTATTCCTCATTAAGTATATCTTTGAGTTCTGATGCTTTCCATAAATAGAATTTTCCTTCTATTCCATCGCTGTCTGCATCAAGAGAGGAGTAAAATGAACCCGTCGGATGGCCTAATTCACGGGAAAGAAAAGCCACACTTTCATAGTAGATCTCTTTATAGATTGTTTTAGGGGAAGTCATATAATACTTTGCATACAGCGATAACAACTGTGCATTGTCATACAACATTTTTTCAAAGTGAGGTACTTTCCAATGCTCATCCACCGAATATCTCGAAAAGCCTCCACCAACCTGATCATATATTCCTCCCATGGCGATTTTCTCAAGGGTGAGGCCGATAAAACCCAGAATTTCAGGATCTTGTTTTGTTTTAGCGTAACGAAGCAGAAACTCCAGGTTAACAGGCATCGGGAACTTTGGTGACCCTTTCATGCCTCCATTGACCTTGTCGAATAGGCGTTTCCATCCTGATATGGCAGATTTAATATTGTTTTCGTTCGCATCAGGAATGGATGCATCAGGTAGGCTTACCAGCTCATTTTGAACTCCAGACATGAGTTTTTCTGCATGTTCATAAACTGCCTTTCTGTTTTTGGTAAAGAGTGCGTGAATTTCCGATAAGATGGTCATCCATTGGTCTTTTCTGAAATACGTACCTCCCCATACCGGTTTGCCATCAGGAAGAGCAATGCAGTTTAACGGCCATCCACCTTGAGTGCCTGTCATTTGTACTGCTGTCATAAAGAAGTGGTCTACGTCAGGCAACTCCTCGCGATCGATTTTTATACAGACAAAACTTTCATTCATCAGGTGGGCCACATTCTCATCCTGAAATGACTCTTGTTCCATGACATGACACCAATGACAAGAAGAATAACCAATTGAAACCAGTATCAGTTTGTCTTCTCTTTCTGCCTTTAGAAGTGTTGATTCATTCCACGGGTGCCAGTTAACCGGATTGTGTGCATGTTGGAGTAAGTATGGCGAACTTTCGTAAATAAGGTCGTTGGTGAATCTATGATTTTGCATTTTATAATTTCTTGACTATCATAGAAACAACCTCTCTTATCGATTGGTTTACAGTTCTTTTATAAAGATCCTGAATCTCTTATAAACTTTTCCACCCATTCTTTCCATCTCAGCCCTGACTTTCAGGTTGCTTTCCAGTTCCAGATGAGAGTCCATAACTTTTTTCCCGTTTTCACGGGCTGATTCAATTAACCGTGCACCCATAAGCATGTCAAGTCCCCGACCTTGATAATCGGGATGAACTGCTCCCAGGAGCAGGTTTAGTTGAGTTGATTTCTTACCTGCTCTCAGCAAATGGATAAATCCGAAAGGAAATAACTTACCCCGACTTTTTCGAAATCCTTCACTCAGATCTGACATTCCCAACACAAACGCAATTACCTCGTTCTTTCCATTGATTATAATCTTAATAAATTCAGGATTGATCAGGTAAAGGTATCGATTGGCCATTTCATCCATTTCCCGGTTCGTAAATGGAATAAAGCCGTAAATGCCAGTAAATGTTTGATTGACCAACGAAAGTACTGGATGGATATAAGGTCTTACCTGTCGCCTGGACTTAAATTCCATAACTCTGAGGTCTGTTTTTCGATTTCTGAATCGCTCTTCAATTTTCGTGATAATTTCTGGTTGCGTCTCAGGTACCGGGACTTTATAAACCACCAGATCAAGTTTTGGCCCAAATCCAAAATTTGTAACCAGGTCGACTATATATGGTTGGTTGCAGTTGGTTGCGATTGTCACGGGGGCTTCAAATCCTTCAATCATAAAACCCTGTGGATCTTTGTCTGAGAATCCAAGCGGTCCTACAATATGTGTCATTCCTTTTTGTTGAGCCCAAGTAATGACGGCGGACATCAATGCGTTATGGATAATCTGATTATTTTCTGTTTCCAAATAAGCAAACCTGGCGTGCTTTTCATTGTGCTGTTGATTATAGGATCGATGGATGATTCCCATTATCCTTCCCACAGGACGGTTGTCATGATATGCCAACAACATAATGGTGTCACAATGCGAAAATGAATCGTTTTTTTCCGGATTGAAGTAATCCCATTCGTCCAAATAAATCGGAGGAACCCAGTTCGCATGGTTCGCATGGATAATTGAGGGAAGATAAATGAAATCGCGAAGAAGTTTTCGGGAATTAACCTCAATGATATCGATCATCATATTGTATCATTTTTGCTGATTATTCCTTCCTGTCCCTATGTTGTCTTGAATGATATCCGGGTTGTCAAATATACATTTATTCTTAAAGATATATTTGGGGTTCCAAGATCAGTCTTGGTCCGCTTGAACTTTAAATTGATTGAAATTATTCAGTAGATGGACTTTCTTCGAAATTATTAGGATTATAGTATGTGAACACATAACCGTTCTTTTCATATAAAAATTCCAACTGAGGGTATTTCTCAAGGTATTGCCGTTTTCGTGTTATTTTCATCACGACGTATAATTCCCGATTTTCTGGAATTTCGATTTTGGAAGAAAGATCTGAAATTGTGGGTAATGCTGGAGGTATTCTTTTCCCATAGAACAAAGGGGCATAACTTTTAAAACCTACAGTTTCTATATAACTGGACGTTGATTCTTTGGATTGGCAAAATTCGATCAGGGCTTCCTGAGAATAAGACTCAATTTTCGGTACGAAAAGAATGATGCTGAGATAAATATACAATAGACTACTACCAAAGAGAGATACAATGGCTTTGTATGTTTTTGAGTGTTTCTCGAACCACAGAAAGCCAAGAAAACCGGAGACCAAGATCATTCCCGACAACCACTCCATCCTAGACCATCCGCCATCCGCCATCCGCTTCGAGATTGGCCTTGGCGAATGAGTCCTTTATCAATTCATTTTCAATTAGATATGGTTTTATGGCATCAAGGTTGGAAAGAAAAAGAAGAATAGATAAAAAAACGAATACCATAATCCCAATTCCCAGGGAAAGAATTTTACTGGTTTTTTTTCTGGTCACTAACAGATTATGTATGTATAAGGCAGCCAAAAATGTAATCGGAAAATAGGCCAGGGAAGAATAGTGTACAATCTTGGTTTTTACAATTGTGAAAAGAACAAGTACAGTAAACAGGATTACGATATTCCAGACAGCATCATGCTTTTGCCCAGGCAATAAGTTTTTATTGAATTTTAAAGCAGGCAAGGCAAACAGAGAGGCTGGAAATACCCCGAACAGAACAATAACAAAATGATAAAGGAAAAATCCTCCATGACCTGCACCTTCTGTGCTGAAAAGGCGGATTTGGTAATCGATAAAATCCATGATAACCTTTCCATTGCCGGTCAATAACTGATGCAGGAACCAGGATCCACCTGTCAGGATGGTCGCTGTTGTGAAAATGACAACATGCCGAAATTGTATGTGTGTCTTGAAACGATTAATTACCAGAATGATCAAAATTGTCAGTATTGCGATAAGAACTCCGGCCGGTCCCTTGGTGAGAATGGCAAGTCCAAGCAAAACACCTCCTGCCATTGTTAACAGGATTCGGTTGCCATTGTATTGAGGATCAGTGTATCGGATTAGAGTATAGATTGATCCATAAATAAACAGGTTATACCACGGATCTATTATTCCCGATTTAAAGTAGAAAAATGGAAGGAAAGATCCTGCAAAGGACAAAACCCATATCCATCCAAACCTGATCCCATATCGCCTTCGTCCCACTTCAAACATGAATAACAGAGTCAGCATTCCACTTATGGCATTCGGAAACCGGGCTGCAAATTCGTTGATGCCAAAAATCTTCATGGATATGACCTGCATCCATATAAATAGGGGTGGTTTTTCCCAGAAGGGTGTGAAATTTATCATGACTGTTGAATAATCACCAGTGATGATCATTTCGCGGGCAGATTCGGCAAAGTTGATTTCATCCCAATCAAACAGGTGGAGATCTCCGTTAAAGGTGAGAAACAGCAGCAGGGATCCCAACACAATTGTTATTTGGCTATAAATTACCCTGTTTTGTTGAATCATCATATTTTTGTAATTGACGCCACGAAAATATAAAAGTAATTGATCTGCTTTTGATACCTGTCCATTAATCTCTGTTCTTGTGCTTATTTAAATGTTGGCTGAAATACCAGAAAAGCAATCCAGCGAGTAACGTTGCCAGGAATCCGATAAAATATGATGTTTGCTTATTGAGAGAGAATCCTTCTGGTGAAAATAGTAAATATGTCGTGACCACTGAGGTCATGAAAAGGGCAGGAATTAGTGTGACCCAGAAATTTTTTCTCTGGGTGGTAAGATAAACGTTTATGGTCCAAAGGACGATGGTTGCCAGGGTTTGGTTTGACCATGCAAAATACCGCCAGATAATATCGAAGTTAAGTTTGGTAATCAGATAACCGATAGCAAATAAGGGAATACTTATAAGAAGCCTGTTCAAAATAGGGCTTTGCCTTAATTTCAGAAAGTCAGCCACAATTAACCGAGCGCTTCTAAATGCAGTGTCCCCCGAAGTTATTGGGGCTGCCACAACCCCCAATAACGCCAGAAAACCTCCGAATTTTCCCAAAAGAGTGTTTGAAATCTCGTTAACCACCCACGCAGCATTACCCTGGTGCGCATTCATGATCGTATTAAGTTCGCCTACGCCCCCGAAAAAACTCATGCTGATGGTAGCCCATATCATGGCAACGAGTCCTTCAGTGATCATTGCACCATAAAAGACTCTTCGGCCTTGAATTTCATTTGTCAGACAACGTGCCATCATTGGTGATTGGGTTGCATGAAAACCGGAAATGGCACCACATGCAATAGTAATGAATAACATAGGGAAGACTGGAAATTTTTCCCCGCCTGAATGAAAATTCCTTAGGTTTTGGGGTGTGAGTTCAGGGATTTCCAATCCATTAATGAAAAGGGAAATAAAGAGGCTGATGGCCATAAAGAAAAGGGCAAAACCAAAAATTGGATAGATTCGGCCAATAATTTTGTCGATAGGCAACAGCGTCGCAAGAATATAATAGATAAAAACCAAGGTTATCCAAAAAGTCATTGTTCCAAAATGGGGGAAGAGGCCTGATAATATTTTCGCCGGACCAATCACAAATACCGCGCCCACCAAAACCATTAGAAAAACGGTAAACCCTCTCATGAATTGTTTTACCCCATTCCCCATATAAATCCCAACTATCTCGGTAATGCTGAGCCCCTTGTGTTGGATTGAAAGCATCCCCGAGAAATAATCATGGACAGCACCTCCAAAGACAGATCCGATGATGATCCAAATGTAGGCAACCGGACCCCACATAGCACCGGCAACCGCCCCAAAGATTGGTCCAAGACCTGCGATATTCAAAAACTGGATCAGAAAGATTTTTGGCCAAGACATTGGAATATAATCGACCCCATCGGGCATCGTCACTGCGGGTGTGGCTCTTTGGGGATCGGCTCCAAAAATCCGCTCCATGTAGCGACCGTAAAATACATACCCTGAAATAAGAATCAGGACAGCGACGATGAACGTAATCATCTTTGTTTGGTTTGATCTTACAAAATCCTGAACTCTAATGCCAGCATTTGCTTATCTGGCATGCCGAAAAACGTTACTGAAATTAGTTTAGCCTTCAATGATAACCTCTCCAAAATATTCAGGCCTGTGATAATCGGGTTGTGATGTGCCAATAGGAGCCCACGTGACATAATGTGGAACTGGTAATTCATCGCCACATTTATAGAAATTGGCCTTGATGGTATTTCCCTTGGGTTTGAATCCGGGATCATGTATAAAACTTGTGGAAGGTATCATACAGGTCAGTGACCAGGAAATATCTCCTATGCGCGTTTCGAATGGAGAATTTCCCAAACTTGATTCAACAGTTATTTTTTTGATTACGTCCTCAGGCAATAATTTTCGGTCATGCCTGCCATCTCCGTGGGCTACATGTATTGTCCCTATACAGTTAAACTCGAAATTATAATAGTTTTTCCCATCCAGTGAAACGAAGAATTCGACACAACTGTCTTTGTAGACTTCTCCATTTATGCGGGTTTCTACTGCCCTGACCGACTGTTCCCTGACGTCAAACTTTAAAATGATCATGTCAGCCCAATAGCCAATCCGAAATGAAACATCAGGACAATAAGGAAACGAGGGCCAGTTTATGGTGGATATAGCATGGGAATCACTTTGATTATCAAGACTATATGCCAGGCTTGTCATGTCATATGGCTCTGCTGGCATTATTCTTCGGATATGTAATGACTTGTTTTTCATGTTGGTACTTCCATTTTTCAATTGCTCATTAAAGATAGAAAATGTTTTCTTTTTGAGTCAATGAGCTTAATGATGAAGTAGATTTATGCTCATTCGGGATCGTACCTGTTTAAGTACATTGTCGTTGCTGAAAAACAAATATTTAGACGAAATACAACCTTTTGGAAAAATTGTTTTAATATTTGTAATTCAATAAAAGCACAGAAAGAAACAGCTCTGCCTGGTCTATTTTTTTTGAGAACATTCAACAACTGGAGTATGCGAAAAAAAATTCAATTGGCTTTCATAATGTTTGCTTTTTCAGTAACTGGGTATCCCCAAGATAGCAAACCCATTTCAAATGAGATCTCTCAATCGATTGTCCAGCCGAAAGGATCAGTACAAGGCCCTAGGACCAGGGTCCTTTTTGATACTGATGCCAATAATGAGCTCGATGATCAGCATGCCCTGGCTTACCTGCTGTTTAACGGCAGTGTATTTGATGTTGTCGGTGTCACTGTAAATGCCACCACCAGCGGAGGAGATATTGAAGAACAATACAAGGAGGCTGAAAGAGTGATGCGTCTTTGTAATCATTTTG
>JACDJC010001382.1_pt1 | contig 21688 bp, 22 predicted proteins | sample 7454191 | NCBI WGS metagenome assembly JACDJC01 (sample SAMN14253291, study PRJNA609438) | sludge metagenome | isolation source: sludge after 25d culture with pyrite and EDTA | collected 2018-12-20 | reverse complement strand
GATGCGCATTTGGGCGATGCGGTGGCGATCCACGCGCAAGGCGGCCAGAGCCTTGCCGAAATCATCCGGGTGGCTGACACGCAGGTGCTGGTGAAGCCCTTCGATGACCGCATCATTCCCTCGCTTGGCGCTGCGGTTTTCGAGGAAGGGCCGATGCGTATTCGCCCGGCACTCGAATGGCGTGGACGTGTCATCAATGCGCTGGGCGAGGCGGTTGACGGGAAGGGTGCGTTGCAGCCCGGCACCCGGCCAATGGCATCAGAGAGCCTTGCACCGGCTGCCTTGCGCCGCGGGCGGGTGGATCGCGGCTTGCGTACAGGCGTCAATGTCATCGACATTTTCACGCCGCTTTGCTTCGGCCAGCGTATCGGCATCTTTGCAGGCTCTGGTGTCGGCAAGTCGACGCTGCTTGCGATGATGACGCGTGCGGCGGATTTCGACACGGTGGTGCTGGCTTTGACCGGCGAGCGCGGACGCGAAGTGCGCGAGATGCTGGAAGAGACCATGGCAGGTCACCTGGACAAAACGATAACCGTGGTTGCAACGGGCGATGAAAGCCCGATGATGCGTCGCCTCGCGCCCAATACGGCGACGGCCATCGCCGAATATTTTCGCGATCTCGGCCAGAATGTCTTGCTGATCGTCGACTCCGTCACGCGCTTTGCCCATGCAGCGCGTGAAGTGGCGATTGCCGCTGAGGAACCGCCGGTTTCGCGTGGCTATCCGCCAAGCGTCTTCAGCCAATTGCCACGTCTTCTGGAGCGCGCAGGGCCCGGTATCACGGAAGCGGGCGGCAGCATCACCGGCATCTATTCGGTACTGGTCGACGGCGACGATCACAATGATCCGGTTTCCGACACGATTCGCGGCACGCTGGACGGCCACATCGTGCTTGACCGGGCGATTGCAGCGCAGGGACGCTTTCCGGCGGTCGATATTCCGGGCTCGGTTTCGCGCCTTGCAAAGCACAATTGGACACCGGAACAACGCAAGCTGGTCAGCCAATTGCGGGGCATGGTTGCCCGTTTTGAGGAAACGCGCGACCTGCGTGCCATCGGGGCGTACCAGAAAGGCCATGACGGCCTTCTGGACCAGGCGGTCGATCTTGTGCCGCGCATTTACGACGCCTTGCAGCAATCGCCGGAAACCGGCCTATCGGACGATCCCTATAACGACCTTGCCGCAGCACTGCGCGGCGACAGACAGGCGCAACACGCATGATGACGGGCTTTCGCAAGACAAAGGAAGAGAAACTCCTTGCAGATCTGACGGCGGAGGTCGAGGCCGCTGCACGACAGGAAGGCATGAAGAAGCCGCAGAGCAAGGTGGATCGCTACCTCAAGATCGCGGCCATCACGCTCGCCGCCGGAAGTGCGATGCTGCCTTTCGTCACCTATCTTCAGCGCGTCGATCTGGGTTCGCCCGAGAAGGCCGAGCGCAAGATCATCGATCCGCTAGACCGTTCGGAACAGAAAACGGTGCGTCGTTTTCCGTCCTTCCGACCATCCGAGCAGGTTGCGCCGAATGCCGATGTGGACAACACGATGACAGGCTCGGTCATGTCGAACGGCAAGGGGCTTCCGGGCACCGGCATGGGCAATGGCGGCGATGGAAGCGGGGACGGGCAGGCTTTCCCGAAGCCGGTTTTTGCACTGCGCGAAGTCGTTGGCGGCATGGCGATGATCGAGGATACGTCCGGCTACTGGTTCGTCGAAAAAGGCTCGTTGCTGCCCGATGGCAGTCACCTCGTTTCAATCAGTCGCGGTGCAGGCACCTGGCAGCTCACGACATCGTCGGGCGATGTGATTGAGATGCGGAGGTGAGGAGGAAGGCAATAAGGCCCTCCTGCCCTATCCTCCCGCAAGCTTGACGCAAGTTCCGGCCTTTAAGTTAACCAACTGTAAAGGCGGGAAACTCCATGAGCTCCATTCATCTTTTCGATCTGGCTGCAAGGCAGGCGCAGTGGTTGTCGGTGAGACAGGCCACCGTTGCGGGCAATGTTGCCAACGCGAACACGCCGGATTTCCGGGCGCGGGACGTGCAGCCCTTCGCGGATGTGCTGGACAAGACGCAGCTCACCATGGCTGCCACCAGCCCCCTGCATCTGGAAGCCGAGGCGGACGGGATCTCCGGTGCGCGCCTGCGCCCGGATGACATCACCGAGCAGACCCATTCCGGCAATACGGTCGATGTCGAACAGGAAATGATGAAGGCTGGTGAAATCGCCCGCGAATATTCGCTCAACACAAGCATCGTCAAAGCGTTTCATCGCATGATGCTTTCGGTCGCGAAGGGGTAATTATGTCTTCCGATGCCTTGCAAAGCACATTGAAGATCGCAGCGTCGGGCCTTTCGGCCCAATCGACGCGTCTGCGCATCGTTTCCGAGAATATCGCCAATGCGCAGTCCACCGCCAAGACTGCCGACGCCGATCCCTATCGCCGCAAGACGGTGTCCTTCCGTACCGAGCTGGAACAGGGCACCGGTGCAGCCGAAGTTCGCATTGCCGAAGTCGGCAAGGATACATCGGCCTTTATCGAACAATACGAGCCGAGCCATCCCGCAGCGGATGAGCGCGGCTATGTCCGCTATCCAAACGTCAACATGGTCGTCGAAATGGCGGACATGCGTGAAGCCAATCGTTCCTATGAAGCCAATTTGCAGGTCGTGAAACAAGCCCGTGAGCTGATCTCCATGACCATCGATCTCTTGAGGAGCACATAATGTACGACTCGATCATGAGCATTTCGGCGCGCAATGCCCTGTCGCGCCTCTCGGAAACCGTAGCCGAAAAGGGCGTGGGTTCCACTTCCGCGCCGCAGGCTGTTCCGGCAGCTCCCGGTGCCTCATTCGGCGAAGTTCTGTCGCAGATGACGGATTCCGTCGGCCAGAAGCTGCAGGCGGCTGAAGCGACGTCCATTCAGGGCATCAAGGGCGATGCGCCGGTGCGCGATGTGGTCGGTTCCGTCATGGAAGCCGAACAGTCGCTTCAGACGGCCATCGCGATCCGCGACAAGATCGTGCAGGCCTATCTCGAAATCAGCCGTATGCCTATCTGATTTGCGGTAGCCAAGGATAAATAAGCCATGAAAGCCCTGACGATCGCCGCCACCGGCATGAACGCCCAGCAGCTCAATCTGGAAGTGATTGCCAACAACATCGCCAATATCAACACAACGGGCTTCAAGCGCGCGCGCGCGGAATTTTCCGATCTTCTTTATCAGTCCGAGCGTACGGCAGGCGTGCCCAATCAGGCTAACCAGTCCATCGTGCCGGAAGGCGCTCTGGTTGGCCTTGGCGTGCAGACGGCAGCGGTGCGCAATCTCCATATGCAGGGCAGTTTCAACCAGACCGGCAATCCATTCGATCTGGCTTTGACCGGCAAGGGCTGGTTTCAGATTCAGAGCCCGACCGGCGAGACGCTTTATGCGCGCGCTGGCGCGTTCAACAAGAATGCCGATGGCCAGCTTGTGACACTCGACGGCAATCCGGTCGAACCGGCGATCACCATTCCGCCTGACGCCGTTGAAGTGACGGTCACCGATACCGGACAGGTTTTCGCCAAGCTGCAGGATCAGGTCAATCAGGTCGATCTCGGCCAGTTGACCCTCGCCAACTTCACCAATGAAGCGGGTCTGGAGCCGCTCGGCGGCAATCTCTACCGCGAGACGGAAGCATCCGGTGGCCCGCTGGTCGGTGTTCCGGGCGATCCGGGCTACGGCTCGATCAAGCAGGGCTATCTCGAAGCGTCGAACGTTGATCCGGTAAAGGAAATCACCGATCTCATCACGGCGCAGCGTGCCTATGAAATGAATTCCAAGGTTATTCAGGCTGCCGACGAAATGGCGGCAACCGTGTCGAAGAACTTGCGCTGACGGTGATGGCGATGGGCTGTGTGAAGGCGATCTTTCAAAAGACAGGAGCTGTTTTCTTTTGCGCATTATCCTGCGCAAAACCGCTTCGCACTTTTGCTGGAAATGCTCCGGTTCTTGCCGGTGGCTTCCTGCTTGCCGCAATGGCTGGCGCCGGTGCTGCGGACCGCATCGCTTTTGTCGTGCCTTCGGCTACCGTCTATCCCGGCCAGATCGTGAGCGATACGGCGTTGCTGGAAAAACAGTTCTTTATCAATGCGCCAGCGGCGAACCAATATGTTCTGTCGGCGGATCAGGCGGCAGGCAAGGTAGCGCGCAAGACGCTGCTGCCCGGCAAGCCGATCCTCGTTTCCGCATTGGGCGAGCCGTCTCTGGTTACACGCGGCGTTCCGGCACCGCTGGTCTTTACCGCCGGCACGCTGACCATAACCGCCATGGGGACGCCGCTCGAATCCGGTGCGGCTGGCGATTTCATCAAGGTTCGTAACGTCGACAGCGGCATCATCGTGTCCGGCACGGTGCTGGCCAATGGTCGTATTCAGGTGGGGATGCAGTGAGAAAAACTTGCGCCGCCCAGATCGCCACGTTGTTCGCCGTCCTGGCGCTCGTTTTCCAGCCTGTTGCAGGATTTGCGGATGAGTCGTCGAAGAATGCGCGGGAATTCGGTTCAGCAGTGGATGCTGATGCCGATTGGCTTGGCTCGGGCGGCGATCCGTCGAAAATGGCCTATGCCGAACTTGGCCGGGGAAGCGCGGTTGCGCGCCTGAAGGATATCGCCACCATTCAGGGCGTGCGTGAAAACCAGCTTGTGGGCTATGGTCTTGTCATCGGCCTCAAGGGCACCGGTGACAGCCTGCGCAATTCTCCGTTCACCGAACAGTCCATGCGCGCCATGCTGGACAATCTCGGCATCAGCGCTCCGCGCAACTCCACCCGCTCTAAAAACACCGCTGCGGTCATCGTGACGGCTAATCTGCCCGCCTTTGCCGGTGCGGGTTCGCGTATCGATGTGACGGTATCGTCGCTCGGCGATGCCACATCGCTGCAGGGTGGCACGCTGGTCATGACCCAGCTCATGGGTGCCGACAATCAGATTTATGCCGTTGCACAGGGCAACATGATCGTGTCCGGCTTTGCGGCGGAAGGTGAAGCCGCAAGCGTGACGCAGGGTGTGCCGACTTCCGGTCGTATCCCCAATGGTGCGCTGGTCGAGCGCGAAGTGGCGGGCAATTTCGGCAAGGAAACCGAAATGATCGTCGAGCTGCGCGATCCCGATTTCACCACTGCCGTGCGCGCTGCCGATACGATCAACGTTTTTGCCAAGCGCCGTTACGGTCGCGGTGTCGCCATTGCGCGCGATGCCAAGACGATCCGTCTGTCGCGTCCGAAAAACGTGCCTGCTGCGCGCTTTCTTGCAGAACTTGAAGGTCTGCCGATCACGACCGACGAAGTGGCGCGTGTGGTGGTTGATGAGCGGACAGGAACCGTCGTCATCGGCGAGAAGGTGCGTATCTCCAAAGTGGCGATCAGCCATGGCAGCCTGACGGTTCGTGTGACGGAAACACCGATGGTGGTTCAGCCGGAGCCGTTCAGCGACGGTGTAACGGCTGTCGAACCGAACACCGATATCGCCGTCAACCAGCAGAACGCCAAGATCGGCATTCTGACCGGCGCAAATCTTGAAAATCTGGTGAAGGGCCTGAACCAGATCGGCGTGAAGCCGACCGGCATCATCGCAATATTGCAGGCTATCAAGACATCCGGCGCACTTCATGCGGAACTGGTGGTGCAATGATGATGGCTCAAAAAATGATCCGGTATGGTTCGGCAGTGGCGCTGCTTCTGGCTGCCTCTGCTCCGGCTTTCGCGCAGCAGCCTGCTCCTGCGCCTGTCGAAGCATCGGCAGCACAGCAGCTTGCCTCTCCGCCGCCGCTCGGCAACCTTGATGAGATCCGCAAGTTCTGCGGCAATATCGACGATCAGGCGGCGGATGCCCGCTATGCGCTGCAGGCCAGGCAATTGACCGATCTGAAGGCCGATGTCGAGGAACGGATGCGTGCGCTTGAGGAAAAGCGCCGGGAATATGAAATGTGGCTGAAGCGCCGCGACGAGTTCGTGAGCAAGGCACAGGATTCGCTGGTCGACATCATTTCAAAAATGAAACCGGAAGCAGCGGCAGCACAAATGACGCTCATCGGCGACGAAGCGGCGGCAGCCCTGATCCTCAAGCTCAATCCGCGCGTATCCAGCATCATCCTCAATGAAATGCCGCCGGAAAAGGCGGCCAAACTGGCGCGCGTCATCGTCGGCTCGCAGCGCACGACGACCGCGCCGCAGGCTGTGAAGGATCAGCGCGCCGCGGCACAGTCCGGGAATACGGTTCAATGAAAAACAGCATGAACAAAGCGACCCTTGCAGCAGCACTCGTTCTTCTGGCCGGCTGTGCCACCAAGCCGGAGGAAATCGGTCGGGCGCCCGATCTGTCCCCGGTCGCGGCGCATCTTGGCATGCAGAACAATCCGCAGTTCAACGGCTATCCGGCGCGCCCGAGCAAGGCGACCTATTCGCTCTGGGACCAGCGTTCGACCAATTTCTTCAAGGACCCGCGTGCGGCCACGCCGGGCGATGTCCTGACGGTTATCATTTCCATCAACGACCGCGCCAATCTGGATAACAAGACGGATCGCGAGCGGGTGTCAAAGGGTATTTACGGCGCTGGCGGCTCGTTCGCGACCAGCAGTAGCACGGGTGCTGGTGCTGGCGGCGACATGGATGCTTCGGTCAACACCCATTCCGACAGCAAATCGAAGGGCAAGGGCACCATCGAGCGCAGTGAAGATATCCGCCTGCAGGTCGCGGCCATCGTCACCGATACGCTGCCCAACGGAAACATGATTATTCGCGGGTCGCAGGAAGTGCGCGTCAATAACGAGCTGCGCGTGCTCAATGTCGCCGGTGTCGTGCGCCCGCGCGATATTTCCGGCAACAACACGATTTCCTACGACAAGATCGCCGAGGCCCGCATTTCCTATGGTGGACGCGGACGTCTCAGCGAGATTCAGCAGCCGCCTTACGGCCAGCAGATTCTCGATCAGGTTTCTCCCTTTTAAGGTACGCCGCACATGAGTGACACGACGGCAACGGAAAAAGACGGCAAGGCGAAAGGCTCCCTGACGGGGCTGCTGGCGGCTGTCGCGGTCCTGACCGTCATCGCTGGCGGTGGCGGCTGGTACATGGGCGGCATGATTTCCGCCGATCAGCTCGCATCGGCCAAACACTCCGGCAAGGAAGACAAGCCGAAGCAGGGCGATTTCGAATCGCGCTCCATCGGTACTGTCGTGCCCTTGCAGCCGATCATCACCAATCTCGGTATTCCGCAGAACACATGGGTACGTCTTGAAGCCTCGCTGGTGGCAAAGCCGGGCCATGAAATTCCGGCTGCGGTGGCGGCAAGCGTGGGCGATGATTTCATGAGCTTCCTGCGCAGCGTCAATCTCATGCAATTGCAGGGCGCAGCGGGGCTTGCCTATCTCCGCTCTGATTTGGAAGAACGCGCGCGCCTGCGTTCGGAAGGCGCGGTCGACCGGGTCTTTATTTCGGCACTGGTCGTAGAATGAAAAAACTCCTTGGCCTCGGCTTCATCCTGACGCTCGCTCTTACCGTTTCAGCACAAGCGCAACTGGCGCAACAGACGCTGACGCTCGACAATCTTCTGCCTGCGGGCAGCGGTGCTGCGAGCGGGCAGATCGTGCAATTGTTCGGGCTTTTGACGGTGCTTTCCATTGCGCCGGGCCTGCTCATCATGGTGACGAGCTTCACGCGCTTTGCCATCGCCTTTTCGCTGCTGCGTTCAGGGCTTGGTCTCCAGACCGCGCCTGCCAGCATGGTGATGATCTCGCTTGCCCTGTTCATGACCTTCTATGTCATGGCGCCCGCCTTCGACCGGGCCTGGAACAATGGCGTGCAGCCTTTGATGCGCAATGAAATCACGCAGGAAGCTGCATTCGGTGAAATATCGCAGCCTTTCCGTGAATTCATGATGGGGCAGGTGCGCGACAAGGACCTGCGGCTCTTTGAAGATCTCGCCGATCCGTCGTTCCGCACCGGCGATGACGGCGTCGTTGATTTCCGCGTGCTGGTTCCAGCCTTCATGATTTCGGAACTGCGGCGCGGCTTTGAAATCGGCTTCCTGATCGTGCTGCCCTTTCTGGTGATCGATCTCGTTGTGGCAACGCTCACCATGTCCATGGGCATGATGATGCTGCCGCCGACTGTGATCTCGCTGCCATTCAAGATTCTGTTCTTCGTGCTGATCGACGGCTGGAATATTCTGGTCGGAAGCCTCATACGATCCTTCTCCTGACCCATTTTGGTACGCTTCGGATCGCGCAAGCCAGAATTCCGAGTGAGAATCTGCGAATCCATTAAATTTCGATCGAATAAATTAGCCTTTATTTAATGTTTGAGCTCTAACTGTCGGCTCATGGTGGGTTTCCGCGCGTTACGCGGTAACAGGCATGATGCCGCTCCACCATGCCGGTAATCTAAAAATCCGGCCTGTCCCTCAGATTGTTTTTCCCAAGGGGCAAAAAACTATGGCTAGCATTCTTACAAATTCGTCGGCTCTGACCGCTCTCCAGACGCTTTCTTCGACCAACAAGTCGCTGGAATCGACCCAGAACCGCATCTCGACCGGCCTTCGTATTGGCGAAGCTTCGGACAATGCTTCGTACTGGTCCATCGCTACGTCGATGAAGTCCGACAACAAGGCCAACTCGGCTGTTCAGGACGCTCTCGGCCTCGGCGCTGGCAAGGTTGACACGGCTTATTCCGCAATCAACAAGGTTCGTGAATCTGTTGACGCGATCAAGACCAAGCTGGTTTCAGCTATCGGTGCGAGCGCTGAAGACAAGGCCAAGATCGCAACCGAAATCAAGTCGATCCAGGCCAATATCAATTCGGCAATCGACAATGCAAACTATGCTGGTTCGAACCTGCTGAAGTCGCCTGCAAATGATCTCGAAGTTGTTGCTTCGTATAATCGTACGGGCGCTGCCGTAACGATCGACAAGATCACGGTCGCAAAAGCCGATACCGACACGACTGCAATGGTCACGGACATCGTTGATGCGACTTTCTTCACTGGCGCCACGACTGATGCAGCTATCACCGACGCTGGCGGTCTGCTGGATAAGGTTGAAACCGCTCTCGCTTCTCTCGCTACCGGCGCAGCAGCGCTTGGTGCGGCCAAGTCGCAGATCGATAGCCAGAAGAGCTTCCTGTCGGGTCTTCAGGACTCCATCGAGAAGGGCGTTGGTACGCTCGTTGACGCTGACATGAACAAGGAATCGGCACGTCTGTCGGCTCTGCAGGTTCAGCAGCAGCTCGGCGTTCAGGCTCTGTCGATCGCCAACTCGTCGAACCAGTCGATCCTGTCGCTGTTCCGCGGCTAATCTGAGTAAGCAGCAAGGGCGCCGGGTTGCCGGCGCTCGCGAGTTCTCAGGTAAATCAGGGGTTCGCATCCGAACCGACCTGATCGGATCGGATGTTTTTGGGCGGAAAACGGGGCGCGGGATTTATTCCGCGCCCTAATTCTTTGCGCTCATTTCCAGCTTCCAGAAGCACTTGCTTCATCAGCCGCCACTTTCGCGCAAGCTTCGCGGGCTAGTTTGCATCCATCATTATGGCGGTGGTGTGGATGCAGCAGAATTTCCAGCAATTGATCGAACAGCTCAAGGGTACGCTCGGCAAACTCGGCGCGCGAAAACTCATCGCGCTCGGACTTGTGGGCGCGGCTCTCATGGGCGCGATCCTCTATACGAGCATCTATCTGAGCCGCCCATCCTATGAGACGCTCTATGTCGGCCTTTCGCGCGACGACGTGAACCGCATGGGTCTTGCGCTCGGTGAAGCAGGCATTCCCTTCGACGTAAAGGCAGATGGTTCGTCCATCCTCGTGCCCATCGGCAAGGCCGAAAATGCCCGTATGTATCTGGCCGAAAAGGGCCTGCCGACCTCGAACAATGCCGGTTACGAGCTGTTCGACAATATGGGTTCGCTGGGCCTCACCTCGTTCATGCAGGAAATCACCCGCGTGCGCGCATTGGAAGGCGAAATTGCCCGTACCATCCAGGCCATTCGTGGCGTGAAAGCTGCCCGCGTTCATATTGTCCTGGCCGAAAAAGGTTCGTTCCGTCGCGGTGACCAGAAGCCATCGGCTTCGGTCGTCATCCGCGCCGAAGGCGGCTTTGCTGCCGAATCCGCCCAATCCATCCGCCAGCTTGTCGCCGCCGCTGTTCCATCGCTCGATGCTTCCGCCGTGACCGTTCTCGACACCAACGGCCGCCTGCTGGCATCGGCTGGCGAAGCTGCCAATGGCGCAGCCCTCATGACCGCTTCTCTGGAGCAACAGGTTGCGGGCAATGTGGATGACAGCATCCGCAAGGCACTGGCGCCTTATCTCGGCATTGGCCATTTCCAGACAAGCGTTCAGGCCGTACTCGATACGGACCGCCGCCAGATCAACGAGACGACCTACGATCCTGAATCCCGCGTCGAGCGTTCCGTGCGCGTTGTCCGTGAAAGCGGCGATTCCCGCAACAATCGCAACGACAATGCAACCGGCGTCGAGCAGAACATTCCGCAGGAAGAAATCCAGAACCGCAATGGCGAAAGCTCGACTGAGAAGACCGACCGCCGCGAGGAACTGACCAATTACGAAATGAACAGCAAGACGGTTTCCACTGTCAGCGACGGCTATGCCGTCAAGCGGCTGTCCATTGCTGTGGTCATCGATCAGGCGCGGCTTCTGGAAACGGCGGGAACCACGCCGCCGCCAGCCAATTTTGTCGATCAGCAGATCACCAAGATCCGTGATCTCGTTGCAACCGCTGCCGGTCTCAATGCCGATCGCGGTGACGTCATCAATGTGACGGCGGTGAACTTCCTGGATCCTGCCGGTGCCGATATGGAGCCGGTCTCCACGCCATGGACCGATACGGTGCTTCGCCAGAGCGGTTCCTATGTCAATGCGCTCGCCATTCTTGCCGCCGTCGGTCTCCTGATTTGGTTTGGCCTGCGTCCGCTGCTGCGTGACCAGAATGCCAAGCCAACCGGCACGGAAGTAGCAGTCCGCGAGACGAGCGAAGTGGCGATGCCGAATTTCGTCGGAGGTCAGGCGGCTGGTGAAGGCGTGCAGGCCGTTATCGGCGGACCGGAAGCCTATGCCGACCAGATGAAGACCAGCCTCAGCGATCTTCGCCAGCGCATGCGCATGCCTGCCAAATTGCGTCTGGAACAGATGATCGACATGGATGAGGAGCGCGTCGCCTCCATTCTCAAGCAGTGGATTCACGAAACCGCCGCCAGCCGCGAAGCCCAACCATTGAGGGAATCGGCCGTAAAGGCTTCGGCCATGCCGGAGCTTGAGGCTGCCTGACGATGAGCGCGCTTTCCCTCAGCCGTTATCTTCCCGATTTTTCGACCCATCATATCGAGGATGAGGCGGTCGAGATCATTGCCGCGCCTGCGCCGCCGAAACCGCTGAAAGAACCGCCCTCGCCACAGGCGGGCGGTGATGGAGCGAAGCGCCCCGTCTCGGCTGAGAAAGCCGCCGCTGCCGAGCAGGCGGAAGTCGCCGCCATCATCGCCATCGAAGAAGAAAAGCGCCTGGCATTCGAAGCAGGGCGCGAGGACGGCCACAGGGAAGCACAGGCGCTTTACGAGGCCGAGAGGGCACGGCTTGTTCGCGAACACGAGACCGAAATCGAGACCTTGCGTGCTGCATTTTCGCGTGAGCAGGCTTTGCTCCTGGCGGGTAGTCTGACCGAAGCACTGACCGCGCTTGAGCGAAATTATTCCGGCCAGATTGCCGAGATCCTGATGCCTTTGCTGGCGGAAAAGATGGAGCGTGAGGCGGTCGCGGAATTTGCGCGGCGCATTGCGGCGCTGGCGCTTGATGGCGAAGCACCGGAAATCTCCGGCCCGGCGCGTTTGGTTGCACCGCTTCGCGATCATGCGGCCCTGTTGCCGTCAGGCTGCCGGTTTTCAGAAACCGGAGCGGAAGAACTTTCCTTTTCCTTTGGCGACCGGAAGCTTGAAACGCGCATCGCGCCGCTTCTTGAAGAATTGAAGGCTGCGGTTCAATGAGCATCGATCCCGAAACCAAACGTGAGATCATCATTGTTCGCCGGGGCGGGCACGACGATCATGACAGCCATCATGGTGGTGTGTGGAAGATCGCCTATGCCGACTTCATGACTGCAATGATGGCCTTCTTCCTCGTCATGTGGCTCATCAATGCCGCCAATGAGGAAACCAAGGCAGCGGTTGCCAGCTATTTCAATCCCGTCAAACTGATGGACCGGCATTCAAGCCCCAAGGGCGTGCAGGATGTCGAGAAGAAAGACGGCAAGGTTCGCTATGAAAGCGACCAGCAGATCGAAAACAGCACCAAGGTCATCAACGACACGACTGTTTCTCCGCCAAGCGACCAGGAAGAGCGCCAGCTTTTCCGCGAACCCTATGCAGTCCTCTCGGAATTGGCTCATGAAACGGGTGTTCTGCAGAACCAGTCCGCCAAGGGCGATGGCGGCACGTCGCAATCCGGCCCTGCTACCGGTGCCGAAGGCGGCGAAGCCTATCGTGATCCGTTCAGCCCGGATTACTGGTCCAGCAAGGCCGTCGATGATTTGACGCCGCCCGATGCTGCGCCTGCCACGCCACCCAAGCCGGAAGCAGCCCAGGCGAAGCCGGAAGAGGCTGCAAAACCCGCAGAGACGCAGGAACAGTTGATTGCCGACCTGAAAAAGGCGGCTGAGGGCGAAGCCGCGAAAGAAGGCGCTGAGGCGAAGAAGGCCGAGCCAATGCCCGATGTGACGGTCGTTCCAGTCGATGGCGGCGTGATGATCCAGCTCACCGACAAGATCGACTATGGCATGTTCACCATAGGATCGGCCAAGCCGGATGCCCGCGTGGTGCAGATGCTGGAGCGTATAGCGCAGGTGATTGCGCGCCAGCCGGGCGAAGTCATCATCAGCGGACATACGGATGCACGCCCATTCAAGAGCGCGACCTATGACAACTGGCGTCTGTCTTCGGCGCGCGCGCAGATGGCTTATTATATGCTGGTGCGGGGCGGGCTCGATGAAAAGCGTGTGCTGCGTGTGGAAGGCTATGCCGACCGCCAGCCCAAGAACACCAACGATCCGAATGCGGCTGAGAACCGCCGCATCGATATTTTCCTGAAGTCCGTTCCATGAGGCAATCCGGGAAGCAGCTCGCCATGCGCTCTTTGCTGGCATGTGTTGCAGGCTTCTCCCTGGTGGGAGCGGCTTATCCAGCCATTGCGCGAACGCAGGCATTGGCCGAGACCCGTACGCTGCCAGTGCTGGAACCCTACAAGCTCGTGCGTTCGCTGCGCATGTTGCAGGATCAGGTTGTTGCCGGAAAGCCGGAAGCAGTGGTGATGCTGAACAAGCTTCTGGGCTTTGTCAGTGCGGATATGGGCCGAGCGTCGAATGACGTCTGGAACAATCCGGAAAATGTCTATGCGGCGATCATCTATCTCTTCAACGGCGGTAATCCGGAAGCGGTGCGCAAGGTTCTTGCCGACCTCAAGACGGATGCGGTGCCGCCGGAACTGGTCAAGGGCGCATTGGCCTATGCTTCCGGCCAGACAATTGAAGTGGTGAAGCTTTTTTCGGTTCCCCTGTCATCCGATGTTCCGGCGGAACTGAAGGCATCCATCGTGCTCGTAACCGCCAGCCAGATGACCGCCTTCGATCCGGCGACGGCCTTGATGCGGCTCGATCAGGTGCGGCTTGAAGCGCCGGGCACCTTGTTCGAGGAAGCGGCGATCCGTCGTTCGATGCCGATTGCAGCCAAGCTTGGCGATGCCGACAAGATCAGGCTCCTGTCGCGAAACTATCTCCAGCGCTTTCCGCGTTCGCCCTATATGCGTGATTTCATGGCGCAATTTGTCGATGCCGCAGTGAAGCTCAACGACCGTATCGGCAATGCGGAACTGGCAAAACTGATCGGATCGGCTGATCCGGTGATGCAATATTCGCTTTATCTGCAAATCGCGCGCGGCGCGCTCGTCGATGGTCAGACGGAACGGGCACGGTTCATGTCATCCGAGGCGAAAAAGCTTGCCGACAGACTGAAAGCTGACCCCACCCGCGCCAATCTTTATGCGGCTGCAAGCGATGTGGCTTCGGATTCGGCGGGTAGCGCGCTGCGCGAGCTGTCGCAGATTTCGCCCGACAAATTGCAGGAGCGTGACCGGAAATTGCTGAAGGCCGCCGAAGCTGTCGGCACGGTGGTTACGCGCACTCCAGATGCTTTGCCGCCTGCAAAACCGGCCCTCACCGAACGGGATGTGCCTTCGATGGCCGTGGCGGATTCGCAGGGGCATGAGGCCGTAAAGCCTGAGCCGACCCCGGTGGCAATCAGCATGAAGCCGGTCAAGAACCAGCCGGAAGACGACTTGCAGAAAACGATGGAAGATGCGCGGCGCAAGCTTGCCGAGATCGATGCCTTGCTAGGAAAGACCGTTCAATGAGCATTGATATTTTGCTGAACTCCACAAGCCGCCTTGCTTCGCTCGCCCGGAATTCGGGTCCTTCCCAGGCCAAAGCCGAGGGTGAGGGACAGGATAATGCTGATCCGGCAAAATTGTTCAGTTCACTTCTCGAAAGGCCGCAGGGCAAGGTCGAGAAGAAGGATGACAGCGAAGCCAATGCGGGTTCGGATGAGGCAGATGCGAAGGATGAGGAAGGTTCAAAGCCGGTCGCCCTGTTTGCCCTGCCACAAAATCTCCTTTCTTTGGACGCTTCTTCGCCTGATTTAAAAGGGGCAAATCGCGGCTTTTCCACGCCGACTACTGCGAAAAGCGACACAAATGCCCCGGATCCGCTTTCTGCCTTAATTAAAGACATCGACCCGAAACAGGTCGAAGGGCAGGGGGGCGAGCTGCAAGCCGAGCTACAGGCCGAGCTACAGGCTGATCAGAAGAAACGCTCGCCTGTACCGGTGTCTTCGAAGACGGCGGCAACCCCATCGGCCAGCGCCAAACCGGAACAGGCAACCAATCGGGAAGCACCGGCGGCTACCGGCGATAGTCAGGCCGAAAGTTCCGGGGACGATCTCGCCAGCCTTCTGAAAGCAGATAAGGGACAGGCGCAGCAGCAGTCGGGTCAGATGCCTGACAGAACCGATATCCAGCAGCAGCCAACCACAAAGGGCAGTGCGCCTGCGGACATCAAGGCAGCCACCACGCCATCGCAGGCGGCGGCCCGGATTGCAGACATTCAGGTGGTTTCCGAGCGCAGCTTCGGCGCGGTCAAGACCTTGCAGATCAGGCTCGATCCGGTGGAACTTGGCGCGGTGACGGCCCGCATTCGCGTGGGGTCGGAAGGTGTCGAGGTGCATCTCGTCGCTGAAAAGACCCATGGGGCGGAAGCGCTCGCTGCCGACCGCTCGATGATCGAGAAAGCCCTGAAGGCGGCAGGTATTGCAGACGATGCGAAAATTTCGGTGACCGTCGCCGACCGCAACGCGGCGGGTGCCGTGCAGCAGGCGCAGGCATCGCAGAATGCGGGCCAGCAACAGGCCAGTGGCCAGCAACCGGGCCAGCAACCGAGCCAGCAGCAGGCTTTCAACATGCAGCAAGGCTTCGACGGGCGAAACGGCGCCCAGGCGCAGGCTGGTTTTATGGGCGGTGAGGGCAGGCAGAATGGCGAATCCGGTCAGGCAGGACACGAGCGTTCGGACATGCAAGCCGCTCAGGACAGCGGGAACGGCACTTCTCGCAATGATGGTCGCAACCGCGGCCTGGTTGTCTGATAGCAACCCGGCCCGCGCCGAAAACATCTGCGAACGTGAAATGCACCGGGCATCTGCCCGCTACGATGTTCCGCTCGGCATCCTCTATGCTGTCGGCCTCACGGAAACCGGCCGCAAGAATTCCCTGCAACCCTATGCGATGAACATTGAAGGCCGTGCCGAATTCATGCCGTCGCAGATGGCAGCGGTGAGACGTTTCGACGAGGTGCGGGCCGAAGGTGCGAAACTGATCGACCTCGGTTGTATGCAGATCAATTACCACTATCACGGCAAGGAATTTCCGTCGGTCGCCGCGATGTTGATGCCAAGTCTGAATGTCGATTATGCGGCTCGTTTTCTAAAGCAGCTTCGGCAGCGCGAGGGCAACTGGACGATGGCTGTCGCGCGCTATCACGCAGGCCCGAATAACGACCCCGCCCAGAAGCGTTACGTCTGTCGCGTGATGACGAATATGGTCGCCTCCGGCTTCGGAAACTGGACGACGCAGGCGCGAAGCTTCTGCTTCGGCTGAACAGCAATCCATTAAAATTTTACAGGTTGTAACAGATCGTCAGGTGCACCCGACTGAATGGAACTCAACCTCTGATTGGTGTGCCTAATATGCACTAAATTAGCGGGTGGATTTTTAAGCCCTTGTAAAGAATCGTAAAAGTTTGTGAGCCGTTAACATCCGGTTAAGGTTCTTACGTCTAAAGAGGTAGGCGCTTTGCAATCAGCGCGATTCCTCATAAATTATAATATGCTAATTTACCTCCCAATATATTGCGGGCAATATATTGCCATTGTTGCTGATTCCTTCCGCCAGTTATTTCTATCTTGCTTGGGCTAACATATTGATTCGGAAGGCGGGCCGATGATTGTTGTCGTAGACGACAGAGATTTAGTGACTGAAGGGTACTCTTCCTGGTTCGGTCGCGAGGGCATCACGACAACGGGTTTTACCCCTACCGATTTCGATGAATGGGTGGAGAGCGTTCCGCAGCAGGATATCATGGCTGTCGAGGCCTTCCTGATTGGCGAATGTGCGGATCAGCATCGGCTTCCGGCCCGGATTCGTGAACGCTGCAAGGCGCCTGTGATCGCCGTCAACGACCGCCCGTCACTGGAACATACGCTTGAGCTGTTTCAATCCGGAGTTGACGATGTTGTCCGCAAGCCGGTGCATGTGCGTGAAATCCTTGCGCGCATCAATGCGATCCGCCGCCGCGCAGGCGCGTCCGCCGCTTCCAACGACAGCGGCACCGAGCTTGGTCCGATCCGTGTTTTCTCCGATGGCCGCGACCCGCAGATCAACGGTATCGATTTTCCGCTGCCGCGCCGCGAGCGCCGCATTCTGGAATATTTGATCGCCAATCGCGGTCGCCGCCTCAACAAGGCGCAGATTTTCAGCGCGATCTACGGCATTTTCGACAGTGAAGTCGAAGAGAACGTCGTTGAAAGCCATATCAGCAAGTTGCGCAAGAAGCTGCGTGAGCAGATGGGTTTCGATCCGATCGATTCCAAGCGCTTCCTCGGCTACTGCATCAATATCGAGTGATATAGCTGCATCTTCCGCATTCCCCAGTATCGCGATTTCGAGCCTTTTTACGAATTTCCGGAATCGCGTCGGTCCCCCAGTAAAAGCGTAGAAAATCCCGAGGCTACAGTTTCACGCAAGCGTGGTCCTTTAGCTTTATCGCGGATGAGTGGGTCGCCGCGCCGATTCCACCGCTCGGTTTTACGAATTCCAGCTTGAAAGTTTCAGACTTAGAGCTGGTTGCTACAACTAATCAGGAGCTGCCAATGAGCCTCTACGGTATGATGCGGACCGGTGTTTCGGGAATGAACGCGCAGGCAAACCGCCTGTCGGCGGTCGCTGACAACATCGCGAATGCAAGCACCGTCGGTTACAAGCGCGCGGAAACCCAGTTTTCGTCGCTCGTTCTGCCCAGCACTGGCGGACAATATAATTCCGGCAGCGTTCTGACCAATGTGCGCTACGGCATTTCCGATCAGGGCGGCATCCGTTCCACCTCCTCCACGACTGACCTTGCCATCGACGGCAACGGCTATTTTGTGGTGCAGGGAGCGGATGGCTCGACCTTCCTGACCCGCGCCGGTTCCTTCGTTCCCGACAAGAACGGCAACCTGGTCAATTCAGCCGGCTATTATCTGCTGGGCGCAGGCCCGAACGATCCGGCTGGCGCGCTGACAATGGCCGGATTGAACATCATCAATGTCAACAGCGCAGCACTTCCGCCGGAGGCCAGCACGTCCGGCAATTTCACGGTCAATTTGCCGTCTACCGATCAGATCCCGGCGGCGGGCGAATTCAATCACAAGACGTCGCTGATCTCCTATAATGACAAGGGCGAGAAGATCACGCTGGACGTCTATTTCACCAAGACCGGCGCGGATGAATGGAGCGTCACGGTCAAGAATGCTGCCGACGATGCAGTGGTCGGTGGCCCGACGACGCTCACATTCGATCCGACAACGGGCGACATGACGTCTGCCGGTGGCATTGCGGTCGATCTTGGACCTTATGGCGGTCAGAACCTCAACCTCAATCTGGGTGCATCGACGCAGCGCGCCGGTGACTATACGATCTCGCAGGCTCAGATTAACGGTCAGGCGCCATCTTCGGTCAAGGGCGTGGATGTGGCCAATGACGGATCGGTCGTCGCCATCTACGAAAACGGCACGCAGAAAGTTCTGGCGCGCATTCCGCTCGCCAATGTCGCGAGCCCGGATCGCATGACGGTCGTGAGCGGCAACGTGTTTCTGCCAAGCGCGGAATCGGGCGATGTCCGCCTTGGTTTCCCGCAAAGCGACGGCATGGGCAAGGTCATGTCGGGCACATTGGAGGAATCCAACGCCGATATTGCGCAGGAACTGACCGACATGATCGAGGCGCAGCGCAGTTATACGGCCAATTCAAAAGTCTTCCAGACCGGTTCCGAACTGATGGACGTGCTGGTCAATCTGAAGAGATAAGTTGGACTGTTCCGGGAGAGGGTGAAAAGCCTTTCCCGGAATCAGACCACTAGCGCATGTCTCCCGAAAGTGTGAACCGGTTTCGGGATAAAGACATGCGTAAAAACAAATAGATAGAGTATTTCCGATGATTCAATCAAAACAGGAAATGCTCTGGCGCATTGAGAATACGGACCGTTCAGGCAACAGACACGGTCCGCACACGGGGCAGTTCCGATATCAGCGGAATTATCAGGGGCTTTCCAGGTGTTTGTTTTAGCCGCATTTCCGGACGCGAAACCGTTTCGCGCCCTTCGGGACTGCACTTGTAGGATGGGGTAAGATGTCGCTTAGTTCTGCTCTTCTGACGGCCAAAAGTTCGCTTGCGGCAACGTCCAAGCAGACCTCTGTTGTCTCTCGCAATATTGCGGGCGCCAACGATCCGGATTATTCCCGGCGCACGGCTTCTCTCGTATCGGGGCCTTATGGCTCCCTTTACGTGGGCATCAGCCGGTCGGCGGATGAAGCCTTGTTCAACAAGTTCATCCAGTCGAACAGTACGGCCTCTTCCTCTTCCATTCTCGCAGGCGGGCTTGACCGCCTTTCGTCGCTTTATTCGGCGGATAATTATTCCGGCTCGCCGTCGGCCCTGATCGGCGATCTGCGCGATGCGCTTCAGACTTATGCCGCATCGCCTTCCAACAGCGCGCTCGGCGACAGTGTCGTATCCACGGCGCAATCGCTTGCCAATGCGCTCAATGCCGGAACCAAGCAGGTCCAGTCCCTGCGCAATGATGCGGACCGCGAAATCGCGGATTCCGTCGCCAACATCAATGATCTTCTCGCCAAGTTCGAAAAGGTCAATCAGGAGATCGTCGGCGGCACGCGGGCCAATCGCGATGTCTCCGACTATATGGATCAGCGCGACTCGATCCTGAAGCAGCTTTCCGGCGAGATCGGCATCACCACCATGATGCGCGGCGACAATGACATGGTCATTTTTGCTGAAAACGGCGTGACGCTGTTCGAGACGACGGCGCGCAAGGTGAGCTTCGAGCAATCGACCGTGCTGGCGCCGGGCATTGCAGGCAAGGCGGTGCTGGTGGATGGCGTTCCGCTCAACCACGAGACATTCGACCAGCCTTATGGAACGGGTCGCCTGAGCGGCTTGCTGCAGTTGCGCGACCAGATCGCCCCGCAATACCAGATGCAGCTTGACGAAATTGCGCGCAATCTGGTGACGATGTTTGCCGAAAGCGACCAGACCGGCGTTGGCGCAGACAAGACGGGTCTGTTCAGTTGGGCCGGGTCGCCGGATGTTCCAGGCGCGGGCATCTCGGCAGGCATTGCAGGCACCATCAAGGTATCTTCGGCCTTCGTTACGTCTGAAGGCGGCAGTTCGCTTCTTCTGCGTGATGGCGGAGCCAACGGGCCTGACTACAAATACAATACCGAAGGTGCGGCTGGTTTCAGCGATCGCCTGCGCGCGCTTAATGAAGCGTTTTCCGAACCGATGACTTTCAATTCGGTGGCGGGTCTGGCGACAAATTCCAGCCTGACGGACTATAGCTCATCGTCGATCAGTTGGCTTGAAGGCAAGCGCCAGAAGGCCAACAGCGAATTCTCCTATAATGCGACGATTGCCAGCCAGGCAGATGCAGCCCTCTCCAACGCCAACGGTGTCGATATGGATACCGAAATGGCGCTGCTTCTCGATCTTGAACATTCCTATCAGGCATCGAGCCGGGTGCTGACCACGATCAGCGCTATGCTCGATGATCTTCTCAACGCGGTGTGAGGCCAATGAAAGCGCAATCGATTTCCACCTATGGCGCAACGTCAGCCCTGCGAGCCCTTGTGGCGAAGAACAAGGCCGAAATGTTGAAGGCGCAGCAGGAAGCGACCACGGGAACCGTGTTCGATGTCGGCCTGTCGCTCGGCTCCAAGTCCGGCCAGACCGTATCGTTGCGCAAGGAATATGATCGCCTGAGCGTGCTCACAGACATGAACAAGCTGGTGCAGCAGCGCATGAATGCGACGCAGACCGCTGCCGGCACGATCATCGAGAACACGCAGAACTTTCTGGGCGACCTGACGGGTGCCAACAATACCGCCGAAAGTGCTGCCACGATTGCAAAGTCGGCAAAGTCTATTCTCAACTCCGTCACCGGCCTGCTCAACACCAGCTATAATGGCGAATATATCTTTGCCGGTGTAAACACCGATGTGAAGCCGGTTGCCGACTATACCGAAGGCAGCGCAGCACAGACGGCTGTGCGCCAGGCGTTTCAGACGCATTTCGGCTTTGCCATCGACGATCCGCAGGTGGCGAACATCACCGGCGACGAGATGAAAGCCTTTCTGGAGGGCGATTTCGCCGACGAGTTCAACGATGCCAACTGGGCCGCAAACTGGTCGGATGCATCGGACACGGTCATCAAGAGCCGTATCTCGCCGACCGAAACTGCCGATACATCGATTTCCGCCAATGCGGACGGTTTCCGCAAGACGATCATGTCGGCGGTCATGGTGGCCGAATTCGCAACCATCGGCCTCAACAACTCGGCTTTCGAAGCCCTGACGCATCAGGCCATGCAGACGACGACGACGGCGATCACCGAAACGACCTCGGAGCAGACGACGCTCGGTCTCGCCCAGTCGCGCACCGGGGCGGCGACGACACGCATCGCGGCGCAGCAAAAGATCCTGAACCAGTCCGTGCTCAATCTCGAGGAAGTCGATCCTTATGAAGCGGCAACGCGTGTCAACGCGTTGAAGACGCAGATCGAAACGTCCTATTCGCTGACGGTCCAGCTGCAGAATATGAGCCTGCTCAACTATCTCAGATAGTTGAGATGAAATGAGGACGGACGCAGCATGATGCGAGCCCGTCCGAACTGATAGACGGAGAAACCATGTATCAGATGCGCTACGAAGATGTCATGAATGACGATATGGCGAGCGCCAAGGAACGGGAACGGGCATTGTTCGACCGTTCCATCGCAATGCTCGAG
>JACDJC010001381.1_pt1 | contig 21725 bp, 21 predicted proteins | sample 7454191 | NCBI WGS metagenome assembly JACDJC01 (sample SAMN14253291, study PRJNA609438) | sludge metagenome | isolation source: sludge after 25d culture with pyrite and EDTA | collected 2018-12-20 | reverse complement strand
GTGAAGACGTAGACCGCGTCGGGAAAGAGGTCGACCTTGACGTGTTCCAGGAATTCGCCCGAATCGCCGGTCTGGCTCTGGATGTCGAGCAGCGACTGCAGCCATTGGTGGGTGCGCTTCTGCAGGTCGTTGAGCGTGACGTCGTCGTCTTTGTACAGCCAGTGCGAGGCCACGCCTTCTTCGGCGACGTGATCCATGTCGCGGGTGCGGAACTGGAATTCGACCGGCGTGCCGTAAGGCCCGACCAGCGTGGTGTGCAGCGACTGGTAGCCATTGAGCTTGGGAATGGCGATGTAGTCCTTGAACTTGCCCGGCACGGGGCGGTACAGCTGGTGCAGGGTGCCGAGCGCCAGATAGCATTCGGGCAGGGTATGCACGATGACCCGGAAGCCGTAGATGTCGAGCACGTCGGAGAACGACTTCTTTTGCTCGGTCATCTTGGTGTAGATGCTGTACAGGGATTTTTCCCGCCCGGTGACTTCGGCCTCGATGCCGGCGGCGGGCAGGGCGACGCGCACGGCGTCCGAGATCTTGCTGAGCACTTCGCGGCGGTTGCCGCGCGCGGCCATGAGGGCCTTGTGCAGGACTTCGTAGCGGTTCGGGTAGATGGCCTTGAAGCAGAGGTCCTGCAATTCGCGGAACAGGGCGTTCAGGCCCAGCCGATGCGCGATGGGCGTATAAATTTCCAGCGTTTCGCGTGCGATGCGCCGCCGCTTCTCAGGGCTGACGGCGCCCAGGGTGCGCATGTTGTGCAGGCGGTCGGCCAGCTTGATCAGGATGACGCGGACGTCGCGCGCCATGGCCAGCAGCATCTTGCGGAAGCTTTCCGCCTGCTGCTCGGCCTTGGTCGCGAATTCCAGGCGGTCCAGCTTGGACAGGCCGTCGACGATTTCCGAGACGTCGGTGCCGAATTTTTCGGCGAGTTCCTGCTTGGTGACGCCTTGGTCCTCGATGACGTCGTGCAGCAGCGCCGCCATCAGGGAGTCGGCGTCGAGCTTCCAGCCGGCGCAGATCTCGGTGACCGTGATGGGATGCGAGATATAGGGTTCGCCGCTGGCGCGGAACTGCCCCAGATGGGCCTGGTCGGCAAAGCGATAGGCTTCTTTGATGCGTTCGACGTCTTTGGGATCGAGGTAGCGGCTGACGATTTGCGTCAGCGGCGCCAGCGAGGCAATGGTATTGGGGCCGGCTTCATTGACGGGCGCCGGACCGGCGTTCTTGGAAGGCTTGCGCCGGCGCAGGCGAGGGCCTTTCTTGAGCACCGCCAAGAGCCCGGAAGATGCGCCGCGAAGAGTGGAAAACGCCATTGCTGCCCCGGCAAGAAATCAGGTTGGGACTTTGCGCAGCATTTCCAGGCCGGTCACGCCGGCGGCGATTTCACGCAGGGCCGTGACGGTGGGCTTGTCTTTGGTTTCCAGCCGGGGCTCGTGGCCTTGCGCCAACTCACGGGCGCGATAGGTGGCGGCCAGGGTGAGATTGAACCGGTTGGGAATTTTTTCCAGGCAGTCTTCGACGGTGATGCGGGCCATTTTTTACCTATGAATCCGAGGGTTAGGAGATTTCAGGCAACAGTCTTGCTGATGCCCAGTTGGGAAAAGAGTTCGGCGTTGCGGGCGGCTTGGGTGGCATAGCGCAGGCGGGTTGCCGCGACGATTTGGCCAAGCTGCATGAGCGCGGTGCTAAACTCTTGATTAATAATAACATATTGGCACTCTGACACGTGCGACATCTCGCTTCCCGCGGCCAGCAGCCGGCGGGCGATGACATGCGGCGCGTCTTGCCCGCGCTTGGTCAGGCGGGTTTCCAGGGCCTCGATGGAAGGCGGCAGGATGAAGATGCCGATGGCTTCGGGATGGCGGCGGCGCACCTGCCGCGCGCCCTGCCAATCGATTTCGAGCAGGACGTCTTTGCCTTCGCTCATGGCCTGCTCGACGCGGTCGCGGGGGGTGCCGTAGAAGTTGCCGTGCACTTCGGCCCATTCCAGCAGGGCGTCGTCGTCGCGCAGGGCCTGGAACGCTTCGTGGGTGACGAACCGGTAGTGTTTGTCGTGTTCTTCGCCGGGCCGTGGCGTGCGGGTGGTGCACGAGATGGACAGAACCAGCGACGGGTCTTCGGCCAGCAGGGCGTTCACCAGGCTGGATTTACCCGCGCCGCTGGGGGCGACGATCATGAATATGTTGCCAGAGTAGGACGACATGGGATTGTTTGGTTTGCGACGAGAGTGGCAAGGATAGCAAATCCTTGGCCGGCGTACTGAATTCTTTTCCGGCGGAGGCGGCGCCGGAAGCTTCAATGCCGAGGCTCGGCCGCCCCCTCGTCCTGCCCGAGTTCCTCCAGCGCGCTCAGATAGGCCTGCCGATTGCCGCAGAGAAAAATCGCGGCGTCTCCCTGATTCATGTTGAAGGCGATGTCCTGAACCTGCTCGCGCGCTTCACCCGGTTGGCCGATGGCCGTGACATGCACATCGCCGTCCTCCTCGAACTGCTCGCGCGGCACGAAATCCGCCACCAGATTGATGTCCGGCGGGCTCACCACGACATAGGCCCGGAATTGCAGGTCCTCCATCGTCACGTCCAGCACGACCCCGTGCTCCAAGGTGTCGACGATGCGGCTGACAGGAATGATGCTCATGGCGCGGGCGGCCCCAGTTTGTGTGTCTTGAAGGAAAACGTGGAAATATTGGCCGGAGGCAGATTGGCCCAGACGATGGTCGAGGCGATTTCCTCGGCGCGCAGGAAATCGCGCCACCCCGGACGGCGCAGATTGTACGTGAATTGCACGGCCACCCCGTCATCGTTCAGGAGCATGCGCCACTGGTCCAGGATCGCGCGGCTGATGGGCGCCGGCAGGGAGCACAGCGGAAGGCTGGACACGATGGCGCGGATTTTCTCGCCCTGGGGAACAAGCAGGCTCAGGTCCGCCGCGCTGCCGTGGATCACCCGGATGTCCGGAAAGCGGTCCCGCAGGCGCTGCACGAAGCCGCCGGAGAGCTCGATGACGACGAGCCGGTCGGGCGGAACGCCGCGTTCGAGCAACGCGCGCGTGACCGCGCCCGTGCCGCCGCCCAGTTCCACCACCAGGCCGTCGCCCTCGGGCACCTGGCCAGCCATGCGGCGCGCCAGATAGGGAGAACTGGGACAGACGGCGCCGATGGCGCCCGGCTTCGCGCAGAGTTCCTGCAGGAAGACGCCCGGCGCCAGGTTCTTCAGAAAATGCGCCACGCGCCGGGGATGCCCGAGCTTCAGTAATCGATACACCATGCTGCCGTCGTCTCCGTGAAAGAGTGCTTACGTTAACAGCAGACCGTTCAGAGCGGGTGTCGATTTGTAAGCCCGAAACCGCCGGGCGCCGCGCCGGCGGGCGTGGCGTTCTGCCTCACGCGAAAGTATATATTCCGGGAGGGATTCGTGGCGGCTTTCATGCCGGCGCGCGCGCCCAGTCCAGCGTCGCAATGACGGGCGCGTGGTCGGACGGCTGCTCGTTCGCCCGGGGCTTGCGGTCGACGACGCAGGCCGCGCAGTAAGGGCGCAGCGCCTCGGACAGCAGGACATGGTCGATGCGCAGGCCGGCGTTCCTGCGGAAGGCGTAGCGGCGATAGTCCCACCAGGTGAAGGTCTTTTCTTCCTGCTCGAACATCCGGAAGGCGTCGGTCAGGCCGAGCCCGATCAGATCGCGGAAGGCGCTGCGCTCGGGCTCGGAGACCAGGACTTCGCCTTCCCATTTGGCGGGGTCGTGCACGTCTTCGTCGGCGGGCGCGATGTTGTAGTCGCCCAGGATGGCCAGGCGCGGATAGCGTTGCAGCTCCCGTTCCAGCCAGGCCCGCAGGGCGCCGAACCATCGGAGCTTGTATTCGTATTTGTCGCTGCCCACGGCCTGCCCGTTGGGACAGTAGGCGCTGATGACGCGGATCGCGCCGACGGGGCTGTCCAGGGTGGTGGCGAGCAGCCGCTGCTGGGGGTCTTCGTAGTCCGGGATGTTGCGCTGCACGTCGGAGCATTCGGCCTTGGTGATGACGGCGACGCCGTTGTAGGTCTTTTGGCCCGCCCATTTGGCCCGGTAGCCGATTTCGGTGAAAGCGTCCAGCGGGAAGCTGTCGTCCGCGAGCTTGAGCTCCTGCAGGCAGAGCGCCTCGACGGGATTGTCCCCCAGCCAATCCAGTACCTGCGGCAGGCGTACTTTAAGGGAGTTGACGTTCCAGGTGGCTAGCTTCACATTGAATCCATTTATGTAAGTAGTTGAGCTGATTGGCTTTATTTATGCCGATGGAGTACCCTGTAGGGGTACGAGGGCGCGGGGTGCGCCCTCTGCCTTTGTATTGCAAGGAGATCTAGCATGGCAACCAAACCGACTGCGAAAAAGCAGCCTTTTGTGATCGAGCCGCTCAATTGGGTGGCGCCGAGCGTGGCCCGCGATGAATCGGACGAGCGCAAAGAAACTACCGAAAAGCCCGCCCAGAAGCAGGAAGACCAAGAATAAGCAGCTTGCGCCCGGGCGGCATCGCACACGGCGGGGGCCGGCCCCCGCCGTTTTTTTTCGCCGCCATGATAGCGCGTTACCATTCACTTTTCATCTTGTCCCACCCGATACGGCGGATCACGCAATGACTGAAGCGGAACCATGGCTGGACGACGAACCGACGCTTTCCGAGGAGGGCGGGGTGCGCTACCTGCATTTCGGCACCGAATGGGTGCAGGGCGCGATGCGCGTTTCCAGGCCGGCCGAACTGGTCCTGGCCTATACGCAGCAAATGATGGCATGGCTGCTTTTTCTTGAGCCTTCCCGGCGCGACCACGTGGGCATATTGGGCCTGGGCGCCGGATCGCTGCTGCGCTACACCCTGAAATACACCTCCGCGTCCGTGCGCACGGCCGAATGGAATCCCGCCGTCACGGCCATATGCCGGGCCTACTTCCGGCTGCCCGAGACGCCGCGCTCCGTCATCGATCACTGCGACGCGGCCCTGTGGGTGCAGGAGCCGGGGAATTTCGGCCGGTACATGGCCTTGATGGTCGATCTCTACGACGCATCGGCGCAAGGCCCGGTCCGCGACACCGTGGCCTTCTATGAAGGATGCCATCGGGCGCTGGCGGACGCCGGCGTCATGACCGTCAACCTGTTCGGCGACCACGCCAGCTTCCCGCGCAATCTGGACAACATCCGCGCGGCCTTCGACGGCAGGGTGCTGGAGCTGCCCGAAATCGATGCCGGAAACCGCATCGTCCTGGCCTTCAAGGGGCCGGTCCTGGACATCACGGCCGGGCAGCTGCTCGAACGCGCCGAGCTCGTCGAAGCGGAATACGGCTTGCCCGCGCGCCGCTGGGCGAAGGCGCTGCTGGCGGGCCAGGGCTGGCGCGGCTCGCTGGCCGTGTAGCGCGCGCCCGGCGCGTCGCGATTGCCAGGGATTTCCCTTGGGCCATTGCGTGGGCGAACGCGTTAGACTTACGCCCATCCGGGCGCGTTTGCGGGCGCGCCGTTTCATTCCAAGATCCTAAGCAAGGAGTTACACATGAGGTTTAGCAAGTCGGCAAAACTGGCTTTGGGCGCTATGGCGGTCATGGGTGCACTGGCGCATTCATCGGTATTCGCCCAATCGGTGGCCGTCACGTCCATCGTCGAGCACCCCGCGCTGGACTCCATCAAGGACGGCGTGAAAGACACGCTGAACAAGGCCGGCTATACCGAGGCCAAGGGCCTGAAATGGCAGTTCCAGACCGCGCAGGGCAATACGGCCATCGCCGCGCAGATCGCGCGCAAGTTCGTCGGCGACAAGCCCGACGTCATCGTCGCCATCGCCACGCCGTCGGCGCAGGCCGTCGTAGCGGCCACCAAGTCCATACCGGTCGTCTATTCGGCGGTCACCGATCCCGTCGCGGCGCAGCTGGTCCAGTCCATGGCGCCGTCCGGCACCAACGTCGCCGGCGTCTCCGACGCGCTGGCGCTGGAAAAGCAGGTCGATCTCATCAAGAAGGTCGTGCCCGACGCCAAGCGCGTCGGCATGGTCTACAACCCGGGCGAAGCCAATTCCGTCGTGGTGGTCAAGCAGATGCGTGAACTGCTCGCCAAGGCGGGCATGTCGCTGGTGGAGGCCACCGCGGCCCGCACCGTCGACGTCGGCGCCGCCGCGCGCAGCCTGGTCGGCAAGGTGGACGTCATCTACACCAATACCGACAACAACGTCGTTTCCGCCTACGAATCGCTGGTCAAGGTGGGCGTCGATGCCAAGATTCCGCTCATCGCCTCGGATACCGACAGCGTCAAGCGCGGCGCCATCGCCGCCCTGGGGGTCAATTACTACGACCTGGGCGTGCAGACGGGCAAGATGGTCATCAAGATCCTGAAGGGCCAGAAGCCGGGCGAAATGGCCTCCGAGACCAGCGACAAGCTCGAACTCTTCGTCAACCCGGGCGCGGCCAAGAAGCAGGGGGTGACGCTGTCCGACGCCTTCGTCAAGTCGGCGACCCAGGCCGTGGAATAAAATCGGCCTCGGCATATAAAATTTCAGGTCCGTTGAACAGGCGGGTTGTGCCGAACACCCCGCCTGTTCGTTTTTGTCTTCTCTAGCCCGAACATGTCTATCTACTCACTGTGGGGCGCACTCGAAATCGGCCTGATCTTCGGTCTGGTCGCCTTGGGCGTGCTCATTTCCTTCCGTCTGCTCCGGTTTCCGGACCTGACGGTCGACGGCAGCTTCCCCTTGGGCGGCGCCACGGCGGCCACGCTGATTTCGCTGGGCATGGACCCCTTCACGTCCACCCTCATCGCCAGCCTGGCGGGCGCCGTGGCGGGCATGATCACCGGCTGGCTGAACGTGAAGCTCAAGATTATGGACTTGCTGGCCAGCATCCTGATGATGATCGCGCTGTATTCCATCAATCTGCGCATCATGGGCCGGCCCAACGTGCCGCTCATCTCCGAGCCCACGGTCTTCACCATGCTGCAGCCCGAAGGGGTCACCGACTACATCATGCGGCCGCTCATCCTGCTGGTCCTGGTGATCGTCATCAAGTTCGTCCTGGACTGGTATTTCGCGACGCAGGCGGGCCTGGCCATGCGCGCGACGGGGTCCAATCCCCGCATGGCGCGGGCGCAGGGGGTGGCCACCGGCAATCGCGTCCTGGTGGGCATGGGCATCTCGAACGCGCTGTGCGCCCTGGCGGGCGCGCTGTTCGCGCAGTCGCAGGGCGGAGCGGACATCTCCATGGGCATAGGCACCATCGTCATCGGCCTGGCCGCCGTCATCGTCGGGGAAAGCATCATGCCGTCGCGCAAGATGGTCGTCATCACCCTGGCCGTCATCGTCGGGGCGGTCCTGTACCGCTTTTTCATCGCGCTGGCGCTGAACGCCGATTTCGTGGGCCTGAAGGCGCAAGACCTGAATCTGGTCACGGCGCTGCTGGTCACCTTCGCGCTGGTCATACCGCTGCTCAAGCAGCGCCTGCGCGGCAAGAAGGGGGGCTGACGCCATGCTGAGCGCGAAGAACATCCACATCACCTTCAACGCGGGCACGCCCATCGAGACCCGCGCCCTGCGGGGGCTGTCGCTGGAAATCCCCACCGGGCAATTCGTGACCGTCATCGGCTCCAACGGGGCCGGGAAATCCACCTTCCTCAATGCGGTGTCGGGCGACATCCCCATCGATTCCGGCAGCATCGCCATCGACAACCAGGACGTCACCCGCCAGCCCGTCTGGGAAAGGGCGCGGCAGGTGGCCCGGGTCTTCCAGGATCCCATGGCCGGCACCTGCGAAGACCTCACCATCGAAGAGAACATGGCGCTGGCGTCCTGCCGCGGCGAGCGCCGCGGCCTGGGCAGGGCGGTGCGCGCGTCCATGCGCAATGAGTTCCGCGACCGCCTGGCCACGCTGGGGCTGGGGCTGGAGAACCGCCTCACCGACCGCATCGGGCTGCTGTCCGGAGGCCAGCGCCAGGCCGTGAGCCTGTTGATGGCCTCGATGCGTCCGTCGCGCATCCTGCTGCTGGACGAGCACACCGCCGCGCTGGATCCGCGCACGGCGGAATTCGTGCTGGAGCTCACCACCCGCATCGTGTCGGAAAGCAAGCTGACCACCATGATGGTGACCCACAGCATGCGCCAGGCGCTGGATGTCGGCGAGCGCACGGTGATGCTGCACCAGGGCAATGTCGTGCTGGATGTGTCGGGGCCCGAGCGCCAGGGGCTGGACGTGCCCGACCTGCTCAGGATGTTCGAGCGGGTGCGCGGCGAGAAGCTCGCCGATGACGGGTTGCTTCTGAGCTGATGGTCCTGAAGCGGCCCGCCATGCCCTGAGGCCCGCCAACGCCGAAAGGCCGGCGGGGCCCCGGAAGCCGCCAGGGCCCCGCGGCATGATACTTGCTGCGTCGTCGCGAGCACGACTTCCGCAGGTGCCATGACCAACAACAATGCATCGCTGACCCTCAAGGTCCTGACCGTAAACACCCACAAGGGCTTTACGGTCTTCAATCGCCGCTTCATCCTGCACGAACTGCGCGACGCCATACGCCAGACACAGGCCGACATCGTCTTCCTGCAAGAGGTCCTGGGCGCCCACCACCGACACGCCAGCCAACTGGCCCATTGGCCCACCACCACCCAATACGAATTCCTCGCCGACACCATCTGGAGCGATTTCGCCTACGGCAGAAACGCGGTCTACCCCCATGGGCACCATGGCAACGCCCTCCTGTCCAAGTTCCCCATCACGCGCTATGACAATCTGGACATATCCGTCGGGCGCCACGAAAAGCGCGGCCTGCTGCATTGCGTGCTGCAGCCCCCGGGAGGCGCGGAGATCCACGCCATATGCGTGCACCTGGGCCTGCGCGAACGCCATCGGGCCTATCAGATGGCCTATCTTTGCCGCCTGATCGAGAACGAAATCCCCGCCGACGCGCCCTTGGTCATCGCGGGCGATTTCAACGACTGGCGCATGCGCAGCCAGAAGGCGCTGTCCCGCTGCAGCGGCATGGTGGAGGCCTTCAAATCGCGCCACGGACAAGTCGCCCGCACCTTTCCCGCCCGCTTTCCGCTGCTGCGCCTGGACCGCATCTACTTGCGGAATGTGCGCGCCTACGAGCCGGTCGCCTTGTCGCAGCGGCCCTGGAGCCATTTGTCCGACCATGCTCCCCTGGCGGTGGAGATCGAGCTATGACGGTGAAGTGGACCTCGGGCAACCAGCTGGAACTGCTGGAGAACGGCGAGGCTTTCTTTCCGGCGGTATTCGACGCCATCCGCAAGGCCCGGCGCAGCGTGGTGCTCGAAACCTTCATCCTGTTCCAGGACAAGGTCGGCAATGCCTTGCAGGAAGCGCTCATCGATGCCGGCAAGCGAGGGGTGAGCGTGGACGTGACGGTGGACGGCTATGGTTCGGCGGACCTGGAACCGGCCTTCATCGAAGCCATGACCTCGGTGGGCATACGGTTCCATGTCTATGACCCGCGGCCGCGGCGGTTCGGGGTGCGCACCAATCTGTTCCGCCGGATGCATCGCAAGATCGTGGTGATCGACGGCGAGCTGGCCTTCGTCGGCGGCATCAACTTCAGCGCCGACCACCTGGCCGATTTCGGCCCGGGGGCCAAGCAGGACTACGCGATTTCCATTCGCGGACCCTTGGTGGACGAGATCGCCCGCTTCGAGGCCGAGACGCTGGCGCCGGTGCGCGCGCCGTTCTCCTGGCGCATGCCGCGCTGGCGGCGGCGCGGGGAAAACCATGCCGAAGGGGATTCCCGGGCGGCCTTGATCGTGCGCGACAACGACCGGCACAAGAACGACATCGAATTGTATTACCGGATGGGCCTGCGGGCGGCGCGCCACGACATCGTGCTGGCCAATGCCTATTTCTTCCCAGGCTACCGCTTCCTGCGCGATTTGCGCAACGCCGCCAAGCGCGGCGTGCGCGTGCGCCTGATCCTGCAGGGCGAGCCCGACATGCCCGCCGCCAGGTTCGTCGCGACCATGCTGTACGACTACCTCCTGTCCGGAGGCGTGGAGATCCACGAGTATTGCGAACGCCCGCTGCATGGAAAGGTGGCGGCGGTGGACGGCGTCTGGTCCACGGTCGGCTCCAGCAATCTCGATCCGCTCAGCCTGGCGCTCAACCTGGAGGCCAACGTGATGATCTACGACCGCGAGTTCGGCGCGCTGCTGCAGAAACGCCTGGAAACCCTGATCGCGGAGCATTGCCGGCCGATGGCGCGCCAGCCGCGCCCGCGGCGCAAGATTCAGCGGGTGTTCGTGGGAGTGTTCGTCTTTCACTTCCTGCGGCGCTTTCCGGCCTGGGCGGGGCGGCTGCCCCAGCGCGAGGCCGAACTGAAGTCCGTGCACGCGCCGGGCGACGAGACCGTCGAGGGGAAGCCATGAGCGCAAGCGGAGCGGGAGGGCTGCTGCATTGGGCGCGACGGCATTGGAGCGTGATCCGCAAGGCCGCGGGCGCGCTGTTCCTGGTCCTGGTGCTGGTCCTGCTGAGCATCGCGGTCACGCAGGTGGCCTGGAACGACGTGGCGGCCGCGATCCGCCAGCTGTCGGGGCGGACCGTCATGCTGGCCGCCCTGATCGCCCTGGCCAGCTATCTCGTCTACAGCTGCTTCGACCTGCTCGGCAAATGGTATACCGGGCACGAACTGGCCTGGTGGCGGGCGATGATGGTGGGCTTCATCAGCTATGCCTTCACCATGAACATGGGCGCGCCGGTGGGCGGCGTGGGATTGCGGGTGCGCCTGTACAGCAAGCAGGGGCTGCCGGTCGGCGTGGTGATGCGCGTCATGGCGATGAGCCTGGCGACCAACTGGCTGGGCTATGTCCTGCTTGCCGGCCTGGTGTTCGTCTCCGGCCAGTTCACGCTGCCTTTCGGCTGGTCGCTCGGCGACCATACGCTGCAATTCATCGGCGCCGCCATGGTGGCCGCGGCGCTGGCCTATCTGCTGCTGTGCGCGTATTCCACCAAGCGCTCATGGCAGGTCCACGGCCATGAGATCGAACTGCCCAACATCGGGCTGGCGGCGGTCCAGATGGGCATCGCCATGGTCAACTGGATGCTCATCGCCGCGGTGATCTATGTGCTGATGCAGCAGCGCGCGCCCTACGGACTGGTGCTGGGCGCCCTGCTGGTGAGCGCGATCGCCGGCGCCTTGCTGCACATCCCCGGGGGAATAGGCGTGCTGGAATCCGTTTTCATCGCGATGGTGGCTTCGGCTTCGTTTTCGCGGCCCGAAGTGCTCGGCTCCATCCTGGTGTATCGGGCAGTGTACTACCTGGGGCCGCTCCTGATCGCCGGCGCCTGGTACCTGGGCGCCGAAGCCAAGATCAAGAAGCCGCGGGACGGCCGGCTGGCGGGCCAGGAGGAACCCTAGAGGCGGCACGGGCCCGCGCGCCCCGCGGTCCGCGGCATGGGGATTGCTGCACAGTGGCCGAATTCAACAGGAGATCGACCATGTCGCTGATCGTAGCCGCGCGTTTCCAGACCTTCGATGAAGCCGAGGGCGCCGCCCGGGCGCTCAAAGAGATCGGAATCATGGAAGACGCCTTGCATACCTTCTTCGTGAATCCACCCGGCAGCCACGACCGCTATCCCTTGGGCGGCGACAGGGCGCATGATCCGGATTCCGCCGGCGCGCCGCTGGGCGCCATCGGGGCCGCGGCCGCGATCGGGCTCTTCGGGGCGATCGTGGGCGGAGGCCTGGCGCTGGGGTTTACCGGCTCCATGCTGCCCATCATCGCGGCGGCGGGCGTGGGCGCCTATGTCGGGTCATTGATCGGCGCGGTCTTTTTCCTCGGCAAGAAGCGGCCGCGGCGCAGCCTGCGCGACGCGCGGGACGCGAAGGTCAACCAGGGCAGGGCGTCCGGGGTGATGCTGGCGGTGCATACGTCGGCCGAGCAGCAGCAGGCCGTGGCGGACATACTGCGCAGCAAGGGCGGAGTGGAGGTGGAAAGGGCGCAGGGGCGCTGGGAAGACGGGAAGTGGCGCGATTTCGATCCCTTGGTGACGCCGAACGTGGAGCAGGTCCGATCGAGCGGATGACGCCGCCGAGCGCGGCCGTCGCGCCGTCATTTCCGCCATGAGGCCCGCCCGAGGCCGGGAAGGCGCGGGAGCGCCCGCCGGGCTTCCGGCGGGCCGGCTTGGGAGACCGGCGGCGGCGCGGCGATTCAAGGCTCCCGGACCTTCAGGTCGAAATCCACCTGCTTGACACCCGCGACCTGGCGCGCCGCCTGGATCGCGTTCTGCGCGGCGAGCTTGTTCTCCACCGTCCCGGTGAGCTTCACCATCCCACCGTTCGTATTCACCGACATGGTGTTCGCCTCCACCCCGGGCACCCCGGCGACCGCCGCCTGTACATTGGTGTTGATCGACGAATCGTCGGTGTATTGCGCCGTATCCGGCTGCTTCTGGTAGCCTCCGCAGGCCGTCAGCGCGGCGGTGGCGGCGATCAGGGTCAACGCCTTGGAATACTGGATGATATTCATGGAATTCTCCTTCCGTCATGAGTAAACGAGCCTGGCTCGGCCCGCCTCTCTTAGCAAGTCCCGTGCCCCCGGACAGGCCGGAATTCTCGGCATCCGCCGACTACCGTAATGAATTTCAATTAAAATGCGGTTCTTACAAATGGCGAATTGCCTTTATACTTTCCCTTCGCCGAACAAACAGAATAGACCAGCCACCCGCGCTCCACCGAAGCGCGCCTGGCGTCAGGAGTTATCCCCATGTCTTATCCCGGCCTGCCCAAGAGGCAGCTGTTCAAAGCCGTCGTGTTAAGTTCCTTGTTGTTTTTAGTTTCATGCAGTGACAAACCACAACAAAAGGGCATGGGCGGCGACATGAAAGTCCCCGTCAGCGTCATCACAGTCCAGCCTACTCCCACTGAAATCTTCGTTGAATTGCCCGGCCGGGTCGAAGCGATCAAAGACGCCGAAATCCGTGCGCGCGTCACCGGCATCGTCACCGGCATCCATTTCGAGCAGGGCAGCGACGTCAAAGAAGGACAGCTGCTGTTCACCATCGACCCCGCGCCCTACGAGGCGCGGCGCAACCAGGCGGCCGCGCAGCTGAAAGTGGCCGAGGCCGATGTCCGCAGCGCCCGGCTGTTCGCGCAGCGCAACAGCAAGCTGGTGAAGTCCAACGCCGTCAGCCGCCAGGAATACGACAACGCGGTCGCGCGCGCGCTGCAGGCCGAAGCCAATGTGGCGGCGGCGCAGGCCGCGCTGCAGTCGGCGGAAATCGACCTGGGCTACACCAAGGTCGTGTCGCCGATTTCCGGCCGCATCGGCAAGTCCATCGTGACCGAGGGCGCGCTCGTCAGCGCAACGTCCTCCACCTTGATGGCCTCGGTCCAGCAGCTCGACCAGGTCTACGTCGACATCACCCGTTCCACCACCCAGCTGGCGCAGCTGCGCAAGGCCATGGACGCGGGCGTGCTGACGCGCTCGAACGACGGCGACGCCCTGGCGCGCGTCGTCCTGGAAGACGGCAGCGTGTATCCGCAGGACGGCAAGCTGCTTTTCTCGGGCGTCAGCGTCGACCCGTCGACGGGCCAGGTCAGCCTGCGCGCCCAATTCAAGAATCCCGACCAGATCCTTTTGCCGGGCATGTATGTCCGCGTCCGCCTGCAGCAGGGCATGGATGAAAAGGCGCTGCTGGTTCCGCCGCAGGCCATCCAGCGCACGGCCGACGGACTCAGCAGCCTCATGCTGGTCAAGGACGGCAAGGTCACCCCCGTGGCGGTGCGCGTGGGCCCCGAAAGCAAAGGCAAGTCCATCATCTACAAGGGCCTCAACCCCGGTGACGTCGTGGTCGTCGAGGGCTTCCAGAAGATCCGTCCCGGCGCGCCGGTACAGGCCATGCCCTGGAACGGCGAACAGAAAGCCGCCGCCCAGCCCGCGCCGGCCCAAGGTTGACGACAGCCCAACGAGGCGGGCCCGGCTCGCCTCACTCATGCATAGGACAAGTGAGCGCACATGCCACAGTTTTTCATTGAACGACCTATTTTTGCCTGGGTGGTTGCTCTGACGATCACCCTGGCGGGGCTCCTGGCCATTCCCAACATGCCGGTCTCCCAGTATCCCGAGGTCGCGCCGCCCACCATCAACATCAACGCGTCCTATCCCGGCGCTTCCACGCAAGACGTCGCCAGTTCGGTGGCCAGCGTGATCGAGAACGAGCTCAACGGCGCCAAGGGGCTGCTTTATTACGAGTCCGTCAGCGACTCCTACGGCCAGGCCCAGATCACCGCCACCTTCGCGCCGGGCACCGACCCGGACATGGCGCAGGTCGACGTGCAGAACCGCATCTCGAACATCACCTCCAGCCTGCCGGCCGCCGTCGTGCAGCAGGGCCTGAAAGTTTCGCAGTCCAATACCGGCTTCCTCATGGTGGTGACGGTGTCGTCGACGGACGGCAGCGTCAGCGAATCCGCACTGGCCGACTACATCACCCGCAACATCCAGAACCCGGTGTCGCGCGTGCCCGGCGTCGGGAAATTCCAGCTCTTCGCCTCCCAGCGCGCCATGCGCATCTGGGTCGACCCGGACAAGCTCGTGGGCTTCAACATGAGCATGGCCGAAGTCAACAACGCCATCAGCCGGCAGAACGTGCTGATCTCGGGCGGCATCATGGGCTCGCCCCCCAATCCGGCGGACCAGCGCGTGGCGGCGCCCATCACCGTGAACGGGCAGCTGTCCAGCGTGCAGGAGTTCGAGAACATCATCCTGCGTTCCAACCTGGACGGCTCGACGGTCAAGCTGTCGGACGTCGCCCGGGTCGAAGTCGGGTCCGACAACTACCAGTTCGGCGCGCGGCTGAACGGCAAGCCGACGGCCGCCTTCGCGATCTCGCTCACGCCCAGCGCCAATGCGCTGTCCACCGCGAAGGGCGTGAAAGACAAGCTGGAGGAACTGTCCGCGTATTTTCCGGACAACATCCAGTACGCCATTCCGTACGACACCTCGCCCTACGTCGAGATCTCGATCGAGCAGGTGGTCCACACGCTGTTCGAGGCCATGGCCCTGGTCTTCGTCGTGATGTTCCTGTTCCTCCAGAACGTCCGCTATACGCTGATTCCGGCGCTGGTGGTCCCGGTCGCGCTGCTCGGCACCTTCGCCGTCATGCTGGCGCTGGGCCTGTCGATCAACGTGCTGACGATGTTCGCCATGGTGCTCGCCATCGGCATTCTCGTGGACGACGCCATCGTGGTGGTCGAGAACGTCGAGCGCATCATGGTGGAAGAAGGGCTGCCGCCCAAAGAGGCCACCCGCAAGGCCATGCCGCAGATCAGCGGGGCCATCGTCGGCATCACCCTGGTGCTGACCACGGTGTTCCTGCCGCTGGCCTTCATGACCGGCTCGGTCGGGGTCATCTACCGCCAGTTTTCGGTGGCGATGGCGGTTTCCATCATGTTCTCGGCCTTCCTGGCGCTGACCTTCACGCCGGCGCTGTGCGCGACCATACTCAAGGCCATCCCGAAAGGCCACCACGAAAGCAAGAAGGGCTTTTTCGGGTGGTTCAACCGCAGCTTCGAGCGCACGACCAAGCGCTATGAGTCCTGGGTGGGCCGCAGCCTGCGGCGCGGCGGACGCATGATGTTCGTCTATCTGATCCTGGTCGTGGCGCTGGGCTGGCTCTACATGCGCCTGCCCACTTCCTTCCTGCCGGAAGAAGACCAGGGCTACATCGTGGCCAACATCGAGCTTCCTTCGGACGCCACGGCCAACCGCACCATCGAAATCATCGAGAAGGTCGAGCACTACTTCAAGCAGCAGCCGCAGACCCAGAACATCATTGCGGTGCAGGGCTTCAGCTTCAACGGCAACGGCCTGAACTCGGCCATCGCCTTCGTGCCGCTCAAGGACTTCTCCGAGCGCAAGGGGCCGGGCGATTCCGCCATGGCGGTCGCGGGCAAGGCCGTGCAGAACCTGCTGTTCGGCCTGCCGGACGCCATGGTGTTCTCGGTGGTGCCGCCCGCGATCTCGTCGCTCGGCAACGCCTCCGGCTTCGACATGCGCCTGGAAGACCGCGGCGGGCGCGGGCACGACGCCCTGATGGCCGCGACGGACCAGCTGCTGCAGAAAGCGGCGCAAAGCCCCATATTGTCGGGCACCCGCATCACCGGCCTGGGGCCGGGCTCGCAGCTCAGCATCACGCTCGACCGCGACAAGGCGGCGGCGCTGGGGGTGGACTTCACCGAAGCCGCGCAACTGATCTCCACGGCGATGGGCTCATCGTACGTGGGCAAGTTCACCAACCAGGGCTGGGTGCAGAATGTCTGGGTGCAGGCGGAGGACGCGCACCGCATGAACCCGGACGACATCCTCAAGCTCAACGCGCGCAACAGCCAGGGCGAAATGGTGCCGCTGTCCTCCTTCGTCAGCTACGAATGGAAGCGCGGGCCGGTCCAGGTGGTGCGCTATAACAGCTATGAATCGATCCGCATCGGCGGCTCCGCCGGGCCGGGGTATTCCACGGGCGACGCGATGGCGGAAATGGAACGCCTGGTGGGCGAGCTGCCCGAAGGCTTCGCCTTTGAATGGACCGGCCTGTCCTACCAGGAATTGCAGGCGGGCGGGCAGACGGCGATATTGCTCGGCCTGGCGGTCCTGGTGGTGTTCCTGGTGCTGTCCGCGCTGTACGAGAGCTGGGCCATACCGCTTTCCGTCATGCTGGCGGTGCCCCTGGGCATGCTGGGCGCGGTCCTGATGGTGTCCGGGCTGGGCATGTCCAGCGACGTCTATTTCCAGGTGGGCATGGTCACGGTGATCGGCCTGTCGGCCAAGAACGCGATCCTGATCGTCGAGTTCGCCAAGGACACCTATGCCAGGGGCGGTTCCCTCTACGATGCAACGGTCGAGGCCGCGCGCCTGCGCTTCCGCCCCATCCTGATGACGTCCTTCGCCTTCATCCTGGGCGTGCTGCCGCTGGCGGTCGCCACCGGCGCGGGCGCGGCCAGCCAGAACGCGGTCGGCCTCGGGGTGTTGGGTGGTATGCTTGCGGCGACGCCGCTGGCCGTGCTGTTCGTTCCCACGTTCTTCGTGGTGGTCCTGAGCATCTTCAAGACCCGCCCCAAACTGCTGGGCGCACATGCCGCGCACACCGAACCCGCGCCCGCCGCCGGCACGACCGAGGATCAAAAATGACGCATGGATTTCATCTGAAGGCGGCCTTGCCGGCCCTGGCCGCCGCGCTGCTGACGGGCTGCTCGCTGGCGCCCGACTACCATCGGCCGGCGGCGCCCGTTCCGGGGCAGTACCCCGACGCCGACGCGGTGGCCAACACCGGCGAGCGCAGCGCAAGCGCCGTGTCGCCGCAGGTGCGGTACAGCTCCGACCTGGGCTGGTCGGAATTCTTCCGTGACCCGCGGCTGAAGGAGCTGATCCGCATCGCGCTGGACAACAACCGCGACATGCGCATCGCCGTCGGCAGGGTCCAGGAGGCGCGCGCGCAGTACGGCATCGTGCAAAGCGACCAATTCCCCACGATCGGGGCGGGCGCCAACACCCAGCATACGCGCAACCCCGCGAATCTCCGCGCGGGCGGGCCCGACTCGCCCAGCGTCACCCATTATTACCAGGCCGGGCTCGGCATGACGGCGTTCGAGCTCGACTTCTTCGGCCGCCTGCGCAATCTCAGCGAGGCCGCCAACCAGCAGTACCTGGCAACCGCGCAGGCCAGGCGCACCCTGCACATCAACCTGGTCGCCCAGGTCGCCGAGGCCTATTTCCGCCTGCGCACCGCGCAGCAGCTCGACGGGCTCATGCAAAGTACCTTGAAGGCGCGGGAACAGACCTTCAAGCTCGTGCAGGCGCGCTACGATGAAGGCATGGCGTCGGCGCTCGACCTGAATCAGGCGCGCGGGCAGATGGAGACGGTCCGGGCGGACCTGGCCGGCATCCAGCGGGCGCAATCCCAGGCGCGCAACGCCTTGCAGCTGCTGCTCGGCACGCCCATACCCGACAACCTGCCCGAGGCCGCCGTCTTCGGGCGCGACCAGGTCCTGGCCGCCATTCCGGTCGGCCTGCCGTCCGACCTGCTGCAGCGCCGCCCGGACATCATGGGCGCGGAAAACGCGCTGCGCGGCGCCAACGCGAACATCGGCGCGGCGCGGGCCGCCTTCTTTCCCCGGATATCCATCACCGGCCTGCTGGGCTTCGCCAGCCCGCAGCTGGGCGGCCTGTTCGGCTCGGGGCAGGAGTTCTGGCAGTTCTCGCCGCAGGTGCAGGTGCCCATCTTCGCCGGCGGGGTCAGCGGCAACCTGGCCCTGGCCGAAGCGCGCAAGAACATCGCCGTCGCGCAATACGAGCAGGCGATCCAGGTCGCGTTCAGGGAAGTGGCGGACGCCCTGGCCGGCGAAGCCACCTACAGCGGCCAGCTGGACGCCCTGCGCGCCCTGGAGGCGTCGGCCGCCGAAAGCCTGCGGCTGGCCAACCTGCGCTACGAGACCGGCCTGGACAGCTTCCTGCAGGTGCAGAGCGCCCAGGTCGACCTGTACAACACGCAGCGCACCTTCCTGCAGACCGGCATGGATTCCCTGCTGAACCGGGTGGAGCTATACAAGGCGCTGGGCGGCGGGTGGCTGCAGGAGTCCGCCGCCGGGACACAACCCGGATAAAAAGGGATAATAACCCTTTACCGTGATCGTTCGTAAGAAAGGGTGCCCGCCAAATGATTGAACTGGGTGTAAATATCGACCACGTCGCCACGTTGCGGCAACAGCGTTTCACCTCTTATCCAGACCCGGTTCAAGCCGCCCTTCGCGCAGAAGATGCCGGCGCCGACCTCATCACCCTGCACCTGCGCGAAGACCGCCGCCACATCCAGGACGCCGACGTGGCCGCGATCCGCCCCGTGCTGCGCACGCGCATGAACCTGGAATGCGCCATCACGCCCGAAATGCTCGGCATCGCCTGCAAGGTGCGCCCGCAAGACGTCTGCCTGGTGCCGGAAAGGCGCAGCGAACTCACCACCGAAGGCGGCCTGGACGTCATCGGCCACTTCGAATCGGTGCGGCAGGCGGTGTCCCGGCTGCATGACGCCGGCATCCGCGTTTCCCTGTTCATCGATCCCGAGGCCGACCAGATCGACGCCGCCCGCCGCGCGGGCGCCACGGTCATCGAGCTCCATACCGGCGCCTACGCCGACGCGCGCGACGCCGCGGCCGCCGAATTCGAGCTGGCCCGCCTGCGCAGCGGCGTGGCGGCCGGCATCGGCGCGGGCATGCGGGTCAACGCCGGCCACGGCCTGCACTACGAAAACGTCCAGGCGGTCTGCGCCATCCCCGGCATCGCCGAGCTCAATATCGGCCACGCGATCGTGGCGCGCGCCGTATTCGACGGCTGGGAAAAAGCCGTCCGCGACATGAAAGCATTGCTCAGGAAAGGATGAAGATGTCTCTCGCAACACCCATCGATTACCTTCATACACGCCATTCGGTCAAGTTCGTCCAGCAGCCCGGCCCGTCCGACGAAGAGCTGGGCCGGATCCTGCAGGCGGCCATGTCCGCCCCCGACCACGGCCGGCTGCGCCCCTGGCGCTTCGCTCTGATCCGCGGCGACGCCGTCGCGCGCTTCGCCGACCTGGCGATCTCCACCATCAAGGAATCCGGCGCGCCGCTCACGCCCGAGAAAGAAAACACCACGCGGCGCTGGCTCGACAAGGTCCCCTTGCTGATCGCCGTGGCCTGCCGCCTGGATCACGCCAACACCAAGATTCCCGAGCACGAGCGCATGCTCGCCACCGGCGCGGCGGTCTGCAATATGCTCAATGCCGCGCACATGCTGGGCTATGGCGCCTTCTGGAGCACCGGCCTGGGCACCTACGTGGACATGGTGCCCGAGGCCCTGGGCTTCGACGCCCTGGATTACCGCTTCATGGGCTTCGTCGCCATCGGCACGCCCATACAGTCCGCGGTTCCGCCCGAAAGGCCGGATTACCGCCAGTTCGTCACCGAGTGGACAGGCAACTGACGCTCGTTCCGCAAGAGGGAGCCCGCATGAAACGCATCGAGACCGACGTCGCCGTCATCGGCGCGGGAACCGCCGGGCTGACCGCCTACCGCGCCGTGAAGTCGGCGGGGCTCGAGGCCGTGCTGATCGAAGGCGGCCCCTACGGCACCACCTGCGCCCGGGTCGGCTGCATGCCGTCCAAGCTCTTGATCGCCTCGGCCGAAGCCGCGCACGGGGCGGCGGCCGCGGCGGATTTCGGGGTGCGCATCGACGGCGCCATACGCATCGACGGCCGCGCGATCATGGCCCGGGTCAAGCGCGAACGGGACCGCTTCGTGGGTTTCGTGCTGGAAAGCGTGGACCAGATCCCGGATGCCGACAAGGTCCGCGGCCATGCGAAATTCCTGTCCAGCACGGAACTCCAGGTGGACGACCACACCGTGGTCCACGCCGGGCGCACGGTGATCGCCACCGGCTCGTCGCCCGTGGTGCCCAAGGAATACGAGGCCATCGGCGACCGGGCCATCGTCAATGACGACGTCTTCGCCTGGGACGACCTGCCGCGCAGCGTGCTGGTCGTCGGCACCGGCGTCATCGGCCTCGAACTGGGCCAGGCCTTGTCCCGCCTGGGCGTCCGCACCCGCATCATCGGCCGCGGCGACGGCCTGGCGGGGCTCAGCGACCCGGTGGTCCGCGACAGCCTGCGGGCGGCCCTGCAAGCCGAGCTGAGCCTGCAATTGAACAGCACCGTGCTGGGCCTGCGGCGTATCGGCGACGAGGTCGAGGTCCGCCATGTGGAAGACGGCCGGCCGGAGCGCACGGAACGTTTCGACTACGTGCTGCTCGCTACGGGGCGCGCGCCCAATCTGGATCTGGATCTGGGCAAGGCCGGGGCGAAGCTGGACGCCGGGGGGATGCCGGTTTACGACCGTGAAACCCTGCAATTGGCCGGCCTGCCCATTTTCATCGCCGGCGACGTCAACGGCATGGCGCCGCTGCTGCACGAAGCGGCCGACGACGGCCACATCGCGGGCGGCAATGCGGCCGCCTATCCGGACGCCCGGCCGGGCAAGCGCCGCGCGCCCATGGCGGTGGTGTTCTCCGATCCCCAGGTCGCCGCGGTGGGTTTGCGGTTCCGGGATCTTCCGCAGCACGGGGTGGCGATCGGCGAAGTCGATTTCAAGTCGCAGGGGCGTTCCCGCATCATGCTGAAGAATCGGGGCAGGCTGCGGGTATACGCCAGCCATGCCGACGGCCGGCTGCTGGGCGCGGAAATGGCGGGGCCGGCAATGGAGCATGTCGCGCATTTGCTGGCCTGGGCGGTGCAGAAGAAGCTGACCGTTCCCGAAATGCTGGCGATGCCCTTCTACCATCCGGTGGTGGAAGAGGGGCTGCGCACTGCATTGCGGCATGCGGCGATGGAGCTCAAGGCCGCGGAGCTCGAGCGTGTCAGCGAGGGGGAGCAGGCCGTCAACAACGCTTGATCGGCCTCGCCTTGCGCTTGCCGCTAATGTGCCTGCGGCTTCCCGTGGCTGATGGCCAGGCGCACCGAGGCGCTGGGCAGGCGCTGCCGCAGCGGCTCCAGCGCGGCCACCGTCGTGGGAAAGTCCGCATAGCGCACGAGCGCGATGCCGGTGGCCTGGAAGTACTGGATCGATACCGGCGCGGGGCGGGGCCCGGTGCTTGCACGGATCTCGGCTTCCGACGCCCCTGTGATCAGAACCCCATTCTTGCTGCCGAGCACGGTGCCCTGGGCGTCGAGCAACAGGCTTGCGCCATCGGCCCCCGCTTGGGGCAACAGGCG
>JACDJC010001380.1_pt1 | contig 21731 bp, 19 predicted proteins | sample 7454191 | NCBI WGS metagenome assembly JACDJC01 (sample SAMN14253291, study PRJNA609438) | sludge metagenome | isolation source: sludge after 25d culture with pyrite and EDTA | collected 2018-12-20 | reverse complement strand
GCCAGTGGTGCAAGAGGTTGTAGGACAGAAGCTCGCCGAGTTCCTGCTGGAAAATCCAAACGATGCCAAGCTGTTGTGTAGCAAGATCATCGACGCAGCACGAGCGCGCGAAGCTGCCCGCAAAGCACGTGAAATCACGCGCCGTAAAGGGGTCATGGATGGACTCGGTTTACCCGGCAAGTTGGCAGACTGTCAGGAAAAAGATCCTGCACTCTGTGAAATTTACCTGGTCGAGGGTGATTCCGCCGGCGGTTCTGCCAAGCAGGGTCGCGACCGTAAGTTCCAAGCCATCCTGCCGCTCAAGGGCAAGATTCTTAACGTCGAACGTGCCCGTTTCGACAAGGTCATTGGCAGCCAGGAAATTGCCACGCTGATCACCGCGCTTGGTACCAGCATCGGCAAGGACGATTACAACCCGGACAAGCTGCGTTACCACCGCATCATCATCATGACCGACGCCGACGTCGACGGTGCACACATCCGCACCTTGTTGCTCACCTTCTTCTATCGGCAGATGCCAGAACTGGTCGAACGCGGCCACATCTACATCGCCCAGCCGCCGCTGTACAAGGTCAAGCATGGCCGCGCCGAGCGCTACATCAAGGATGAGCACGCACTGAAAGAGCACTTGATGGCCGAAGCCATGAAAGACGCCGAGCTGACCCCGATGGATGGCGCCATGCCGATCATGGGCGAAGCCCTGGAAACACTCGCACGCGAGTACTTCCTTGCTGAAGCGGTGTGTGACCGGTTGGCCCGACTGTTGCCGGATGATGTATTGCAGGCATTGATGCGTATTCCGCGTCTGAGCATGGAAGACAGTGGCGCATCCATGATGGCCGAAGCCAGCTTGGGCGCCGCACTGGATGCACAGAAATACGAAGTGGCGGCGGAATACATTAATGAAACCGACACCCACCGCTTGCGCATCACCCGTCATTCTCACGGCAATGTCTATGTCAACTTCCTGGAAGCCGACCTGTTGGAATCGGGTGATTACAATCAGCTCGTCAAGGTAGGCGATCTGTTGCGCGACCTGATCGGCTTGGGCGCACGCGCCAAGCGCGGCGAAAAGGAATCGCCGGTGCAGAGCTTCCGTGAAGCAATGGACTGGTTCTTGGCCGAAGTAAAACGCGGCATGAGCATTCAACGCTATAAAGGACTGGGAGAGATGAATCCAGGACAGTTGTGGGAAACCACCATGGATCCCAAGGTGAGGCGTTTGATGAAAGTGCAGATAGAAGACGCAATTTCAGCGGATCAGATTTTCACCACGCTGATGGGCGATGAAGTTGAGCCCCGGCGGAATTTCATTGAAAAAAACGCGCTCGGCGTGCGAAATCTGGATGTGTAGTAATGTAGATTCTGTTAGTGAACGGAAATAGTGTCACTAGAAGCAATTCTGTGGCACTGGATAAACAGAATTAGTGACACTGCGGTGAATTAAAGGCCAACCAGACTGGTTGGCCTTTTCTTTGGTGATGTAGAACTCACTGATTCAAAATGTGCTCAGCAAGCTCATCAAGCTCCATTTTGCGTTTTTCCCAATCAGGCACGAGCGCACTTAGCAATCTATAAAACCTTGGGCTGTGGTTGTGCTCGTTGAGATGGCAGAGTTCGTGAAATATGACGTAGTCAACACAAGCCCCGGGAGCTTTGACCAGAAGCGGATTCAACAGAAGCTCGCCTTTAGGCGAACAACTGCCCCACTGAGTCTTCATCGTGAGCAGACGAAAGCCCGGGGCCGCTTTGAGCCACCGAACTATCGCCCCGCAGTCTGCGAGGCGCCGAGTGAATACATCTTCTGCCCGTTGCCGATACCAGCCATCTAGCAACGCGCGGACTTTGTCTGCACCCCTTGATCGGGTCCTGATCTCCAGCCGACCACGCAGCAGTTTCACACCTTGGGGGTCGGTGGGGTGATAAATCACCTTGAGTACATAGCTTTTACCTAGGTAGAAGTGGGTCTCACCGCTCACATATTCCCTCGGTAAAACATGCCGTGTGCGGTCGCGATAGGCACGCAGCCGCAACCAAATCCAGCGTGACCTTCGACGCACGGCAGCCACCACCTCGCTGGCATCTGTGTCAACCGGGGCATCCACTTGTACTGATCCATTGGGATGGACATGGATTGCCACGCGACGAGCAGGCATCGATACAAAATGAATCGAGAAGCCTATTCGCTCCTCGCCGTAGCTGATGGAACGTTTCACGCTTAAAGACTTCCGCGACTCAGGCCGATCCGGGTGATGTGGATGACCAGTTCAATCACTTCCTTTGCCTTCTCCAATCCCATCAGACTGAAAAGGCGTGGCAGCAGGGATTTGCGTATTGTCGCTTCGATGTTCTGGGGATTGAGCGAGTTCTCGGCGACCGCATTCCGTACCACCGTATCGATGGCATACGCCTCTTCGAAATAGGGCCGTAGCTGGTCTACCTTAGCACCATCGAAAAAGGGGGCGCCCAAGGCTATGTGGAAAGTACCGAAATAGGCTCGTGCGTGGGGGTTGTCACCGAAGTCGTCGGGAATGCCTTCCACATCGTGCTGTTCAACCTTTTCCTCGAATTTCTTGAACAGGGCGTATTGCTTGAGCGGATGGTCGAACATCGCCTCTGCCTCGGCAATCGCCTGTTTCAGCAGTTCAGCGAACACCTTCTGTGCATAGGGGTCATCGGCAAGTTCCTGTTCGATGGTCCGCTTCAGGCGGGTGCGAATGATGTCGGTTTCGTTACGGGTCTTCTCTTCACTCCACGAAGCCGGGTCTTCATCCTCGCCCAGCTTATGGACCATGTAGACACCTTCCGGCTCACGCACCTCCATGCCGATCACCTGCTTGTCCACCATGCGGCGAATCTGGTCTTCATAGACGCTGTAATCCACCGTCTCCAGCGCATCCTGCCGTACAATCTTGCGCAGGCTGGTGAAGAAGCGCAGATCTTCCTTATAAGTGTGCACATCCTTTTCCGAAAAGCTGTTGTCCTCATAGAAGCTGCGTGACGACAGAGCCGTCTGTAAGCACAGACCAAACTGGGTGAGCGCATCGTAGAAGTCCTCCCGTAGCTTCTGACGCGTGTCGTATGTGTTGCCTGGCTCGCCATTTGGGTCTTCCGCATATTTCGGCATCAGAACCTGTCGGTACTGTTCCAGATCCTGGCGATTCTTCACCTCCTTGAAGAAGGCCCAAAGTTCCTCGTGCAGGCCTGGCAGGCGCTTGTATTCGGTGCTGAACTGGCTGTAGAGTCCTTCGATGTCGCTCAACTCGTAGCCGCCCTGGGTACGCGTTTCCAGATCCTGATAGGCACGAATCGCCGTATCCAGCTGCTTGAGGATGCCCCGGTAATCCACCAGCACGCCGTAGCGCTTGGCCTCGTGCAGGCGGTTCACCCGTGCGATGGCCTGGATCAGATTGTGATCCTTGAGTGGCTTGTCGATGTAAAGCACCGTGTTCAATGGTTCGTCAAAACCGGTCAACAACCGGTCGACCACGATCAGCAAATCCGGCGCCCCTTTGCTGGAGAAATCTGCCAGCACTTTGCGTTCATACGCTTCCTGATCCGTGCCGACATTTTCCTTCCACCATTTCTGTACTTCGGGCAACGAGCTTTCGTCGACTTCCTTGTTGCCTTCGCGGGTGTCCGGCGGCGAGATGATCACCGCGCTGCTTACCAACCCGGTCTCGTCCAGATATTTCTTATAGCGAAGCGCGTCCTGTTTGCTGGCTGTGGCAACCTGGCCCTTGAGCCCGAGGTCCAGCTTCTTGATGTTTTCGCTGAAGTGAACCGCGATATCCCAGGCGATCAACTCGATGCGGTTGGCCGAGCTATATATCGCGCCCTTGTTGGCGAATTTCTTTTTCAGATCGGCCCGCTGGGCGTCCGAAAGGCCCACAGTGATCTTCTCGAACCAGCGATTCACCGCTTCCTCGTTGATGGTCAGCTCGGGTACACGTTCCTCGTAGAGCAGGGGTGTGACCGTTCCATCCTCGACCGCGCGCCGCATCGTATAGGCATGCACGATAGAGCCGAACTTGTTGGCGGCCTTCTCCTTCTTCAGAAGTGGCGTACCAGTAAACGCCACATAGGCCGCGTGGGGAAGCGCCTTGCGCATCCGTTCGTGACTCTCGCCGCCTTGGCTACGATGGCCCTCGTCCACCAGCACAATCAGGTCGGATGAGGGGTTGTAGCATTCGGGCAATTGCGAGGCCGTGAAGAACTTGTGCACCAAGGTGAAAATGATCCGTTCCGTGCCCGATCCAATGCGCCGAGCCAGTTCGCGGCCCGAGCCCATCTTGGCTTTCTCACCTTCCTTCCTGGCTGCAAGAGACGAACCGAAAGCACCGCCACTGATGAAATTCTTGGAGAGCTGATCCTCCAGATCCAGGCGGTCGGTCACCACCACTACCCGGCAGGCTTTCAGGCTGTCGTGCAGCACCAGGGCCTTCGTCAGGAACACCATGGTGAATGACTTGCCCGAGCCCGTGGTGTGCCAGACGATGCCGCCCTCGCGGCCGCCATCCGGCCGGTACTGGTTGATGCGCGCGATCAGCGCACGGATGCCGAAGAATTGGGGATAGCGGGCGATGACCTTGCCAACTTTGCGATCGAACAGGATGAAAAAACGCAGCAATTCCAGCAGCCGTGCCGGAGTAAGCAGGCTCACCAGCAGTCGATCCTGATCCGTCGGCAACATCGGCTGAGACCAAAGCGACGTGAAATACGCCCGCAGTTTCTCCGGCTTGTCTGCAAACAACGCCGCTGTGGTATGCACATCCAGCTTCCGGTTCTTCACCTCCGCCATGTGCGCCTCGTCGAACTCCTCATCGCGCCAGCGTGCCCAGAATTTTGCTGCGGTGTGGGTGGTGCCGTAGCGCCCTTCACTGTGGCTCACAGCTAGCAGTAACTGGGCGTAGGCAAACAGATGGGGAATCTCGTCCTGGCGCTGGTTGCGCAGATGCTGGCTGATGCCTTCGTCCACCATCACCTTGTTCAGATTGCCCGACTCAGGCCGCTTGGCTTCGATCACCGCTAGCGGAATCCCGTTCACGAAGCCCACCACATCCGGTATGCGGTTATGGGTGCCCTGGGCCGATAGCACCTCCATCTCCTCGGTGACATCCCAGCGATTCGCCTCCGGCGAAGTCCAGTCGATTACCGCGATGGTGGGCTGATGCTTCTTGCCGTCCGGCATGAACTCGGTAACCGTAATCCCCAGCACCAGCCGCGTGTAGAGCCGCTCGTTGGCGGGCAACAACCCTTCGCCCAGATTCAGCGTCGACACCTCGCGCACGATCTGGTCAATGGCATTGGCCGAGAGGGGAAACCACTCGCCCTTGTATTCGAAGCGCCGGCTTTTCAGGACTTCGATCAGGCGCGGTTTAAGCAACACCTCGCGAGTCGAGCCGCGTAGTGCCAGGCAATCTGCCGCGCTCAGGTAATGCCAGCCAAGGTTGCAGAGCAAATGCAGTGCCGGGATGTGGGCACTGTATTGCTCACGGGTTTGGGGGATTGGGCTCATACAGCGCTCGCTTCCTCGATGGGCGTACCCAGCTTTACGCGTCGTTTGCCGGTAAGCAGTTGTTGCATGAGAGCTCGCTTCTCGATCTGGAAGCGTTCCAGCTGGCTCTCGAATAAGCGTTCCTCCGCCTCGGCCACATTTATGGCCTCAGCGATTTTCCGCTGAACTGGTAGAGGTGGCACATGCAGCCTGAGCTTGAAGAAGTCACCAATGCCGACATTCAGAAGACCGTGATTACGCGCACCCTCCTGCGCAATGCCTGATATCTCTTCGTTGAGAAGGCCAGCCTCGAAGTAGTGCCGGTAGAAGTGAAAGTCGGCGTCTGCGTCATCCTTGACTCGAAAGCAGATATAGAGACTCGACACCACACCTTTATCGTATGCGAGTAACGGTTTGATGGCTCCCATCGGATAGCCAGCCGAGTAGCTCTTGTTGTATGAAAACTCGTTACGTTCAAGCAGCGTGTAACCCGCTAGGTTTTCGCTCGCGACGCTCTTGTTAAAGTACTCACGCTGGTTGACGAGACCGTTCTGGCCAGAGATTGTTAGGACATTGCTGTTGCCGATCTTGTTCTTGCGAGTTACCCGCTCAAATAGCTGATCGAAATCAAGGTAATGCCACGTGCCTTGAGGGTGACTAAAGTGCCGCTTGCCAGACAACAGCCCGCGCATCAAAGTCTGCTTTTGCAGGCGGCTGTTGGCGAGAAGCTTTTCCGTTTTGGTTATCGCCTTGTCCCACGTTGAAAGAGCATGTGCAATTTTCTTTTGCTCGGATATAGATGGAAGCCAAATCTCCAGCTTCTCCAAGCCTGCTTTCGTTAACTTGTAGCGGCCAACACCTTGACGTGACAGCATGGAAGTTATGTCACGGTGCATGAACCAGTAGTAAAACCACTTAGCTAAACACGATTCAGAATTTCCAACCACATGAGCATGGTTATTTACGCTCGACTTCCCTTCAATGAATAGGGTCATCTCACGGTCCCTGTGTTTTAGGAAGTGGTCACCGTCTTCTCCAATAAGCGCGATTTCCTCATCGATTCGATAGTGGTCAAGATATCCGAGGACGCCAGTTGGCCCGTAGTATGGATAATCCCCTCGCATCAAAGCTCTTTGCTGGCTGCTTAGTGGAAGGCGTAAGAAATTCTTGATCGCACATCCTTCGCCTACCGTTGACCGTTTCCACCCCTCAGGAAGCATCATTGACATCCTTCTTGGCCACATAGTCTGCGGTCTCATTCATAGCCCAGTTCCCTCAGATAGGCGTCCATTTGTTCCTCTAACAACGCCAACTCGGACTTGAGTTTTACCCGTTCTGCTCGCATAGCCATGAGATCGATTTCCTCCTCTTCCTCAAAGGTATCGACATAGCGGGGAATGTTGAGGTTGTAGTCGTTCTCTGCCATTTCGGCCGGGGTGGCGAGGTAGGCGTATTTGTCCACGTTCTGGCGCGTAGCGTAGGTGGCCAGGATCTTCTCCAGATCCTGCTCGCGCAGGGTGTTCTGGTTTTTACCATCCTGATATTCGCGACTGGCATCAATGAAGAGCACCTTGTCGTCCTGTTTCTTTTTACGGAAGACGAGGATGGCGGCGGGGATACCCGTGCCGTAGAAGAGTTTCTCTGGAAGGCCGATGACGGCGTCGAGGAGGTTTTCCTCGATCAGCTTCTGGCGAATTTTCCCCTCGGCCGCACCCCGGAACAGGACGCCGTGGGGCACGACGACGGCCATGCGGCCGCTGCCGGGCTTCATCACTTCAACCATGTGCAGGATGAAGGCGTAGTCGCCCTTGGTGCGCGGCGGCACTCCCCGGCGAAAGCGTTTGTACTTGTCTGCCTCGGCGCCTTCATGGCCCCACTTTTCCAGGGAGAAGGGGGGGTTGGCGACAACAACCTCGAAGTGTTTGAGCAGGCCGTCGCTATCCAGCAACTTGGGATTACGCAGGGTGTCGCCCCATTCGATGCGGTGGTTGTCCTCGCCGTGCAGAAACATGTTCATCTTGGCCAAGGCCCAGGTGCTGCCAATGGCTTCCTGACCATACAGGGCGTATTTGCGCGAACCGCTGTGCTGGCGGATAAGTTGGCCACACTTCATCAGCAGGGAGCCGGATCCGCAGGTAGGGTCGCAGATTTCGTCGCCTTCCTGCGGGTCCATCAACATGGCCATTAGCCGTGAGACTTCCGGTGGAGTGTAGAACTCGCCGGCCTTCTTGCCGCTGGTGGATGCGAAGTTCTTGATCAGAAATTCGTAGGCGTTGCCGATTACGTCGAGCGTGCCGATACGGCTGGGCCGTAGGTTGAGTTCGGGCCTGGCGAAGTCTTCCAGCAGGTGGCGCAGGATGTCGTTTTTCTGGGCTTCGTCGCCCAGCTTGTTGGCGTTGAAGACGATGTCCTGGAACACATCGCGCAGCTTGCCGATGTTGGCTTCTTCGATAGCGTGCAAGGCTTTGTCGATGCGTTCGCCGTTGCCGGGCTGGTGCCGCGCCTCGTGCAGAGCATAGAAATTGGCAGCAGGAGGCAGCACGAAGCGCTCGTTCTTGAGCATTTCCACGATCAACTCGGGATGATCGCCGTATTGCTCCTTGTAGGTGTCGTAATGGTCCTGCCATACATCCGAGATGTATTTGAGGAAGAGCATCGTCAGGACGTAATCCTTGTAGATGCTCGGATCCACGATGCCACGGAAGGTATCGCAAGCGTTCCAGACTGCGGCGTTGATTGCGTCCTGGTTGATTTGGGTGTCTGCCATATTGATTTACCGTTTGTGTGGGTGGTCAGCAAGCAAATCGAACGCCAGGGCGTCTAGCTGCTGCTCGCGGTTCTGAATCAGTGTTTCGAGTATTTGCCGTTCACGATCGGCATCTTTGACCAAGGCAACGATCCGGTGCTGCTGTTCAAGGGCGGGTACGACTATTGGCAAGGCTTCCAGCACACCTCGGCGGATGCTGAGTTGATTCGTGCCTTCATCGCAGTGCCGTTTATACATGCGTATACGTTATCGGACTATCGACAGAAATAATGGCTCACGAGTTCAACAGCCAACCTTGACTTTTATGCGCAAGTTGCCGATTATAAATGGGCATATTGCATATTGTGAGGAGCGCATATGACTAAAGAAGATACGACTCTCGGAAGTCATCATTCACAGCCAGTCAAAAAAAGGCGTATAAAAAAGAAGGAGCCTAGAACTGTACATTGGTTTGGTGAGCCCGATGCACATTCAATTACATCGGCGCATCAGGATCGCTCCGGTTTGAAAGACTTCAGTATAAGTTTAGAAATGCCAGAACTTAATGGCTATGATCTTCGTGCCCTGTTGAGCCTTTCAGACCGAGTAACTTTTAGCGACGCTGTTGGCTCATTTATGGAAATTTCCAACAGTATTCGTGAAGGTCTTTCTTTATCGGTAATGGACAACTTGAGGCAGGCAGGTATTGAGAGGGCCTATCGAGACCGCATTATTCCGCCTCGAACCATGCAGCACCGCCAAAGCAAAGGTGAGACACTTTCCCCTGTTGAGGGAGAACGAGCTTACCGGGTCGCGAATATCGTTTCACGAGCAGGTGAAGTATTTGGAAACCATGAAAAAGGCTTGAAGTGGCTACACAAGCCGATGAAAGCCCTGGAAGGCAAGTCTCCGCTTGATGTCCTGGACAACGAGCCTGGGGCCCGGGTGGTCGAAGACCTGCTAGGCAGGCTGGATGAGGGTTATTTTGCGTGATCCTCTGGCGTGTTAGCAATTATATGGACTTAAAAGGGGTAGGCGGAACAAAGCGGGGTGGGCGTTGGCACAGCATGGGTCGACCTATGGTGTACCTGTCAGAGCACCCCGCCTTGGCGTTTCTAGAAACACTCGTCCATTTTGAGATCGACAGCATTGATGATTTGCCTGACACGTACAAGCTGCTCAAGGCCGAAATTCAAGACCCTGCTGATTTTAAGGAAGCCAAGATTGACGACAATGTGTTGGAGGACGAGTCGGCGTCACGCCAACTCGGAGACGCTTGGCTAGCGAGTAATGCCAGCTTGCTCCTTCAGGTTCCGAGTGTCCTGGTACCGGAAAGCGCCAACTTCCTCTTCAACCCATCCCATCCCGACGCGGCAAAGGCCCGGATTGTGGCGAATCACGACTGGCCTTTCGATAAACGCTTCCTAAAAACCCTGTAATCCTCCATCCATTCCCAACAGAGAAACCTGATGAGTCATCCTCTCCCGCCCTGCCATGGCCAGACGCCAGAAACCGTCGAGGCCTGGCTAAGGGCAAACGTGAGCGAAGGTGCGGCTGTGGCCAGGGTGGACTGCTTCAGTACTTCCAGGCGGAGGTGGTTTGCCTTGGCAAGGGGCGCTTTGAGGTGAAAGAGGTATCTTCGTTAACTTGAGGAGAAGTATTCCGAGGTCAATGGGTACCGGCCGGTTGGCAATTCTGAGGACTGCTTCTACCTGATCAGGACGATGGTTGAAATCGAGAACCCCAGGCTTGTCAGGGCTGAGAAACTCGTTCGCTTGAACGCACGAGAGCCATTAGACATTGATTGGGTGCCACGGGAAGATGAATTTTGATGGCAGCTTCGCTAGTGACGTTTCGCTGCGGCACTAATTCGTGCACACAGTCACCGCAGTGCCGCGTTTACAGGAGAAGCTTTACCGGACTATCGACGGAAATAGTGGCTAACCCATTGATTCTGTATGCCACAAAATGCCACTATTTCTGACTGCTTTCAATTCTTAATGTTGTTGAAAAAATTCTCAACACTTGAGAAAGAGCGAAGCTCTTTAATATTCAAATCCTGAAAAAGCCAACCAACTCTGGTTGGCTTTTTCTTTGGTGATAATGGTTCTGTAGGAAATGCTTCCTATGATCGGAAGCTATAGACCATAGATCGGCCTCTTTTCTACATTGCCTTGGACGGCTGAATATCGGCCTTATGTAAAGCCTTGCATAAGGCCGATTATGCATAATCGGCCAAGCAGGTTACCGGTAATCATTGACTGCAACAAACCGGAAGCGGCCCATGCTGGCATACAGCAAAGCAATCTCTCAAACTGAGACGAATCGCCCGGCTCCCCATATACACCAAGCACGTGTGCTTGGTGTTTTATGTAGTGGACTGGGCGCGCTTCGACCGCTCGTGCATGAAGGTCTTAAAGCCCTCGAAATCGAGCGGCTCTACAGCACCGGTTGCTTCATTCAACTTGGAGATGTACCGACGGTATAGTACGTGAGCGTACTTACTATTATCGCATGCCGGAGAATGTCGGCACCGATCTCGCGTCCGCCTCCGCCTGATTGGTAGCCATTCCATTGATTCTGATATCCGCGATCAGCCACTCCATCTCCTTAATTTCTTTGCGCTGCGCCTTAATGATCTCGTCCGCAAGCTTACGCACACGCGGGTCATCAATCCTCGCACGTTCGCTGGTCAGGATAGCGATCGAGTGATGCGGAATCATGCCTTCCATATAGTCCACTCCGGTAACCGTTATTTGGCTACGTACCAACCACACCGCGGACACTAACAATAGGCCGGCGCCAAGGAAGATTGCCATATTGACCTTGCTGCTCTTGTACATTCCCAGCATGAACGCCAGCATGATCACCATCATCGCGGCACCCATAATGAGCGTCATGAACAGCCGCGTTTCACTGAACCGGGCATGGCCGAGAATCTCGTATGAGTTTAAATACATTAAGAAGAACATTGCGACCATTGAGGTTCCGATCATCGCAAAGAACTTCTTGTAACTCCCGCGCGCGCCTTGATTCTTTTCCATAATATTGAGTGCTCCAGTCGTAGTTTTGTCGATACTTAAAAAGTCGTCTTTTTAAGATGTATGAGGAAAGGCCGCTATATGCTTTTTTCTTGGCTCATAACCTAGATACCGTAGTGCTCGGTCTCTCACAAACAACAGGAACTTGACGCTAACCTGAACATAACCCCCCATGCACGAAAATCAGAATCCCGTCGGGATTTCTCGTCCAGACGTAGTGAAATAACCGCATGTCCAGGACGTCCCACCGGTACACTTCGGCGGGAACCCGGAAAGGGAAAAGGGATCTCCGCATAGAAGCAGGCATTCCCTTAGCGAATTAGTGAATTAGTAACACATCCAGGGCGCATGCCCGGATATGCGACTTCTCCTGGTTGAACCAGCTATCGCCGACGCGACGCTGCCAATCGTCAACTTGCTTCTCGGCCTCGTCTCTGGCCAAGCCATAGCGTTCCTGTACTTTGCCAGACAACTGTTTGCGGCGGCCGGCGATGACGTCGATATCGTCGTCACTCAGCTTGTCCTACTATTCTTTGATCTTGCCCTTGACCTGCTTCCAGTTTCCTTCGGTGTGATCCCAATTCATGTGTTTCCCCTTCAAATAATTTTTTAGGTGATGATGCTGCTTGGAACCCCATTCAGGGGCTGACGATGATGTCGTTTTCCACCCGCTTGACGTGTTCGACCGCAGCAGCGATTGCACCGGCCCGATTCTTCTCGGTGCTGCTCTTGGCGAAGCCTGATAACTGCACCACCCCGTTCAAGGTTTTTACCTTGATGGAAGTGGCCGCCACTTTAGGGCTTTCGGCAAACTTGGCTTTGACCTGGGTAGTGATGGCGGTGTCGTCCACATACTGTCCCACGGTGGACTGTTCGCGACTGACGGCACAACCCGATACAGCCACGATGGCGGATGTGGCGAATATGGCTGTTGCGATGGCATGGATGGCTTTCATTGCAATTCCTTTCTGGGTATGTGAACGGCTTTTCGACTCAAGACCCGGCAGGACAAGCGGACTTGCGAATGCTGCTTGGGCGACGTGCGCTTGCTCGTTAAGATCATGGTGCCCATGGTAGGAAGTACACGGGAGGGAACCTATCGGACTGCAGCTTTTCTCCCTGTAGGACAGCGACTATTGAATGAGCGGGTTAGGGGATTGCATAGCGATGATGGCCATCAGCAATGTTACAGACCGTGCACAAAGCGATTCTCTGGAGTCTGAAATTAAGCGAGGTTGCAGATGCTAAACGACGTCCGTTGCGGATTTTTAGCAATTCATCTGTTGCTTGATTAAGGAAGCACTGAACAAGTTGATTTCGTGCATGCCCTTCGACTCCACTCAGGAGAGCATTTGACAAGCCTGTCCTGAGTGGAGTCGAATGGCATATCATGAACGAAATCAACATCTTGTCGACCGTCCTGAGGATGCCAGCGGCTAAAGGACGCTACTGTCAATTGTCGAACACTTCGTATTCGATCGGCTTGAAGCTGTAGTTGTTCGACTGTTCGGCAGAACAAGCCGTCAGGCCAACGATCAGATCCATCTTTGCAATGAAGTCGACATGGTCTCCTGCCTTGCTCCTGGGCGGCCTGACCGTTATTTGGCCGGTCTCGCCATTAATGTCGACATTCATGAAGATATTGAAGGTGACGGGTATCTGGTCGGGTGCGATACCAAAAGGCCCGAGCGCTTCGGACAAGTTGCCAAAGCAACCACGATGCGGATGTTCGTGCCTGTAAATAATACGGAAAGTATCCGCAGAACATGGCGTCAACAGGAAATCGTGCCGGCCGACACGATCTTCGCCGATCACCAACATGGGCTGGCTGCGATTCGAATAGAGGATGTCGCCGGTAGTCAGGAAAAGCCGCGAGACGTAATCCAGGCTGCGACCTGACGACAGGTATTCCTGCTTGTCATCACGATTGAATGCGATCAGGTCGGAGACCTGCTCGCCTCTGGGGTCGATGACTCGTAGACGCTGGCCTTTGCGAAGCGTAAACGCCACGCCGGAACGGGGCGGGATCTCAATGCGCATGAAACGGGCACTTCCATTGATCGTCCACGATGCGCCCGCTGTACTGGCGCGCCTCCGTCAGGGTTCCGAACGTTTCCAGCATAGGGTTGCGGCTGCCTTCCAGTTGGGTATCGCGCTTGATGATGGTGTCTCGTATCGTTTCGTATTTGCCGTTGCGTCGCAAGCGCTCGAATTGATCGTGCAAGTTGAACACGAGTGCTGGCCGAAAAAAGCGACGCGCGGGCCGGACCGCGCCAGGGTGCAGACCGACGACGTAGTATGCTCGTCCACCCACGCTGAAGCTGAAATCTGCTGCATCGGGATTCTGGCTAACTTCAGGGTCCCAGTCATGGCCATCAGCGTCGGCGTCATGCATACGTTGCAGGTACCGCCACAGATAGGATTCGAATGCCATTTCCGTCAGGGCACAGGGTTGGCGGAACAGGACGACGATGCTCTGGAATAACGGCGAGTCGCTATGGTACGCCTGGCTGAAATCCTGTAGCGAGGTGACGGTGAAGGCATTGGGTCCGAATCGCAGATCGTTTTCGATCCGGTATACGAGGTGACCTCGACTGAGCGCAGATTTCGCACCGACGCAGGGAAAGGATTCCGCAGAGACAAACTGTTCGAAACGGTCGATCAGTCTCTTGTCCACACAATCTGAAATGGATGATCGCAGTGACGCGTGCATAATAGTCTCCTGTCGTGGTGTCAGAATGGCCTCGTGCGGCCCGGCGCCAGTGTGCGGGATCACGAGAATTCCCTTTCAGACTAAATCGAACGAAACCCCAGTACTGTCGTCCGCAAACAAGACAGCTTGTAGGAAATGACCGAAGTGGGCATGAACGCTGTAGACGCTGATTATTGCGTTGTTTATGACGGCTTGGCGCAGGATGAGCTTTGCCGTCAGATAGACAGGGCATCGCGCCCGATCGGTTGCCGGCTGAGAGCACCTTTTCCAGTGCCACAGCGCCAAAGTGCGGACCAGTGCCTCAGTATGCGATCCGGCCCGCTAGCGAGAACAATCAACTAGCGAGAACAAGTTCAGGCTTTCCTGCCGGGGAAACCGGTGCCGCATCAGGATCAGGCAAAGTCGAGAGCATGCTCTGAAGAGTGGAGCGTATTCCCTTGCCGCCCAGGAATTCCTACGCGGCTTTCCGGATAAGATGAAGCCTGCCGTTCAGAATCGGGCGATCCGCTACGGATCGCGTACGGGACAAGACTGTCATTGCTGTTTGTCCTACAAAGTATTGCGACTAAAACCTATACCGGCGGCATCACGTAGTCATTAAATTTGCGCTTACGCTGTCACTACGGGGGAGCCGGCCATGATTCAGCTGCCCGCATGGCATACCCATAGAAGCGAAACATTGGATATTTCGCCGCGCTTGTTTTTATTTCTTAAGGAGAATTTCATGAAAAAGGCACCGGGTATCGTAACAATCTCGCTTGTATCCAGTCTTGCACTGCTTGCTGCCGGGTGCGACAGCAACAAGGATACAGCCGCCACGACCACTGGCGAGAAACTCGACAATGCTGTGGCTGAAGTCAACCAAGGCGTCAACGATCTGGGTAACACGCTGGAGCGCAAGGCAGATCAGGCTGGTCAGGCGATCGACGATGCTGCGATCACCACCTCGATCAAGAGCAAGTATTTAGCTGACGATATTCTGAAGGGCCTGGATATCTCGGTAGAAACCGAGCATGGCGTTGTAATGTTGACCGGTTCGGTACAGGGCGAAGCTGCACGTGAACACGCCACACAGATCGCCCAAGGCGTGGACGGCGTGGTCAGCGTGAACAACGCGCTTACCGTCAACTAGGTACACCCTCAACTTTCTGATCAGTTCCGGCGCTGGTTTCGTGCCGGCGCTTTCTGTCCTTCATTTCTGCTAGATGTCAGGCAGCGATGCGATGACGGCACTGCGCACCGGCCAAACTGAAAAGCGGGCAAAGGGCTTGTGGCCGACGCCGAGCGCGCCCTTGTCCAGATACAACGCCCATGCCCAGTCGGGTTCGTACACGCTGGTCGTGGATGACCAGTACACCTCTTCAGGATGAACGAACGGGTGCATTGCCGGTAGTGCGGGCCGAGCTTGGTCGGCGTCCACCAGCGATTCCAGTTCGTTGATGTTAGGCAGGCGCCAGAACTGGCGCGTCTGCTGCTCGTTGTTCAATGCCTGCACGCAGGCCAGGGCTTCGTCCCAATTCACGGATTCGCCCACACGGCCCTGCGGATGCCATATCAGGCCGGTGAGATGATCGAGCGTGCCCTCCGGCGTGGAAGCGAACCGCGGTTGAGGCCATTCGCGGCCTGAATGGAGTTCCCCATCCTGTCCAGAGCCACCGCAATCCATGTATGCGCCGCGCAAGCCAAAGCACCGGGTTTGCCCGGTGGCCGCCAGTGCGCAGGAGTGACCGCGCACCGGCCAGACCATGTAGCGTTGGTCCTTGCCGCCATAAAACATGCGCCCTCCTGCCAGATCGATATACCAGGCATGGGATGGGTGAATGGCTGCGGTGGTTGAAGTCCAGTACCAGCTCTGGAAGACGTTGCTTGCAGGCAGGTCCGCTGGTAACGAAGGCCGGTGGCGGCCATAATCGATCAGGCTGTGCAATTCGCGTCGATTGGGCAGACGCCAGTCCGTGTGGCGGCTTCGGGCCTCCCGGTTCATGCCGGCAATGAACTCAAATGCTTCGCCCCAGTCCAGTGGAAACCCAGCCGCACTGGCGTCTTGCCACCATTCAAGGCCGGTCAGCTGATCAATGAAGGAGTCGGCGGTACGATGAAAACGTGGCGCAGGCCATGGCGCGCCGGTCCGGGTAGCGGCGTCTTGGCCCGAACTGGCACACGGAATAAGCTTTCCTTGGGTGTCGTAACAAGCGCGCTGACCGGTGGAGGCGGATGATACGGTAGCAATACGCGGCTCTGTTTCAGGTTTCATAGTCAAGTTGGCGGGATAGCCGGGCCACGGCCGGCAAACGGCTCGCAAGTCGGGTGCGCACCCGGAACACCGCTTCAGTTACGCATGCAAGGAATTAACCCGACACGAGTGGATAGTCTCGCTACACTCATTCCTGAGACAGCAGGTCTGCGTAGCCTGGCGGGCAGCATGATTTTCCTTTTCATCTGCCCGGATTCGTCCGATCGGTTCATTCGTCCGGCCTCACCGGAGTCTCTTGTGGTACGAGCCGCAGGTGTCCACCAGACTACGTCGGACCTACCCGAGCAGCAGTTCGTCGCTGCCGTCCATATCGCCCAGTTCGCTGTACTGCAGCGGGCGGGTGCAGGAAGTCACCGTCGATGACCTCTGCCACGCCCACTACGTAAACGCCTTGCGTAAGCGTTATAAACAGGCGTTTGACGGGGTTTTGTATGTTCACGATTCATGTTCCACATGGGATGCTGCGAGTTAAAGACTAAGGCTAAAGGCTGCGCACCACACGGCTGCTGCGGTTGCGTAATTCGCTCATGACGAATTCGATTTGTTGATGATTCACCGGGTGGCTTACCACCGCCCACCGTCCTTGCGCAACAGCCTTCCTCACTGCGGCAATTACACGGTAATGGTCAGGGCGTAAAGACAGCAATCCACCTAACAGGAGTCCAGAGCTGGTGCCGAAAAAAAGTAAAGCCCAGAAGCTCATGTAAGGCGTGCTCAAGAAGGTCTTGTTGCCGGAAATAATGAAGCCCAGGTACAACAAGGTGGCCGCGAGAGCGCCCAGGACACCGGTAAAAAGGTGAGCCCGGATCAAGGTGTACCAGATACCGGCCTGCTCGGGTTCCAGCTTGCGTGACAACGGCGCGCTATCCAAGCCAGCCATGTCGCCCGGTCCCACCAACTTCACTTGGGTTTCCCCCATCATGCCGGCCTGCTTCAGTTGTTGCGCGGCATGTTCTGCCGAATCTCGGTTTTCGAAGACAGCGGCTATCTTGGTCAGTGATCGTTCACCGAAAATCATGTGTTTGAGAGTCATGACAACCTCCTGTATCGGTTTTGCGCCATGGCGGGTACGTTCCCTCTAGAACATGAATTTAGTATGTCTGGAATCTCGCGCCGTGGTAATCGGCCCTATCCGAAACTGCCGTCAGACGGTTCCGACAGGCTGAGAAAAGGAACAGCGCCAGTCCCACCGCTCTCCAGTTCCATGAGTCGAGGCACAGGGTGCCGCCGATAAGCAGGATTAGAATTACCTCCGATAGCACTTTCCAAGTGCTCAGCCATTTCGGCATCGAGAGCCTTCTCGACCAGTAGTTTGGTCAGCTGCTTCAGGAGGCCGTTCGCCTATCAGGTCTTCGGGCTTCTTGTAGCCGGCCAGTAATGCATCAGGTACGTCGTGCTTCTTGGTACTCATTGTGCCTCCAGACAAGTCGGCAGTTTCCCGCCAAAGGTCCGTTCACACAAAATATCGGACAGGCCCATCCATGCGCGCCTCCTTCAGTGGGAGAAGGATGGCGTCTTCTTGGCCTTATGGAAAGCAGAGCTGGCCGAGTACGACGCCGGCGAAGGCATTGCCTGGCGCTGGCAAAGCGTTGATGGGCGATGATGAAGGCGCAGATGGTCCAGTCAAGCGTTGGACCCAATCCAACGGATCGGGGAAAAAAACGGGAGCAAACGCCATTTGCTGGTGGACGGGCGCGGCGTCTCGTTGTCGCTAGTCGTGACCGGAGCGAACCGGCATGACGTATCGCAACTGGAGGCGGTGCTTGACGCCATCGTGGTCAAACGTGTCCGTCCGCCCCAGCGCAAGCACCTTTGCGCCGACGCCGGTTACACCGGAGCGCCCGCGCTGACGGTCATCGAGAAGCACGGCTACACTCCCCGCGTCAAAAGGCGCAGGCAGGAAGCCACGAACTCAAGCATGATCCCGACAAAAAGGCCAGGCGTCGGGTGGTTGAAGTCGCACACAGCGGGATCAACCGATCTCGCAAGCTGCTGGTGCGGTATGGGCTGCTCGATCGCAGCTTCATTACGCTAAGCTACTGGCGGCATCCATCATGGCTTTCAGAAAAATCAAACGGGGCGAGAACATTATTTACAGATAAGTTCTTAGTTTTTCTTGGACGCAACCGGTAATTTTGCTTCCTTCCATTCCGGGAAACCGCCACGGAACCAATAGACATTTTTCCAGCCAGCCTGGACCGCCATGGTGGCGGATTTGTAGCTTTTCCAGCAGATGGTGCCGTCACAGTACATCATGAAGGGCGCATTTTTGTCCTTGGGCAGTTTATATAATGCGAACTGGTCATCCGCCGGATCGAAGTCAACTTCCTTTGCGCTGCCTTCCTTGTAAGGTACGGAAAGCGCACCCGGGACATGCGCTGTCCCGTACTCTTCCTCGTTCCGTACATCATAAACAGGCATACCTTCGGCAATCAGCGCCTTGGCTTCGGCTACCAAAATGATTTTTGCGCCCGGCAGACTGGTAGGCGTGGTGTTCAGCATCGAAGCGACGCTTTTGAAGTCGGCCTTGGTGGCTGCACTCAAGGCGAGATTGAGGCTATTGCTTTTTTGCAGGGCAGCGGACAGTTTCTGCTGGGCATCGGCCGGCACGGTTTCTGGCTGAACGGAGAATGCGCGCAGAGGAACCTGTTCGCTGGTAAGAATAATGCGCCCTCCTGCATTGGCAGAGATCCAGGCTTTGGCTTCTTCGACGGACGCGACGGCCAGATCGTAGCGACCGAGCTTCAAGCCATACAGGGGAGCCTCGGCCATGCGGTGAAACTTGATTTCGGCGAAGTCGCTTTTGGAAAGTCCACGGCTGTTGATTTCGCTGCGAGCAATACCGCCCATCAAGGATTCATAATCTGGCAAGCCCAGCCGGGCCCCCGATTTGGCCGTCAGTGAACCTTTGTAATTGGGCCCGGCGACAAAAGCGGCCGCCGTCGTCTCGTTGGATTTGAGGATGGGTTCGAATTGGAACTTGTTAATGCTGGTGATCACCTGAACAGGCGCAAACACCATGTCCAGCGTGCCCTCCTTGGCTTGCTTGATAGCAGAAAAGCCGCGCTTGTAATACTGGAGTCGAACCGGTTGGCCGACCGCGCGCTCGATTTCCCGGGTAAATGCACGATAGCGCTGATTGAGATTGGTATCCGTGATGGATTCGTGTTGGTCCAGTACCACGCCAAGCGTGAGCGTCGCAGCCTGCGCATAGGCAGACACTAGTAATAGAGATAGCAGGGCAAAACGTAGCATGGTTGTCTCCACAGAGATCATCTGTATAGAAACGGCCAAAAAACCAGGAGCTTTAGGAAACTCCATGTTTATATGAGCATATCGGCATGCCACGTCTGCAGGGTGGTGCGCAACAGGTCTTCCTGCACAGGTAATGTCAGGGCGGCATCGATCCGCAGCCGGGCGCGAACGGTATCGAGAACGGTCTGATGGGCCGGCTCGTAAAAAACCATGATACGGATATTGGGAACGCGTTGTACTGCGGCCAGCAGGGATTCAAGATTGGACAGCCGGTCGCGAAAATCCGACTGGTGATAAAAGTCTGCCACGATGACAGCGGGTGGGCTTTTACGCACCAGACTGATGGCCTTGCGCTCCGACCATTCAGTGACCACGGCGTAGCCCAGCTCCTGATACAGCTTTTTATAGCCAGCCGTGCCAATGAATGCATTGACCATGAGCAGCGTGGGTAACACGCTCATTCTTCAGCGGCTTTTTTGGCAGGTTTCTTGGCTGCCGCTTTGGTCGGGGCCTTTTTGGTGGTGGTTTTCTTGGCTGCCGGTTTTTTGGCCGCGGGCTTCTTGGGCTCGGTGGTTGTGGTTTTCTTTTCGGCAGCGGGTTTTTTCTTGGCCGGTTTTTTGGCCGGACCTTTGGCGACGCGTGCAGCAATGAGGTCGATCGCTTCTTCGATCGTGATCTCTTCGGGCGTGATGTCCTTGGGCAGGGTGGCGTTGGTGGCGTCGTGCTTCACGTAGGGGCCGTAGCGGCCGTTGCGCACGGTGATGTCCTTGCCGTCCTCGGGATGTGGGCCCAGGGTTTTCAGGATGGACGCCGCTGAGTCACCGCCGCGCCCTTCGCGTTCCATGACCAGCACTTCCAGCGCGCGCGGCAGGTCGATCAGGTAAACGCTATCGGTCTTGGGGATCGACTTGAACTTGCCGTCGTGTAGCAGATACGGGCCAAAACGCCCGTTGTTGGCGACAATGGGCAGGCCGGTGGTGGGGTGGTGTCCCACTTCGCGCGGTAGCGATAGAAATTTGAGCGCCAGTTCGAGCGTGGCGTTTTCCAACGGAATATCCTTGGGCCAGGAAGCACGGCGTGGCTTGGGCGCTTTCTTGTCTTCCGGCATGTCGCCGATCTGCACATAGGGGCCGAAGCGGCCCGAGAGCAGTTTGACGTCGAGGCCGGTGGCCGGGTCCTTGCCGAGGATGTTGTCGCCTTCGATGGCATTGGCGTGCAGCGGCCGGGTGTAATCGCATTCCGGGTAGCCGGAGCAGCCGATGAAAAGGCCGCGCTTGCTGGCCTGCATGAACAGCGGTTTGCTGCATTTGGGGCAGGCTTCCGGGATCGGGCAGCCGCGCTCGACATCCTGTTTGGCTTTCAGTTCGCCATCGAAACCGGTCCAGAATTCTTCGAGTAGTTTCGACCATACGCGTTTGCCGTTGGACACATCGTCGAGCTTGTCCTCGAGCTTGGCGGTGAAATCGTAATCGACGTAATGATTGAAATGTCGGGTGAGGAAGCAGTTGACCAGCCGGCCGATGTCGGTGGGCTGGAAGCGTTTCTTTTCCAGCAGGACGTATTCGCGATCCTGCAGGGTCGAAATGATGCTGGCGTAGGTGGAGGGGCGGCCGATGCCGTATTCCTCCAGCGACTTCACCAGGCTGGCCTCGGTAAAGCGCGGCGGTGGCTGGGTGAAGTGCTGTTCGCCGTAGAGCTTGTCGACCGGCAGGATTTCGCTCTCGGTCAGCGCGGGCAATTTGGACTCGCCTTCCTCGTCCTCGTCATCTTGGTGCACCGCCAAGAAGCCGGCGAACGCCAGCGTCTGGCCGGTGGCGCGGAAGGTGCCTTCGCCCACCGTGATGTCGGCGGCGACGGTGTCGAACTGCGCCGGGGTCATCTGGCAGGCCACGGTACGTTTCCAGATCAGTTCATATAGCTTGGCCTGGTCTGCCGTCAGAAATTTCTTGACCGATTCGGGCGTGCGCGTCACCGAGGTGGGCCGCACCGCCTCGTGCGCTTCCTGGGCGTTCTTGGTCTTGGCCTTGTAGGCAATAGCGGTCGGATGCAAAATATCCTTATCGTAGTTGGCGCCCACATACCCGCGAATGTCGGTGATGGCTTCCTGCGCCAGGTTGACCGAGTCGGTGCGCATGTAGGTGATGAGACCGACCGGGCCTTCGCCGAGATCCATGCCTTCGTACAATTGCTGCGCGGTCCGCATCACTCGGTCGGTGGTCATGCCG
>JACDJC010001377.1_pt1 | contig 21771 bp, 16 predicted proteins | sample 7454191 | NCBI WGS metagenome assembly JACDJC01 (sample SAMN14253291, study PRJNA609438) | sludge metagenome | isolation source: sludge after 25d culture with pyrite and EDTA | collected 2018-12-20 | reverse complement strand
GACGGCGCGCCGTCGAGCAGGTAGCGGCTGACCTCGAGGCACCGCTCGAGCGCGTCGCAGAGCATCTCGTCGCCCATGTAGACCTGGCTCAGGCTGACCGGCACGCGGGCGACGACGGTGAGGGTCCGCTCCGAGGGGTCGGTTACGCTCTGGAACGAGTCGACAGCGGAGACCTCGAGCGGCAGGTCGGGACCGCCGATGCCGGCGAGCTCTGTGGCGAGCAGCAGCAGGTCGGGACAGTGCGGCAGCGGTGGCAGCGACCACGTGAAGGTCATCGGGAGGTGGTGGACGTCGTCGGGCTCGTCGCCTTCGGGGAGTTCCAGGACCAGGTCCTCGAACGCGAGCACCACCCGTGGGTCGACCTCGACAGCGAGGTGGAACTCGACCGGTCCGCCGCACGCCTCTTCGGGGTGCAGGTCGACCTCCCATGCCTGGCGCATGGAGTAGGTCTCGACGAAGTGCCGCTCGTCGTGGATGTGGAAGCCGTGGTCGGCCGCATGGTTCTTGAGGTCCGCCACGAATCCGGCGACGTCGATGACTGCCATCACCCACCAGATTGCCAGCCGATCGTCCCGGTGAGAAACCACGTTGCGAGGGGACCGGTACCCTCGCAACTGTGAACCCCGCCGTTCCCGACGCCCGTGCCGTGCGCCGGGTGCAGGATCTGCTCGAACGCACCGTGGCCGCGGTGGACGAGGCGCTGCGCGCCGACCGCGGCGGGTCCGCTCCGTCGGCGAGATGGCGGGACCGTGGGGAGCGCCCCGGTCAGTACCGGATCGACCTGGTGGCGGATGCGGCAGCGCTGCGGGTGCTGCGCGCCGGGGGCGTGGGCGTCCTCAGCGAGGAGTCCGGCTTGGAGGATCGAGGAGCGGGCCTGACCGTCGTGGTCGACCCCGTCGACGGCTCCACCAACGCCAGCCGAGGACTGCCGTGGTACGCGACGAGCCTGTGCGCGGTCGATGAGAGCGGACCGTTGGCGGCGCTCGTGGTGAACCTGGCCACCGGGACGCGGTACTCCGCGACGCGTGGCGGCGGCGCCTGGCGCGACGGCGTCGCAGTCACCACGTCCGGCGTCGCGTCGGTCCACGAGGCGCTCGTCGTCCTCAACGGGTACGCGAACCGTCATCTGGGCTGGCGCCAGTACCGGGCGCTCGGTGCCACTGCGCTCGACCTGTGCTCGGTGGCCGACGGCTCGGTGGACGCCACGGTGGACTGCGCTCAGGACGCGCTCGGTCCGTGGGACTTCCTCGGCGCCGCGCTGCTGATCGACGAAGCCGGTGGCAAGGTCGCGGACCTGCACGGTCGGCCGCTCGACGAGCTGGATCACGCTGCACGCCGAACGCCGGTGTCGGCCGCGACCGAGCCGCTCTTCCAGACGCTCCTCGACGCACGCCGATCGTTGGACGACCGCTGACCTGACCCACCGCCCGTTCCGAGCGAGTGCTCGGGCTGGGCCGGGAGTGCTCGGGTTCTCGAGTCGGAAACTGGTCGTGGAGCCCGGTTTCCGACCCGAGAAGCGGGTGCGGTGAAGCTCCGGTCCGGTTCCGGTCGTGGCGCCGTATCGTGGCGTGGTGGTCGAGTCGGTCCAGAGGTTGCTGCTGAGGGTGTTCCGGTTGCTGCCTCGCCGCGTGCGACGGTGGCTGGTCCGAGCGGGTTCGCCCAAGTACACGGTCGGCGCGATCTGCATCGTGCAGCGACGCGACGGCGCCATCCTCCTGGTCCGCCACTCCTACGTCTCACGGTGGGGGACGCCGGGTGGTCTGACCAAGCGGCGAGAGCACGCGGACGTCGCCGCCGCCAGGGAGACGATGGAGGAGGTCAACCTGGCGGTGGAGCTGGTGGGGGAGCCGTCGGTGGTGGTCGAACCCCGGCCGCGGCGCGTGGACGTCGTGTTCCTGGCCCGGCCCGCACCCGACGCCCCGCTCGACGACGTCCGGCCCAGCTCCCCCGAGATCGTCGCGACGCAGTGGTTCCTGCCGGACGAGCTCCCGGAGCTGCAGCCCGAGACGGCGACCGCTCTGGTGGCGTTGTCGCGCGACGGACGGATCGACCTGAGCGGGTCAGGTCTGGTGCCGTCGAGCTCGCGGCGCCACGACTGACGGCGTCAGGCCTGACGGCGTCAGGCCTGACGGCGTCAGAGCCGCCACATCGGTGCGGTGCCCACAGCACGGCGACGACCGGGATGCGACCGACCTGCTGGAACCGACCGTTCGCAGCGACGACGATGGTGGCATGAGTCGCCTTCCCGACAGCGCCGCCGAGCTCATCGACGCGGGCCACCTCGCCCACCTGGTCACGATCAACCCCGACGGGTCGCCCCAGGTCGCGATCGTGTGGGTCGGCCGCGACGGCGATGAGCTCGTCACAGCCCACCTCAGCACCACCCAGCAGAAGCTGCGGAACCTGCGCCGCGACCCACGGGTCGTGCTGTCGCTCGAGGCGGGGACGCGCAACGACTACGGGCTGGACGAGTACCTGGTGGTGCACGGCACGGCACGGCTGGTGGACGGGGGAGCGCCGGAGCTGCTGCAACGCCTGGCCCACGTGTACCTGGGCCCCGACGTGAAGTTCCCCCCGATGGACGATCCGCCGCCGGGGACCGTCTGCCACATCGCTGTCGAACGGGTCGGCGGTGTCGGTCCCTGGGCGAGCTGAGGCCGCGGGAGGGACCTGCTCCGAGCAGGAGATGCCCGGTTCGGAACGAACTCGGGGGATTCCGACGTGTGACACGTCGGAATCCCCCGAGTTCAGGTGTCGATGGGGTTCAGGGTCAGGTCAGAGCACGATGTTCTGGACCGGCGACCACGGACCCCAGACGCCGTTGGCCTGAGCCTGGATCCGGATGTCGTAGCGGCTGCCGCGGCACAGACCGAACTGCTGGATCCGTCCGCCGGAGACCTGCCCGACGAACTCCCGGGTCGCGCTCGTGGCGATGCAACCCAACGTCGGCACCATCTCCACCTGGTAGGCCTGGGCGCCGGGGACGCGGTCCCACTCGAAGTCGCCGTAGGTGTCGCAGCAGCCGGCGGCGACCTTGCGGAGGTTGGTCGGGGCCTGCGTCGGTCCGCCGATCACCGTCACCTCGAGCGTCTTGGCTGACGACACGCCGCGTGGGTCGGTCACCGTCAGGGTCACCGGGTAGACGCCGCCGGTGTTGAACGTGTGCGACGAGGTCACCCCCGAGCCGGGAGCGGTGAAGTCGCCGTAGTCCCAGCGGTAGGTGAGCGGGCCGCCTTCGGGGTCAGAGGTGGCGCTGCCGTCCAACTCGACGGTGAGCGGTGCGCTGCCGTAGTTCTGGTCGAGTGTGAAGTCCACGTTCGGCGGCGAGTTCGGGTACAGCGTGTCGACCATCTCGAGGTCGTACAGGTGACGGCCGTTGCCCTGGTCGAACGCCTCGCCGTTGAAGAAGTGGTCCCGGTCGAGCGAGAAGATCCGGCCGCCGCCGATGTCGGGCGGCACGGTCACGATCGGGATGCCGATCGTCGGGAACGCCACGGTCCCGGCGGTGTCCTCGACGATCTGGCCGAGCGTGCCCCGGGTGCCGAGACCCAGGTAGAAGCGCGAACCGATGGCGTCGTCGGGGATGCCGGGGATCGAGCCGAACAGCGAACCGGCGAGGATGGCGAAGGTCCGGCCGAGGTCGCCCAGGATCAGGTCGACAAGATCGCTCGGGTCCTCGGGCAGCCCGCCCTGTGCGAGCGTCATGTTGAGGGCGTCCTGCAGCAGGCTGGCCGCGTTGCGAGGCACGCCACCCACGCTGACATCGTCCTGCTCCATGGCCCACGTCCAGGTGCCGACGATCTCGAGGTGGTCGTTGCCGTCGACGATCTGGTTCCAGTCGAGGAGCTTCACGCCGTTGAAGCTCACGGCGCCGCCGGCACCGGGCGACAGGGTCGCCGACTGGCCTGCGCCCATCGAGCCCAAAGCCCACGAGCGGTCCCCGGCCAGGCCGGCCTGGGCGGATCCGGGATCGCCGAGCCGAACGCGGAACCACAGGTTGTAGACGAACGGTTCGTCACGGGTGCCGTAGATGAAGGTGTCGTTGGTGTTCTGCACCGTCACCTTGCTCGCACGGAACTGGAAGTTCGTGGGGTCCGTCGGCGAGGGGGGCGGAGTGGTGCACGCGGCCGCCAGGAGCGACACGGCGAGCAGCACGCCCGCCGCCAAGGCCGGGAGTCGGCGGTGGTGGAGAGGTTGGGAGGGCATTCGGTAGCTCCTGAGCGAGTCGTGGAGTGGTGCGAGGTGTGAGGTCGTGGACCTGATGTGGGCGTTCTGGATGTCTGGGAAAAGTGCCGACGGCGGGGCCCGAAGGCCCCGCCGCCGTGAAGATGATCGGACTACGGCGTCGCGGTGCCGTTGTCCCACTTGGCGAGGGCCAGGCCCGGGGTGCCGTTGGCGCCCTTGACGCCGGCGGGACCGGAGCCGCCGTTGTTGCCCTGCGGGTTGTTGAGGACAGAGCCACCGGCGCCGCCGGCGCCGCCGTTGCCGCCGTTCCCGCCGATCCCACCGGTCGCAGCGGATCCGGACCGGTTGAGGGTGTTGCCTCCGCCGCTGGTGTTGATGCTGCCGCTGCCCTGGTTGTACGCCGCGACCGACGGACCGCCTGCACCGCCGCCGGCACCACCGCCGCCGCCGCCGGCGCCGCCGCCGCCGCCGGCACCACCTTCGCTGGCTTCGCAGCAGGACTTGTTGCCGCCGTTGCCGCCGGTGCCACCGTTGCCGGCAGCGCCACCGAGCGACCCGGTGCCACCGGTGCCACCGGCGCTGGCCGTCAGTGTGGAGCCCGTCACCGTCACCGTTGCGTTGTACGTGTAGACGGCGAAGGACCCGCCGCCGGCCGTGCCGAACCCTGTCGCAGCCAGGCCGCCGACGCTGCCCGCTCCGCCGGACCCGCCGCCGCCGCTGCCGGCTGTGGCCTGTCCGCCGCCGCCGCCGCCGGCACCGCCGGCACCGTCGTTGCCGTTGCCACCCAGCGTGCCGGGACGCCCGGCCCAGGTGACCGTGCCGGTCGACGTGTTGAGGCCACCGGCTCCGCCGTTGGAGATCAGGGCGCCGGCACCGCCGCCGTTGCCGTTCTTGCCCGACTGGTCACCGATGCCGATGCCGTTGCCGTTGCCGCCGTTGCCGCCGACGGCACCGCCGCCGCCGTTGTCACCCTTCTGGCCGTCGCCGGCGCAACCACCGCCGGCGTTGCCACCCTTGCCGCCAAGCCGAACGCCGGACCCGACCGCTGCGCCGCCCTGGGCGTTGCCGGCGCAGCCACCGGGGCCGTCGTTGCCGTTGTTGCCGTTGGTCCCGTTGGCCGTCTTGGCCGGGGCCGGGTCGGTCGAGCTGGCTCCGGCGATGCCGGCCTGCGCGGTGATCGTCGAGTCGACGACGGACAGGACCGAGCCGTTGAGTGCCCGCACGCCGTAGGCGCTGTTGCCGGCCCCGACGGGGGTGCCGCTGTTGACGTCGGAGTTCTTGAGGGTTGCCGACACGCCGGCACCGTCGACGAGGACGCCGGTGGCGTCGACGCCGACACCGCCGTTGACCTTCAGGGCGTCGAGCGTCAGGCCCGTCACTGAACCGCTGATCAGCACGCCGGTGGTCGTCTGGCCGGCACCGGCTGTGGCGCCCTGGGCCGTGAAGCCGAACACGGTGGTCGGCGCCGTGATGTTGTTGGCGCGGATCGCCCAGTTGGTCGTTCCGTCGAGGGCGCCGTTGACCACGGAGATGTCGGCCGCGGTACGAGCGGTGAAGGTCTGGTTCCAGCCGCCCTCGAGCGTGAGGCCCGAGCGAACGGTGAAGGCGCCGTAGGAGCCGCCGGCGACCCGGACGCGGTCCTTGCCGTCGTCAGACGCACGGCTCTGGCCCTGGTTGATCGACTGGCACGGATCGGCCTTGGGGCCGCAGTCCAGATCGTCGGTGCCGTCGGCACGCACGTAGTACGTGGTGTCCGCCGGGGGGTCGGTGACTGTGATCTCGACTGCTGTGCTGGTGCTGGTGCCGCCCGGCGACGTCAGCGTCAGCGTGGCCTGGTAGGTGCCGGCAACCGAGTACTGGTGCGACGTCGATCCGACGTCGGTGCTCGTTCCCTGACCGGCGCCGAAGTTCCACAGCCAGGTGGTGTCGGCCGGCACAGTCGATGTGTTGGACGTGAACGTCACCGAGAACGGCGCGACGCCGCTCGTCGGATCCGCTTGAAGGACGGCGACCGGGCCGGTCGGTGGCGGCGTGCACGCCGCCGCGATGAGGACCAGTGCGCCGATGAGGCACGCGGTCAAGCCGGACTTGCGGACCATAGGGAACTCCCCCTTGCATCACCCGCCGAACCCCACGTCCGGCTGGACGAATATAACGCACGTTCAGGCGGATGTGAAGGCGATTCATCCTTGCCCCACCAGATGCGGTCTGTCGCCGTCGCCGTCGCTGGGGCCGCCGATCCCTGGCGCGCCGGTACGCTCCGGGGTTCCGGGCGTGTAGCTCAGTTGGTCAGAGCACCTGGTTTACATCCAGGGAGTCGGGGGTTCGAAGCCCTCCACGCCCACCCTGCAGCTGCCTGCTCTCGAGGGGATCCCAGGTGGGCAGGGCCACCGTCCACGTTGCGGCCGTGGCGAGTTCGATGTGTCGATCGACACACCGGCGCGGAGTAGGCGTAGGCTGCGCGTCGGTACCTCACCCCGAGGGTGGCGGGTGCCGCACACAGGAGGAGGGGCACATGTTGGTGTGCACTACCTGGAAGTCACGTCCGCTGTCGCCGGACCAGAGCCGACGGCTGATGGAGGTGTGGGCCAAGACCGAGGCTCGGGAAGCCGAGCAGGTCGCGGCCGAACGGCTGTGCTGGTACATCACGACCGATGGGTCCGCAGGATTGACGGTCTCGAAGGTCAGCGACGCCGAAGCTGCAGCCAAGTTGCAGCTCGAGGTCAGCATCGCGCTCGGCGAGTTCCTGGAGCTCGAATCCAAGATCGTGCTCGACCTGGAGACGGCGATGGCGCCGATCGACGCGGCGATGTCCTACGCCTCGTAGGAGACGACGGCGAGAGGTTCGCTGCGGTGTCGTGACGGGCACTGCAGCGCTCCCCCCGCTGGTTCCCCGTATCGCAGCCCGGCCAGCAGCGGCCAGTCGAGCAGTCAGCGTCGAGCAGCCAGCGGTCAGGTGCGGTGGGCTGCGTCAGAGGTTCGTGTCCTCCGGCGGCACGAGCCCGGGGTCGGGGAGAGGGCCCGCCGGAACGTGCGCGTCGAGCGTCGGAGCCAGCACCGATGTGGCGAGCCCGTAGGCGGCCATCGACAGCGCCCCCATCTGGTAGCCGCCGACCAGGAGGTCGAGGCCGACCCCCGCGGCGTCGGCCATGCCCGCGAGGTACGCCACGGGGAGGAAGTGGTCCGGCGTCGGCACAGCGAGTCCGTAGGCGCCATGGTCGGCCAGCTCAACGAGGTCGGCCGGACGACCGGTCAGGATCTCCCGCGCCGCCAGGTCGAAGTCCTGCGCCCAGTCGGTGCCGCCCTCCGGGGTGCGCGGGTCGAGCAGTCGGAGGTTGTGCACGACGTTGCCGCTGCCGAGGACCATCACCCCCCGCTCTCGCAGCGGTGCCAGAGCCCGGCCGAGCTCGACGTGGTACTCGATCGGCTCCGTCGCGTTCACCGACAGCTGCACCACCGGGACGTCCGCCGCCGGGAACATGTGGGCCAGGACCGACCACGTGCCGTGGTCCAGTCCCCAGCTGTCGCGGTCCAGTCCGACGTACTGCGGCCGGACGAGGTCGGCGACCTCCTCGGCGAGCTCGGGCGAACCCGCCGCGGGGTAGTCGAATGCGAAAAGCTCGTCGGGGAAGCCGTAGAAGTCGTGGATCACCGGCGGCACGGCCATGGCCGTCACCGCGCTGACCTGGACGAACCAGTGCGCCGACACGCAGAGGATCGCTCGCGGTCGTCCGATCCGGCGGCCCAGGTCGGCCCAGAGCTCGGTGTAGGCGTTGTGCTCCAACGTGTTCATCGGGCTGCCGTGGCCGATGAACGCAGCGGGCATGGGCGTCGTCGTGTCGTCGGACATGCGGTGGATCCCCTGCGGTCGTGGCCGAACGTCACCGGCGAACCTACCGCTGCGGACCGATCGTTCCGCCGGCGCCCGGGTACCGGCGCGACAAGATGGCGTCGTGTCGGACCGGATGCACCGCAGCGACGACGGCCTGCTCGACGCGATCGTGGAGGCGTCACGGGATCGCCTTGCGATGGACCCGCCTCCGCTGGACCGGGCGATGGGGCCCGATGAGCTGGCGGCCGCCGCCGGTCCCACGATCACCTCGACCGGCATCGGCGGCGAGGCGGCGCTGCGGGTCTTCAACGAGGTGCTCGCTCCCGCATGCCTGTCGATGGACCACCCCCGCTACCTGGCGTTCGTCCCGAACGCGTCGACCGAGGCGGCCACGGCGTTCGACCTGCTCGTCAGCGCGAGCAACATCTACGGGGGCTCGTGGATCGAAGGCGCCGGCGCGGTCCACGCGGAGAACGAGGCGCTGAGGTGGCTGGCCGACCTGGCCGGTCTCCCCACTGGTGCCGGGGGCACGTTCGTGTCCGGCGGTTCGATCGCCAACCTGTCGGCGCTCGCCGTCGCCCGCCACCGGTGGCGCCTCGACCGTCGTGCCTCCGGCGCCGGGTCGGACAGGGGGACCCTGGATCCCGACGGTCCGCCGGTCGTGGTGGTCTCCGCCGGTGCGCACTCGTCGATCGGCGCCGCGCTCGACCTCCTCGACCTGACCCCGTTCGTGGTCGCCGGCGACGATGCAGGTCGGTTCCGCCCCGCCCACGTCGAGCCGGCGGTGCTGGCCGACCTGGACGCGATCGCGGAGAGGGTCGTCGCCGTCGTGGCCACCGGCGGGATGACCAACACCGGTGGCGTCGACGACCTGACCGGGGTCGCGGACCTCGCCGACCGCCTGGACGCCTGGTTGCACGTCGACGCGGCCTACGGCGGCGCAGCGCTGTGCTCGACGGCACGCCGGCACCTGTTCGAGGGGATCGACCGGGCGGATTCGATCACCGTCGATCCCCACAAGTGGCTGTTCGCGCCCTACGACTGCGCGGCGATCCTGTACCGGCGACCGGAGTTGGCCCGACGAACGTTCACCCAGCACGCCGCGTACCTCGACGCCGTGAACAGCGACGGCGAATGGAACCCCAGCGACTACGCCCCGCACCTCAGCCGGAGGGCACGGGGGCTGCCGTTCTGGTTCTCGCTCGCCACCCACGGCACCGACGCGTACACCGCTGCAGTCGACACCACGATCGCGGTGACCGAGGGCGCTGCCGGCGTGGTCCGGGCGGCGCAGCACCTCGACCTGGTGCTGGAACCGGAGCTGTCGATCCTGCTCGTGCGACGCCGGGGCTGGGCCTCCGAGCAGTACTGGGAGCACTGCGCGGCGCTGGCACGCGACCAGGTCGGCTTCGTGGTGCCCACCACCTGGCTGGGCGAGACCGTGCTGCGGTTCTGCGTCGTCAACCCTCGGACCACCGTCGACGACGTCGTCGTCCTCCTCCCGACCGGTTGAGGCGACCAGTCGGTTCAGTCGATCAGTCGGCTCAATCGAGCAGGGCGGCGACGGATTCGCCGACGGCCACGGTGCCGTCGTCGAGCGACGTCCGGTTGGCGTCGCGATCCTCGGGCGCGTACCGGTAGCTGGCGAGCAGACCGAAGGACCGGGCGGCTCCACGGCTCGACGGGTCGCCACCGGGGAGCAGCCGCCACAGGCGAGCGCCGTTGCGGAGGTGGAACCGGGCCACCGGATCGATCGGCGTGCCCCGGTCGTCCAGCGAGGTGAGGTAGCGCGCTGCGGTCGCGGCGAGCGCCGTCGGATCGTCGGTGTGCGCGCTGTCGGTGTGCGCGCTGTCGGTGTGCGCGCTGTCGGTGTGCGCGCTGTCGGTGTGCGTGCTGTCGGCGTCGCTCTCGACCCAGCGACGAAGCCCCGGCACCGGCGACAGGGTCGTGAACGTGTGCAGGTGGGGGAGCTCGTCGGCCAGGAGCTGCGCAGCGCCGAGGATCAGGTCGAGCCCGCTTCCGGCGCCCGCCAGCTCGGGGTCGTCGTTCCAGATCGACCAGAAGACCGCAGTGTCCGCGTCGGCGGGAGCGGTCGGCGCTCGGTCGTCGGTGAGCTCGACCAGGGAGCTCGCAGGTCCCCGGGTGAGCGCCACCCACAGCACGGTGCGGGTCCGGTCCGACTCGCAGCGGGGCACCAGGCCGAACACCCGGCGGTCGACGTCGGTCCGGTCCGCCAGCGCCCGCTCGAACACGTCGGGCTCCTCGACGTCGTCGACGGGGTTCACCGGCTCCCGCTGCAGCAACCGGGCGAGCTGGTCGGGATCGGTGAGCCGTCGGACCACCAGCGGTTCGGTCGGATCGGAGCTCGGCACCTGCGCATGTCCTCTCGAGGTCGTGGAACGAGCCGCCGCGACGGTCGGCTGGCCGCCCTCTCATCGGAGCAGCCCGGCGAGGCCGGTGCCAACATCGCAGCCGGTACCCTGCCCGTGTGCGCACCCACCTCCGCCTCGGCCGGCTGCTCGGCGTCCCGATCGGGGTGAACGGCGGTGTGGTGCTGGTGAGCGTGCTGCTCGCCATCAGCCTGGCCGAGGTCTCGTTGCCGAACATCGCGCCGCGCTTCCCGACGAGCGCCTACTGGTTCGGAGCGCTGCTCGGCGTGATCGGGTTCATGGTGTCGCTCGTGGGCCACGAGCTCGGCCACAGCTACGTGGCGCAGCGCAACGGCGTGCACGTGGTCGAGATCACCCTGTGGCTCTTCGGCGGAGTGGCCAAGCTCGAGGGCGACGCCGACGACCCCGGCGCCGAGTTCCGCATCGCCGCGGCCGGGCCGGCGATGAGCATGGTGATGGCCGGGGTCGCCGCACTCGCGGCGTGGGGCGTGAGCGCGCTCGACGGGTCGAAGGTGCTGCTCGGCCTGCTGATCTGGCTCGCGGCGATCAACGTCGTCCTCGCCGTGTCGAACCTCCTGCCCGCGTTCCCGCTCGACGGGGGCAGGATGCTGCGGGCGTTCCTGTGGCGGCGATCGGGGCGCAAGCGCCCGGCGACGCGCACCGCCTCGATGATCGGCCAGGTGCTGGCAGCGATCATGGTCATCGGCGCGATCGTGCTGTTCTTCCCCGTCGGCGACCGCTGGAGCGGTGCGTGGATCCTGGCGCTCGGACTGTTCCTCTTCATCGCCGCACGGGCGCAATGGCGTGACGCTGCGGATCGCCCGGAGCTGCTGGAGCGGCCCGTCGGCGAGCTCCAGCGCACGTTGCCCGACCCGCTCGCACCGGGTGCGTCGGTGGCCGACCTGGAACGCGTCTTCGCGTCGCAGCCGTCCGCGGTGTTCGTGCCCGTCCTCGACGACCGCGGCGCGGTCGGAGCGCTCGTCACCCGCGACGCCGTGGCCCGGATCCCACCGGCGCATCGCCGGGCGGTGCCGGTGAGATCGCTGTCGGAGCCGATGATGGCGTTGCCGAGGGTGCATCCCGGCGAGTCGGTGCTGTCCGTGGTCGCCCGCCTGGGCCGAGGAGCTTCGTGGTGGGCGCTCGTCGTCGACGGACGCGGGGTCGACGGCGTCCTGTGCTCCGAGGACGTCGACGCCGTGCTCGACGTCGCCACGACCTGAGCCGACGCACCGGCTCGGATCGTCATGGACCCGTCGGAGCGGACGCGCCGAGCCCACGTCCTCGCACCGGGACCCCGGTAGCGTGGAACCCGTGTCAGAGGTGGCCGGAAGAGGCTCCGGCCGCTTCGAGGTGCGTGGGACCCGGAGCCGGCCAGGAGGGTGGGTCAGCCCGATGCTGGCCGCCCTGCTGCGCCAACGCCGCCGGTTGCTCCTGGCGACGATCGCGATCGCGCTGTCGGTCGGGTACCTCGCCGGTGCTTTGAACCTGCTCGACCGCGTGAGCAACGGCCTGGACGCCCTTGCGTCGTCGGGCTCCGGAACTGCGGACCTGGTGATCGAGGGCAGCATCGCCTACGAGTCGCCGACCGAGCAGGTGCGTCGACTGGTGCCGTCGTCGATCGAGGCGACGGTGGCGACGGCGCCGGGGGTGGCGGCGGTGTCGCCGCGGATCGAAGACACCGCGCCGCTGGTGGCACCTGACGGCACCACGCTGGTGCCGCTCGGTCTGACCGAGCAGCCGATCGGTGCCAACCTCCCGACGGTCCCGGAGCTGTCCTCCTACGAGTTCGTCAGCGGCGAGCCGCCGAGCACGAACCAGCAGGTGGCGATCGACGAGCGCTCGGCCACGGAGGGCCGCGTGGCCGTCGGCGACCAGGTGATCGTGGTCGGCCGCGCCGGCGCCGCGCCCTACACCGTGTCCGGAGTGGTCCGCACCGAAGGGGGTGGTCTGCCGCCGGGCGCCAGCCTGGCCCTGCTGAGGACCGAGGAGGCCCGTGTCCGCTTCGACCGGCCGGCCGACGACAACACCATCGACATCCTCGTCGAAGCAGGCGCGGACCCCGAGGAGGTGGCCGACGGCATCCGCCCGCTGCTGCCGGCCGGGGTCGAGATCGTCGATGGCGTCACCGCTGCGCAGCACCGTCAGGCCAGCCTGGACCGGAGCTTCACGCTGGTGCGGAGCCTGATCCTCGGCTTCGCGGGATTGGCGCTCGTGGTCGGCATGGTCACGGTCGGCAACTCGCTCGCGCTGCTCTACGCCGAGCGTCGCCGCACCTTCGCCGGTCTGCGCCTGGTCGGGGCGCGGCCGCGCCAGCTGCTGCTCGCGGCGTTGGTCGAGGCCGCGCTCCTGGCACTGGTGGCCTCGCTGCTCGGTGCGCCGCTCGGACTGCTCCTGGGACGCCTGATCGAAGCCGCGCTCGGGGCGCTCAACACGTCGATCCCCGTGGCCGGCGCGTCGGTGTCGTGGACCGCGCTCGTCTGGGCGGTGGTGATCGGGACGGTCGCCACGGTCCTGTCCGCCGTCATCCCGGCGGCGAAGGCGTGTCGCGTGCCCCCGATCGAGGCGGTCGGCCACGCCGAAGCCGCGCGATCCCACGGCGTGGCGCAGTCCTTGCTGCGAACCGGGATCGTGGCCGTCGTCCTCGGCCTGCTCGCCGCGATGGTCGTGTCGCGCGGCGAAGCCGGTCTGCACCCGGTGACGCTCGGCCTGCTCACCGCGACCGTCGTCGTCGTGGCCGGGCTGGTCCCGCTCGCGTTGTCGGGGGCCGTCGCTGGAGCCATCCGCCTGCTGCCGCTCAAGCCGGTGGCGCTGCGGACGATCGCCGCCCGCGACGTCGAGCGTCACCGGTCGAGGACGGCTGCGACCGCCGCCGCGCTCATCCTGGCCACCGCGGTCGTGTCGGGTCTTGCGGTGCTGCTGGCGTCGTTCGCCACGTCGGTCGACGCTCAGGTGCGCGACCTGGTCGCTGCCGACCTGGTGGTCGATTCCGGCACGTTCACCAAGGGCGGGCTCCCCGACGACCTGGCAGCCAAGATCGCCGAGCTGCAGCCGGTGGCCGCGGTGAGCGGATGGCAGATCGGCCGTGGGTGGGTCCGACAGCGTCCGGTGCGGATGACCGGCTTCGACATGGCGCGCTTCTCCCAGCTCCTCCATCCCGGCTGGGCCGGCGGCGAGCCGGATTCGATCGATCCGGGCAGCGTCGTCGTGTCGTCGCGCCTGGCCGACGAGCTCGGCGTCGCTGTCGGCTCCGAGCTGCCGGTCTCCTTCACCAGCTCCGGCTCCGAGACGCTCCGCGTCGCCGGCATCTACACGACCGGCGACCTGCTGCTCGGCGACCTGGTCCTCGACCGCTCCGTGCTGCGACGCCAGGTACCGGCCACCACCGACATCGCCGCGCTCGTCGCCCTCGAACCCGACGACGCGGCGGCCCGAGCACAGGTGGAGGAGCTGGCCGCCCGATCGGGGGTCACGTCGGTGCTGCAACCGGCCGCGTTCGTCGACCGTCGCTCCGAGGTGCTGACCGGCTTCCAACGGGTCATCGAGTGGATGCTGCTGTTCACGCTGGTGCAGGCGCTGATCGGCGTGGTCAACACCCTGCTGCTGTCGATCGGCGAGCGCCGCCGCGAGCTCGGGCTGTTGCGGGCGAGCGGCGCCTCCCGACGCCAGGTGCTGCGGATGGTGCTCGGGGAAGGCGTCTCGCTCGCCGTCGTCGGCACCGTCGTCGGTCTGGTCGTGGGTGTGGTCGGCGCTCGCGTCGGCGTCGCGTCGTTGAGCTCGCTCGGGCTGAGCTCGTTCACGCTGCCCATCGGATCGGTCGTGCTCGTCGGCGTCGCCGCAGCGGTCCTGGGCATCCTCGCCACCGTCGCCCCGGCGCGCTGGGCGGCGTCGGTGCCGCCGTTGGAGGCGGTGTTCGACGACGGCGACCTCCGCTCGCGGCCCCGACGTGCCCAACGCCCCCGCCTTCACCGCTTCGGCCGGGCGGGGTTCCACTGGACCGACGACGCAGCGCTGATCACCGATCCGGCAGCACCGGACGCGGTCTTCGGTGCGCGACGCGCGGCATCCCGACCGCCCCCCATCCCGGTCGGGATGGTGCTGCCGACCTCGGTCGGGCACCTGCCGGCACCGCTCCCACGGCCGCCAGAGGAGCCCGCACCGCCGACGGCGAGCTCGGCTGAGGAGGCAGCGACCTACGACCTGCCGCCGCGGCCTCGCGTGCCTCGGGTGGCGCCGCTGCCGACGATCGACGCGTCGCCCGCCGACGCGCCGGGTCCTGCCGGGCAGTCGTCGTCCGTGCCCCCGGCGATCGTGCCCCCGCCGTCCGTGCCTCCAGTCCCGGTTGCACCAGCTCCGGTCGCACCAGCTCCGGTCGCACCGCCGCCGTTCGTGCCTCCGGCGCAGGTCCCGCCGCCGTTCGTTCCGTCGCGGCTTCCGCCCCTGCCGCCCGTCGAGGTCCAGCCGCCGCTGGCGCCGCTCGGTGCCGCGGTCGGTCGCCTCGACCCCCGGTCGGTGCCGCCGGCCATGGGTGCGCTGCGTGCCGCCGTCGGCGTGCTCGTCGGCGACGAACGGGTCCTTCGGCTCGTGACCGGCCAGGCGAAGGGCCTGGCCTGCATCGTGGCGCTCACCGACAGGCGGCTCCTGGTGGTCGCCGACCGGCCCGTGCATCCGGTCGTCGAGTCACTGCACCCGACGGCCACGGCGGTGGCGTTGTTCGATGCAGATGACGGCTCGATCGTCATCGAGGTGTCCGACGGGCGGCGGGTGATGCGCCTGTACGACGTGTGGGACGTGGCGGAAGCCCAGCTGCTCGCCGCGCGCTGACCTCGCCCGGCCCGCTCCGTCCCGCCCGTTCTGTTCCTCGATATCGACGCGTGGACGTCGATATCGAGGAACAGAACGGGCCGGGGGTGCGGTCAGCCGGCGACGGCGACCGTGGCCGTCGGCTCGCCGTCGCGCACGGTGACGTCGAGCGACGTGGCCAGCACCTGCTCGGCCACCCAGCCCCGGTGGGTGGCGACGGCGTCGGCAGCATCCTGGGGGAGCGACAGCGCTGCGGCGATGCGGTCGGTCACGTTGAGCCCCGCGTCCTTGCGGGCCTGCTGCACCATGCGGACGACGTCGCGGGCCAGTCCTTCGGCGGCGAGCTCGGGTGTGACCTCGACGTCGAGCTCCACGACCGCACCGTTGTCGCGCAGCGGCGCTGCGGCCGCGCCCTCGCGGGCGACGAGCGTCAGCTCGAACTCCCCTTCGGTGAGCGTCTGGCCGGCGACGGCGACGGTGCCGTCGCCCTCCGAAGTCCACTCGCCGGCCTTGGCGGCCTTGATGACCTCTTGCACCGACTTCCCGAGCCGCGGGCCGAGCACCCGGGCGTTCGGCCGGAGCTGGAACGTGCCGACGGCGTCGAGGTCCTCGGTGAGCACGACCTCCTTCACGTTCAGCTCGTCGCGGACGAGCCCCACCAGAGGCTCGAGTGCGGCGACGCCGCGGCCGGCGACGGTGACCGACGCCAGCGGCAGGCGGGCTCGCAGCCGGTTGTCCTCTCGCAGGCCGAGCCCGGTGGAGCACACCTCCCGGACCCGGTCCATGGCGGCGACGAGGCTCGGATCCGCGGGCAGCTGCGCGGCGTCGGGCCAGTCCTCGAGGTGGACCGACGCCGCGTCGTCGAGCGCTCCGGCGCCGGTCGTGAGACCGAGGTGCAGCTCCTCGCTGATGAACGGCAGCAGCGGCGCCGTCACCTTCACCAGCGTGGTGAGCACGCTGAACAGCGTGTCGCGGGCGTCGGCCCGGTCGGTGTCGGAGACGCCGGTCCCCCAGAAGCGCTCGCGGGAGCGGCGGATGTACCAGTTGTTGAGCGCGTCGAGGAAGGCGAGGACCTCCGCGCACGTGCCGGCGATGTCGAACGCGTCCATGCGCGCCTGGGTGCTCTCGACGAGCTCCCGCGTCTTGGCCAGCACGTAGCGGTCGAGCACGTCGGTGCTGTCGGTGCGGAACCGCCCTGCCTCGCCATCGGCGTTCGCGTAGAGGGTGAAGAACGAATAGGCGTTCCAGATCGGGTTGATGACCAGGCGCACGACCTCGGAGATGTCGGACGCGTCGGTCGCGATGCGCAGGTCACCGCCCCGCAGGATCGGTGACGCCATCAGGTACCAGCGCAGCGCGTCGGAACCGAGGGTCCCCATGACCTCCTCGGGGTCGGGGTAGTTGCGCAGCTTCTTCGACAGCTTGCGACCCTCGTGGTCCAACACGACGCCGTGGCAGATCACGTTGGAGAACGCGGGTCGGTCGAACAGCGCGACCGACAGGACGTGCAGCGTGTAGAACCAGCCGCGCGTCTGGGCGATGTACTCGACGATGAAGTCGGCGGGGGAGTGGTCGTCGAACCAGTCGGCGTGCTCGAAGGGGTAGTGCACCTGGGCGAACGGCATGGCCCCCGACTCGAACCAGCAGTCGAACACCTCGGGGACGCGCCGCATCGTCGACCGGCCGGTCGGGTCGTCGGGGTTGGGTCGGGTCAGCTCGTCCACGACTGGTCGGTGCAGATCGGTCAGGCGCACGCCGAAGTCGCGCTCGATCTCGTCGAGGCTGCCGTACACGTCGGTGCGCGGGTACGCGGGGTCGTCGGAGCGCCACACCGGGATCGGCGATCCCCAGAACCGGTTGCGGCTGATCGACCAGTCGCGGGCGCCGGCCAGCCACTTGCCGAACTGGCCGTCGCGGACGTGGCCGGGGATCCAGTTGATCTCCTGGTTCAGCTCCACCAGCCGGTCGCGGAACGCGGTGACCTCGACGTACCACGACGAGACGGCCTTGTAGATGATCGGCGTGTCGGTCCGCCAGCAGTGCGGGTAGTTGTGGTCGTAGGTGTCGTGGCGGACGACGAGGTCGCGGGACTTGAGGTCCGCGATGACGTTCGGGTTGGCGTCGAAGACGTTCTGGCCCCGGTAGTCGGGGACCTCGTCGGTGAAGCGTCCGCTGTCGTCGACGGGGCAGACCAACACGATGCCGTTGGCCTCGCAGACGCGCTGGTCGTCCTCGCCGAAGCCCGGTGCCATGTGCACCACGCCGGTGCCGTCGTCGTCGGTGACGAAGTCGTCGTTGAGCACGACGAAGCTGCGGTCACGGCCGGCGAAGTAGTCGAACATCGGCTCGTAGCCGAGCCCGGCCAGGTCCGCTCCGCTCAGCGTGCCGAGAACGCTCGAGGCGCCCTCCGCTGCGGCGGCGTCGTCGCCAGGAGCGAGGCCGAGCTCGGCCCCGTAGCGGGAGAGCGCACCCGAGCCGAGCACCACGCGTCGGCCGGCGCGGGGCCCGGCGGTGACGTCGATGACCGAGTACTCGATGTCCGGACCGGTGGCGAGCGCCAGGTTCGACGGCAGGGTCCACGGGGTGGTGGTCCATGCCCAGATCTCCGCCGGCCCGTCGCCGAGCAGCTCGGCGGCTCGGCCGTGGCCGCGTTCGGCGAGCAGCTGGAACGACACGGTGAGCGCCGGGTCCTGTCGGGGGCGGGTGGCGTCGTCGAGGCGGATCTCGAAGTTCGACAGCGGGGTCTCGGCGCCCCACGAGTAGGGCATGACCCGGTAGGCCTCGTAGACCAGGCCCTTGTCCCACAGCTGCTGGAACGCCCAGATCACGGACTCCATGTAGGGGAGGTCCATGGTCTTGTAGTCGTCCGCGAAGTCCACCCAGCGGGCCTGGCGCGTGACGTAGCGCTCCCACTGGTCGGTGAACTGCATGACCGACGTGCGGCAGGCGTCGTTGAAGCGGTCGATGCCGTAGCTGGTGATCGCGGCCCGGCCCGACACGCCGAGCTCCTTCTCCACCAGCATCTCGGCCGGTAGCCCGTGGCAGTCCCAGCCGAAGCGACGCTCCACCTTCTTGCCCCGCATGCTCTGGTAGCGGGGCACGACGTCCTTGACGTAGCCGGTCAGCAGGTGGCCGTAGTGGGGGAGGCCGTTGGCGAACGGCGGGCCGTCGTAGAAGACGAACTCGTCATCGGCGGGACGCTGCTCGACGGAGCGCTCGAAGGTCTTCTGCTCCGCCCAGCGGTCGAGCAGGCGGGTCTCGATCGCGGGCAGGTCGGGCCGCGACGGGACCGTCGGGTACGGCTGGCTCGCGGCGGCGTCGGGAGGCGGCGGGGAGGGGGGATCGGCGTCGACCATGGCCGTTCCAGCGTAGCGGCGGCCCCCATTCGCCCCGGGAGGCGGTTTCGGCGTTCGGTCGATCTTGGGGGATTCCGGTCGCTGAGCGGTCCGAATCCCCCAACTTCGGCGTTCCGGCGAACGCGGGCGTCCCGCTCCCGCTCGAGCTCAGCGGAGGTCGCGGTGCTCCCAACCGGCGTCGTCGACCAGGAGCTCGGGATCACCCGTCCAGAGGGTGGCGCCGGTCGACTGGGCGAGCGCCGCGGCGAACGCGTCGGCGTACGCCATCGGGTGGTCGGCCTTGATCCGGGCTGCGGCGAGGATCATCGCCTGATCGGGGATCCGGTGCTCGACGCAGGCGGCGACGTCCCTGACGGTTGCGAGCGCGGCCTCCTCGCCGAGCGCCCGGCGCAGCACGTAGTGCAGCTCGCCGAGGTTGATCCACGACATGAGGGGGCGTCCTTCGGCGAGCAGCGCGTCGACCTCGTCGGCGGCCGGCCCCTCATCGTCGAGATAGCGCATCACGGCCCACGAGTCGAGGACGACGTTCATCGGCGATCCTCCTTGGCCCGGTCCTCGGCGCGGTCGCGTTCGAGCTGCTCGGTCAGGCGGAGACCTCGGTGTCGGCCGCGGAGGGGCGGCCGGTCGGCGGCCGGTCGAACGGCGATGTGGTCGCCCTCCTTCCAGAACGTCACGCCGTCGCCCGGTTCGATGCCGAGCGCGTCGCGCAGTTCCTTGGGGATCACCACCTGGCCCTTGGGTCCGACCTTGTGCATGGTCATACCGGTGAGTATAACCAGGCTCAGGCGTCGGCTTCCTCGAGCTCGATGTCCCAGCGGTCGAGGCAGTCCGAGCAGCGGTACGACACGATGTCGCCGGCGCGGAACCCGACGCGGCCGTCCTCGCCCTCGTAGGCCGTGCTGAGCAGGTGGCAGGTGCCGCCGCAGTCCACGCAGACGATGGTCGTCGGTGCGGTGATCGGTGCACCCTCGCCCCGCCCGGAGCTGTCGGGGTCCATCGGGTCGACCTCGAAGTCCGACACCCTCAGCACCCCTCGCGCAGGTAGGACCACCGCTCGGACATGACGAGGCGGTGTCGGGGGCCGGGCGCCTCCATGTCGACCTCGCCCATGCCGCCGAGGTCCCCGAGCGTCTCGTAGACGACGTCACCGTGGTAGACGGCGGTCCAGCCGCCGTCGTGGGTGGCGACACGGGTCGAGAAGTGCTCGATCGGCCGACTCGACGACGACTCGATGACGTCGGCCACCGACGAGTGCGCGAGCAGCTGGACCAGCGTGATGTAGGTGGGGGGCTTGAGGGCGACCTCACCGGCGCTGTGCAGTTCGATCGCATCGGCGGGCCGGGCCCAGCGGTGGGCGCGGATCTCGCCGTCGTCGATCGTGACGGTGGCGTCGACCGCGACCGCCGGGGCCACGAAGAACGCGGTGGAGAACCGCTTGTCGCTCAGCGGCGGCGGGGTCCAGTGGGAGAACCGGGCGATCGCGTCGGGGTCGACGACCAGTCCGGACTCCTCGGCGGCCTCGCGCGCCGCAGCGCGACGGGCAGCGGCTTCGAGCGCGTCGAGCGGGTCCGACGGATCGTCGGGCGAACGGTCGCCGTCGTCGATGCGACCTCCGGGGAACACCCACATGCCCCCGGCGAAGCTGAGGCCCCGGTCGCGGCGCAACATGAGGACCTCGGGTCCGTCGGTGCCGTCGCGCAGCACGATCACCGTCGCCGCGGCGACGGCCAACGGGTCCCACAGCGGACCGCCGGGCGAGCCGGGGAGCGGGGTGGTCCGGTCCGTCATCGGCGTTCACCATATGTCGGGCAGGGGCATCGTCGGGCAGGGGCGTCGATCTCGCGCGGAGAGTGGCCGAAGCGGCTCGACGGGGCCGTTCGCGTGGACGCGGAGCGAGCTTTCCTGAAAGCGTTGACAGGCTCGTAGTTACCTGGCTGTAATTACGATCCTGTCCCCACATCTTGGGGGTGGGTGAACGCCCGGCCACTACATCTGGTGCCAGGGGTGGGCGGGACGGACCGAGCGCACGGGCGCAGAAGGGGGAAGAGAGTGGCTCTCGACCAGGATGTGGTGACCGATGCACCGATCGGCGAACCGATCGCCAGAGCGGTGCAGGTGGTGGACGCCGACGACGTCGGCACGTCTCGAACCGCTGGGGTGGTCGACCTCACCGACTCTGCCACGGGCTCGCCCATGCAGGTCCGCAAGCGGGACCACAGCCTCGAGCCGGTGGACCTCAACAAGATCGTGCGCGCCGTCGCCCGCTGCGCGGTCGGCCTGGAGAACGTCGACCCGATGCGGGTCGCCACCCGGACCATCTCTGGCCTGGTCGACGGCGCCAGCACCGAGGAGCTCGACGAGCTGTCCATCCGCACCGCCGCGGCGTTGATCGCCGAGGAGCCGAACTACTCCCGGCTGGCCGCCCGCCTGCTCGCCACCGTGATCGACAAGGAGGTCCAGAACCAGGACATCTACTCCTTCAGCCAGTCGATCGCAGCCGGACATGCGCAGGGCATCATCGGCGACGAGACCGCGGCCATGGTCGCCACGAACGCCCGCAAGCTGAACGACGCGGTGCTCGCCGACCGCAACTGGCTCTACGAGTTCTTCGGCCTGCGGACGGTCTATGACCGCTACCTGCTGCGCCACCCCGTCACCCGTCGGGTCGTCGAGACCCCGCAGTACTTCCTGCTGCGCGTCGCGTGCGGCCTGTCGCGCACACCCGAGGAGGCCATCGAGTTCTACGAGCTCATCTCGAGCCTGGAGTACCTCCCCAGCTCGCCGACGCTGTTCAACTCCGGCACCGCACATCCCCAGATGTCGAGCTGCTACCTGCTCGACTCGCCCGAGGACAACCTCGACGCCATCTACGACCGCTACCGCGACGTCGCCCGGCTCTCCAAGCACGCCGGTGGCATCGGCCTGTCCTACAGCCGGATCCGTTCCCGCGGTTCGCTGATCCGGGGCACCAACGGCCTGTCGAACGGCATCGTGCCGTGGCTCAAGACGCTGGACTCGTCGGTCGCTGCGGTCAACCAGGGTGGTCGCCGCAAGGGCGCTGCGTGCGTGTACCTCGAGACCTGGCACGCGGACATCGAGGAGTTCCTGGAGCTGCGCGACAACACCGGGGACCACGCCCGGCGCACCCACAACCTCAACCTCGCCAACTGGGTGCCCGACCTGTTCATGGAGCGGGTGGAGCAGGACT
>JACDJC010001375.1_pt1 | contig 21781 bp, 18 predicted proteins | sample 7454191 | NCBI WGS metagenome assembly JACDJC01 (sample SAMN14253291, study PRJNA609438) | sludge metagenome | isolation source: sludge after 25d culture with pyrite and EDTA | collected 2018-12-20 | reverse complement strand
TTAGCTTGCGCCGATGAACACGATGCTCCGTCCGCAGCGCGTCGCCGCGACCGCCTGCCCGCACGATTGTCCCTCCACCTGCGCGCTCGAGGTCGACGTGCTCGACGCGCACACCATCGGCCGCGTGCGCGGCGCGCGCGACAACGCCTATACCGCCGGCGTGATCTGCGCCAAGGTCGCGCGCTATGCCGAACGCATCCACCATCCCGACCGCCTGATGCGGCCGCTGGTGCGCACCGGCGCGAAAGGCTCCGGCACCTTTGCGCCGATCTCGTGGGACGAAGCGCTCGATCTCGTCGCCGAAAAGTTCGGCGAAGTGGAAGCGCGCTACGGCAGCGAGGCGGTGTGGCCCTATTACTATGCGGGCACCATGGGGCTTCTGATGCGCGACGGCATCAACCGCCTGCGCCACGCCAAGAAGTATTCCGGCTTTCACTCCACCATCTGCGTCAACCCGGCGTGGACCGGCTTCATCGCCGGCACCGGGCTGCTCGCCGGCCCCGACCCGCGCGAGATGGCGAAGTCCGACTGCGTGGTGATCTGGGGCACCAACGCGGTGAACACCCAGATCAACGTGATGACCCACGCCACCCGCGCGCGCAAGGAGCGCGGAGCGAAGATCGTGGCGGTGGACGTCTACATGAACGGCACCATGGCGCAGGCCGACCTGCCGGTTCTGGTGCGGCCCGGCACCGACGGCGCGCTCGCCTGCGCGGTGATGCATTGCCTGTTCCGCGACGGCAAGGCGGACCGGGATTTCCTCGCGCGCCACACCGACGCGCCGCATGAGCTGGAAGCGCATCTCAAAAGCCGCGATCCGTCGTGGGCCGCGGCCATCACCGGCTGCCCGGAAGACACAATCGAGGAATTCGCGCGGCTGGTGGGCACGACGCCGCGCACCTATTTCCGCCTCGGCTACGGCTTCTCGCGCTCGCGCAACGGCGCGCCCAACATGCATGCGGCGAGCTGCATCGCGGCGGTGACCGGCGCGTGGCAATACGAAGGCGGCGGCGCCTTCCACAACAACGGCGCGATCTATCACTGGGACAAGACGCTGATCGAAGGGCTCGACGCGGTCGATCCCGAAATCCGTGCGCTCGACCAGTCGCGCATCGGTCCGATCCTGTGCGGCGACGCGGACGCGCTGATGAGCGGGCCGCCGGTCACCGCGCTCCTGATCCAGAACACCAACCCGGTGTCGGTGGCGCCGGAGCAGGCGCGGGTCAAGCAGGGTTTTGCGCGCGAGGACCTGTTCGTGTGCGTGCACGAGCACTTCATGACCGAGACCGCGCGCGCCGCGGATCTCGTGCTGCCGGCCACCATGTTCATGGAGCACGACGACATCTATCAGGGCGGCGGCCATCAATACATCCTCGCCGGGCCGAAGCTGATCGCGCCGCCCGGCGAATGCCGCTCCAACCACGACCTCGTCGTCGCGCTCGCGCGCCGCCTCGGCGCGAAGCATCCCGGCTTCGACATGCCGGCGGAGGAGATCATCGACGCCACGCTGCGGGCGTCGGGCTGGGGAAGCTGGGAGAACCTGAAGCGCGAGCGCTGGTTCGACTGCCAGCCGGATTTCGACACCGCGCACTACGTGAAGGGCTTCGCCTGGCCCGGCGGCAAGTTCCGCTTCAAGCCGGACTGGCCGAACGTGCCGTTCCGCAGCCCGTGGCACTCCGGCCCCGTCGCCGGCATGCCGCGGCTGCCCGACCACTGGGAGGTGATCGAGGAGGCGGACGACGCGCATCCCTTCCGCCTCGCCACCTCGCCGGCGCGCAACTTCCTCAATTCGACCTTCACCGAGACCGTGACCTCGCTCGGCCGCGAGGCGAAACCCACGGTGATGATCCATCCCGACGATGCGGCACGGCTTGCGATCGGCGACGGCATCAAGGTCGTGCTCGGCAACCGCCACGGCGAGGTGCGCATTCATGCCAAGCTGTTCGAGGGCGTACGGCGCGGCGTCCTGATCGCGGAATCGATCTGGCCGAACGACGCCTACGAGGACGGCCGCGGCATCAACACGCTGGTCGGCGCCGACCCGGTCGCGCCCTATGGCGGCGCCGCGGTGCACGACAACCGGGTGTGGATCAGGCCGGCGGGGTGAGGCATCCGTTCAAGCCCGCGGCTTAAGGCCTCCGTGCCCCGGACGCGGCGCAGCACTCTTGTGGTGCGCCGCTGAGCCGGGGCCGTTGCGGACGTGATCTCGCACAGTCTCTGTGACGGTCCCGGTTCTGCGATGCACCGCTAGCGCGCTGCATCGCGCCCGGGACGACGAACGGATATTGGGGTGTCGTCATGGCCAGGCATAGCCGTTCGAAGAACGACTTCGCTTTGTTCCGCCTATGACCCGGCCATCCACGTCTTTGCGGACCGTTGACTTTCTCAAGCGCCCCGCTGCATCTACCTGCATGCAGAAACCCGTGACCGCCTACGGCGGAAATCTTGAAGACGTTCTTCTTTTCCGTGCGCTGGGCCATGTAGAAAACGGCTTCTATGTGGATGTCGGCGCCAACGATCCGATCGAGGATTCCGTTACGAAGCTTTTCTACGACCGGGGATGGCGGGGCATCAATATCGAGCCGCAGCAGCAGCACCTGGCCTCCCTGCGCAGGCAACGGCCGAGAGACGTCAATCTCGGCGTGGTTGCCTCGAACCGCACGGGCTCCGTCACCTTTCATCAGGTCGGTGGATGGGCCCATGGTCTTTCAACGCTGCGTCCCGAAGTGCTGAAAGCACGCGATCTGAAGGGCGAGGACGTGCGTGCTTATGACGTCGAGGCCAGGACCTTGACCGATATTTGCGCGGAGCATGCGCCGGCGGACATCCACTTCCTGAAGATCGACGTGGAGGGCGCCGAGGGCGAAGTTCTGCAGGGCCTCGATCTCGATCGCTTCCGGCCCTGGATCATCGTTGCCGAAGCTTTCGGACCGCAAAATTGGGAACAGGACATTGTAGGTCGCGGCTACGACTTCGTTCACCAGGACCCCGCCAATCGGTATTTCGTATCTGCCGAGCACCGCGGGCTGTCCGACGCATTCAGCCATCCTGTCGACAATTACATCCGCCATAGCCGGAAGGACGTCGAGGATGCTCTTCTGCTGCGGCACAAGCCGCTAAAGTGGCTTGCAAAAAAGCTGTTCCGCCAGTCTTCTTGAAAAGGCCCCGACGCGCGATGTGCGCGCGGGTTCGCACCGGCCGACTCGCCGGATAATATTTCCAGAAAATTATTTCGTGAGGTGCCGGCGGCGCGCGATCCCTCCGCAGCGCCGGCGGGTTCCCTTTACTCCGGCTTAATATGGATTCCCGATGCTTCTTTTGTGCGGCGGTCGCGGCGCGAGTCGCGACGCGACGCCCGCGCGGCGGACATCAGAGGAGCGACGACAGATGGGTTTCCTCTTTATCGTGCTGAGCATCCTCGGAGCGCTCATCCACATCACGATCAAGCGCCCGAAGGGACGCGCGGCGATCGTCGACGTGTTCCTGCTCTACGCGCTGGTGTTCAACGTCGGCTTCGTCGGGTTCTTCTTCGGCTTCATCCCGCACGTCTTCTTCGCCGACTACGCGGCCGCGCAGATCGGCTGGCCGGCCGGCAGCCATTTCCAGTACGAGGTCGGCTTTCACGACGGCGCGTGGGGCATCCTCGGTTTCCTGTGCATCTGGATCCGTGACCGCTTCTGGCTCGCCACCGGCGTCGGCTGGTCGTTCTTCATGCTCGGCGCGTCCTACGGCCACCTGCAGGACACGATCCTGCACGCCAACTACGCGCCCAACAATTTCCTGATGATCTTCGTGGACGCCATCATCGCGGTCATGCTGCTCGGGCTGTTGGCGCTCCGCCATCGCGCGGCCAGCCCCGCGTAGCCGCGATGCGGCGCGTCCGCCTCCGGCTGGTCCTCGCCGCCGTGACGGCGGCGTCCGTCTCCGCGTCCGCCTCCGAGATCGATTACGGCCGCCCCGAGGCCTGGCTGGCGCGGCCCGGCCTGGCCTCGGCCGCCACCCGCGTGCCGAAGGACAGCGGCTACAGCAGCCTCGAGGCTTCGGCGCGCGCCGACGTGTTCTACGTGCACCCCACCACCGGGATGCGCACCGACATCGACAACGTGCCGATCGACGACGAGCAGGCGCTCGCCACCGGACGCCTGATGCTGGGCGCGCAGGCGACGCCCTTCAACGGCATCGCGCGCATCTACGCGCCACGCTACCGCCAGGCCGCGCTGCATGTGTTCGACCGCGACGAGGCGGCGTTGCAGGCGCCGGTGAACGCCGCCTATGCGGACGTGCGGCGCGCCTTCGATCACTACGCCGCGCACGACAACCGGGGACGGCCGTTCTTCCTCGTCGCCCACAGCCAGGGCAGCAACCACGCGATGCGCCTGCTGATCGAGGCGATCCGGGGCACGCCGATGGCGGCGCGGCTGGTGGCGGCCTATCTGCCGGGCCAGCCGACGCCGCGCGCGGTGTTCGCCGGGCCGCTTCTTTCCATCCCGCCCTGCGCGCTGCCGGACCAGACCGGCTGCGTCGCGCCGTGGGGCGTGTTCGCGGAAGGCACCCGCGACTTCGGCGCGTGGGAGGCGATCAACGTCTATTGGGACGCCGGCGCCCGCCGCTGGCGCAGCGCGAAGGGCATGGCGCTCGTCAACGTCAACCCGGTGAGCTGGCGCGCGGACGACGCGCCGGTCCCGGCTTCGCAGCATCGCGGCGCGGTGCCCTTCGGCGTTCCCGCGACGCATTTCACCGCCCCGGTGGCGCACCTCGTCGGCGCCCGCACGGCCCACGGCTACACGCTGGTGGCGCCGCCGCTGCCCGCCAGCCTGTTCGACGGCGGCGGCGTGTTCGAGCCGGGCAACTATCACGTCTTCGACATCAATCTGTTCTGGGCCGACCTGCGCGCCAACGCGCGCCGCCGCCTGACGGCCTTCCTCGCGCGCCACGGCGCGAGATATCCGCTGATCGCGGGGCCGCTGACCGCCACCGCCGTCGCCGGCCGGCCGTTCCGCCTGCGGCTCGCCGCGCGCAACGCGCCCACCGGCTTCCGCGCGGAGGGCCTGCCGGCCGGGCTCGGCCTCGACGCCGCCACCGGCGAGATCGCAGGCACGCCGGCTGCACCCGGCACCTATGCGGTGGTGGTGACTGCGACTGGCGCCGCCGGCGCATCCACCGACGAACTGGCGCTTACGGTGAAGGCTGGCTTGCGCTAGCCTTGAGGCGCCACAAGCCGGGAGATCACGCCATGGCCGCGAAGGTGCCCAAGAAGAACGTCAGACTGAAGCGCGCCTACGATGCGCCCGAAGCGGCGGACGGCAAGCGCGTGCTGGTGGACCGGCTGTGGCCGCGCGGCGTGAAGAAGGAGAAGGCCGCGATCGACCTGTGGGCCAAGGACCTCGCGCCCTCGACCGAGCTGCGCAAATGGTTCGGCCACGATCCCGAACGCTGGAGCGAATTCAAGCGTCGCTACACCGCCGAGCTGCGCGACCACGCGGGCGCGCTCGACGATCTGCGCGGGCTTGCGCGGCGCGGCCCGGTGACGCTGATCTACGCCGCGCGCGACCAGGAGCACAACGAAGCGGTGATCCTGCAAGACCTGCTGACGGGATAGAGTGAAAGGACGCGGCGCACGACGCATCGCCGCGCCTGTTTTTAGAGATTGCCTGCTGCTTTTTTGACGTCCGGCGCGATCGCCGCGGAGATTTTCAGATGACCCGATTGCTTTTCGTGCACGGCATTGCCCAGGAGGGCAAAAGCTCCGAAATCCTCAGGAAGGAATGGATCGGCGCGCTGAACAAGGGGCTGGCGAAAGCCGGCGTCGCGCCGGTCACGTCGACGATCATCGTTCCCTTCTACGGCGACGAACTGGCCGCGCGAACGCGGAAGGAACTGACCGCGTCGATGTCCGCCGATCAGTGGATGCGCGGCATCGATCCCGATCACATCACGCGATCGCAGCCGCCGTCCTCCTCCGGCAACGAGGACTTCGCCAGATTCGCGATGGAATTCGCCGCCGACGCCCTCGCGGATCATCCGCAGGCGGCGCTGGAAGCCACGGCGGTCGGCCTGGAGGCGAAGGCGTCGGCGGCCTCGAAGTCTCCGGATTTCGAAGAACGCGGTATCCAGAACTGGCCTCCGATCGTCCACGCGATCCGCGGCCTGGAAAAAACGTTTCCGGACCTCGGGGCGGCGATCATCGAGAGCTTCCTCAAGACGACCCACTGCTATCTGACCGTCGACAGCACCTTCGATGCCGTGAACGGCATCGTCGACGACGCGCTCGGAAGCTCGCGGGAGCCGACGGTCGTCGTCGGTCATTCGCTCGGCTCGGTGGTGACCTATCATGTGCTCCATGCGCGGGACGATATTGCGTTTCCGCTCTACATCACGCTCGGTTCGCCCCTGGCGATCGGCGCGGTCAAGCGGAGACTGAGAGTGCCGCCGAAAATTCCCGGCGGCGTCGCGCATTGGTACAACGCCTTCGACGATCAGGACGTCGTCGCGCTTCATCCGCTGGATCGGGAAAACTTCCTGCCGTCGGGCAGGATCGAGAACAACCCCGGCGTGAAGAACAGGACCGACAACCATCACGGAATTATCGGCTACCTGGACGACCGCGAGATCGCCGGGCGAATCCACAACGCGGCGAAACCGGAGTGAACCGCCATGAAAGTTCTGTATCTCGCCTCGAACAGCAAGGACTCGTCCACGCTCCGCATCGAGCAGGACATCACGGAGCTGCAGCGCACCGTCGCCCAGGTGTCCGGCGATCCGGTGACGTTCATCTTCCTGCCCGCGCTGCCGTTTGAAGACATCGAAATGCAGCTTTCGCTGTTCAAGCCGGATATCCTGCACATCACGGCTCACGGATCGGCCGACGAGCTCTATCTCTCCAACTCTGCCGAGATGAAGGTGCCGCTCTCCGCGGAATCGCTGCGCGCCGTGCTGTCCGCCCACAAGCCGGAGCTTGTCTACATCAACGCCTGCACGTCCGAAAAAATCGCGAAGAGCCTGCGCGGCCATGTCCCCTACGTCATCGGCACGACGGCCCCGATCACCAATTTCGCCGCGCGGAAGAGCGCCGTGACCTTCTATCGATACCTGCTGCGCGGCCAAAGTCTGCAGGCTGCGTATGAGACGTCCGCCGCCACGGTGCGGACGCTCGACCAGCAAGTGACCACCAGCCTTTTCCCGAAAGTCGGCAGGGACGCGGCCCGCGAGTTCTTCTACCGGGTTCCGCGGCTGGTGGCCTGTTTCCAGGACCACAAATTCAAGCCTGCCGGCGGGTACCACTTTTTCATCGGCATGACCGGCGCATCGGAAGCCACGATGCAGGTGGTTTTCTGCACCGACGACGAATCCTTCATCGTGAAGCCGGAGGATCTGGAATCCAGCCTTTGCACCGTCATCCGGACCAATGCCATTCGCGGCGAAGTCTGGGCCGAGGAGCCGTATGTCGGAATCTACGGCGATTTCCGGCTCTACGCGCTCGGCACCACGTCGTCCGGGCGGTGCTATTCGATCGCGGGGACGCTGGTCGAGGCGCTCGTCAATTTCTATCAGGTCCATTTCGATACGCCCGACGCGAGCGGGTTTCCGGCGGAGCTGAGGGAGGCGATCGAGGATCTGACGAACAACGACGGCTCCAAGGTCCGCCCCTGCAAGCAGCCGCCTTCGGCCGCGAAGCAGGCCGTCGGAGCCGAGTCGTCCGGCAGCGGGAGGTGAGACCCGAAGGCCGGCCCCTGCGCGCGCTCCGCGCAGGTCCCGCCATCCGCGCCAGAATCGTATGGCGTCAGCCGCCCGCCGCCTTCTTCATCTCGTCGAGCGCCAGCGCGGAATGGGCGTAGGCGCCGCCGGCCCGCATCTCGGCGGCGACCCAGATCGCCTCCATCAGCTCCTGCTCGGACGCGCCGTGGCGCAGCGCCGCCTTGGTGTGACCCTTGATGCAGTAGGGACACTGGGTGACATGCGCCACCGCCACCGCGACGATCTGCTTCATCTTCGCCGTGAGCGCGCCCTCGGCGAACACGGCCTTGCTGAACGCCTGGAAGGCGGCCTCGGCCTCGGGCGCGAGCTCGCGGCGCTTCTGCGCAAGCTCGCGCGTCGACGATGGATAGAGGGGGTCGGACATAGCTCGGTCTCCTTCACAAGGTGAACACGCTGGCAGTATGATGCAGTATAGTGCCGGCGCGCACACCGACCCGGCGGCCGTTTTCATCGGTCCGCCGGACCGGCAGTGCCGCTAAAAGATATATTGTAGATATATCTTTACCATGCTACGTCCGCAACCAGCGCGACATAGCGACGCAACCCGCGCGGCATCGTCCGCCGTCATCGGACGCGACGCCGCGCCCGACCTGCCTCCGGGCCTCGAACCGGAACGAACAGAAAGGAGCAACCCATGCCTGACAAGATCCTCTATACCGCGGTGGCGACCGCGCACGGCGGACGCGAGGGACATATCCGCAGCAGCGACGGCGTTCTCGACGCACCGCTCGCCGTGCCGAAGGAGATGGGCGGGCCGGGCGGCGCGAAGACCAATCCGGAGCAGTTGTTCGCGGCCGGCTATGCGGCCTGTTTCGAGGGCGCGGTGCGGCTGGTGGCGCGGGAGGCGAAGGTCGCGGTAGGGCCGAACACCTCGGTCACCGCCCATGTGGGGATCGGCCCGCGGCAGGCCGGCGGCTTCGGGCTCGCGGTGACGCTGGAGGTCCATCTCGACGGCGTCGACCGCAAGCAGGCGGAGCAGCTCGCCAATACCGCGCATGAGAAGATCTGCCCCTACTCCCACGCGACGCGGGGCAACGTGGACGTGCAGATCCGCGTCGTCTGACCGGAAATCGATTGCAGCTCCGCACCGCGGACTGCTGCGCGCCTTGACGGTGAGGGGCTAAGCGCGATAGCCCCTTACCACCCTCCTATACCCTTCCTTTATCCCCGCAAGATTCCGCAAGTCGCTTGCCAACCCGTGTGTGACATCCCGTGATGAAGATCGACGAAAAGATTGAGCCCATTCTCGCCGCCGTTCTGCGCCGGAACGTCGGCGAGGCGGAATTCCACCAGGCCGTCACCGAGGTGCTCGAAAGCCTCGGCCGCGTCATCGCCAAGCACCCGCGCTACGCCGACAACGCGCTGATCGAGCGCATCTGCGAGCCCGAGCGCCAGATCATCTTCCGCGTGCCGTGGATGGACGACAAGGGCCAGATCCAGATCGCGCGTGGCTTCCGCGTGCAGTTCAATTCGGCGCTCGGCCCCTACAAGGGCGGCATCCGGTTTCACCCCTCCGTCAACCTCGGCATCATCAAGTTTCTCGGCTTCGAGCAGACCTTCAAGAACGCGCTCACCGGGCTGCCGATCGGCGGCGGCAAGGGCGGCTCGGACTTCAACCCGCGCGACCGCTCCGACCGCGAGATCATGCGGTTCTGCCAGTCCTTCATGATGGAGCTGCACCGCCACCTCGGCGAATACACCGACGTGCCGGCGGGCGACATCGGCGTCGGCTCGCGCGAGATCGGCTACATGTTCGGCCAGTACAAGCGCATCACCAACCGCTACGAGGCCGGCGTGCTCACCGGCAAGGGCCTGTCCTACGGCGGCTCGCGCGCGCGCACGGAAGCCACCGGCTACGGCGCGTCCTATTTCGTGCGCCGCATGCTCCAGCGCCGTAAGACAGATTTCGAAGGCAAGCGCGTCGTGTTGTCGGGCTCCGGCAACGTCGCGATCTACACGATCGAGAAACTCCTCGCCTTCGGCGGCAAGGTCGTCGCCTGCTCGGATTCCAACGGCTACGTGGTCGACGAGGCCGGCATCGACCTCGATCTGGTGAAGGAGATCAAGGAGCGCCGCCGCGCGCGTATCTCCGAATATGCCCGGCTGAAGAAGACCGGCACGCACTACATCGAGGGCGGCTCGATCTGGGACGTGCCGTGCGACGTGGCGATGCCGTCGGCGACGCAGAACGAGATCAACGGCAAGAGCGCCGCGACCCTGATCAAGAACGGCGTCAAGGCGGTCGGCGAAGGCGCCAACATGCCGACCACGCCGGAAGCGGTGCGCGCCTTCCGCGACGCCGGCGTGCTGTTCGCGCCGGGCAAGGCGGCGAACGCCGGCGGCGTGGCGACCTCGGCGCTGGAGATGCAGCAGAACGCCTCGCGCGACAGCTGGACCTTCGAGCGCACCGAGGAGAAGCTCGCCGGCATCATGATCAACATCCACGACCTGTGCGCGGAGACCGCCGAGGAATACGGCGCGCCGGGCGACTACGTGCTCGGCGCCAACATCGCGGGCTTCGTCCGCGTCGCCGAGGCGATGGAGGCGCTGGGCGTGGTCTGAGCCCGCGCTTCGCCGCGACACGCGGCGGCCTTAACGCGATCCGGAGAAACGAAGGCGTGGCGCTTCACGGCGCCACGCCTTTATCTTTGGTTTCTGTCTGCTTGCGCGGGAATGACCGGAGAGAACGCGGCCGCTCGATGCACGGCGTCGCTTCGCTTCGCCCGCGATCCGCGCATCCGCGTTTCCCGGATCGATCCCCAAGACGTGGATGGCCGGTCAAGCCCGGCCATGACATTCCAAAAGAATCGGTACAGAGGTTTGCCGGCTCGGGCATCGAACGCATCTGTCTTGCCTGCGATGCTCATGCCCGTCGGCCGGATGAGGGCCCGGATCACCCGATCTGTTTCTTCCTCACGCTTTCCCTGATGCTGATCGTGAATTCGACATTCTCCCGCATCGGCATCGTGGCGGCGCCTCTGATCCTGTCGAACAGAATCTGGGTCGCCCGCTCGCCGATCTCGCCGTGAGGAACATCGACCGTCGTCAGCGCCGGCAGCAGATATCGCGAAAAGTCGAAGCCTCCGAAGCCGGCCACCGCGATGTCGTCGGGCACGGCAAGCCCCTTCCTCTGCAGGGCAAGCATGGTTCCGGCGGCGACGACGTCGTTGACGCAGAAAACCGCGTCCGGGCGCCTGCGCATCTGCAGGAGCTGTTCTGCGGCGGCGCTGCCGGACGCCATGTTGCGAAGGTCGTCGACATAGAGGACGGCCGATTCCGCGCCGTGTGTCCGGGCCGTGGCCATGTATCCCTTGCGGCGCATTTCGGCCCGCCGGTCGCGCCCGCCCGACCCGATGAACGCAATCCGCCGGTAGCCGTTCGCGAACAGGGCGTCGGTCATCGCCTTCGCCGCATTGAAATTCGACAACGCCACGATGCTGTCGATCGGGGTGCGGGTGGTGTCCCAGGTTTCGACGACGGGGAGACCGGATTGCGTGAGAATCCGGCGTGTCTCGGGAAGATGATGCACGCCGATGATGATGAACCCGTCGACGCGCCGTCCGAGCAGCGCCGCAACGGCGCGATGCTCTTCCGCGAGATCGTAGTTGGTTTCGGCCAGGACGATTTGCGTCCCGTAGCGGCGGGCGACGGTGCCGATCCCCTGAACGGTGCCCGAGAACATCGAGCTGGCGATGGTGGGAAGGATGACGGCGATGGTCCCGGTCCGTTGCGAGGCCAGCGACGATGCAACGAGATTGTGGATGTATCCGGTTTCCCGGATCGCGAACTCGACGCGCTTGCGCAGCTCCGCCGTGACCGTCTCCGGCTGGCGCAGGACCCGGGATACCGTCATGGTCGAGACGCGCGCGCGCTTCGCGACGTCGGCCATCGTGATCTTGGGTCTGTCGTTGCGAATGGACATGATGAGGCAGGCTTCGTGAAATCCGTGCGTCGGCCGCCGTTTGGTGCGCCCGGAGCCCGGCTTCCGACGAAAAGTCTCCGGGCTCCCGTTCCGAGGCGTCCTCTCCGCGCGAAGCGGTGCGCGCCGGGAACGCTATAGCACGAATTGCGCCGCGCATCGGCCGGCTCCCCGATGCCGTGATCGGCCCGCGGATGCCGCCCGCAGCGGCCGTTCAATCGGCCCGGCCGGCCGGCGGGGCGGCCTGCTTCCGGCAGTGTTGACTCCCGTTGGTGTTAGCGCTAACTACGGAAATGTTAGCGCTAACATAAAGGGCCGGGCGCGTGGATCGTCGTCGGGAATCGTCGCTGGAAGCGGATGTGCTGGTGGTCGGCGGCGGCGCTGCGGGCGTGGCTTGCGCGGTCGCGGCGGCGCGCCGGGGACGCCGGGTGATCGTCGTCGAGCGCTACGGCTTCTGCGGCGGCGGAGCCGTCGCCGGATTGTCGGGGACGATCTGCGGGCTCTACGCCGCGTCGGATCGGCGCAACACGCCGCCGGAACAGGTCGTGCACGGCTTCGTCGACGAGTTCATCGGCCTTCTGGAGCAGCGCGGCGGCATCACCGCGCCGGTGCAGTACGGCAAGACCTATACCCGCGTCCACGACCCGCTGGTGTGGCGCGAAGCGGCCGATCATCTGCTGGATCAGGAGGCCAATGTCCGGGTGATCTTCCACGCGACCGTCGTCGGCGCGGTGTGCGAAGGCGACCGCATCACCGGCGTCGAGGTTTTCACCAAGCAGGGGCCGCTGCGCATCACGGCAAGGATCGTGGTCGATGCGTCCGGCGACGCCGATGTCGCGGCGATGGCGGGGCGGCCGCTGAGCAAGGGCAAGGACGGCCATATCCAGAACCCGACGATGATCTTCAGGATGTCCGGCGTGGACATGACGCGGTTCCTTGAGGCGACCGGGCCGGACTCCATTCTCGACGGCGCGACGTCCGAACAGATCGCCTCCCTGCATCGCGCGGGGAAATACGACCTGCCGCGCGCCAAGATCTTCCTGTTTCCGACGCCGCGGCCCGGCGAACTGCTGTGCAACGCGACGCGGGTGGTGGGGCGCGACGGCCGGGAGCTCGACGCGACGCAATTCGCCGATCTCGCCGAGGCCGAAATCATGGGGCGGCGGCAGGTGCGCGAATACGCGCGGTTCATCGTCGACCACCTGCCGGGATGCGAGAACGCCTTTGTCAACGACACCGGCGCGCAGGTCGGAATCCGCCAGACCTGGCAAATCGTCGGCAAGGACCGGCTGACCAACGACGCGGTGACGGCGGCGCGGAAACGGCCGGACGGCATCTGCCGTTCGCCGTGGCCGATCGAGCTTCATTCCGGAGAAAAGCCGAAGCTGAACTGGATTCTCGACGACTACTACGAGGTGCCGTTCGGCTGCTTCGTTCCCGCCGAAGGAACGGGCCTGCTGGTTGCCGGCCGCTGCCTGTCGGCCGAACACGAGGCGATGGCCTCGGCGCGGGTGACGGCGCAATGCTTCGGCTACGGACAGGCGATCGGCATCGCCGCCGACGCCATGTGCGACGACCCGGATTTGCAGCTCTCGGGCGCCGCCCTTCGCGCCGAGCTGAACGCGGCCGGCGCGCAACTGGATTGACCTCGGACGAAGACCTGGAAACATGAAGAACGCCCGTTTGCGCAGCAATTTCGAACCAGGCACGACGCGCTGGGCGGTGCGCCGCGCGCAATGGCTGGCGATGGGGCTCAGCGAAGAAGACCTGCTGAAGCCCAAGATCGCCATCGTCAACAGCTCGAGCAAGCTTTCGATCTGCTACGCCCATCTCGACGCGGTCTGTCGCGAGGTCGAACAGGCCATCCGCGAAGCCGGCGGCGTGCCCTTCGAGATCCGGACCGTGGCGCCGTCCGATTTCATCACCAGCGCCGGGCGGCAGGCGCGCTATCTGATGCCGAGCCGCGATCTGCTGGTCAACGACGTCGAAGTGCAGGTCGAAGGCGCCGAGCTGGACGGCATGGTGCTGCTCTCCTCCTGCGACAAGACGACCCCGGCGCACCTGATGGCGGCCGGGAGGCTCAATATCCCGGCGATCATCGTGCCCTGCGGCTATCAGCTCGGCGGTGAATGCGCCGGCTGCCACGTCGATATCGAGGATGTCTACAAGGCCATCGGCACGCTGAAGGCAGGCTCGCTGACGATCGACGATCTGTCGGAGATGACGCGCCACGCCATCGTCGGCCCCGGTGTCTGCGCCGGGCTGGCGACGGCCAACACGATGCACGTCCTCGCCGAAGCGCTGGGCATGGCCCTGCCGGGCAGCGCGCCGATCCGTGCCGGCTCGGAAGCGCTCAATGCGTCCGCGCGCCGTGCCGGCCATGCCATCGTCGATCTGATCGCGCGGGACATCAAGGCACGGGACATTCTCACCGCCGGCGCGTTCCGCAATGCCGTCGCGGTCGCGGTCGCTACCGGCTGCTCGGTGAACTGCGTGCGCCATCTGGCGGCCGTGGTCAGCGAGGCCGAGGTTGTGGTCGATATCGTTCGCGAGATCGAGGCGGTGCGTGACCTGCCGCAACTGACGATGGTGCGCCCCAACGGGCCGCACCGGATCGAGGATCTGGACCAGGCCGGCGGCTGCCGCGGCGTGATGACGCGCCTGCAGCCGAGGCTCGATCTGACGGCGCTGACCGTATCCGGGAAAGCGGTGTCGGCCAATCTTGCGGACGCTCCCGAACCGGACGAGCGCTACATCCGCCCGCTGAACCAGCCGTTCCGCGGCGAGCCGGGCCTGACCATCCTGCGCGGAAGCCTGGCGCCGGACGGCGCGGTGGTGAAGCTTTCGGCGGTCCCGCCGAACATCCGCACATTCGTCGGCAAGGCGCGCGTCTTCAAGGATGAGAACGCCGCGATCGCAGCGCTGGAGTCCCATTCCATTCGCGAAGGCGATGTGGTCGTGCTCCGCGGGATGGGCCCCAAGGGGGGGCCGGGAACGGTGTTCGCCGCGAGCTTCATGGCGGCGCTGGTCGGGGCCGGGCTGGGCGCCGGCGTGGCCGTTGTCACCGACGGAGAACTGTCGGGGCTGAACAGCGGCATCACCATCGGCCAGATCATGCCGGAGGCCGCCGAAGGGGGGCCGCTTGCACTGGTCGAGGAAGGCGACGTCGTTGCCATCGATCTGAACGAGCGCGTGCTCGACCTGCGGGTCGGCGACGACGTTCTGGCGCGCCGGCGCGCCGGATGGCAACCGCCGGATTTCAGCCGGCTGCGCGGCTGGCTCGGCCAGTATGCGAGCCTCGTGCAACCGCTTTCAAAGGGCGCCGTGCTGCGCCCTCCTCAATCAAAACCATAGGGATCGGGAGGATCAGACGATGCGTAAGGATTGGCTTGCGGCAATGACGGCCGTGGTGTCGTTGATGGCCGCCTCCGCTCATGCCGACACGATCAAGATCGGCGTCATGAACGATCAGTCGGGCGTGCAGGCGGATTTCGCCGGGCCCGGGTCGGTGGTTGCGGCCCGCATGGCCGTGGACGATTTCGGCGGCACCGTCGCCGGAAACAAGATCGAGGTCCTGGTCGCCGACCATCAGAACAAGGCGGACGTCGGCGTCAGCGTCGCGCGGCGCTGGTTCGACGTCGACGGCGTCGCCGCCATCTTCGACGTGCCGAACTCCGCGGTGGCGCTCGCCGTCAACAGCCTGACCAAGCAGAAGAACAAGGTCCTGATCGTCTCCGGCGGAGGAACCTCCGACCTCACCGGAAAGGACTGCTCGCCGAACACGGTCCACTGGACCTACGACACCTGGGCCCAGGCCAACACCGTGGGCACGGCGGTGACGAAATCGGGTGCGGATACCTGGTTCTTCATGACGGTGGATTACGCCTTCGGCTATGCGCTCGAGCGCGACGCCACCGAAGCGATCAAGGCGGCCGGCGGCAAGGTCGTCGGCACCGTCCGGCATCCGCTGGGAACGTCGGACCTGTCGTCGTTCCTGCTCCAGGCCCAGTCCTCGCAGGCCAAGGTCATCGGTCTGGGCAGCGCCGGCGCCGACACCATCAATGCGGTCAAGCAGGCCGCCGAATTCGGCATCACCCAGCGCGGGCAGCGTCTGGTCGCCATGTTGATGGTGCTGAACGATATCGATGCGCTGGGATTGAAGGACTCCCAGGGGCTGATGCTGTCCGAGGCGTTCTATTGGGATCTGAACGACAAGACCCGCGCCTGGGCAAAGCGGTTCGCCCAGCTCAACAACGGACGCTATCCCAACATGGTTCATGCCGGCGTCTACGCCAGCGTGCTGCACTATCTGAAGGCGGTTCAGAAGCGCAAAGACGCCGCGGACGGCAAGGCCGTGGTCGATGCGATGAAGGACATTGCAACCGACGATCCGCTGTTCGGGCATGGCAAGGTGCGCCGCGACGGCCGCGCCATTCACGACATGTATCTGTTTCAGGTGAAGACCCCCGCGGAGTCCAAGGGGGCTTACGATTTCTACAAGCTGGTCGGCTCGGTTCCCGCCGAGCAGGCGTTCCGCGCCATCGAGGCCGGGGGCTGCCCGCTCGTCGGCGGGAAGTGAGGACGAGAATCTTTTCCGCCGCCGGAATCGTCAGGCGCGCCGCCGCCGCGCGGGTTCGGTGTGCCTGACGATCGCCTTAAGGAAGCGGGAAACGATTCGTATCCCGTCTCGAAACGGCCGGCGCTTCGTCGCTCGTTCGCCATCCCGGTCCGCCATGGTTGAACCATGAAGCAGGGCGGACCGGTTCAGGGAGCGGATCGCTTCGGTCGAGGGAGTGGGACGGACGCCCGCTCCCTCGAACCGTCGTGTCATTGAATCTCGAGTCCCAGAGACTTGACCGTCTTGCTCCATTTCGCCGTCTCCACCTTGACCTCCTCGGTCAGCTTGTCGACGGTGGTGGGCCAGGGATCGAACGACAACTGCGCGAGCCTTGCCTTCATCTCCGGCGAGCCGAGGGCCTTGGTCAGTTCCGCGTTGAGCTTGCCGGCGATCTCCGGGGGAAGCCCTGCGGGAGCGGCAACGCCGAACCAGAACTCGCCCGTGACGTCCGGCATCCCGATCTCGGCAAAGGTCGGAACGTCCGGCGCATAAACGCTTCTCGAAGTCCCGGTGATGGCCAGCGCGCGCACGCGCCCCGATTCGATCATCGGCTTCGCCGTCACGAGGATGTCGAACATGAAGCTCAGGCGCCCCGCGATGAGGTCGGTCATCGGCGCGGCGTTCCCCTTATAGGGGACATGAATCAGCGAGGCCTTCGACGCCGCACGCAGCATCTCTCCGGAGATGTGATTGCTGGCGCCCACCCCGGCGCTGCCATAGGTGGCGCCGTTCGGGTTTTCCTTGGCGTATTTGAGCAGGTCGCCGACCGACTTGTACGGGCTGCCGGCATTGACGACCAGGACGTTCGCCCACCGGGCGACGCCGGTAATGAAGGTGAAGTCCGACAGCGGGTTGTAAGGCAGGTTCTTTCCCATGATGGCCGGATTGATGGCGTGCGTCGCGTTGGAAATGAGCCCGATCGTGTAGCCGTCGGGATCCGCGCGCATCAGCTTCGTCATGGCGATGGCGCCGCCCGCGCCGGGCGCGTTTTCGACCACCACGGTCTGGCCGACGGACATCCGCAGACGCTCGGCGAGCGCGCGGGTGATCGTGTCGGAAGGACCACCTGCCGCGAACGGCACGATGAACGTGATGGCCTTGTCCGGGTAAGCCAGCGCCGGGCTGGCAAACGAGAAGCCTCCCAGGGCCATGAGCAAGATGGAAGCGGCTTTCTTGACGCAGTTCATCGGTTCCTCCTGTTGTGTGATTGACCGGCGCGGACTCTGCCGACTTGGCCCGCGACGGAATTTTGCGTTTCTCCCGCTATGCTTTTCTTCTTACGTCTGTCCGGCGATCCGTGATTTCATGGGGTCATGCCGACGCTCGAGCCAGGCTGACGCTGCCCGCGCACGAAGACGGCAGGAACAGCATGTCGGTGTTCTCCACGCCTTCGAGATCGAGAATCGCGTCCATCAGTCTGCGTCGGGATGCGGCGTCGATGTACGGGTCGACGAGATCGACAAACTTGCGATCGATCTCGTCGGGAGTAACGAAATTGTCGGACTCGCCCTTCGGACTCCTGACCAGGCGTTCGAGGATCTGGCCGTTGCGCAAGGTGATGCGGACGCGGGCGCCGAAACGCTCGGGAAACAGGGTCTCGACCTCTTCGTCGTGCGCGACGTCGACGCGGCTCATCAGCCGGGCGATCTCGGGCGTGCCGAGCCGTCTGGCGTAGCTCTCCCATCCCATGCCGCCCTCGATAACGGCGACGGCCGCATTGAACGGCATCGAGAACTGCCCTTCGACGACGTCGATCGCCTCGCGCTTGCGCGCGATCGGTGCGCCGACCAGGAGCAGGCCCTTTCTCGGCAGGCCGCACATGATCGTCCCGATGTCGTCCGGGCCGAAGCCGTGCTCGTTCCGGAGCGCCACGATCGCATCGACCGCCGCGTGCGCGAAACGGCACGAAGGGTAGGGTTTCACGGCGATCTCGAGCGTGCGCCAGGTCTGGCCCAGTTCGCGCGTCACTTCCTCGTCTCGCGCATTCGGCGCATAGGCGCGCAGAAAGCCGTGCCGGCCGCCGAGCGGGTCCGCCGCGCCCACGTAACCCTCCCGGGCCAGGCAGGCCGAGACCAGCCCGGCCCTCGCGGCATTGCCGACCTGGAATCGCTTGGTCCAGGCTCCATTGACCAGGAATTGCAGCGAGCCGGCGGCCTGACTCAAGGCAATGCCCAGAGCTGACGCCGACTGTTCGGCGTCGAGGCCGAGCGCCCGCGCGGCCGCAAGCGTAGCCCCGAAGACGCCGCAGGTCGCCGAAGGATGAAACCCGCGGTCATAGTGATCGGACGCCCCGAGGGCGACGCTGATCCGGCAAGTGGCCTCGTATCCGGCGACGACAGCGGCCAGCAGATCCGCGCCCGAAGCGCCGGCGATCCGTGCGGCCGCGAGGGCGGCGGGCAGCACCGGTGCGCTCGGGTGCAGGGCCCCCGGAGCGAAGGTGTCGTCGAAGTCGAGCGAGTGGATGAGCGCGCCGTTCAGTTCGGCGGCCGCCGGCGCCGCAAAGCCGGCGCGGCAGCCGAAGACGGGGAAGCTGCCGGTCTGCCCGGTCGCTTCGAGCATGCGGGCGTGGATCGCGCTCGACGGGGCGTCGTGCCAGGCGCGAACGGCGACGCCGACGGAGTCGGCGATCAGCAGCTTGGCCCGCTCCCGCACGGCCGCCGGCAGGCTCGCGCATGCGAGGTTGCTGGTGAAGGAGGCAAGGGCTGCGCTCGAGTTGGACATGGCGTCACGCGACAATCATTTCACGGTTGAGCCGCTTGGTTCATCTCTCCAGCGTCCGGGCGATGATCCGTGCCGGGGCTCCGTCCGAGCCGGCAATCTTCAGCGCGCTGCAGACGACTTCGACCCGGCGCCCGCTGAGCGGTTCGAGATTGGTCAGGTGCTCGGCGATCAGAACGCCGTGCGCCAGCAGCAGGCGGTGGACCGGATAGTTGAAGTCCGGCTTGCGCCGCTTCACCGCCGCGTCCGGTGTCGGCATGTCGACCGCCAGCAGCTTGACGCCGTGATCGACCATCCACTGCGCGGCGCGCACGCTCAGCGCGGGGTGGTCGTCATAAGCCGGCGTTCCGACGTGCCGATAGCTGCCCGTGTCCAGGATGAGGATGTCGTCGTCGTCGAGCCGCGATGCGGCGTCCTGCAGATGCTCGGGCTCGATGTCCTGCCCTGCAGGAACGCGGACCGGCCAGACCAGCCCCGGCCCCGACAGTCGCTCCAGCGGCACGTCCTCGAAGGCGGGGCCGTCGTCGAAGAAGTGGCGCGGGGAATCGACGTGGGTCCCGATATGCACCACCATGTTCATCCGCGTGACGTTCAGCTGGTGCTCCGGGATCGAGTAGAAGCGCTCGAAGACGGGTTCGGGAAAGAAGGGCACGCGCGGCATCGCGCGATCCAGCGGGTGAGAGAGATCCACCCACGGCCCGGTTGCTCCGGCGCCTTTCCCTGCGACGGCGGCGACCGCGTGCGCCGGCCAGCCCTTCCATCCTGCGCCGCGAACGTGATCGCAATCGCACATGTCAGCCTCCGGCGGCCATCAGGGCCTTGCCCAGATCAGCGGCGGTCAGACGTTCGATATCCAGGACGATCGAAAGAAGGCGATCGGCGGCGCGGTCGTCGAACACGCCGGCCAGGTTGTTGCGGAACTTCTGCACCAGCTCGTCGCGCGACAGCGGGTTGGACGGATCGCCCTTCGGATACAGGAAGGTGGCCTCCTGCCGGCTGCCGTCATCGAGCTCGACGATGACCCGCGCGGGAAACTTTTCCGGGTACAGCGGCGAGAGCTCCGGATCGGCGAAGACCTCGACCTTGTCGAGCACGGCGCGAACACGCGGATCGTTGAAACGCTCCGGCGCGAACTGGGCCTGCGTGACCTCGCGATCGACCAGCGCAACGGCGACGCAGTAGGGGACCGACAGGCGCGCCGCCATGGACGTCTGGACGTCCTTGTTCGAGAAATGGGACTTCACCGTCGCATAGGTGCGCACCTCGACCGACCGGATCCGGTCCGCGGGGACGGCGTGCTTCCCGACGATCTCGAGCGAGGCTCCGATCGGGGAGTGGCTGGCCAGGATGGACGGATAGAGCTTGAATCCGTTCTCGAGGATTTCCCACTTCGAGCCCAGGCCGTCGGTGAGCACCTCCGGCTTCGGCTCCAGGCTGTAGGCGGCGAGGTAGCCTTTCGCGTGGCCGAGCACGTCCGGCGGGCTGCTCGCTCCGATCTCGGCCAGCATCGCGGACAGGACGCCGTTCATCGCCGCCTTGCCCGGATGAACGCTTTTCGAATCGTCGCCCGATTCGAAGAATGTATTCAGGCCCGCAGCCTGCGTGCCGGCGAACCCCAGTGCGGTCCGGATGCCGTCGGCATCGAGGTTCCAGGCGCGGGATGCGGCGGCAGCGCCGCCAAAGGTGCCGTTGGTGGCCGTCGAATGCCAGAACCGGTAATGCGAGGGCATCACCGCCATGCCGACGCGCGCCGCCACTTCGTAGCCGGCCACCAGCGCCACGAGCAACTGACGGCCGTTCCCGCCGCGCGCCTCGGTCGCCGCCAGCGCGGCCGGCACCACGACGGACCCCAGATGGGCCAGCGCGCGCTTGTGCGTGTCGTCGTTGTCGGCGGCGTTGATCAGCATGCCGTTGGCCAGCGCGGCCGCGGCGGGGTTGGTCTGCGGCCCGCCGATGACCGTCGCCCGGCCCGAGTCGCCCACACCGAACTGCGCGGCCAGCCTCAGCGCGATCTGCGCCTTGCGCGGGTCTTCCTTGAACGCTCCGATCGCGCATCCGATGGCGTCCAGCAGCACCAGCCGGGCCTTGTCGACGACCGGCAGCGGCAAGTTCTCGTAAGCAAGATTGGCAACAAATGTGGCGATAGACGCTGTCGCTGTCTGGTGCATGAAGCCTTCCTCCGTTCCATGCTCAGTTCATAACAGCCTCCAGGCGTTTCGTACGGCCCATCGACTTTGGAACACTATGTCCCTGAATTTCGCACTCACAAGCGAGTTGTGCCGAACCCAGGTTTTGCAAGAATCGAACGCTCGGCGCGATGCATCTGCGTCGCGCGCGTGGCGTTGTCATGTTGCCGGACGGCGTGCCTGTCGCGGGCGCGGCGCGTTCGCGCCGCGGCGAGCAGAAGAGGCCAAAAGAAACTGTCAGGAGAAACTGTCAGGAGAAGTTGCCGAGAAGCTGTCAGGAGAAACTGCGGGGAGAACAGGCCGCTGAGCGCTGAAAGCCCGCGCCCATCATTCACGCGTCGCGCGTCCGGCAGCGCGTGAGCGAATTCCCGAACGGACCGATCCGGTGCGACTGGCTGAGAACCGTCGAAGCCGACTCCTCACTAGGCGACTTCGGCGCACTGCCCCCCGGCCGCCTTCAGGTGCGTCAGCAGCGCCATCGCGTGTCGGCTGATCCGGCTCGGATCAACCGGGACGCAGATGCGAAGGTGCCGGATCGCCCATTCCTCCGGTAACGATAGTATCCGAATACCCTTAAGCGGGGCA